>Ga0209986_10001450_pt1 | contig 22688 bp, 23 predicted proteins | sample BlataG_FD_183168 | JGI IMG/M metagenome (GOLD analysis project Ga0209986, IMG submission 183168) | Deep subsurface microbial communities from Black Sea to uncover new lineages of life (NeLLi) - Black_00105 metaG (SPAdes) (version 2) | ecosystem: Environmental > Aquatic > Marine > Oceanic >... | reverse complement strand
ATACTTACGAAGGGAAGGACAAAGCTAGGCAAATTAACCCACACAAAAGATTATCACCTCGTTCGGTGACATTTTATATGATTCAACGATCATCAGTTGGGTTACCTACTTAAATGATTTGACACGCTTTTGTGCTGGCTGACCACATAGGTAACACTGGACTATGGATTTTAGCAAGTCCCCTTTCAATATACTCTACAGGAGTAAGATAGGCAAGAGACTGATGGGGGCGGTTGAAGTTATACTCAATAAGCCATTCGGTTAGCCGTGGATTGAGCTCTTCAGGGTCTAAAAATAGATTAGAGTCGTAGAGCCATTCATACTCCAGGGTCTGGTTAAACCTTTCTATCTCCGGGTTATCCTTAGGGGTTCTGACTCTGGAAAAGTACCTTTGAATGCCTAATTTGCTGGTGGCTTTTTCAAACTCTAAAGCAAACTCACTACCATTATCCGTCTGTAAATTCTCAATAGGCTGGTTAACAAGATAGCGAAGTCGATAGAGGAAGCCCGTCGCTACCCGGGAACTCTTATTTTTATACATCCGGGCATAACCTAACTTAGAGGCATGGCCCACGGCAGTCAAGATATATCTTTTGACATTACCCCAGTAGATAACAATGGTATCAAGAAAGATTGGCTACACCTCTCCAGCACTCATATCTACTCTTGGAGATGATGGGCTTGGTTTTAAAGAAGTAGAAGCTGGCTGACTTTCTCATTCTGGTAACTCCTCATGGTAAGTTAATATCATCACTAACCATACCATGAGTGTTACCTATGTATCCCAGGCTCCGCATATCCCCATTTGATGTGACCTATTGCTGGGATGAGATTTTACTTAGAAGCTATAGGTGCAGGCCTATGAAAACTCTCTCCCATATAATATATGGTCTTTATGCCATTTATGAGCTGGGAACTGGCCACCCTCTTAGGGATGAACCCATAGGCTCCTATCCGCTCGGCGGCAGCGATGTTCTCCTCATCATCATACTGTGATAACATCAAAACTCTAATTTGAGGATACTCTTTGTATATCTGCTTGGTCGCCTCCAGCCCATCCATTACAGGCATGACTATGTCCATTACCACCACGTCAGGCAGGAGCTGGCCTACCTTTTCGATGGCATCTTTCCCATTCGCAGCTTCACCCACTACCTCAATGTCTTTTTGCAACACCAGCACTGCACGAATCCCATCCCTGACCAAAGAATGATCATCCACTATGAGCACTTTTATCCGTTTGGCAGCCCTCTCCACTATTACCTGGGTACGAAGGGCCAAAGAAGATGGCTCAATTGGCTTGGTTATGTAGTCCTCTGCCTCCATCAACGCAGCCTCATCTCTTCTCCACCCTTTGATAAGTTGCCTTTCGGGGGCAGCGTCGACCACAAGGATAGGCAGATCCCTTGTCTTAGGATGCTGTCTCAGCCATTGATGCAGGGAGAATGCTTCTCCACGGGGAGACATAGTGCCTAGAATAACAACATCAGGGGCTATTGCCTTGACTCTTTCCTGTGCTTCCGCCTTATTGCTAGCAGTAGCAACCTGGTATAGTTTGGCTTCTAGAGTCCTCTGCAAAGCTAACAGGAAATCAGGTTCATCATCTATGATTAAGATTATTTTTGCTTCTCCCATTTTGCTTCTCCTCCTTTCTTCTTGAATTGTCTAACTTCTTAGCTATTTCCCATTCTCCCTTTCTTCCCTCGACTCGATTGGCTCATTCGAACCACGAACTAACCTTTGGTAGAATCTAAGCGTGCATACTAACTCCTAGTCCAGCAGCATCCAAAATATCAGGAACGATGCCTTCCCTCCCTACCGCCATGATATGAACTCCGTGACATAAGTTCTCCTCCTTTATCGTCTTTATCAACCTCACGGCAATTTCGATGCCTTTCTGAAGCCCCTTGCCCTTTTCTACAGCGGCAAGCTCATCGATTACAGCTTGGGGAACAATTACCCCGGGAACATTATCGTTCATATACTGAGCCATCCTTGCTGAAGCCAGAACTATGATGCCTGCCAGGATCTTGACGTTAAACTGTGAGGCATATTGCATGAACCTCCGCAGACAATTTACCTCATATATGCCCTGGGTCTGGAAGAACTGCGCCCCGGCCTCCACTTTCTTGTCAAACTTAATAAGTTGTGGCTCGATGGAATCCGTCGCTGGATGAACTGAGGCACCAATACAGAATTCTGGAGCACCCTTGAGCTCGTTGCCTCCTAGATCCTTGCCTGATTCCATGACCTTGATCATTTTTAACAGCTGCACGGAATCCAGGTCAAATACCGGTTTCGCTTCTTTGTGGTCTCCCACAGCCACACAATCACCAGTGAGGCAAAGTACATTCTTAATGCCCCTGGAATATGCCAGAAGAAGGTCTGCTTGAAGCGCCAACCTATTGCGGTCACGGGTGGTCATTTGAAACACAGGTTCGCCACCATGTTCCCTAATCACGAGACAGCCACCCAGAGAGGGGAACCTCATCACAGAACTTTGATGGTCGGTAACATTAATGGCGTCAACCCTATCCTTAAGTAGCTCTATATGGTGGACCATCTCCGTGATGTCTGCTCCCTTGGGAGGCCCCACTTCTGTGGTTATTAAAAACTTGCCAGAATTGAGTTTCTCCTCAAACAGCGATTTAGCCATTAACTCCCTCCTGAATTGATATATCAGCCCTGCTAACAATTCTTCTTGGCCTGTGTGTTGGCCTGAAGTTCCTAGGGGGATAATATCGGCGCATTTTCTCCAATTGCCCTAATTTCTCGAGACGCTTATAAATCAGAACCCAGGCGCAGTCTACATCCTTGTTCACTTCGCATTTGCCATTTTTGCTGCCGGCACAGGGGCCATTGAGTATCCCCTTGGCGCATCTAGTAATGGGACAGATACCAGCAGTCTCAGCTAACCTGCATTCGCCACAGGCAGCACATCGCTCATCCCAAACACCCCACTCCTTGTACGCACCCATGAAAGACGTGTTGACGCCAGGCAGAACAGGTACATCCGGGAAGCGCTCAGCTAATACCTGCACGCCAACGCCACAAGCTAGCGAGAGAACAGCATCCACCTCATCGACCCTATTCACGAGCACATCCAAGAATTCAAAATCACACTGCCGTTTCACTGTGTATTCCGAGAAGCTATGAGCTTCGTTCCCTCCTCTAGCCTGGGCAACGCTCAATGCTCTATGGAGCAGTGAAACTTCTCTCTCGCCACCAGCTCCACACACGGTCATACAAGTGCCACAACCAAGGATTAATATCTTCTCGTAGGGGACAATCATACGCCCTATTTCTTCTAGGGGTTTTTGCTCTGCCACTATCAAGTTTTTACCTCCTGTTTTATTGCTGAAGCTAAATAAAGCTCTCCTATTTGCTCAGTGAATTTATCCAACGCTTTAGCGGTATCCTCTTCATTGGCGTATAGGTTAAAAGCTTGCAGACGCTCTACCTCAAGACCAATCTGAGCCAACACCCTCTTGGCCTTTCCTATCCGCTGCAGAGCCCAGAAGGAAGTATCTTCCCTGGCGCATTGTTCCTGCCCACATCCGGCGATAAAAACGCCTTCAGCACCAATTTCAAAAGCACGTAATATATGCTCAGTTTCTATCTTGGCTACACACAGAACAGGTACTATCCATATACCAGCCTTAGCCTCCCTCCACAAACTTGCCAGAGCACCAGTGCCATAAAGCCCATATTGGCAGCAAAAACCAATGATTAAGGGCTTAACCTTCGATTGTGTCGCAGATCTAAGGACGTGATCCAGTTCCTCATCTATTTGCCGCCGATCTTGCGGCTTGCGTAAAACTATAGCCTTGGCAGGACATTCAGCGACGCATATGCCACAAGCTTGACACTGATCAGCAGGTATTTGGACAGTTCCGCTATCATCCAAGTAAGGCACGTGATAAGGACAGACCCGTAGACAGGTGAGACAAGTAGCACATTTATCCTGAAACAAAATCTCTGCACCCATGCCACACCTCAAGCATCTTCTGGCTTCATTGATAGCGCTTCCCCAGTCATAAACCAGTTCTATAGGTTCAAACTCCGTAGCTCTTGTCTGGGGAGGAAGGGTCGGCGGCTCGAAGCGACTGAGCTTCCTTATCGCTTCTACGGTTTTGGGGAGGAGATCGCCCATCAAGGCTTCCTTCTCGTCTTTGCCAGCTGAGGGATACCTGTGTTGAAGATACTCATCAATGCGCAAAGCAGCTTGTCTTCCAGTTGCCAACGCCTGTACTACAGTTGCTGGACCAGTGACGGCATCGCCTCCAGCGAAAACTCCCTCTCGATTTGTGATAAGGGTAACCGGATCAATCCGAACAGTGCTGCCCCTGCCTATGCGGAGACGAAAATCATCAGGTACCTGTGGTGCTTGGCCAATAGCTGTAATTAAGGTATCTAAATCAATGTGGAACTCGCTGCCTTGAATGGCCATCGGCCATCGCCTCCTACTGGCATCCGGCTCACCAAGTTCCATGCGTATGCAAGTCACTCCTAGCTGTCCATCCTGGCTCTCTATTTTCGTTGGCGTGACCAGGAATAGAATTTCCACTCCTTCCTCTATTGCTTGCTCCACTTCCGTATGATCCGCTGGCATTTCTTCCCGACTACGGCGGTAAAGAATTCTTACCTTTTTTGCTCCCAATCGCAATGCCGTGCGGGCGGCGTCAATTGCTACATTGCCTCCTCCCACTACAGCAATTTTTTCACCGATAGATGGCTTGAGCCCTAGGTTTATCTCACGGAGGAAAGTTGCCCCGTCTACCACTCCCGGGCTTTCCTCCCCCTCTATTCCCAATCTAAGGCCTTGATGAGCACCTACGGTTATAAAGACCGCTCTATAACCCATCTTGAACAACAGATCTAAGGATACCACCGGTGTCTCTGTCTTGAACTCAATCCCCATTTGAATCAGTCTTTGAACCTCAGTGTCAAGCACCTCCCGGGGGAGACGGTATCGGGGAATGCCCACTCGCAACATGCCTCCCAATTCGGAGTAGGCTTCAAAGATAGTTACAGGGTAGCCTGATTTCCTCAGGTAGTAGGCGGCAGACAACCCTGCTGGACCAGATCCCACTATAGCTATTTTCTCTCCGTGCACGGTTTTCCCTTCAGTTCGGATCATTCTGTCTCCACCGAATTCCACTGCGAATCTCTTGAGCGCCCTTATGGCAATAGGCTTATCTACCTGACCACGGCGACAAGCATCTTCACAAGGATGTGTACACACATAGGCACAAATGGAGGGAAAAGGATTACCATCCCTTATGACCTGCAAGGCTTCCATTATCCTCCCTTGTGCAATCAAATCAACGTATTCCCTAATTTCCATATGTAAGGGACAAGAAGCCTGGCAAGGAGGCATAAGTGTGTGGTCAAAAGAGGCCTTCTTAACATTATATACATGGTTACTTTTAGAAGCATCCATGCTAACTGAACACATATTCCCTCCTAGGTAAACATCGCTCTGCTTCTTTTGCTCTTCAACCACATGATATTTCACGATAGGGTAGAAAAAAAGAGAGGTTTCCCTTAATATGTATGGTTTTATCCCTGAATTTATTGTGGAGAAACCCCTACTTATAGAAGCGAAAGACCTTGGTTAAGCAATGGCAAAAATCCTAGCTTTGCTTATACCATCAGACATTTATAATGCGTCTACGTATGGCGTACTTGACAAGATCGGTTTTATTGTGGATTTCAAGCTTAGCCATTAAATTGGTCTTGTGTCCCTCCACTGTTTTGGGGCTGAGAACCAGCATGTCTGCTATTTCTTGAACTGTGTATCCCTCAACAACCAACTTTAGTATCTCTCTCTCTCTGTCCGTCAGTTGCTGGTAGGGGTCTTCTCTTTCTCGCATAGACCCCAGCTGGTAATCTTCAACGAAAGCCTTGGCTGCCACGGGGGAAAGAAAAGAATCGCCCCGGTGAACAGCTCTTATGCCCGAAGTAAGCTCTGAAGATGCTGACGTTTTGCTAATAAAGCCTTGGGCTCCTGCCTCGATAATGGGGAAAATATATTCTTTGTCAGCGTATTGGGTTAACACCAGCACTTTTGTTCCAGGGAATTCCTTACGTATTCTACGCGTCGCTTCCAGACCATCCATAATAGGCATAGATATGTCCATAAGCACTACATCAGGGTCAAGTTGTCTTATTTTATCCAGTGCCTCCCTGCCGTTTTCTGCTTCACCCACCACCTCTATATCTGCGGCCAAAGCTAATAAAGCACAGATGCCATCCCTAACGATAGTGTGATCATCCACTACTAGCGCCTTTATCTTCATCATCGGTTGTGCTCCCTGTTATTGGAATCTTGGCGATGACTGTTGTCCCTCGCCCAGGCTGAGACTCAACGATACCATTGCCACCTACTAACTTTAGTCTTTCTCTTATACCGAATAGGCCGGCACCCCGGCCTCTCCTGTCGATGCTGGTGATCTCGCTAATATCAAACCCCTTGCCATCATCTTCAACATGTAGAACGCATTGGTTGGCATCGCATTCTAGATGTATAGTAGCATTTTTCGCTTCCGAATGCTTCACAATATTGCTTATAGCCTCCTGAGTCACGCGAAAAAGCGCCAATTCACTCTCCGCTGACAACCTCTGATCCATCCCCTCGAACTCTGTTGACACATTAATGCCTTGAGACCTGAGGTTAGTCTCGGCAAGTTGGTGAATAGCGGCAGGTAATCCCAATGTATCCAATAGTGTAGGACGTAGTTCTCTTATAAGCTTAGTTAACTCCGTGCTTGCATGGACTGCTATAGAATGAGTCTTTTCTAAGATTGCCTTAATTTTGGCATCTCCAACACCGCTCATTTCCATCATTTCGTTAATTGCTTGCAGGTTAAGTGCCAAGGCAGTGAGCTGCTGACTTGTGTCGTCATGCAGCTCCCTGGCAATCCTTTTTCGCTCCTGCTCCTGGATAGTAAGAGTCTCCCTCAACAACATCTGGTATCTTTCTCGGGCTTTATCCAATCTTTTGTAAAGTCTTGCCTGCTCAATTGCTGTCCCAAGTTGGCAAGCAATGGAGTTCAAGAGGTACATATCATCTGGGGCGAATTTTCCAGCCACTTGGCTGGCAACATTCATTACACCTACAACCCTGTCTTTTGCTTTTAAAGGGACGCTGATGAACCCCTTGAGACCCTCCGCCCTTACCAAATCAGCATAAGCGGCATCGGGGTCTTTAGAAATATCTTCCAATAGAATGGGCTCACCCGTTTGAGCCACCTTTCCCGCTATCCCCTCTCCTATAATAAGGCACATCTCCCCGGCGAATTTGGCAGATAGGCCACGGTGCACTTTGTAACATAGCTTTTGAATTTTTTCATCGAATAGTAGGATCCCCCCAACATTTCCGTTAGAGATTTGCAGCACGTTGTCAAACGCCACATTTAGGATAGCGTCTAAATCTTGGAGTCCACTAACAGCAAAGGAAATACGCCTCAAAGCATCTAGATGGTGGTGTTGCCTGAGAATCTGCTTCTCCAGTTCTCTTTCTGCGGTAACGTCCCTCCTTAATTCGACCACAGCGGCGATATTGCCATAGTTGTTTTTTAGTGGCCACATGGTAATCTTAATATACTTATTGCCGTAAGGGTGAATGAGTGTTGTCGAGCTGCCGCCTTGTAGCACCTTGTTAAGTGGACATTCCCACAAGGGAGAGCCACAAGGTTTATCCCTCCCCTGGAAGACTTCGTAGCAATGCCTGTCAATGGGTGACTCAGTGCCCTCAGGAAAATTATGCTGGATGGCTGAGTTAGCAAACATAACTCGGTATTCACTATTGACAAGGAAAAGCTCGTCCTCCAAGCCACTGGCAAAGTCATCCAAGCCCATGTCAAACCCTATGGCCTTGATAGCTTGATCAATTGCTGGATCCATTTCCTTCACACTTAGGATACAACTACACGCGATTCCCGTCAAACGGACTCACCAGATTCCCTCATAGTGAGTTCCCATTTGCACCAGAACCGTTCCGGGTGAGGGTAAGGGGGACATACAAGACATTTCACCACTGCCCTTGGTTCAATTACTTTGCTTATATTCGCTAGTACAGAGGAAAGTCCACCCTTGGCTAGTTTAAGAACTTTCTTGATTCTTTCTGGAGTTAATATTAAAAGTTGTGGAAATTGGTGACGCCGGAGGTCGAGAAGGCGTATCCTTCCAGTTAGAGTAAATCCCCCCTATAAGGGGTAAAGGGTGGAATACGCCTTGGCAAAATCATACCAGAAAAAAACAGAGAGGAACAGGGGAACGAGGTACAAGATGCTTTGGAGGCATATGTTTGGGATGGAGCCAGGAAGATACTGGCGGTGGTATTAGAAGAGGAGGTTAACACCTTCCTGGGGCGGCAGTACTACGAACGAGGTAAAGAGTTTCGCGGCTACCGGAATGGCTATCACCTGCCGCGGGAGCTAACTGTGGGACTGGGGCCGGTCAAGGTGCGAGTGCCCAGGATGGCCAAAGTGCCTCCTGATGTGGCGCCGCAGGGATTTCAGTCTCAGATAGTGCGGCGTTATCAGCGGGCATCTGAGACCACCAGGCGGCTATTTGCCCTGCTCTACCTGGAAGGATTGGCCGCCGGGGACTTCGAGCCTGTATTCCGGGAACTGGTTGGGGAGACGACGGAACTGTCACCCAATGCCGTCATTCGGCTGAAAGAGCGCTGGGAACAGGAATATGAAGCCTGGCGTAAGCGGCCTCTGTAGAAGCACCGGTATGCTTATGTCTGGGCCGACGGGGTTTATTTTGGTGCCGGAATCGAAATGGACAAGATGGCACTCCTATGTATCGTGGGCGCTCGGGACGACGGTGAAAAGGAACTGCTGGCGATTGGACCGGGCTACCGGGAGAGCACGGAGAGCTGGGCGGAGGCGCTTCGGGACCTTCGTAATCGGGGGATGGAAGCGACGCTGGTGGCAGTGGGGAACGGCGCCTTGGGGCTATGGGCAGCCCTGAATGAGGCCTATCCCACCACCAAGCATCAACGATGCTGGAATCACCGCATTGCCAATGTGCAAGCCAAATTGCCGAAACGGCTCTAGAAGGAGACATGCTGCCGCTTACGGAAGATGGCCGAGGCTCCAACGCAGAAAGGGTGTGAAGAACTGCGCGACTTGTATGCCGCCGAACTTTTGGCTGCTGACCAGCGTGCCGCCGCCGAAACCGTGCTCAGGGACTGGGAAGACTTCGTTACCTTCTATCACTACCCGTGGGAGCACTGGATACACCTGCAGACTACCAACCCGCTGGGATCAGTCTTTAGCGGAGTGAGGTTTCGGACTGATGCTACCAGGCGGATGCGGCGGCGGGATAACATTCTCTACCTGGTGTTCAAGATCGTGGAGCGGCTAAGTCGGAACTGGCGGTCTCTTAATGGCGGCGCCAATCTAATGGCACTGGTCTTTTGAAGGGTGCACGTTTAAAGACGGTATTCTCCAGCGGGAAAAGATGCCTGAGCTGGCAAGTGCGAGGAGCTAACGGAAAACATGCTGGAAGGAATTTCCACAACATTTGACAAGAACTCTAAAACCCATTCATACTCCAGAGTCTGGTTGAATCTCTCTATCTCAGGGTTATCCTTTGGGGTTTTGACTCTGGAGAAGTACCTTTGAATACCTAATTTGGCGGTAGCCCTTTCAAACTCCCAGGCAAACTCACTCCCATTATCCGTCTGCAAGTTTTCTACGGGCTGACCAACAAGGTAGCGGAGACGATAAAGAAAATCTGCTGCGTACCTTAGCTTCAGCTAAGTTACAGGCACTTGCATTTCTGAAGAACATCTTATAACATAACACAGATTTAGATATCTCAATACACTAATATTTAAATATCAATGCCTGCTGAAAAAGGAGCTTAAGATCTTTCATGCTCATATCTGCTGGGTTTTTGCCGAGCAGGTGGATTTTAGAGAGGCATTCCGGTAAAAGCCAGCAATTCTTTACCGTTGAGGGAGAAGGCAAAATCAAGGATATCGTTGACCTTATTGATGTGGCAGAGAAGGGGAAATGTGTCCTGGCTGTGAAATGGACAGACATTTCCCCTTAAATTTAAATTCCTGCAAAGGAGGTTTAATAAAATGGCAGAAAAACTCTCTATGACGGTGATGACGGGTAGTATTGATAGACTGACAGGAATGGCTATTCTTGCCGGTGGTGCCGCGGGGATGGATGTAGAGGTAGAAATTTTCCTGCAGCTCTGGGGCGTTTATGCCTTTAAGAAGGATGTCATCACAGAGAACATGCATTTAAGTGAGTTCAAAGAGAAAGGCGAACAGCTTGTAAAAAGGATGAAGGAACTCAATTTACCGATGTGGTTTGATATTCTCAAGGAGGCCAGGGAGTCAGGAAAAGTGAGCATATACGCATGCTCAACTGCCTCCAGCATCTGGGATGTTAACAAGGAAGACCTTGAAATGGTTGACGACATCATCGGAGCAGGAGAATGGGTATTAAAATCAAAAGATGCTGCGATAACTTTATTCATATAAAGACGAGAGGGGGTTTAACAAAATGACCGAACTCAACTTGGAAGAACTCCGGAACCTTAAGGCCGATAAGGTGGTAGATGCCAGGGGAATGGCTTGCCCTGGTCCCTTGCTTGCTGCAAAGAGGGCAATTGTGGAAGTTCCTGCTAAAGGGATACTGGAAGTCCTTTCCTCTGACGCTGGAACCCGCAGGGATATCCCTCTGTGGGCAAAGAAGATGAGCCATGAGTACCTGGGGGACGTTGAGGATGCAGGCTACTGGAGGATCTTTGTAAAGACGGTAAAATGACTGATGCGAAAAGGGCTGGAGGTGAGGATTTCCGCCCGAAGATTCTCGTCTTTTCCAGCGACAACATCTCAGACCCCGGGATAGACCTTGCTGGGAGCTCCCATATGCATTATTCCTCTACAGTTATGGTAATAAGCACTCCCTGCTCTAGCGGAATTAAACCTGAATGGATATTCTATGCTATAGAGAAGGGCTTTAGTGGTGTTTTCATTGCGGCAGATGGGATGGAATGCGCCTATCTTCCCGACTGTACCGATAGAACTGCAAAAATAGTTGCAGATGCCCAGGAGCTTCTCAAGAGAGAGGGTTATAAGCCCCAGCGGGTTAAAATGGCAGCCATCTGCTCTGTTTGTGCGGCGCCCTTTGCAAACTATATGAAAGATTTTTACGAGACCTTGAAAAAACTTGGTCCGGTGAAGAAGGGAGGATGACAGTGGATTACGATGTCCTTGTAGTAGGAGCAGGGATCGCAGGAGAGGAAGCTTCCCTTAATTTGGCCGAGATGGGCTATAAAGTACTGCTTGTTGAGAAGGGGCCAAGCATCGGAGGGAAGATGGTTCTCCTGAGCAAGACCTTCCCAACCCTTGATTGTGCCAGCTGTATTTCAACCCCAAAGATGGCAGCAACTTACCATCATCCTAATATCACCCTCATAACCTACGCAGAGGTTACAGAAACCGTACGAAAAGAGGACGGTTCTTTCAAGGTTAGATTACTCCAGAAGCCACGATATATTAATGAATCTGCATGTACTGGCTGTCAACAATGCGAGATAAACTGTCCTGTTATGATTCCAGATGAATTCAATTTTGGACTGACAGTTAGAAAGGCAGCCTATATCCCCTTCTCTACTGCAATTCCTCAGAAAGCTGTCATTGATATTGATAACTGCATACTTTGCGGTGCCTGCGAAAAGGTTTGCCCTGCGGGCTGTATTGATTTCACCCAGACACCTCAGGAAATTGAATATACCGTCGGGTCAGTTATCCTCTCTACCGGCTTCGAACTGTTCGACGCTGAACGAAAGGTTCAGTATGGCTATAAAAGATACAAAAATGTCATTACCGCAATGCTAATGGAGAGACTGCTTGCTCCCACACGACCTTACAACACAGTGCTCAGACCCTCGGATGGCAAGGTGCCGGATAATATAGCTTTTATCCTCTGTACCGGTTCAAGAGATAATACGGTAGAAAACCCGGTATGCTCCAGGGTATGCTGCATGTATTCCTTTAAACATACGCAGCTCCTTATGGGAATTCTTCCCCTGGCTGACATTACAATCTATTACATGGATATCAGGGCCTTTGGAAAGGGATACGAGGAATTTTTCCAACAGACCAAGGCAATGGGGGCATTCCTGGTAAAGGGAAGGGTTGCCAGGATAGAGGAGAATGAAAATGGGAACTTAATCCTTCACTATGAGGATATCGATAACGGCGGGGTAAAAAAACAGGCGGAGCATGACCTTGTTGTTCTTTCTATCGGCTTACTCCCGAATATTGAGATAACGGGGGCTTTCAAGAAAGACAAGCTTCTTCTAGACGATTTCCATTTCATCAAAGAGGTAGACGAGGATATACATCCTGGCAAAACCAGCATAGATGGAGTATTTCTCGCAGGAACTAGCTCCGGCCCTATGGATATCCCCGACACGATCCTGCACGCAGCGGCAGCCGCAACTCATTCCGCAGTTCATGTAGAGAAAATAAAGAGAGGAAGATGATGAGCGAAAGAAGGATAGGTGTCTATGTATGCCACTGCGGAGGGAATATATCTGATTATGTGGATGTTGAAAAGGTAAGGGAAGCAGCAAGTAAGGAAGAAGGAGTCGTTGTTGCCAAGACAACTATGTTTGCCTGTTCAGATTCAGCCCAGCAAGAAATGATAGAGGATATAAATGAGAAGAAGCTAGATGGCATGGTAGTTGCCTCGTGCTCTCCGAAACTCCACCTTTACACATTCAGGGGAGTTGCCCAAAGGGCAGAGCTGAACCCATATCAATATACTCAAGTAAACTTAAGAGAGCAAGACTCATGGACACACACAGATGACCCCGAGGGGGCAACTGAGAAGGGAATAAAGCTCGTAATTGCCGGGATAAGGAAGACGAAACTCAGCATGCCCCTCGAGTCAATAAGAATTGAGACCATAAAAAAGGTCCTTGTCATAGGGGCTGGCATAGCAGGGCTTCGAGCTGCAATTTCCCTTGCAGACCTCGGTATACATTCGTTTCTCATAGAAAAGGAGGCAGAGCCAGGAGGCTGGATTAGAAGATTCAAGAAGCTGTATCCACAGGGAAGGAACGGGGAGGAAATAATTGAGAAGTTGCTCGAAGAAGTAACAAAAAGAGAGGATGTAACCCTGTTTGTAGAAGCAGAGCTTACAGAGAAAACTGGATTTGTCGGAGACTTCAATGTAAAGATAAGGGCAAAGGGGGAGGAGATTAGCCTGAATGTCGGATCCATTATTGTAACAACTGGCTTTGATTCATATAAGCCCCAGGAGGGAGAGTATGGGTATGGGACCGAAGGGGTTATAGCCCTTGCCCAGTTTAAACAGATGGTTGAGGCTTCTAACGGAAAGCTCATCTATAACGGGAAAGAGGTAAAGAATATTGCCTATATATATTGCGTTGGGGCAAGGCAGAAGCCCAATGTGGAAAACGCCAATGTTTATTGCTCCCGCTACTGTTGTAATGCGGCATTACATACTTCCACCTTAGTTTCTGAGATAGACCTGTCCATAAACCAATTTCACCTGTATAGGGATATAAGGAGCTATGGAAAATACGAGGTTCTATATGAGGAAGCTTCCAGAAAGGGGGCGGTTTTTGTTCGCTTTAGCGAGGATGACCCCCCTGAGGTAGAAAGAGCCAAAGGTAATCTGCAGGTCAGGGTAAGGGACCTTCTTATAGGAGGTGAAGAACTAGAGATAGAAGTTGACCTTGTGGTTCTTATAACCAGCATGGTTCCTAACAAAACGGATGCTCTCGTTGATGTCCTTAAGATCCCAATAGGGAATGATAGGTTCTTCAATGAAATCCATCCCAAGCTTCGTCCTGTTGAGACGGTTATAAACGGTGTATTTATAGCAGGGGCCTGCCAGGCCCCCAGAAACTCCTCAGAAGCAGTGGCATCCTCCCTTGCTGCAGTGTCAAAATCAGCAGCTCTTCTCATGAAGGGTTATACTGAACTCGAACCCTTAGTAGCAGTCATTAATACGGAAAGGTGCAAGTGGTGCGGGCTCTGTACGGAAGCCTGCCTATATTCTGCCATAGAAAAAACGGCTATTGAGGGTCAGGAGAGAGCTACGGTTAATAAAGCTTTATGTAAAGGTTGTGGAGCCTGTGTACCTGTATGTCCGCAGGGTGCCATTGATATTGAGGGATACACAGACTCACAAGTAAAGGCAATGATAGCTGCACTTTCGAAGGAGGTAGAATTTGACAGCGTCTAGTAAAACCTTCATGGAAATTAAAAAGAAGGTCAAGGTGAGGGAAGAACTCACTGAACTTGTTAAAAACCAAGCAAAAATGAAAAAAATGGTACTCAATGCCTTCAAAGATGAGCCAAAAACTGTTCCTGAGGTTGCCAAGGCATTAAATTCAGCTACCCATGAAGCGATGTATTGGGTCATGGCCCTGAGGAAATATGGATTCATTGAGGAAACAGACGAAGTAACCGACGATGGATACTACAAATACAAGCTCGTTGACAGGAAATCCTGATAGCCTGTACACACTCCTCGATGGAACGCAGCACCGGCACTTTGCCTGCTAACTTCTGGGCAAGACTTCTGTTGGACTAAACCCTGTAGCAAGTATCACTATAGTACAGGGAAGAACTCAGGGGTACTATCTTTCCCAGCCCTTACACCACCCGAGGAAGCCAGCAATTTGCTTAAACTGAGAGTATTGCATTATAATAAAAAGCACCTGAGAGGGGTTTTGGGAAAGACAAAATTTAGCCCGGCCGAGTTTCTCCCCCAGCAAAATAACACAACAAGCAAGGATATTAGATTTGTCTCACAAAGATTTTGGTGTTAGAATCGAATGTTTGATAGTCACTAATAATTAGAACGGAGGCACCAATGAGTAAATTGCTTTGGAAACCATCAGAGGAACGGAAAAGGAATGCCAATATGAGCAAGTTTATGGATTTCGTGAATAAGCGTTATGATAAAAGTTTTCATTCCTATTTCGAGCTATATGACTGGTCAATAAATAATATACCCGATTTCTGGGCTTCCGTGTGGGATTTTACTGGGATCAAGTCCTCTAAAGGCTATCAAACAGTTGTTGACGACCTGGGCAAGTTTCCGGGTGCAAAATGGTTCACCGGGGCAAGATTAAATTTTGCCGAAAATCTTTTGCGATATCGGGATGCCCATACCGCTTTTATATTCAAAGGGGAAACTCAAAAGTCAACCAGAATGAGCTATGCAGAGCTTTATGACTCTGTGGCACGCCTGGCAAAATCACTTCGTCAGATGGGAGTTGCTCCCGGAGACCGGGTAGCGGCATACATGCCTAATATGATGGAGACGGCTACCGCTATGCTTGCTGCCACTAGCATCGGTGCTACGTGGGCTTCCTGTGCTACTGATATTGGTCCAAGCGCAGTTGTGGACCGCTTTGGTCAAATCGAACCAAAGGTTTTGTTCACTGTTAATGGATATTTCTACAAAGGGAAAACTTTCAGTTCCCTTTCCGCCGTGGCTGACATTGTAAAGGGGCTGCCTTCAGTTGAAAAAATCATAGTAGTTTGCTATACGGAAGAAAAACCTGATATTAGCTATATTCCTAACTCGGTATATTATGATGATTTCCTATCTAAGGAAAGAGGGCTTGAAGTCGAGTTTGAACAATTACCTTTTGATCATCCGGTATTTATTATGTTTTCTTCTGGAACAACTGGTAAGCCAAAGTGCATCGTGCAAGGAGCTGGGGTCCTTATTAATCACTTAAAGGAGCTAATACTGCATACCGATTTGAGACGCGAAGATATTCACTTTTTCATCACAACTTGTAGCTGGATGATGTGGAACTGGATGATAAGCTCTTTAGCGGTGGGAAACACTATAATTCTATACGATGGTAATCCCAACTATCCTGACGCAGGTGCTATGTGGAGATTAGTTCAGGATGAAAAAGTAACAATGTTTGGTACTAGCGCAAGCTATATCAATTTTATTAGAAGCCAAGGACTCAACCCTGGGAAGGATTATGATTTATCGGCATTACAGCAAATATGGCAAACCGGCTCGTCTCTTTCAACTGAAGGATTTGAGTATGTTTACCAGGAAATTAAACAAGACTTGCATTTTAATTCCAGTGCCGGTGGCACGGACATCAATGGCTGTTTTTGCATTGGAAGCCCTATTATTCCTGTATACGCCGGGGAGTTACAGAGTCCGGGTTTAGGGATGAGGATAAATGTATACGATGAAAAAGGTAATCCGGTGGTTGACCGAGAGGGAGAGCTTGTCTGTGAAGCTCCCGCTCCCTCAATGCCTCTTTACTTCTGGGCTGATCCAGGTGACAAGAGGTACAAAGAAGCTTACTTCGGGTTCTATCCCAATTTAAATGTCTGGCGTCATGGTGATTACGTTGTGGTTTATAGTGATACACGTGGGTTTGCTTTCTTCGGCCGTTCTGATTCCGTGTTAAAACCTTCTGGAGTTCGAATAGGTACAGCCGAGATATATAATCAGGTCGAAAAATTAGAAGAAGTTGCTGATAGCCTGGCAATCGGGCAGAACTGGGAGGGAGACCAACGTGTTGTTCTTTTCGTTAAACTTGCCGAAGGATATCATTTAACAGAAGACCTAATAACTAAGATTAAAGTAACTCTACGTAAGAACGCCTCTCCCAGACATGTTCCAGCTATAATTATCGAAGTGCCTGATATACCCTATACCCTGAATATGAAGAAGGTTGAAAGTGCAGTCACGAATATCATGCACGGTAAACCAGTTCTGAACAGAGATGCTCTGATTAATCCGGAGTCATTGGATTACTATGACAAACTCAAGGAAGAGCTTCAAACGTAACCCGCCATAAGGATTACCAGCATCAGAAATATAGCGGTAGAAGCCAGGTATAAGGTAAGCGAGCTGTAAGCGTATAGCGACATGAGTGTATTTGAGGGTAAGAAATCAATCCTGGTGAGCGTGTGGTCTTGGCGGCACTGGGAGTTGGATTCGGAACGATGTTCGCTCGAAAGGGAAAACGGTTTTCAACACCGTCACCATTAATCACTTGGCCGCACATCCTGAGTGGCCCAGAATTGGAAAAGCGGCTGTTAGCAATCAAACTGCTCAGGGCGGAGGGCGTACAAGGCCGTGGTGAGAGACTTCAACACTGGTGCATAACCCGTGATTCGTTAGTCTGATAGTGGCAGTACCAAAATCTTGGCGGCGAGGGCTACCGGAAGTGAATTAGGCAAATCCAGTTTTGAGTCTGAGGCAAAATTAAAAACAACATTATAACAAGGAGGTAAATGAGGATGGAGATTTTACAGGAAGGCAAGGGAAAGCTTATAGGCTGGCATGACCCGGATGATGCCAGGGAATGGGTGTTAAAGAATAAGTCACGGGAGTTGACAGACAAGACGATGTCATCTAAGGAAGCTGTCTCCAAATTCGTTCACGATGGAGATTTCATAGCAAGCGGTGGGTTCGGGCACATAAGAGTGTCGATGGCTATTATCTATGAGATAATCAGGCAAAAGAAGCGTAAGCTGATTATGGCTGGGAAGACGGCAGTTCACGATGTTGACCTTCTCGTAGCTGCCGGTTGTGTTCGTGAGGTGGAGGTAGCTTATTCTTTTGGGCATGAGCTTAGAGGATTATCTCCAGCCTCAAGAAGGTGTGTTGAACAAGGGAAGTGCAAAGTCATTGCTGAAACCAGCAATGCCGGATATCAATGGCGATGGCTGGCTGGCATGATGGGCGTGCCTTTTATACCTAGCCGAAACCTACTTGGCACCGATACCGGCCGATATAGCTCTTGTAAAGTAGTGAAAGACCCCTTTAGCGGCAAGCCAATTAACCTTATTCCTGCCGCTTATCCTGATGTGGCATTCATACATGTTCATCGGTGCGATGTTCACGGCGATGCTCAAATAGACGGCACTGTGATGGAGGACTTCGAACTCTCCCGGTGCGCACGGAGACTAATAGTCACTACTGAAGAAATAGTGGACACTGAAGTTATCGAAAGAGCACCCTGGAAAACAATCATCCCATTCTTTGTGGTGGACGCTGTGGTTGAAGTTCCGTACGGCGCACATCCTTGCGAGATGCCGGGTTTATATTGGTTCGATGAAGAGAATATATCTGAATGGCTGAGACACTCCAGAACCCCTGAAGGAGCAGCCGAATTCCTTCAGAAATATATCTTTGATGCTGGTGACTTCGCGGACTATTTGGAACTTTGTGGTGGAGTGAGGCAGTTGCATTATCTAAAGAAAAGGGAATTCTTCAGGGAGCCCATGAAGACTGTTTCATATAAGTGATATTATATAAAGTAAGGAGGCTTTAGAGAGATATGGCTGTAGAAAGTAATTATAATTTAAGAGAATTACTGGCATGTAATGGTGCCAGGATGCTGAAGGATAAAAGCTCTGTCTTTGTCGGCACAGGGCTTCCTATGGTATCTACCATGCTGGCTCAAAAAACGAACGCTCCTAACATATTCATAGTATTTGAGGCAGGTAGCCTTGGGCCTATTATACCTGAACTGCCTATTTCTGTGGCCGACTCTAGAACGTTTTACAAAGGCATAGCTGCTACCAGTATGCATGATGTTATGTCGCTCGCGCAGGCGGGATATGTGGACTATGGATTTTTGGGTGCTGCCCAGATGGATATGTATGGCAACATCAATACTACCGTTATCGGCGATCATGATACTCCCAAAGTTCGTTTGCCGGGCAGCGGCGGTGCCAATGATGTGGCCTCTTTTAGCCAAAGGCTTATTATCATTATCGCCAACCAGTCGAAGAGGACTTTTGTCAACAAAGTTGATTTCATCACCTCGCCTGGTTACTTGGACGGCCCAGGCGCTAGAGAAAAAGCTGGATTGGCCAGGGGTTCAGGCCCATATAGAGTTATCACTGGTTTAGCCATTTATGGTTTCGATGAGGAAACAAAAAGGCTTAAACTAATCTCATTACATCCTGGTGCAAGCCTGGAGGATATAAGGGAGAATAGTCAATTTGAGATCATTATACCTGACAAGGTTGAAACAAGCTATGTGCCCACTGAGGAGGACTTGAGGATATTACGTCAGGAAGTGGATCCAGCGCGAATGGTAATAGGCAAGTAAGGGCATCTTTGCTACTGGCGGAGGGGGTGGGATTCGAACCCACGTTCGCCAAAAGCGAAAACGGTTTTCAAGACCGTCACCTTAAGCCACTCGGTCACCCCTCCCTGGTTCAAATCTTACCCCATAATCCTTCCACAGGGCAAAAATACCGATATTTTATCGATATTGGACTTGCCCGAAATCGATAAACTACCAGGCATAGGCAGTTCCCTTATGTGGGCGTTATTGGTTGAGCTACAAAATGAGGAATTACAGACGCAATTTGCAGCTTCAGGCAAAGGTAAACGTAGCTATACCAGCTAACAAAAAGAGTTCGCACTAGCGCAGCTAGATAACTGTTGAGGTTTTCTCAGTAATCCGTAGTCCAGTGTTACACATGTGGTCAGCCAGCACATAATATTGCGGTTGGCGCCATCTTTGTTTACAATAAGAATATTACCAAACCGGCAGACAAAGGAGGTTTCACTAATGAAGAAATTAGCTAGGCTATGGACAATTGGCTTGATTATCTTATTGTCACTGACATTAGTAATGGGTTGTCAGCTACCAGCGGTACCAACTCCAGATGCTGCTTCGCCAACTCCTGCACCAACTCCTGCACCAACACCTGAGCCTCCTCCTGTTGATGAGGAAGAAACCACAGAGCCCCTTATACACAGCAGTGCATACGTCAAATTCGAGGGTATTGACGGAGAGTCACAGAACGAAGGCCACGAAGGTTGGAGTGAAATAGTATCCTTTAGCCAGGGAATCCATCAGCCTGGTGATGGTGCTACAGGTGCCACTCGGCTAAGGGGTGACGTTGTTTTCGAGGACATAGTAGTTGTCAAACAACTAGACAAGGCATCACCTAAGCTCGCTGAAGCTATCTGCAAGGGCAAGGTTTTTCCTAAGGTGGAAATCCATCTCACCGGTCCTTCCGGAGGTAGTACATGCCAAGGTACATTTTACGTCTACGAGTTGAAGAATGTGATGATAACGAGCTACAAAGTGAGTGGAAGCAATCCATTAGCGTATGTCCTAATAGCTCCTGCCCCAGATGTCACAATGCCATCTGCTGGGCCATTCATCGTTCAGGCCGTAGATGCCCCAATGGAGGAAATCTCGTTGAATTTTGAGGAAATCAAAGTCACCTACACAGAATGCGACTCCTCAGGACTAGCAAAAGGCAATGTAGAATATAGTTGGAAAGTTGAGGATGCGGAGTCCTAGAATAGTCTGCATAAGAAGAATAAATATTTTTAATCGATTCACGGATTAAAGGAACATTCGGTCTATTGACAGCGGGTATTCTTTGTTATAACTTTAGCCGTTGCAATCTAATTTTTTAAGGAGGTTAGAGCATGCCAAGTGTTAACATGATTGTTTGTTGTAAGCAGGTACCCGACCCTGAAGCTCCACCACCGGTATTCAAAGTTGATGCGGCAAGCAACAAGATGAGCTTGCCACCAGATGTGAAACCTGTAATCTCCCCTTATGATGAAAATGCTCTGGAGGCTGCTTTAAGGATTAAAGGTGAAGCAGGAGGTAAGATCACTGCGCTCAGCCTGGGTAACAATCTGGTTCGTGATGTGATTAAGAAAACGTTATCCGTGGGTGCTGATGAGCTTATCCTCCTGGAGGATGAAGCTTTCGAGGAAGGAGATAGCTGGTCAACTGCTCGTGCTTTAGCCATGGCGATCAAGAAGATAGGAGAGTATGATCTCATTTTCTGCGGTCGGCAAGCTGCTGACTGGGATACCGGGCAGGTTGGCTTGGGCATCGCCCAGATTCTGGGAATCCCGGCACTATCTCTTGCTCGAAAGGTAGCAGTCGCTGATGGAAAGGTAAAAGTAGAACAAGTTATCGCTGGTGGCTACGAAGTAGTCGAAGCTGAGTTTCCCGTATTAATTACAGTGACCAGTGAGCTGGGCGACCTTCGTTATGCTTCTTTAAAAGGAATCATGGCAGCAGCTAAGAAGCAAATCACTGTTTGGAAACCAGGTGATATTGGACTTGAACCTTCAGAGGTCGGTGCTGCTGGAAGGATTGTCAAACTTAATAAACTCTTTCAGCCCGTTAAAGAAGCCAAATGTGAAATTATCGCAGGAGAAAGCCCGGCAGAGGCCGGCGCTAATCTGGCTATAAGACTCAGGGAAGCAAAACTAATTTGAGTTAAGGAGATAACTAATGGCTGAATATAAAGATGTACTGGTTTATGGCGAGCTAATAGACGGAAAGTTAGCTGGCATTACTACCGAATTATTAGGATGTGGTAGGAGTCTTGCCGATGATTTGGGAGAGGACTTATGCTGCTTTTTAACCGGCGATGCAGTCGGCGAAGCCTCTAAAGAAGCGATTGCCTTCGGAGCAGATAAGGTTTACGTGGCAGAGGATCCTTTATTAAAAGGATATCAAGCAGATTCTCATATCCAGATGATAGAGAAATTAGTTAAGGAGCTTTCGCCGCGAGCAATACTTATGGGACAGACACCCATGGGTAGGGATTTAGCCCCTCGCCTCGCCTTCAAATTAATGACTGGTTTAGCCACAGATTGCCTCAGTCTGGAAATAGACCCAGCGACAAAATTATTGCTCCAAACAAGGTCTGTCTACGGAGGCAATGCACAAGCTACATTCGCCTGTGAACTTATGCCCCAGATAGCTACTGTTAGGCCAAAGACAATGTCGCCACTCGAGCGTGATGACTCAAGGAAGGGAGAAATTATAGCTACCAAGGTTAACATAGATTCAGCGAAAGTCAGAAGCAAATTGGTGGAGACAGTGAAAGAAGAGGTAGCAGGGATTAAAGTTGAAGACGCCACGGTGCTTATCAGCGGAGGCAGAGGCCTGGGTGGACCCGAACCTTTTAAAACAACATTACGGGAATTGGCCGATGTTTTTACAGCAAGCGGTCACCCTGCTGCTGTAGCGGCTTCACGCCCACCTTGTGACAATGGCTGGGCGTTGGAGGCAGCGCATGTTGGCCTTACTGGTAAAATTGTAGCTCCCGATATTTATATTGCCATAGCTCTATCAGGCGCCAGCCAGCACATGGCTGGCTGCACTGGCTCGAAACACATTATTGCTATTAACAAGGATCCGGAGGCAAACATATTTCGGGGAGCAGAGTTCGGTGTGGTTGGTCGCTATGAAGAAGTTGTACCAACTTTTACCCAGAAGCTAAAAGAATTACTCGCTAAATAATGCCCAAAGATATTTGCTGATGCTGTAATCATAAACAAAACTAACCCTTTTGCCTTCTATTGCCTTTGATATTGCTGCTAAAAATATATCTCCTCCCTTAAAAAGAAACGCTTATTAAGTTTGAATTGAGAGTACAGCCTGAAGTTGAGCCAGTCGTTTAAGCTAAGCCAATAATCCTTTTTGGTGTTCACCCCCTGTGATATTAAAGTCCAAAATAATTTTAAATGATTCAATTCGAACTCGTGTCAAATCATTTAAGTAGGTAACCCAACTGATGATCGTTGAATCATATAAAATGTCACCGAACGAGGTGATAATCTTTTGTGTGGGTTAATTTGCCTAGCTTTGTCCTTCCCTTCGTAAGTATC
>Ga0209986_10001449_pt1 | contig 22695 bp, 15 predicted proteins | sample BlataG_FD_183168 | JGI IMG/M metagenome (GOLD analysis project Ga0209986, IMG submission 183168) | Deep subsurface microbial communities from Black Sea to uncover new lineages of life (NeLLi) - Black_00105 metaG (SPAdes) (version 2) | ecosystem: Environmental > Aquatic > Marine > Oceanic >... | reverse complement strand
GGTCGGCCCGATCCGCAACCAGTTGGGCTTCGAACCGCTCGACGTTTGAAACCGCCTCCTCCACCCCTGCTTCTGCGGCGGACGTCTGGGCGACAGCCACCTCGACGGCTGCCTCGGCCCGTTGCAGTTCAGCCGCAAGACGACGCTGTCGGGCGACCGCCTGCTCGCGTTGCTGATTCATCTCAGGGATAATCAGCGTGCAGAGCGGCTGGCCCTCGGTCACCTCGTCACCAATGTCAACGTTCACGTCCCGGAAGTAGCCCGAGACTTTCGCCACGATGTCGGCCTGATAGTAAGGATGAATGGTTGCAGGTTGCGTGGTCGTCCGAATCAGGTCTTTCCGCACAGGCCGAATGAGCTCGACCCTGGGCAACTGGTTGGCGGTCTCCGGCACGGCATTTTTTGCCGGGCTCACTGCAGACTGCCCGCAGCCAGCACAGGCTGTAAGTGCCGCGATAAAAAGGCAACGCAGGGACAGGCTCATAGGTTTCTTGGGCGGTGGGGATGCCGGTTAGCCAAGAGAGTCGGCCCCGCCAGAGGAAGACTACTTCGCGGAGGCTGCGAAGCAAGAAAGAGGCCACTCCGAGAGTGTTCTGGTGGCGGTTACGGTGACTTGAGCTTCCAGTCGAACTGTTGAGAGCCGGTCTCAACCGTTGCGGTGAGCGTGCTGGCGGCGTTGTACCGTTCGGGAACCCGCTCGGGAATCTCCTGCTTGCTGCCGTTTGAGTGGGTGATCCAGTCATACGTCGTGATCCGCACGGTGTGCTTGCCAAGCGCGGCCCCGGATTTTCCCGGAAGATACGAGAGGCTGTAGCGACCGGAGGAATCGGTGACGCCGTAAGAGGGTGACCCCGAGGCCGGGGTGAATTCCACGGTCGCGGCAGAGAGCGGACTGCCGTTGAGGGTTACCTGCCCAGCAACGGTTCCCAGCGGGATGGCGGGGCTGGAGAAGAACAGCCAGAAGAAGATTCTGGCAACAATAACCAGGCCGATGGCTGTAACCAGCATGCCCAGCGCTGTGGTCAGCCGGGGCTGCTCTGCCAGCCTGGTACGGAACCGATTGACCAGTTCTTCAGCGATGGCACGGATGATGATCAGAATGTCTGAACCACTTGCAGCCATGCAGGACTTTCAAGCTGGGGTGACGCTGGACCATGTATGAGGCGATGTCTGCCGGCAGGTTATTGAGCCGGAGTCGCGATCCCATCATTCCGAGTGCCGAGATGTTGGTAGACGCCAAGGGCAGCAACATCATAGGTGGGTTCGTTAAGAGGATTATTGTTAAAGGTAGCCCCGCCGTTTGAGAAGCTGATCTCGTCGTTGATCGTATGAACGCTGCCGTCGCAGTAGAGAAAATTCGCACCACCGGGATGAGCGCTGCTAAACCCCTCGGTGCAGCTGTTCGTCGAGGCGGATGGCCGGGGGTCGTTGAGCTTGATGCTGACCCGGGCTCGAATCCAGTAGCTGCCCCACATGTCAGGGCCAGGAGGGTTTCGTACACCGATCCACGTTGCTGCCTGACAGCGATCATGCCGTTCACCAACAGCGAAGGTCTTGCTGAGCCCGTCGGTGATGTCAACAAGGCGGACCGGCTTGTCGACCCAAAACACTCCGTTGCCGTTGGTGCCAATGACGGGGTTGGGGTCATTCAGGCCACCGTTGCCAACGTAATTCGAAGTGCCCGGCTCAAAGCCAGGGGGGCAGTTGTCGCAATTGAACAACCGATACTCGGGATTATTGGCGGGGCCACTCGGCAGCAAGTCCGGCGTCAGGTCGGTCGGGCAGCGGAAACCAGAAATTCGAGTCTGCAGAAGTGGCCTGAGGCTGGCGTCATCAATGGTGTCGCGGAGCGTCTGGGTTGAGACCTTCAGATTGTCGAAGAGTACCTGCTCCTCGAGCATCGGCAGCAGAAACACCGGCCAGCCCCATTCAGCTTTGAGTTGGCCACCAGGCGGCCAGCCAAGCGGAAAGCTGCCACGGACGTCGGCATAGTTGTGGAGCGCAATTCCAACCTGCCGCATGTTGTTGACGCACGAGATCCGGCGGCCGGCTTCCCGTGCCTGTTGCACGGCGGGCAGTAACAGGCCGACCAGCACGCCGATGATGGCAATCACAACCAAGAGCTCAATCAGGGTGAACGCACCCCGATCTTCCGTCCGCTGTGCAGCACCCGCGGTTCGGCCCGGTATTGAACAGTGCATTGCATGCTTCCTTTCCCGACTCCAAGGCCGTCCCTGGTGGATGTTGTCGTGTATGCAACTACCCCTGACTAGGGGAGTATCGCAAGCGGCCCGCGACCGGTCAAACGGAAAAAGACCATCCTTAACAAACTCAGCTGCCAAGCGCGGCGGCACTCCAGACGTAGGTCGCAATGGCTGCGGTCATCAGTACCGCGGCCGCCAACCGCTTGAAAAACATGATCCGGTCGACCCGACTCTCCAGGTCGTGCCAGCCGAGGTGGGCCAGCACCGCCCCGATCACCACCGACATCACGCCGCGGGTTGACTGCAAGATGGTGCTGAGGACAACGCCTACCGAACCGATGCAGGCGTAAAGCGAGACCATTGCCGTCAGCCAGGCGGCTGAGTACTCGGCCGCCGCCAGCCAGTCACGGCTGGTTGGACGCTGTGGCCGTGCGTACTCAGCGGCAACCAGTGGCAGCACAAACAGGCCACCTAGCACATAGGTGAGCGCCATCGCCAGGCTGCCGGCCTGTAGCCGACTGATGGGCAGGGCTAATTCGAGAGCGTCAATTAACGCAACGATGCCGAGGTCGGCAACTGCGAAGCAACAGCAGGCAAAGCCCAGCAGTGCCAGAGCCGTTGCGGTCACGCCGGCGCCGCCCCGCTGCTGCACCACTGTGGCTGCCGCGCAGAGGGCGACCGCCAGCCACTGTCCAGGGGTTAGCGACTGTCGCAACACTAGCGAGACAATCAGTGCCAACGCGATGATCTTGAGCCCCAGCAGCGGCGAGAGCTTCGAGGCATCGGCCCGGGTGAGCAGATAAAAGACGCAAGCCTGGCCGACAAAGTAGCTGCCGGTTGAGACGAAGCAGGCTGACCAGATGCTGCGTGACCAGAGCGTTGTTAAAGAGACCTCCGCAGGAATCAGCTGCCAGGCAACGGGAAGACAGGCCAGCCCCATCAGCAGGTGAGCCAGCACCAGCAGCCGGCGACTCCCGCCGGGCCGGCGGGTGCCATGATGCCGGGAGACGAGGTATGAGATTGAGCTGAACAACGCGCAGCCAAGCCCGGCCGCGACACCAAATGCAAGTGGGTTCACAACGGTACCTTACCCGATGGAACGATGGCTCTTCGTAGGGTGGTTCCTCGCCTGGCCTGAGCATCTTGGGCCGCAGCTTCCGCACGACCGGCACAGCCGGCACGAGGCCGCTGCCCGGCGACGGGCGGCGTTGCCTCTGAACCCGGCGGGCTTCGCGGCGACGGGTAGAGTTGTCTGGGCCACTGTCGCCAGACCGGTCCGCACCCGTTCACCCGAACCCACCGTCGGAACCCCTCCATGGCCAGTGCCAACCGCAGCTTTGCCCGCGGCATGCCCCAGCGGCTTGCCACCGGTGACTACATTCTCGACCCCGATGTGCCCCAGCAGGCCGTTGCCGCCGACCGCAGCGTGCAACTGGCCGCCATCGCCCTGCTTCCGGTGATCGCCTTTGTCGTGGTGGCACTCGCCAGCTTCGATCCGGCCGATCCGCCCGCTGGCCGGGGCTTTCCGCCGCGAATCGAACCGGCCAACGCCTGCGGCCACCTCGGGGCGGTCGTCGCCACCACCATCTATCACAGCATCGGCCTGGCCGGCTGGCTGGCCGTCGGCTTTCTGGCAGGCCTGGACCTTGCCCTCTTTCGCCGCCGCGTGCTGGCCGATCTGCCTTGGCGGGCCGCCGGCGTCGTGCTGGCGATCCTTGGCAGCGTTACCCTGCTCGCCCTCTTTCTGCCGGCCGGCGTACCGCGTCCGCTCTGGGGACCGGGAGGCAGCCTCGGCCTGATGGCGGCGCACCTGTCGCTGCAATATCTCGCACCGACCGGTGCCGCGATTGCGGCACTGGCTCTGCTTGGCACCGGGCTGTTCCTCGCCTGCGACCAACTGGTGACGCGGCTGCTGGGAGCCTTCGTCAGCCTTCTTTCGACGCTTGGCGATGCCGGTCTGGCAGTTGGCCGCGGGCTCTGGAACCTGCGGCGGCAGGCTGTCGCTGAGGATGCGGCTGACGAGGAAGAAGCCGAGGCCGACCAGACCTGGTGGCAACGCCGCCGAGCAGCCCGGCTGGCGACTGCGGGCGATGACGCTGACGACGAGGACGAAGACGAGTCGGACGCCGACGACGGCCCGACCATCCGGGTTCGCCGCCGTGTCTCCGCTCTTGAAGCCGACGAGGAGGAAGACGTCGACGCCGAGGCAGAGGAATGGGACGAGGCAGACGAGGAGGATGAGATCGAAGCCGAGGAAGCCGACGAGAGCCCGCGTCCCGTCCCAATCCGCACCCGTCAGAACCGCCGCGTCAAGCAGCTGGAACTCGACCTCGCCCCCGACCCGGCTGGCGACTACACCCTGCCCTCGCTCGATCTCCTGCTGCCGCCTGAGCAGCTCGCCCTCGATGAACAGGAGGCCGAAGTCCGCGAGCGGGCCCGGATTCTCGAGCAGACCTTTGCCAACTTCGGCTTCAAGGTTCGCGTCGTCGAAATCGAGACCGGCCCGGTCATCTCGCAGTATGAAATCGAACTGGAGGCCGGCCTGCGGCTGGCCAAGATCACCAACCTCGCCGACGACCTCGCCATTGCCCTGCGGGTGCCGGCGGTTCGAATCGTCGCCCCGATTCCGGGCAAGAACTCGGTCGGCGTCGAGGTGCCCAACACCGATCGGCAGATGGTCCGGCTGCGGGAGGTGATGGAGGAGACCCAGGCCAAGACCCGGACGATGAAGATTCCGGTCTATCTCGGCAAGGACGTCGCCGGCAACCCGATGGCGGTTGACCTGGCGAGCATGCCCCACCTGCTGATTGCCGGCCGGACCGGTACCGGCAAGAGTGTCTGCCTCAACTCCATCATCGTCTCGATGCTGATGACCCGCCGGCCTGACGAGGTGCGGATGCTGATGATCGACCCGAAGATGGTCGAGCTGACCCCCTACAAGTCGCTGCCGCACCTGATGCATCCGGTCGTCACCGACATGAAGAAGGCCGAGGCGATTCTCGCCTGGGCGGTCGACAAGATGGAGCAGCGGTATGCCCTGCTGGCCCGGGCCGGGGTTCGCCACCTCACCCAGTACAACGCGCTGGGACGCGAGGAACTGCTCAAGCGGATCAACCCCGAGAGCCAGGAAGAGGCCGACGCCATCCCGACGACCATGCCGTTCATCGTGATGATCGCCGACGAGATCGCCGACATGATGATGACTGCCGGCAAGGAGATCGAGCAGTACATCATCCGGCTGGCCCAGAAGAGCCGGGCGGTCGGCATCCATCTGATCCTGGCCACCCAGAAGCCGACGGTCGATGTCATCACCGGGCTGATCAAGAGCAACCTGCCGGCGCGGATCGCCTTCCAGGTCGCCAGCCGGACCGACAGCCGGGTGGTGCTCGACGAGTGCGGCGCGGAGAAGCTGCTGGGCAACGGCGACATGCTGTTCCTCTCGCCCGGCACCAGCCTGACCCTCCGCGGTCAGGGAACGTTTGTCAGCGACGATGAGATCGGCCGGGTGATGGGCACGATCGGCACCAGCGAGCCGCAGTACGCAGCGGAACTGGTCAACCTGCAGCCGGCACCATCAGGCGACGAGCCGGCCAAGGGCTCGGCCGGCAAGGACCGCGACGAACTCTATGAGGCGGCCGTCGAGGTCGTGATTCGCGAGGGCCGGGGCAGCGTCTCGCTGTTGCAGCGGGCGCTTGGCGTCGGCTACGGCCGCGGGGCGAGGCTGATCGACTACATGGCCGAGGATGGTGTCGTCGGCCAGTACGCCGGTAGCCAGGCCCGCGAGGTGCTGATGACCATGGAAGAGTGGGCCGCTGCACAGGGTGAAGAACCGGTACCCCCCGACCCACCGCCCCGCCGGCTGAAGATTAACCCGCACGCCGAGGAGGCTGCAGCCGACGACGACGGAGACGATGATGATGAAGCAGCCGAGGACGGCACCGAGACGGCTGAGGACTGGGACGAAGCGGACGAAGCCGAAGAGGCTGAGGATGCGGGGGACGACCCCGACGACTCCGAGGAGGAGTACGAGGAGTACGAAGAAGAAGAGTACGACGAAGAAGAATATGAAGAGGAAGACGACTCCGAGGCCACTGAGGAAGATGACGAGGACGATGAATGAAGGCCGCCGTCATTTCTCACGTAGGACCGCCTGAGGCAATTCAGATCGTCGACCTGCCCGACCCTGTGGCCGGGCCCGGCCAGGTGTTGGTGCGGGTGCGGGCGGCGGCGATCAACCCAATCGACACCTACGTGCGCTCCGGCAGCGTGGCGATGCCGCTGCCCTTCCCCTTCGTTGTCGGCTGCGATCTCGCCGGCGAGATGGTGGCTGTCGGTGCGGGGGTGACAACATGCAAGCCGGGCGATCGGGTCTGGGGCTCGAACCAGGGCGTGCTGGGCCGCCAGGGGACCTGTGCTGAGTTGGCAGCCGTCGATGCTGAGTGGCTCTATCCAACCCCAGCTGGCGTCGGCGATCGTGACGCTGCCGCGGCAGCGTTGGTCGGCATCACTGCCCACCTCGGGCTGGTCCATCATGCAGCGGTGCAGCCGGGCGAGACGGTGCTGGTCAATGGCGGCTCCGGAGCGGTCGGTTCGATGGTGATCCAGATGGCACGGCTGCTCGGGGCCCGCGTCGTGGCGGTCGCCGGAACCGATGCTGGGCTAAACCGGGTCCGCGAGTTGGGGGCTGTCGCCATTGATCGTCGCGCGGGCGGTCTGGCCGCGGCCCTCGTCGCCGCCTGCCCTGACGGCGTGAACCTCTGGTGGGAAGCCCTGCGCGAGCCCGACTTTGATACCGCGATTGCCAGCCTGGCCGAGGACGGCCGGATGGTCCTGATGGCCGGCCGTGATGCCCGGCCCCCCTTCCCTGTCGGGCCATTCTATGTCAAGCAGGCCCGGCTGCTGGGATTTGTCATGTTCAAAGCGGCAGCCGCGGTGCAGGCCGCAGCCGCCGAGGCGATCAACGCCTGGCTGGCATCGGGGAAACTTCGGGTGCCGATTGGCTGCGTGCTGCCGCTGGCGGAGACGGCTGAAGCCCACCGGCTGCAGGAAGAGGCAACCATTCACCGGCGTGGCGGACTCGCCGGAAAGATTGTCATCGAGCCGTAACTGCGACCCTGTTCACGGCTTTCCCGGCCAGCGGAAGTCGACCGGCTCGGCCGCCGGCTGACTGAGATCGGCCTGTGATGGCAGAGCGATGTGCTCCATTGTTTTCTTGGCGTCGAGATTCTCGTTCAGCTGACGCTCGGTGATCGGCCGCGACACGACACCTCCCTCGGGCACGTCGAGCTTTGCAGTCCAGACGATCGCGTTGAGCACCAATCGGCGAAAGTCGTCAATGGCCCAGTTCCGGTGCCAGTGGCCACCGGTGAAGCCGACGCCCCGGCCCCCATCAGGCCGCTCGATTGCCCACATTAGGGTCTGGCGGCTGCCCAGGGCCTCCGCGCCGGCGGGCGTCCAGTGGATGTAGCGGTTGATCCGCTCGCGGGTTGGCGTTGCCGTTAGCAGATCGACCGCCATCTTCGGCTCCGCCCACCGCATCTGGTAGTACCACTCGTCGTTGGCTGCAAACGTCGGCACGCCGCGGGCGATCGGGTGGGCGGCCGCCGGCTGGGCCTCGGCGGTCCAGTGCGGATTGCAGGAGAACCCGGCTTCATAGTGGCCGCCGATCCACTTTTTGAAGAACTGTCCTCGCGGCCCTGCCGGAACTTCGACGGCATAGTGCATGCACATCAGTCCAACGCCCTGATCGACGAGCCGGTCGACGGTCTCTTCGTGGCCAAAGGTTGGGTGGCGATTGTTGCCGTCGGCATAGATGACGATGGCGGCCGCCCCGTCGAGGATCGACTCGTCCTCGGGCCAGCCGTTGTGGACAACGTCGACCTTCACTGGCAGGCCGCTCTGCTCGTTGAGGGCCCGGGCCAGCAGGATCGTGCCGGCATTGAACTCATGCTGGCCCGACGGATGACTCGGCTGGCCGGCGATCATGACGATGCGGCAACGATCAGCACCAAGCGTGAAAGAGCATAGGGACAAGGCCAAGCCCAACGCCATCAGGCAACGCATTGTTGAGTCCTTTGGAAGGTTGTGGTGAAGAGCGGTTACCCTTAGGGCACGACGAAACCGGCACGTGTTGTACCACGACAGCACCACAGCGTGAAACCAGCCCCTTGGGACAGGTCGAGTCCTGAGGGCACCCATTGTTTTTGTCAGAGCAAGGACACGATTCATATGAAGACTCTCATTCTCTTCCTTCGACTGCTATCGGTTCTTCCCCTGATCAGTGCTGTGGCTGTTGCTGATTCGGCACGCCCCAACATCGTGCTGATTATGGTCGACGACATGGGCTTTTCCGACATTGGCCCGTACGGCAGTGAGATCGCCACACCGAACCTGGATGCCCTGGCAGCCGGCGGCGTTTGCTTCTCGCAGTTTTACAACACTGGCCGCTGCTGCCCGACGCGAGCCTCACTGCTGACCGGCCTCTATCCGCACGAGACGGGGATTGGCTGGATGACGACGGATCAGGGTGCACCGGGGTATCGCGGTCGACTCAATGACGAATGCGTGACGATCGCGGAGGTGTTGGGTGATGCTGGCTACTTCACCATCATGACCGGTAAATGGCATGTTGGTTTTACGCATGGAGTGACACCAGTCAGACGCGGCTTTGACCGCAGCCTCAACCTGCCCGCTGGTGGGCTGCATTTTTCTGATCAGACGGGCAGCAAAGGCGATACCAAGTTATTCCTCAACGGCACTGAGGTGTCCCGGAGTGATCCACAGTTTGCACCCCCCTGGTACGGCACAGATCTCTGGACTGATCAGGGCCTGAAATTTGCCTCCGAGGCCGAGGCAGCCGGCAAGCCATTCTTTTGGTATCTCGCCCATGTAGCCCCTCACTTTCCCTGCATGGCACCCGAGGCTTCGATTGCAAAATATCGGGGCACCTACTTGCAGGGCTGGGACCGGCTTCGAGAGGAGCGTTATGCCCGGCAAATAAAAATGGGCCTGATTGATCCCGCGTGGCAACTCGAGCCGAGGCCGGAGGAAATTCCCGCATGGAATTCCCTCAGTCGTGATGAACAAAGCCGATATGACGACATGATGGCCATTTACGCAGCCATGATTGGTGAGGTCGACCGCAATGTCGGCAAAATAGTGGACGAACTGCGAGCCCACTCACTCCTAGACAACACCCTCATTCTCTTTCTGTCCGATAACGGGGGGAACGCAGAAACCGGGGTCAGCGGGCGGTACCGGGGCGAGCACCCCGGCGACCCGCACTCTGACGTTTACATCGGTCGTTGCTGGGCGCACCTCAACAACACGCCCTTTCGTAAATACAAACACTACAACCACGAGGGTGGAATTGCATCGCCGCTGATTGCCCACTGGCCGGCTGCCATCATGTCGCGAGTTGGACCTGATGAGTGGATTCGCACCCCAACCCATGTGATCGACATCATGGCCACCTGCATCGACGTTGCCGAGTGCAAGTATCCCCGGACGCGAGAAGGGAGGAAGATAAAGTCGCTGCGTGGACAAAGCCTCCAGCCTTTGCTCACCGGCAAGGGACAGTTTCAGCAACGACCACTCTTCTGGGAGCACGAAGGGAATGCCGCCCTCCGGGCCGATGGGCACAAACTCGTGCGTCAGGGACTGAAAGGGCGATGGGAACTGTTTGACATCGAGGCAGATCGGACAGAGCAACACGATTTGGCCGTTGGCGAACCAGCAATGGTTTCTGCGCTGAGTAGGCAATGGGCTCAATGGGCCCGTGAAGTGAATGCCATTCCAAAGCCGAAGAAGAAGCGTTCGAAGTCAGGAAATTGAGCCAGGGCACAGAAAGGGCGGCTACCGCCACAGCGGTTCGATCATTTCAGTATTGATTTCCTCCCACTGATCGCGAAGCCGAGCCAGTCTGTCCGGCTCAACACGCGAGAGATTACGGCTTTCCCCGACGTCATCAGTCAGCCGGTAGAGTTCCCACTCGTCTTTTTTGGGACCGCCATTCCTCAAGGCCTTCCAGTCCCCACTGCGGATTGCTGCCCGGTGGCCCACGCGCCAGAAAAGCTCTGCATGAGGCTGCCCGCCCTGCTTGCCAGTCAGAAAGGGAACGAGATTCACGCCGTCGCCTGGGGAACTTGCAGGGCGTTCAATCGCAGCAGCCGCGAGTGCCGTCGCAGCAATGTCGACCGAACAGACTGGCTCTGAGTAGGTCTGGCCACGTGGCAGAACGCGCGGCCATTGGAGAAGAAAAGGAACCCGCAGCCCACCCTCGTAGACCGATCCTTTGCCACCCCGCAGCGGGAGGTTGCTCGAAGTTAATTCGGCCGTGGGGCCGCCGTTGTCGCTGATGAAAACAAGAAGGGTGTTATCCTCCAATTGATACTTCCTCAGCGTTTCTGTCACCCGGCCGACCGAGTCATCGAGATGCGCGAGCATAGCTGCAAAAATCCGTCGCTGAATATCCTCAATGTGTGCGAAGCGGGCGAGGTGGTCATCCCTTCCCTGAAGTGGACTGTGAACGGCGTTGTATGCGAGGCAAAGAAAAAACGGCCGATCCTGATGGCTCTCGATGAAGGCCACGGCCTCACGAGTAAATGCGTCGGTCAGATTTTCTGGCTCGGCAACGGGCTGCCCGCCGCGAAGAATCGGATTGTCGGCGTCATAGGCAGGCTCGTTATGCCGGAGGTGGCTGGAGTAGATCGTTCGGCCATCGGCCGACATCCAACGTTCCCCCGTTATGCCCGCCGGCAACCGCCGTCTTCGCAGCCAGGTGACGTGGTCGTTGGCAGGGGCCGTCACGAAGAAATGGCCTTCGTGCAGAAAGCCGAAGAACTGGTCGAAGCCGCGGCGATTCGGGTGAAAGGCTGCGGTCCCACCGAGGTGCCATTTTCCGATCAGCCCCGTGCTATATCCAGCATTGTCACGCAGGAGATCGGCAAGCGTCTGCTCGGTTGGTGGCAGGCCAATCTCCGGCAACTCGTTGCGTGCCCCAATTGGATTGAACTCAAACCCAAACCTCGTCTGTAGGCGACCCGTCAGCAGGGCCGCTCGCGAGGCGGCACAGAATGGCGCTGTCACGTAGCCGTCTGTACAACGGACGCCCTTAGCGGCAAGAGCGTCAATATTCGGCGTAGGAATGTCGGTCGTGGGAGATTGGCAGCTGCACTCGCCATAGCCGAGATCATCAGCAATGATCACGACCAGATTTGGTGGTGTTGCGAATCCCCGGGCGGTCATTGCCAGGGCGGTGAAAAAAAAGCAAAGCCTCCACATCGCAAGTCCTCTTCGATAAGTGCGTTGAGCCATGGTTCGTTCCTGCGACGCTGTGAACCACAGGAGCGATGCAAAGAGCATGTGGGGCAAATGTGGCAGATCTTGAACGGCCTCTGATAAAACGAGGCTGAATCATCCGCGGGACATTACCATACGGAACTCTCTATGCAACAGTTTTGGATCGTGCTGGCAACACTCGCTGGCGGCTGTATCGCCGTGCAGGCGGCGGCCAACAGTTCGTTGCGGTCGGCGTTGCAAGACGCCCGCTACGCGGCTTTCTTTTCCATCGTCGGAACCATGGTGACGGCCACGGTTTTGATGCTCGCCTTGCGGCCGCCATTGCCCGCAGCTGCCGCATTGAAAGGGACGCCCTGGTGGAACTGGATTGGCGGCCCGCTCGGAGCGATCTTCGTGCTCTCCGGCGCCGCGCTCGTCCCACGGTTGGGTGCGGCTGCGTTCATTGCTGCGGTGGTGGCCGGGCAACTGGCCTTTTCATTGTTTCTCGACCACTTTGGCCTGATGCACCTGCCGCAGCAGTCGATCACGCCCGGTCGGCTGTTCGGCGCGGTGCTTGTTTTTGCTGGCGTGATGGCGGTGAAGTACCTCTGAGCAGACGCCGTCTCGGCCTGCTACCGAATCGGCAGGCCGCCGTGTATTCTTGGACGTTGGCACCAATGTTTACCGGCCTCCTGACTCCATCACTGATTCATGCGCTCGATCGAAATCTATGACACCACGCTGCGGGACGGTTCGCAGGGCGAAGGCGTGAACTTTTCGCTCGAGGACAAACTGGCCATTGCCCGGCGACTGGACGAGGCAGGTGTCGATTTCATTGAAGGGGGCTATCCGCTCTCCAATCCCAAAGATGCCCAGTTTTTCGCCCGCGGCCGTGAACTTGGCCTGCGGCATGCCCGGCTGTGTGCCTTTGGCATGACCCGGCGGCGGGGCATGGAGGCGGCGGCCGATCCCGGCATGCAGGCGCTGCTTGCGGCGGAGACGCCGATCGTGACCATCGTTGGCAAGACCTCTGCCTTTCATGTCGAGACGGTGTTGGGGGTCACCCGGGAGGAAAACCTGGCAATGATTGCCGACACGGTCGGCTATCTCAGCAGCCAGGGCCGAGAGGTCTTTTATGACGCCGAGCATTTCTTTGACGGCTGGAAGCTCGACGCGGACTACTCCCGGGAGACGCTGCAGGCTGCGGCTGAAGCAGGAGCCACCCGACTGGTACTCTGCGACACCAATGGCGGCACCCTGCCGGCGGAAATCGATGCAATCGTCAAGGCGGTAGCCGCTGTCATTGACGTGCCGCTGGCCATCCACTGCCACAACGACTGCGACCTTGCCGTCGCCAACTCGCTGGCTGCCGTCGCTGCCGGAGCCGTGCAGGTGCAAGGCACAATTAACGGCATCGGTGAGCGGTGCGGCAACGCCGATCTGATTTCAGTTGCCGCCAACCTCGCGCTCAAGCTCCCCGCCTTCAGCGTGTTGGCCAAGGCGGCGGGCGGCACCAGTGGCGTGGCTCATCTCACCGAGCTGTCGCGGTTCGTCTATGAGACGGCCAACATGTCGTACCGGCCGGGCCAGCCCTTCGTCGGTGCCAGTGCCTTCGCCCACAAGGGCGGCATGCACGTGCACGCCGTCGCCAAAGCGACCGAATCGTACGAGCACATCCCGCCCGAGGCAGTCGGCAACTCGCGGCGGATTCTGGTCAGTGAACTCTCCGGCCGATCGAACATTGCAGCACTCGTGACGCGGCCCGATGTGAAGAATGACCGGGCCCTGCTCGACCGGGTGCTGGCCGAGGTTTGTCGGCTGGAGAACGAGGGCTGGCAGTTCGAGGCGGCCGGGGCTTCGTTTGACCTGCTGGTTGACCGCTCTGCCGGTACGTTCCGGCCGCAGTTTGCAAAACTCGCCTACAACGTTGCGGTTGAGAGTCGCGAAGACACCACCGACGGCATTCGCACCGAGGCGACGGTCAAGCTGGCGATTGGCGACACCATCCGGCATGAGGTGGCCGAGGGAGACGGGCCGGTCAACGCCCTCGATGCCGCCCTCCGCAAGGCCCTTGAGCAAGACTTTCCGAGCCTCGCTCAGATGCACCTGCTTGACTACAAGGTGCGGGTAATCAACGCCCAGGAAGGAACGGCCGCCAAGGTCCGTGTTTCGATTGAAAGCACCGATGGCGAACGGGTGTGGGGCACAGTCGGTGTGAGTGAGAATGTGATTGAGGCCAGCTGGCTGGCGCTTGCCGATTCGTTTCACCATTTTCTCGCCACGCCGGCAGCAGCTGTGAAACAACCCAGTAATGCTGCGGCGACGGTGCAGCCGTGAGCGTCGGCCCCGCAGGTCTGCCTCGGCTGGCCGTGACGATGGGGGATCCGGCTGGTGTGGGCCCCGAACTCTGTTTGAAGCTGCTGGCTGCAGCGGCGGCCGGCCAGTTCAACGACTGTGTGCCGGTGGTCTTCGGGAGTTCAGTTGTGCTGCGGCGGGCAGCCGACCAGCTGGGCCTGCCGGGATCCTTTCAGCGGGTATCCAATCCGGCGGTGGCGACAACGGCTTCGGTCTACGACGTCTGTGGAGATGATCTGGATGCGATCGCGCCGGGCCGGGTGTCGGCGGCTGCTGGCGAGGCAGCATTTTGCTGCTGTACGTCGGCCATCGAGGCCGGCCTGGCCGGCGCCGTGGCGGCGATCGTCACCGCTCCGCTGAACAAAGAGGCCCTGCATGCGGCGGGCCACCACTATCCTGGGCACACTGAGCTGTTTGCCGAGCGGCTGGGGGCCGACCACAGCTGCATGATGCAGTATGCCGACGACATCGCCTGTAGTTTTGTCACGACCCACGTCGGCTATGCCGAGGTGCCAGCCCTGCTTTCCCCTGCTCGAATCGGTGAGGTGCTCGACCTGACCGATGCCGCCCTGCGGCAGATCAGAGGCCGGCCGCCACGGCTGCTTGTCTGCGGGCTGAACCCGCATGCCGGCGAGCACGGTCTGTTTGGCAACAGCGAGGAAGAACGCCTGATCGCCCCGGCCGTCGCCGCTGCCGTCGCTCGGGGAATTGACGCCACCGGGCCGGTACCTGGCGACACCGCCTTTACCCCCCAGGCCCGGCAGCGGTACGACGCCGTCGTCTGCATGTACCACGACCAGGGACACATCCCCGTGAAGATGATCGCCTTTGACCGGGCCGTGAACATCACCCTTGGCCTGCCGATTCCGAGGACCAGCGTCGACCACGGCACCGCCTTCGACATCGCCTGGCAGGGCAAGGCCGACCCCGGCAGCCTTTTTGCAGCGGTGCGGCTTGCGGCCAAGCTGGCGGGCGGCAACTGCTGAACGGGTGGCCGGCGGGTGTGGGAAATCACCACGAAGGCGTTGACGCCGCCGGCGGACGGGGCCGCAGTTGGGTGTGAACCCGTCATCAAGCGTTGGGAGTTCTTTTATGGAAGCCGCCGGACGGGATCACGGTTGAGCATGAATCCTCATCCGGCGTAGGGAGTTGTTTTTTTGGGAGCCGGCGGCGGGAGCCGGCGGACGAGATTGCGGGATGACGCTGCGTCAATGGCACTGCCGGTCCAGTCGCTTCCGCTCCTGGCTTCCTGGGGTGGGGCATCGTGGTGAATCGGCTCTGCATGCAGTATCGTGTGCACACGCTGATATCCGGCCTTCAATAAGGACACCCGCAATGGCCAGCACAATAGATCGTGATGACAATTTTTCGCTGAGCGGCAAAAGGGCCCTCGTGACCGGCACCAGCCGAGGCCTTGGCTTGCAGATGGCGAAGGCGTTGGCTCGGGCTGGAGCCGATCTTGTCATCAGCTCACGGACAGTTGCATCACTTGACGAGCCACGCCGTGAGCTGGAAGCATTCGGCCGACAGGTCGTGCCGCTGGCCCTTGACGTGCGGAACGAGTCGAGCATCCGGGCAGCAGCGGAAGCGGCCGGGGATATCGACATTCTTGTCAACAATGGCGGCTGCAACATCCGCAAGCCGGCCCTCGAGGTCAGCTGGGAGGACTGGGACACCATCCTCGACACCAACCTCAAGGGCAGCTTCTTCATGACCCAGGCGGTTGTGCCGGGCATGCTGGCCCGGGGCTGGGGACGGGTGATCATGATCGGCAGCTGCACCAGCCTATTCGGCTTTCCGGGCCTGGGGCCCTACACCGCCAGCCGCGGCGGCATTCGCCAACTGACAATGAGTCTGGCGTCTGAGTTCGGCCCGGCAGGCGTCACGGTCAACTGCCTCGCCCCTGGCTGGTTTCGCACAGCCCAGAACGATGTGCTGTACCGCGATGCCGACTGGCTTGAGTCGATCGTCTCGCGGACGCCACTGCGGCGGCCGGGTCAGGCGGATGATCTCGACGGCGCAGTCGTCTTCCTTGCTTCCGAAGCCAGCCGATTTGTCACCGGCCAGACGCTGATGGTCGACGGCGGTTTCACGACCGGTGAAACCCGGGCCCTGCCAGCGGTGACGTAGGGAAAGAAAAGGCCTGCCGCCCCACGGCTGCCAGCTGTCTGTGGGAAGAGCTCTTATTCGCAAGCGTGTTCGCCACGCCAATTACTGAACAAATTCTGCCGACGCGACGAAACGCCTCGGAAATCCCCAACGCAAACCCGGGGATCTGGAAGCCTCTCGGAAGCCCCGGGCGCAAGCCCGGGGATCGACCAGCCGATTCCCCAACGCTGGGGCTTTCGGAGGGCATGGGCGGACAACGGACTATTGGGGCAACTTGAGAAAACGCCGAGGCCCTTCGCCGTTGCCGGCCGCCGCATCCTGCGGCGGCAGCCGTTGGCCGCAGTCTGCCAGAGACGTTGGCGTGAATCAGCTATTGAGGAGCCCCGGTCAGAAAGGCGCGCAGGTCGCGGTTGAGCTTGGCGAGGTCCTCCAGCCGCAGGTACATCATGTGGCCCGATTCATACTCGGCGTAACTGACGTTTGCCCGGAGGGCAGGGTCGATGTCGAGGTGGTCGATCGAATGCCGCAGGGACAGAAACGGCACGGCGAGGTCGCAGAGGCCGACCTGGACCAAAACTCGGAGATGTGGGTTCCGGCTCATGGCAGAGGCGAGTTGGCTGGCTGTGTTTGAATAGCGGTTCTGATCTTGCGGCCACGGGCTGACACCAGTGAGTACTCGATAGGGCAGGTCACTTTCAAAGCCGAGTTCCTCTCGCACATAGGCGTTCATTGCGGTGGCCAGCGGGCCTAGGGCTGCGTCGTAGGACGGGTCGAAGCCAGGGACCGCAGCCGCCTGATTGCCGTCGCGGCCAGTGATCCTGCCGTCGAACCGGCCCAGGATCAGCTGCTGTTCAGCGAGCAGTTCCTTGCGAAAGCTGCTGGAACTGATTCGCAGATTGTGGGCGAGTGCTCGTTCGGGCGTGAGGCCGGTGAGTCGTGCCAACATCGTGGCGGTTGCCTGCCGTTGCTCTGCTGACAGGGTGCCGCCTGCGTGCAGAGCCTGCACATAGTCTCCGGCGGCGAATTGACGGCTGGCTGCGACGGCAGCCGCCCGGTCAGCCTGTAGATCATCCGGCAGGCGGCCGTGGGCGTGCGCGACAGCCGTGAAGCTGGGGAGGAAGAGCGTGTAGGGGAGATCATTGCTGGCACCGGGCAGAATCGTGCCGTAATCAACCAGCCCTGAGACGAGGATCAGGCCGTTGAGAAACATGCCGTGATCAGCCTGCAGCTTTTCGGCCAGCCCTGCAGCCCGAAAGACACCATAGCTTTCTCCACAGAGATACTTCGGCGACCGCCAGCGCTGCCGCCGCGTGGCGTAAAGCCGAATGAATTCCGCCATGGCATCGATGTCCGGATCTTTGCCATAGAACTGCTGCGGCTTTTCATCCTCGGCAGCCCGACTGAAGCCGGTCGAGACAGGGTCAATAAAGACGAGGTCGGCCACCGGCAAAATCGTGTGCACATTCGGCACAATGGCGAACGGCGGTGGGGGCAGGCTTCCGTCCGGGTTGACCAGCGCCCGCTTCGGCCCCAGCCCGCCCAGATGGAGCCAGACGGCAGAGGCGCCGGGGCCGCCGTTGAAACAGAAGATGATCGGTCGGTCGGCGGCATCGGGGGCACCGGAAACCGTGTAGGCAACGTAAAAGATGCTTGCCCGCGGCGTGCCGTCGTCGTTGATCAGCGGCAGCATGGCTGCTTCCGCCGAGTAGGAAAGCGTGCCACCAGCGACAGAAATAGTGTGTTCACTGACCGTCGGCGGCGTACTGGCGTCGGGCACCGTCGCCACCTTGGGTTTTTCAGCTTCTTCCGCGGAGTCGTCTGCCACGGCTGCCTGCGATGGTATTGCCGATAGCAGCATCACCAGCAGCACCACCCCGGTGGGACGCAGCAGGCGGTGGCGGCCTGGCCGTTTAGCAACAACAGCCTTGCCTGCGACCTGCTGATTCAGGCTTGTTCGCACGCGAGGCAGCGGCTGACCTGCTGTTGAAAAAAGATGAAGAAATCGGCTCGGCCAGATCGGACGGCGTGGAGTCATCTGCTTTCCTGCACTGAGGGGAGCACGAGCGAAAGGTATTCACGATGGGGAAGGATGATTGCCCCGCACCATGTTGGCAACCCTCCGTTGAGCCGGGCGGTAGCTACTCTTTTTTCTCGAGCCGTCGTTTGGCTGCGCTGATCTGTTTTCGCTTGGCGGCATCGACTGTGGGCCACCGCAGCCCGAGCTTGCGGATCGTGCCGGCCAAAACCGCCGCCACCGCCGCCCGGCTGACCCACTTGCGGTCGGCGGGAATGACATACCAGGGGGCATGGCTGGTCGAGGTTGCCGTGATCATCGCTTCGTAGGCCTCCATGTAGGCATCCCAGTGCTGGCGTTCGGCCACGTCCGACGCCGAGAACTTCCAGTGCTTATGGGGGTCGTTGATTCGGTCGAGGAACCGCTGCCGCTGCTCGTCCCGCGACAGGTTCAGAAAAAACTTCACGATGGCTGTGCCGTTGCGGGCCAGGTGTTGCTCGAAGGCGTTGATGTCTTCAAACCGCTGCTGCCAGGTCTGCGGGCGGGGCGTGACGCCCGGAATACGTTGGGCCTCGAGCAGGTGCGGGTGAACCCGGACGATCAATACCTCTTCGTAGTACGAGCGGTTGAAGATGCCGATGCGGCCGCGTTCGGGCAGTTGCTTCATGCACCGCCAGAGATAGGTGTGGTCAAGGTCTTCGGCTGATGGATGCTTGAAGCTGGTCACCTCGACCCCCTGGGGATTGACGCCGCTCATCACATGCTTGATTGCTCCGTCCTTCCCGGCGGCATCCATCGCCTGGAAAATCACCAGCATGCTCCAGCTGTCAGCGGCGTAAAGCAGTTCCTGCGTCTCGGCCAGGTCAGCCTTGCTCTGCTTGAGAATTTCCTTGGCTCGTCGCTTTCGCTTTTTTTCCGGAATCTCCTCGTCGCCGGCCCAGCGGGGGTCGTGGTCGGCCAGGTGAAGCGGTTTACCGGCGGGCACGCGAAAGAGTCGGTCGGCCAGGTCATAGTCGAGTGGCATGCTGCTGCTCCTTTCTTCTTGAGAGAGATCTGCCCCGGGGTTCACCGTTGATGGTAGCTGACAGAGGCCCGAAACCTGCGGCGGCAGCCCCACCGGTGTCGTTTTGACAGGCAATTCGGATACATTCGGCAGCGAAAAGCCCAGTCGTTTCCCTGGAGATGAGAGCCCTGCGATGCCCGAACTGCCGAAGCACTACGACCATGCCGCCGCCCAGGTCTGCTGCCGCGAACGCTGGGATGCCGGCCGCTTGTGGCATGCCGAACCGGGCGGTGACCGGCCCGTCTTTTCACTGGTGATTCCGCCGCCGAATGTCACCGGAGCCCTGCATCTGGGCCATGCCCTCAACAACACTCTGCAAGATATTCTTGTTCGGACCCGCCGGATGCAGGGTTTCAACACGCTCTGGATGCCCGGCACCGACCATGCCGGCATCGCCACCCAGGCGGTGGTCGAGCGGCGACTGTTGGAAGAGGAAAAACTGTCGCGGCACGACCTCGGCCGGGAAAAACTTGTTGAGCGGATCTGGGCCTGGAAAGAACAGTACGAGGCCCGCATCCTCGGGCAGCTGCGGGACCTTGGAGCCAGCTGCGATTGGGACCGGACCCGCTTCACCCTCGATGACCAGTGCGGCCGGGCGGTGCGGGAGACCTTCTTTCGGCTGTTCAAGCGGGGCCTCGTCCGCCGCGGCAAGCGGCTGGTCAACTGGGACACCTTCCTGCAGACCGCCGTCAGCGATGACGAGGTCTTTCACGAGGAGGTGAAGGGGCACTTCTGGCACATCAGCTATCACGTCATCGACCCGGCCGCGGGTGAGCCCGAGCAGGTGACTGTCGCCACCACCCGGCCCGAGACGTTGCTGGGGGATACGGCGGTGGCGGTCCATCCCGATCCGGCTGCTGCCCTCGCCGCTGTCGAGACGGAGCTTCGCGACAAGCTGGCCGCCGCCACAGCAAAGGAGCGGCCGCAGTTGGAGCAGGATCTCGCTGCCCTGGCCGATCGCCGCGAGACGGTGCTGCCGCTGCTGGAGACGCTCGCCGCGATGGCCCGGGCCGGCCGCCGGGTGCGGCTGCCGCTGCTGGGCCGGGAGATTCCGCTGGTGGCCGACGAGTGGGCCAAGCCCGAGCTTGGGTCGGGCTGCGTCAAGATCACGCCGGCGCATGACCCGAATGACTACGAGGTGGGCAAGCGGCAGCAGCTGCCGATGACAAACATCCTCAACCCCGACGGCACGCTCAATGCCGAGGCCGGCCCCTACGAGGGGCTGACCATCAAGAAAGCCCGAGCCCAGGTTGTCGCCGACCTCGAGGCGGCCGGGCAGCTGCTGCAAGTGGAAGACCGGCGGATTGAGCTGGCCCACTCAGACCGGTCGAAGACGCCGATCGAGCCCTACCTTGCCGACCAGTGGTTCATCCGCATGGCCGACCTGGCCGAGCCGGCCCTGGCGGCGGTGCGGGACGGCACGATCAGCTTCCATCCGCCGCGGTATGCCAAGAGCTACCTCGACTGGCTCGGCGAGAAGCGGGACTGGCCGGTCAGCCGCCAGCTCTGGTGGGGCCACCAGATTCCGATTTGGCATGTGGCCGGCGTCACTGAGACTGATCTGCAGCAGGCCTTCACCGGCCGTGACGACGTAGCCTGGACGGCCGATGCAGAGGCCCCGGCTGGGCAGCCGGCCGGTTGGTTTGTCTGCACACCGAATGAATCGCTAGGCGTTGAAGCGATCGCGGGCCAGCCGCTGGTGCGTGATCCTGATGTGCTCGACACCTGGTTTTCGTCGGCCCTCTGGCCACACTCGACCCTCGGCTGGCCTGAGCAGACGCCGGAACTCGCCGCCTTCTACCCGACCAGCACGCTGGTCACCAGTCGCGACATCATCACGCTCTGGGTGGCCCGGATGGTGATCATGGGGCTGTTCAACACGGGCGAGATTCCCTTTCATCAGGTTGCCATCCATCCCAAGATTCTCGACCGCTACGGCGAGACGATGAGCAAGAGCAAGGGCAACGGCGTCGATCCGCTCGATGTGATCGACCTGCTCGGGGCCGACGCCCTGCGGTTCGGCATGGCCAGCATGGCGACCGAAACCCAGGACGTCCGGATGCCGGTGGAGTTTCAGTGCCCCACCTGCGGCACCCGGATCGACCAGACCACAGCCAACCGCACCAAGCCGAGGATCGAGTGCCCCAAGTGCCAGCAGGCTTTCCGCACGCAGTGGGCGACCACTCCGGAGGACCTCGCCCTGCCCCGCGGGCCGGCGGTGAGTGAGCGGTTTGAGGCGGGCCGCAACTTCTCAAACAAACTCTGGAACGCCACCCGGTTCGTGCTGATGCAGCTGGAGGGTTTTGCAGCTGGCGAGCTGGCAAGCAGCGCCGCTGATTCAGCTGAACCGCCGCTGGAAGATCGTTGGCTGCTCAGCCGGCTGGCAACTGTTGCAGCTGAAGTGACGACTGCGATCGATGGCTATCACTTTGCCGAAGCGTCCCGGCGGCTCTATGCCTTTGCCTGGGATGAGTACTGCAGCGCCTACCTCGAGCTGTGCAAGGCCCGGCTGGCCGACCCGGAACACCGCGATGCTGCCCGGGCGATGTTGCTGCTGGGCCTCGACACGATCCTTCGGCTGCTTCATCCGATCATGCCATTTGTGACCGAGGAGATCTGGCAGCACCTGCGGGAGGCAGCGGGCACCCGGCGGCTGCCCTGGGATAACGGGCCGCCGTCGGAGTCGATCATGGCTGCCGCCTGGCCGACCCCCTCGCCAGCCTGGCGGGACGCCGAGACCGAGTCCCTGTTCGGCACCTTTCTCGGCGTAGTTGGCGGCATTCGTGAGATCCGGGCCCGGCAGAACGTGCCGCCGCGGAAACGGGTCGACGTGGCGATTCGCTGTCCGGCCGAGACGGCAACGCTGCTGGAGCCGATGCGGCCGGCGATTGAGTCGATGGCGGTCTGCGTAATTACCGGCCTGGGGCTGGAGTCAACGGCCGCGGCCGGGGCGGCGGAGACCTCGGCGGCCGGCTGCGATTTGTTTATCGACCTCGCCGACCTGATCGACGTCGATGCTGAAATAGAGCGGATCAGCGGCGAGTTGGTGAAGCTTGAGGGGCTCATCAAGGGCAAGCGGGGGAAACTGGCCAACGAGCAATTCACCAGCCGGGCCCCAGCCGCGGTGGTCGAAAAAGAACGGGCCCAGCTCGCTGAATTCGAAGCGGCGGTGGAAAAGCAAACGGCAGCCCTCAGCGACCTCAGAAAGCGACAGAACAGCACCTGACCTTTCCCGCGGACGAGGAAGCCACGGGCGGAAGCCGGCCGGAACAGACTCGCGCAGCGGCATCAATTTGGAAGCCGCCGGCGGGAGCCGGCGGGACGAGCGCGACTTTGCAGGCGTGCGTTTGGAAGCCGCCGGCGGGAGTTTTCTGCGCTGCTGGCAGAAAATGCAAATGTGGGAAGCCGCCGGCGGGAGCCGGCGGACTGGTTTGCGGGATGACGCAGGGTCCCCCGAGCTGCCGTCCAGTCGCTTCCGCTCCTGACTTCCGGACGCGGGAACGCTGCGATGTTTTCGGCTGTCGGTTCGGGTAGGCTAGTGGCATCCCGGGGATCGCAGGCGGTCGGACGCGTCACGGGCAGCAACCCGTTTGGAGCAATCTCCATGAGCGTGCAGATGGAACTCTCGCGGATCATCATCAGCGAGATCAACGACCAGCAGGTGGTCTATC
>Ga0209986_10001447_pt1 | contig 22703 bp, 30 predicted proteins | sample BlataG_FD_183168 | JGI IMG/M metagenome (GOLD analysis project Ga0209986, IMG submission 183168) | Deep subsurface microbial communities from Black Sea to uncover new lineages of life (NeLLi) - Black_00105 metaG (SPAdes) (version 2) | ecosystem: Environmental > Aquatic > Marine > Oceanic >... | reverse complement strand
ACCGAAAGTCAGGATTAACGTAGTTGTTACTTATTAAATATTAATAAATAGGCATGAAAGTGTATTAATTATATTTTTTCTAAAAACTACATGCTATGTCGGCATTTAGCTTAAGTTTACGAAAATGCTTGGGAACCCTATTGAAATGAAAGGCCCGGTTGTAATGCCGACACCCACACCAAGTCCGTCACCAACGCCAACTATTGCACCAACGCCAACACCTGAAGAAGGTGTACCCGGATTCGAAGTTGTATTCGCAATCGCGGGATTATTGGCAGTAGCATATCTTTTCAGAAGGAGAGGTTAATCTCTTCCTTCTATCTTTTATTCTTGAATTAAAGGAATTTAACGATGATTTATAAAAACACCGACCACCGATATTTTTAAAGTTTTTTGAATTAGTAAAGTTTAGCGATAAATAATTAAATATGCTAATATTTAGCATAACTTAATTTTATGTTTTTCGGTTTTGCGAAAAACCGAAAAGCTTAAATAGGGATAACTGTCTATTAATAATTAGATTCGTTGAAAAAAAGGCGAGCCATAAGATATAAAAAGCAGAGGTGAAAAGAAAAGATGAGAAAAGAAGAAGCAGCAGCAAAAACAAAAACGAAGAGGCGGTATCCATAAGCCCACGCATTGAGGTTCAACCGTATGGCGAGTACTTCCTTGAAGAAGGATGGATAACAGTTGAACCAGACAGCGCAGAGATAAAGACAGGTGAGGAGCAAGAATACACCGTTAAGGTTAGAATACCAGAAGATGCGGAAATCGGTCATTACAGCGCGCAGGTCGTATTTACTAATGATACGATACCAACACCATATCCAGCACCGTTCCCAATGTACGTGAACGCATTTGAGTTCTCGATAGAGGTCTGGACACCGCCGAAGATTCTGATACAGCCACAGTGGATTCATGACAGGGTAGAAGCGGGACAGAGGCAGGAGTACGAGATACAGCTTGAAAACAAAGGCGACAAAGCGATTGCGATAAGTCCAGAGTTTGGGGGAGAAGATAGGTATTGGGGCGGCCCATACGGTCCAAACGAGCTTCCTGAGGACTGGCTGACAATAGATGCGCCTGCAAAAGTTGCAGCGAACTCAAAGGCAAAGGTAAAGGTGACCGTGAATGTGCCAGCGGATGCAAAAGGAATGTACGAGGGCGGCATCAACCTGAACATAGACGACCCTTCGATAGAGCGATGGAATCAGGAAGTGCATATTGGCTTAGAAGTATGGAAACAACCTACAACGCCATACCAAGAAGATTTTACGGTGAAACAGGGTGAAAAGATCAGTGTTGAGATCACTGCCAGGCAGCAGGCATACGACAGATATGGTGGAGGAGCGGAAGAAAAAGAAGAGCCTTCTTTCGAGGTTGCACTGACATTGGCAACTCTTGAAGGCGGAAAACTGACACCAGAGCCGTCAAAAACGGTCAAAACCGGAGAAGTAAGCCTGGGCATGGACTATTTACCACCCTGGGAAGCGTCAAGCGAGGGGATGTATCACGTGACGAGCACGGGGTACAGCGAAACATACGAGATACTTAACGCAACGGGTGGAGTATGGACGCTGGAGATACTGCCGAGGAACGCAGAAAGATTCGAGTACACAATAGAGATAGGGGAATGAGTACGAAAAGACTCATTCCTTTTTTATTTTTTCCAGAAGGAAAAGGGGGCAATGAAAAGATGTGGAGTGCAAAGAAAATTGTAGTGGTAATTGTAGCTGTTGTAGTGGTTGCTGCTGGTAGTGGTGCTTATTTAGTGCTGACGGCAACTAAGCCTGCACCTGATTCAGATTCGGACTTGTCCACGACAGTAGAGATTTCCGGCACGGAACTCAACGAAGAAACGAAAATGGACATCGTATCGGCAGTTTCGGCGGAAATAATGCCTTACAGAGGTGTTAAATACGATAGGGTGAACATCTCAGCCACGGAGAATGGTAAAGACTATGCTCTCACGGTCATCAGCTTCTCGGATAAATGCGAATATCCTGATGTCTATGATTTCACGTATTATGGTGCGGAGAAGGAGTTGATTCTAAACGGGCATGTGCTGGAGGGGATACCAGCGGCTGAGCGAGCGATGGCAATGTCGGTGGCACTTCAGAATGAAGAGGCTGCAAATCTGTTGAGGGCGAACAGTTTGGAAAGCGTAACGCCAACTGTTAGAAGGGTGCTTCCGGAGACTGCGGAGCAGTTCTACCTGCCAAAGACAATGCTCAGCGTTACGTGGGCGAGATTCGGAGAAAATTCAGTGGTTGTTTCTGTTCTGGTTGACCCAGATGAGGGGAAGGCTGTGGAAGTGTGGAGTAATTTGGGAGAAGGAAATAAAGGGGTGATGTGAAAAATGAATGGTAAAAGTTTGGTTGAGATGCGAATACCGGTAGAAGAAGTAGAAAATGTAGATGAACTCGTTAGAGAGGGATATTATGGATGTAGAAGTGATGCGATTCGCGATATAATAAGGCGTGGCGCAACATATCTCAGACTGCGATATCCCTTGCCAAAAGGAGAATGAACGAATATATGAGGGATGATTACAAAATTGAAGCGGATAAGGGAGAAGAAGCGGATTATATCCCTCTCCCTTTTTATTTTTTAGAAAAAATTCGGATAGGTGAGGCAATAAAAAATGATAGAAGTACAAAACTTAACAAAGAAGTTTAACGGAAAAACCGTACTTAACGGCATCAGTTTTGAAGTGAAGGAGGGAGAGATATTCGGTTATCTTGGTCCTAATGGAGCTGGAAAGACAACTACAATGAGAATTATACTGGGACTATTGAAGCCAACCTCAGGGAATGCATTGGTTTTCGGAGAAGATCTCGGGAGCAATGACAAGCTCAGAAGGCGAGTCGGGATTCTTTTAGAAAATGATGGTCTATACGAGGGATTATCGGCTTCTGAAAATCTGGATTATTATTCGCAGCTTTACGGTATTTCTGATAGAGAAGAGAAGATAAAAAATCTTCTGGACTTTGTAGGGCATTCCGATAGAAAGAATGACAAGGTTGGAACTTTTTCTAAAGGGATGAAACGGAAATTGGTGCTCGTAAGGTCAATGCTTCACAACCCGGATATTCTATTCTTCGATGAACCTTCATCAGGCCTTGATCCGGAAGCTCAGAGGATGGTCAGAGACCTTATACTCCAGCTCTCAAAAGAGAAGAGAACAATATTTCTTAATTCTCATGACCTTGACGAGGTCCAGAAGGTATGCTCAAAAATTGCTATACTTCATGGAGGTACAATAAAAGCCTATGATAAGGTCGAAAATTTAAGAAATAAGTTTAGTAAGCCCATTTTTGAAATTACTCTTATTGATAATGCAGACGTCCTGAATGCATTAGACATCTTGCATTCTTTGGATTACGTGTCCGACTGCGAAGAAGATGGCTTGAGAATTACTGTCACTCTAAAAGAAGAGAAATCTTCAAAGATTCTCAATGAGCTGGTGAATAATGGCATAAGTGTGGAAGAAGCCAAAAGATTGGCTAAGTCTTTGGAAGACGTCTATCTTGACGTTGTAAAGCATTCGGGGGAGAGACATGAGTATGAATAAAATATTTACTGTTGCAAGAAAGGAAATGAAGGGAATTGTAAAAACCAGAAGCCAGATGCTCGTGGGTATATTTTTTGCCTTGTGGTTCAGTGTAATGATCACTATACCAGTGGTCAAAACGGTTGAGGGGTCGGCAGTGGTTGATCACTTTAATAACCTGATTTTCTATTTGGTGCTGATGCAGGGTATATTCATGGCCTACCTCTTCTCGGGAAAGGTTTTTTTCGAAGAAAAGAGGGAGGGGATCATAGAAACATTGCTATGCACGCCTCTTAGCCTGAGACAAATATGGTCCGGAAAAGTAGTTGGCGTAACAATTATTGCCTATTTGATCTCCCTACTGGCGACAATCCTGATAACTATAATTGCTAATATCTTTTCAGCTATACTGCTGCTGCCATCCCCGGCAATTCTATTTCATATCTCCCTTGTTGTCCCGACTTTCGTAGCTGCTGCCATAGGTCTTTTGGGTTTCGGTCACTTTCTGCTGGGCATGCGTGAAAACCAGATTTTGAACATCTCAATATTTATTGCAATATTTTTCGCGCTCTTTTTTACTAAAAATGTAATTAGCGGGGGATATGCCGTTTCGTGGGTCGAGGTAGGAGTATTGCTGATCGTAGCAGTGCTTTTACTGGCACTCATAAGCTACTTGACGAGATTTCTGAGCAAGGAGAGGATAGTTACAACTATTCCATAAAAAGGGGGTGAAAAAGATGAAAAAATACAGTTATACGGAGCTTGGTATGCTCTTTGGATTGTTTATTGGAAGCGGAGTTGGAGTAACAGCATTTATTTGTACAGGAGAATCAACATGAAAGAACAACAACCATTCAACCTTGATGGCCTTAAAGAACTTGGCAAATTGGAAATGTCAAAAGAAGTTGTAGTTACACTACTTGGCATGGGGACATTAGCTCTTTTTGCGTTTGGATTTTTTTTCACTGCACTATATACACTATTTACCGGGAAAGTTGGCTTTAACTTTGACTTCACGAGCGGCACAATTCTCATTTCAGTAGCTCTCTTCATTGGTACAGTGGTACTGCACGAACTCATCCATGGCGTATTTATGTCAATATATGGTGGCAAGCCGCGTTATGGTGCTGGCATTGCGTACATCCTCCCCTATTTATACGCCACCACAAAAACAGTTTTTCTACGCAACCAGTTCATACTGATCGCTATTGCGCCGTTGGTAGTGATCTCCCTGGTTGGAATCGGGTTAATGGCTGCTTTCCCATCGATTGCACACTGGATCTTCATACCGTTTGTACTAAATGCTTCCGGAGCAGTGGGCGATTTGTGGGTGACACGTAACGTACTGAGATATCCGAAACATGTATTGCTGGAAGATCGAAAAACCGGGCTGATAATTTATGGCAAAGAAACTGATAAACCCATGAATATCTCTACAACAGGATTTGGCTCAAGATTTTTTAAAGCATTCATACTCTGTTTTTTTTGCGATGGGGATTCTAATGGGTATAGCGCCAATAGCTCTGGATATTTTAGGAGTGGAATCTTTTACAATTGGACCCACGAATAATCTTTACACGATTTTTGAATTTCATAGCCCAGAGAAAGGTTTCGGTTTCGCTTTACACCCCCTGCCAATATTAGCCATAAGCGTGATTGCCGGGTTGGTCTACGCGATTATTAAAACAGGTAAGCCGAGAAATGATGCTATGAAGGGATAGTGATATTGGACATTTGATCATCAAAAAACTTGAAAGTATGATGGAAAGATAAAAAAATGGAGCAAGAAGCCAGAACTGTTCGGTGGTTTTACCATAGCATTCCCTTTATCATGTTGTTTTTATTCTGGGAGATATTGGCGAGAGTAATCCAGAGCCCATACATTCTTCCGCCATTTTCTACTGTTGCCGTACATACGTTTTCACCGTCGTTGGCTTATCACCTTGGAAGCACGCTCGCATTCTCGCTGCCGGGGCTGTTGATAATATCGCTGGTCGGTCTGCCACTGGGAATGCTCATGCGCAGATTCAAAAAGGCAGAATGGGCATTAAATCCTTTCTTCTGGTTTCTGTTATTCGCCTCTGGATTTGTAACCACAAGAATAGCACCCATTTTATTCTCATTGTTCGAGGTTTCACAACTTACGGTTCTCTTGCAATCAATTTTGTTACCCATTCTGGTGGTTGCGCTAATTTCTGGCTATGGTGCCAAGCTAACTGCGGTCAGGGTAGGATTTTTGTTGTGCTTTTCTTTCCGGATTGGTGGTGAGATGATGTTTGGAATAACCAGAGTAGGACTTGGAAACCTACTATCGGAGTGTTATTATTTCCATAACACGGAGATGATGTATGCAATAATGTTGCTCATGGGATTTACCGGTCTTTTCGTTGATAGGGTGCTTAAGTATGTGGGAAATGTAGTCATAGGAAAAGAGGAGATAAAAGAGAAGAAGGTAAAATGAAAAGTAAAGGAGGTGAAAAGGGAAAAAATGAATGGTAAAAATTTGGTAGAGATGCAAATACCGGTAGAAGAAGTAGAAAATATAGATGAACTCGTTAGAGCGGGATATTATGGAAGCAGAAGCGATGCAATCAGAGATATAATCAGGCGCGGAGCGGTTCATGTTAGGGCAAGATACCCGTTACACGCAAGGAATGAAAACCGAAAGGGACTGGTAGAAGAGAAAGAAACGGCGAAGAAGAATCTGGCGCCAGCATTAACAGCCGACGTCAAACATATATACGAAAAACATCCTGTATAGAATGGGAGGAAAAAAATGATGGAAGTCTTGACGAATCCGAACGAATTTTTTGAAGCGAGGATGAAGGGGGAAGTGAGTTTGAGGATACCTGTGCTTATCGTCCTGACAATTGGAATAATCGGCGGCATATCCGCTTTTTTAATGGCGGGCATAATAGCCGAAATGCTCAGAGGAACGGTTCCGCCAGAGGCACAGGGCTTTATTTCGGTCATGCCTGTTGGCGGTGCAATCGTTGCCGTGATAGCTTCACTTATCTTATGGGTTGTCTTTGCCGCTATATTCTTCGGCATATCCGCCATATTTAAAGGTGAGGGGGAGTTCAAGTGAACACTCGAGTTCGTTGGATACGGCTACATCCCGATGATAATTAGCGGAATGATAAGTGCAGTGCTCTTCTACAATTTCGTTTCTACCGCTCAGATTCCAGTAGTAACAGATCCGGCAAAGATGACAGAAGCACTCGAACCTTTGATGAAAAGCCCAATGATGCAACTTTCTACTGTAATCGGCATCCTCTTCATGCTTTGGAGTGCGAACATCTGGATATTCGGGCTGAAACATGCGAGAAATCTAACGACGAAGAACGCATTGATTACCGTGGCGATTCCAATGGCTGTTTACGTTCTGTATTCGGTATGGCAGTTAGTGAGGGTGATGTGAAAGATGAAACTACTCCCCCTTCTTCTTTTTTTAGCATTGTTCGTGGTAGGAATATCCTGCGCATACGCTGCGGAAGAACAGAAATCTTCGGTCATGATTACCAGCTACCAAATAAGTCCGGAAGTGCTAATGCGCAATGACGTTAGTACGGTAACCGTGACTGTAAAGAACATGGAATCTGTGAAAAGCGTGAACATCAAAGAGGCACGGATGTTGGGCAGGGACATCAAAGTTTTGAGCGACCATTACTTTAATATCGGGCGATTAGGACCTGGAGAAAGCCTGAATCTCGCTTTCACCATAAAGGCCGGCTACACCGATGGCATATACTATCCGAAAGTGTTGATAGAAGCGGAAGGTGCTCAGAGCATAAGATATCTCCTTCAAGTGAAGGTGGACAGCACTCCATTAACCATCAGCGTTAAGGACGTTCCCGAAGACATATTTAAAGGAGAACGAGCAAGAATCGAGCTCGTTGTCGGCAATCCCAGACAAAACACCGTTACCGGCGTGAAAATTGGTACAGATGCGAAAGAAGTGATACCTTCTGAAGTCTTCATAGGAGCGCTATCGGCAGACGAATCAAAAGTTGCTTCTTTTAACTTCACACCACAAGCGAAGGGCGCACATGTCCTGAACTTCAAGTTAGAGTTTAAAAATGGCGATAACCATCATTCCGCCGCTTTGAGCGTACCTTTGAACGTGACGGAGAGCAAAAAGAGTGCGGAACTCATCCTCACCGGGCTTGAAGTGGAATCCATGCCGGCAGCGATGAACGTGTATAAAATCACTGGCGACATAAACAATGCAGGCTTAGAAGAAGCAAAGAGCGTGGTTATGAAGGTAGGCGATGCAGAAGGCATAGAAGCAGTGCACCCTTACAAAGCTTATTTCGTGGGCTTGCTCAGCCCGGACGACTTCAGCAGTTTTGAACTCGACGTAAAAGTGTGCGAAAATGTGACTAAGGTGCCGCTTATCATGGAATACAAGGACGAAGATGGAACTCTGTTCTCAAAAGCGGAATACGTTTCGATTGAACCTCGTCAGGGAACGACAAGTTCTGGAGAAGTGCCTGTTTCGGTGGTGATTTTAGGGGTTGTGATTGCGATATTTGTTATTGTAGCGATTGCATACTCATGGAAGAGGAGATGAAAGTAGTGGAGCTTGTAGAGGTAACAAAGGTTTATGAGCTTCCTCGCGGGAGCATAAAAGCGCTTGATAACGTGACTGCGAGCATAGAAGCCGGTGAGTTCATTTCTGTCATGGGTCCTTCGGGCTCTGGAAAGACTACTTTGCTCAACATCATCGGGTGTCTGGACGTGCCGACAAGCGGTGAGGTCATCATAGGTAATGAAAAAGTTAACGGGCTGAGTGATGACGAATTGACGAAGATAAGGCGAGATAAAATTGGATTCGTGTTTCAGCAGTTTAACCTTATACCTACGTTAACAGCGCTGGAGAACGTAGAGTATCCAATGATACTGAAAGGCGTGAACGGGCACGAGGGAAGGAGTAAGGGATTCTTGCGGTCTGTGGGATTGGATGAGCAACTGGGAGAGAACAAACCAAACGAACTTTCAGGTGGCGAACAGCAGCGCGTTGCAATCGCGCGTGCACTGGCAAACGACCCGGATATAATTCTCGCTGATGAGCCTACGGGCAATTTGGACTCGAAGACGAGCAAGGACATCATGCAACTATTGAAAGCGACAAACGAGCGTGGGAAGACAATTATTGTGGTGACACACGACCCGCTGGTTGCGGGCTATACGAGCAGGACTTTCAGGCTTGTGGACGGGAGGGTGATGTAACAAGAATTAAAGCGAATGAAAAAAAAATATAAGTGATGGTTACAAATATTATTGATGTAAAATTTTTCAGATAAAAATGGTGGAAATAAAACCCGCAGATAATTTTTCGGATGCATATAATGCACTGAGCTTGGATAAAGAGTTGTTAGAAGACAAAAGGATATACAATGCATATTACGTTTTGCGGGAGAACAGTCCAATAGAAAATTTAAAAGCGAAAATACGCATAGATAGGGCATATCCAAAAATTCTTTATACAGGTCATAGAAAGAGCGGGAAGAGCACGGAACTATATCGAATGATTCATGATATCAAAGACGAATATTTCATCGTGTTCTTCTCGGTTTTCGACGAGCTTGAGGTGTCTGACATTGAGTATGTAGATTTACTGCTGATGACAGCTCTCAAGTTATGTTCTGAAGCAATAAAGGCGCGGGTGTCCTTTGATGATGATTTAATGGTAGGGCTGAACAATTGGCTGACTCAAATGAGTTCAGAAGTGACGCGGAGCAGGGTTGAAGAGAAGAGCAAAGGGGAGGGATGGGGTGCAAAATTGAATCTATTTATAACTGAGATTGGGGCGGATTTTCAAACTGATTCCTCTTCACGAGTAGAAATTCGTGAGAGGTTAGAACCAAGGACTACGGAAGTCATTGAGGAAATCAACATTATAACGGAAAATATTCGTCAGAGTTTAGAAGAAGAACCAATTGTCATAATAGATGACCTCGACCACGTTGACCCTGCTCTTGTCGAGAAAATCTTCTATGGAATTCGCGAGATTCTTCCACTTACAAAAACGAGAAACGAGGATGGCTCGGATAATGAAGAAGGTTTGAAATTCCTGAGAGAGATAATTTTAAGGCGCGTATCTGAGGATTTATTTGAAAAAGGTGCTTTAGACCACTTGTTGAGGATATGCGATGGTGTGCTGGTGGATTTGTTCTCCGCGGCTCGGGGATGTTGTGCGAAAGCAGTGGCATCAAAATCCGATAAAATAAGTTGTGATATGGTGGATGAAGAATTCGAGAAACTCGTTAATTCTTTTAGAAGAGCAATTGACAAGAAATACTATCCTAAACTGGAAGAAATCAAAAGGGATAAGACAACCGACATGGATTCCGAGACGAGAGATTTGTTAGAGATATTAGCGGTTACAGATTACGGTGGAGGTTATTATTATGTGCATCCGGCAGTTGAGCAATTGCTGAAAAACCTCTCTTTTAAAAAGAAAGCTTTACCAAAGAAAGTAAAGGGAAAGAAATAACACTCAGATATGAAAATACCACTCGCTTCAGAGGAAAGTAAGAAAGAACTATATAATTTGCTTAGGATGGCGAAAAAGGGCTCGCCTGTGATATGTATATGTAACGAGCCAATCTTGAGAGCGAGCATTCTTGATGACCTGTCCACACAACTGCAAAATGAGGGAATAAAAATATACCGGGTGGAGTTGGATAGCCGTAAAAAAAGTGTTGTAAGAGTTATTAAGGACGCTATTGTGGATAAAAAATTACTGCAATTGTTACAAGAGGATAAAAAAGTTGTGCTTTCTATTTCCGGGTTAGAAAATACTATTACAATTGAAGAATGGAAAGAAATGCGAGAAAATAACCAAAGACCATCCTCGTTGCAAATTATTAATCAACAAAGGGACTATTTTTTAAGCTTGCCATATCCTATTTTGTTCTGGGTAAGCGAGGGTTTAGCCGGGGATTTGCAAAGGTTCGCTCCTGATTTCTGGGTGATTCGAAGTGCGATAGTCGAATTTAAGCCGATACGAGCGGAAATGATGCAATCTATTCACCAACTGGCGGTAACTGGATTTTTATCTTATGACAATCTTGAAGACCTCAACAGAAAAATAAGGATTTATCGAAAGTTATTAAAGGGGATAGAAGATGAATGGAAAAGAATTACTTTTTTGCTTGATTTAAGCGTTCTTCTTCGTGCAAAAGGTAACTATTCAGAAGCATTAGCTTCATCTGAGGAGAGTTTAGCAATTGCAAAGGAGTTAGAGGATAAAGAAGGGATTGCAGAAAGCTGCCTTGAATTGGCTAATGTTCATTATCTTAAAGGCGAGTACAAAGATGCTGAGCGACTTTGCAGGGAGAGTTACAAAATTTTTGAGGAGTTGAAATATAAAGGGGGTATTGCGTGTGCACTTCATTTGATTGGGCTGATTAATCAAGAAAGAGGGAGACACGGTGACGCACTGAAAAATTATAATGAGAGCCTGGAGATTTCAGAAGAACTCGAAGATAAGGCTAACGTCGCATATACACTTCATGAACTTGGCAGCATTTTCTTTGCCAGGGGAGAATATGGAAAGGCGTTAGAGAATTACAAAAAGAGCTTAGAGATTAAGGAAGCGCTGAGCGATAGAAGTGGTATTGCTTCTACGCTTCATAATATTGGTATGATTCAACATGCTAAAGGGGAGTATGATGAAGCGTTCGAGGAATATAAAAAGAGCTTGAAAATAGAGGAAGAGATTGGAGATAGAAGTGGTATTGCTTCTACGCTTCATCAGATTGGTAATATTCATCAAGCTAAAGGTGAGTATGAAGAAGCGTTAGAGAAATACTATCGAAGTTTGAAAATCTCTGAGGAGATTGAGGATAAGCTCGGTATTGCTTTAACGTTAGCTCAGGTAGGAATTGTAAAATATGAGCTAAAGAGGTATCGGGAAGCTATATCCGCGTTGAGCAGGGCAGCATCAATTTTTGAGGAGCTGGAGTCGCATTATCTTGAGCTGGTAATGGAGGATTTAGGTTTGATTAAAGAAGAAATTGGTGAAGAGAAGTTCAATGAGATTGTTCGGGAATTGAATGAAAACGAATAGAAAAATATATAAAGGGATAATCAAAGATTATGATGTAGGTATGAAAATGTCAACAACCAAGCAAGAAGTTATATCGCATAACGTTTTGCGTGTTTGTGAAGTGCCGAAGGCATTTGGGTAAGTGAAATGAATTGCAAGCACGCTGTTAGCGGGAGTACATCATTTTGTATCAACCCTCATCTTCAAAAACATGATAGTTTTGATTTAAAACTTGAAGCCATCCAATACGGTATGCGGTATATTCGCCTATTGTCAGATTGTTAATTTTATAATCTACACGAAACATAACATCATTTGAAAAATATTCTTGAGCTATTTTCATTCTTTCTTCTGAAGAATCGTAGGGGAAATGAAGTTCTCCCGCACCAAAAGAATGCAATATTTCGTGAGCATAGCTAGCTGCATAAGTTGGCACCGCATTTTCGTATTTATAAAACATAACAACTCTTTCAGCATAGTAAATAGGATTAATCCCTTCAGAATAAGTTAAATTATATGATGTGCCCTTTTTATTAATATGGAAAATAATGACTACTTGATTTACTTTGAATTCCTTTTTAATATGCTCAACGGCGTCATTTCCGTTACAATAGTCTATTAGCTCAAATATGTCTTCAGTCCATTGAGGATTTTCAAACATATTGACAGGAATAACACCTGGATATTGAATATCATTTTCATGACTGAAATTACCTTTTATCCTGAGGTCAATGTTATATTTTTTTGCATTATTCTCAAGGAAATTGACCGCCAAAGCTAGGTTCTCAGTAACTCTAGCTTTTTCTTTAAAGGACCAAGAGGAGATTTTATCCTTGAGATAAATGTTTAATAGATAGCAACTTCCTATCAATTTGGATGCGCTTCCATTATTACGTTTCGATGATTGATTTGTTTTTCGCATATTATCGGTTCCTCCATAAGAAATAAAATGGCATTTCCGCTAACTATGGATAACCGAACTTACTCGTTCATCCACAGTTTTTATTTAGGATATATACTTCATATTAAATATAAAAGTAATCGCAATAAAATTTTAGCAAAGATGAATAAAAGGCTCTTATCCGTGGATTCACCACATACGTGCACTGCCAACCGCAAACGGCCGGATAAACTGCACTGAGTTTACAGACGCAAACGGAAAGAAATATTACGATTGGATTCCTGCTATAAGGTTGGAAGTGGGATGAAAATTAAGGGAGAAAGAAAATGGCAACAATTACTATCAAAACGGACTATATAAAAATTTTAGGTGCCTTAGGCAGTGTAAATGCCATCGTTGAGGATGCAATACGAAAGTATTTAGTAGATAAATGCGTGGAGAGGTTTGAGAAATCAAAACGTAAAAAAGGTTAAATCATTAAAAGAGCATGAAAATGATATTTTTTGAGTTTGCGAAAAGGAACCTTGCAAGGCATAAGTTCAGGTCCGTCCTCGCAGTCATCGGAATTGTAATAGGCGTGATGGCAATAACGGCACTTGGTATCCTCGGAAACAGTGTTCGGCTCGCGGCTTCAGAGCAGTTGTACATGATTGGAAATGAAGTTGTAGTCTTCCCGTATGGCGAAGAGGCAGTTTCAGAGGATAATTTCAAGCTAATAGAGAAAACCGCGGATGTTGCTATCCCAATCAACTCAATGATGGATAAAGCAGTTTTAAACGGCGAATCGGAACTCGTAATGATATATGGAATGCGTAGCGAGGACATTCCGAAACTTCTGGAGAAAGAGGATGGGCAGTTTCTCAAACACGGCTCTTTAAACTGTCTGGTCGGGTCAAGACTCGCGGACAATTATGAGCTGAGAGTAGGGGAAAGGGCGGCGATAAAAAGTCAGAAGCCAAGAATCGTGGGAATCTTAGAGGAAAGAGGAATAGGATTCGATATAAATCCCGATAACGCTATAATCGTCTCCGATAAGATGTTTTCCTCGTTATACAATTCCTCTGGATACAACCTTGTGGTTGTGAAAGTGGATAATATAGAGGAGGTGGAAGAGGTAAGGAAGGAGATTGAAGACCGATTGAACAAGAAAGAGGAGGTTGTAATGGTGATGGAGCTGAAGCAGACTGTGGAAGGTATAAAGGAATTCTTTAACATATTATCCATGTTTCTCATTGGAATAGGCTCTATCTCGCTCGTGGTCGCAGGCGTGAGTATCCTTAACGTAATGATGATGTCAACGGTGGAGAGAACGAAAGAAATCGGCGTGATGCGCGCGATAGGCACGTCTAAAAGCGGGATACTTCGTATGTTCCTGTTTGAATCGTTGATTCTTGGAGTTATTGGAGGTGTGATAGGGGCGATTTTTGGTTTTGGAGTTGGTTTCCTGGTGGACGTTTTGGTTTTAAAAGAAGCATCTTATCTGTTTGCACCTTCGAGCATCTTCTATGTATTCGTTGGTATAGCGTTTGGAATCGGAACGAGCGTGATAAGCGGACTTTACCCCGCATGGCGAGCTTCGAAGTTGAAACCGATAGAAGCGTTGCGGTATGAGTGAAACTGTTTTTTAACATATCCCTTCTCTCCCGCTTTATTAATCACTTCTACTTCCTTTTCTTCCATTTCTCCTCCACAAAAATAGCATTTCATCTTTTACAAATATGGGAATTCCTTCGGGTGGTATATCTCAATCGGTAATCCTTTGTCTTTTACCCTTAATACAATTCCTTCGTCTAACGATACAAGAACCGAGCTATTATCTAAAGCAGTTTGCAGATACAAAGAATCTGCTGAATAGATGTTATATTCTGCACCTGTTATCCCTGCTCTTTTACAGAATTCCTTATCCTCATCTCCTTTTGTCTCACTGATGAAAACGTTTGAATCAAGAGTCAACAGCTTGAACATCTAATACCCCCTTTCATGCCTTCTCATGACTCTTACCTCTTCTACGGCTGATAGCTCACCTCTCCATTGTCTTCTAATCTCATTTGATGTTTTCAGATATCTTTGCACTGCCTCCCTTATTCTATCGGTGCCAGGTTCTTTTTTAGTTCCCACTATTATCTCTAAGTCTGCCACTCTCCTTTCAAGATTCTCAACCTTCTTCGATAGCGTGTTTATTCCCATTTTCTTTCACCCCTTCAAAAACTCATTTATCTATACATCCACCAAATTCGTGCAGAACCTTCTCACCCTTCCTTTGTATTCATCATCTAAATATCCTAACTGCTCCTCCTTCATAAACCTTGAAAATTCATCCACTTGCTTTGTGAACTTATCACTGAAGCCTTCCGTGTAATTTTTAAGCACCAAAAGCGTATCATGATATTCCTCTGTTTTTGTATCCTGATTGCACATTCTATCGAGTTCTTGAATAGTTTTAAACGACAATGCAAGCCTCGCGGCTTCTTTTTCCGAAAATGTCTTTTTCAATTCGGCTTTCACTGCTTCCGGCGACACACCCGCATCGCACAGATATTTGAACTCCTTTGCTCGTATCAGCACATCGTCGGTAATTTCACTTTTGAAAACGCCGTTTATCTCATACGTTGTCTTTGGCTTGTCAGCACGAAGTTTGAAATAGACTCGTTGCGCTCCTCCTTTGGGGATTACAATGCCGTATTCTTTTGGCACTGAGATTTTGAACACCCCTAAATGCGCTTCATGCGGGATTTCATATTCTATGCCCTCGATCTTTACTTCTTTTATTTTAAGTGCTGCGGAGGTTTCTAACTCAACACCCCATTCATTTATTGTTTCGTTGGTATTGTTTTGTATTGACACAGCAAACCATTATGCACCGGGATCATAGCGATTTATCCATTCTTTCATGCGTGGCAATCGCCCCTCAATAAAATCTCGTTTGCATGGGTCGTAGATTGCTCTTTCGATTGTTGTTGCATGTTTTATTTCATTTTTCGCCTCTTTTACTAATTCCTCAAAATTCGGATCTATCTCAACAGCTTTATCAAAACATTTTATCGCTTCCTCGTATCTTTCTGAATTACCAAGGGCAACCCCTTTGTTCCATACAGCAGCATACTCTGCATTTTTTCCTTCTTTCTTAAACAATTCCATCATCTCATCCCCACTAATATAACGTATTGTCAGAATTCTCGATTTATCATGAGAAATTTCAAATTCTCCGAAGCAACCCTGTTGGAGAAGTGCCCACGCTGCAACTTTTATTCGTTGTGGGAAACGAGTTGGGGCCTCATATTCCCAATCTGCCCAAAAACTTTGAGGATTTGTTTTCTCAATTGTTACTTGTATATTACCGCTATATCCCCCTGGCGGCAATGTAACTGTAATAGGAGTACCAGCAAATAGCGCATCTCTATCTCTTTGGATAGCATTTTTAATAGGTGACAAGAATTGAGAATGGCTCTTCGGGTAAGAAATTCTCATAGCGATTTGCCTCCATATATTTCCATTATTCTTCTAAAGCCTCCTAAATTATTAATCCGAAATCCCCCTCCTTCAACTCTCTTGTCTTTAACTCATACTCCCTTATCCTCACATAAGGTTCTTCCGCCAGTTTCTCCAATCCCGGATTCATCTCATCCAGCATTTTCCCTATTGCTTCTGTGCACATAAATTTAATATCCCTCCCCGACATCTTATGCTCAACACAATACCTCGCCAATTTATCATAAACCGAATCCTCCTCCAACCCAACCCCTTTCTTCTCCGTATGAATCCTCAATATCTCCTTACACGCCTCAAAATCAGGCAATGGAATCTCAATCTTCTTCCCGAACCGGCTCATTACCGCTTCGTCTATCGCATCCGGCGTGTTCGTTGCCGCAATCACCAGCACAAATTTCTTCTCACTTGTTTTAGAGCCTAATCCATCCAACTCCGCAAGCAAAGTAGATAACCCTCTTCTCGATTCTTCGTCTATATCCGCACCTCTGCTTAACGCAATCGAATCGAACTCATCAATAAAAACAACCGAAGGCGCTTCTTCTCTCGCTACCTCGAACAAAGCAGACATTATCTTTGGGCTCTCGCCATAATATTTCGATAGCATCTGACTCACTTTAACGTCAAAAAAAGTTGCATCTATGTTCTTTGCCACTGCCGCCGCCATCAACGTCTTTCCTGTTCCCGGCGGTCCGTAGAACAATATCGTATTCCAGGCTTCGATTGCCTTTGGCTTGTTCTCTATTATTCCAATTACAACCGATTTCTTTATCAAGTCCTTTACTTCTTCTAAGCCACCGATGTCAGCCCATGAAGGGAGACTTTCTTTTTCCCTTCGCATGATATTATCCCTGATATATTGCTTGAATCCTGCTTTTTCTTCACCCCCTTCATGCTCTTTCTTCGTTTCGCTTACACCGACTGTTTTCATCTTCTTCAACTTCGCCGACGTATCCACGAACTTCTCAAACGCATCGTAATACTCCTTCTTTTTAGTCTCGTCTTCCGTCTTCTTCACCAGAATCTCGCAGTGTTTACTGCATTTCAGATACTCTTCACTCGCTTTCTCATAGTCTCCGCTATCGTAATACTTCTTCGCCTTCTCCTTGCATTCTTTTATTTTGTCCAGATACTCCTGTTCTAATAGTGGGTTCATTTTAGCCATCCTCCAAAACTATAAGCTTTAGATTTGAGACTTCAGCAATATTTTTAAAATCGTTGTCTTTTGTTATCAACTCTTCAGCACGATTTATCGAAATAGAAGCAATAACTAAATCACTAAATGCTTTGGGCTTTCCTTGTGCGTAAAGCTTCTTCTGAAGCTCAAATGCAAGTGAATATTCATCAATTGTGGGAAAATATACGCTTCCTTTAAAGTGCTTATAACCAGAAATTCTAGGAAATTCGATCAAAGTAACTACTGTTATGTCCTCTTTAATTTCTTCGTTTCTTTTGAACCGCTCTATAACTATTGAAGTATCGAGTATAGCCATTTTATCCTATCCTTCTCCTTCTTTCTAACATCAACAGGCTCAACTTCCTCTTCAAAGGTCCCAAAAATCTCCCTGACCTCTTCAGCACTGAGTCTTTCAGGATATACCATCTTCTCGGCTATTCTCTTTAACCTCGCACCAATTTTCTCCTCATCTATCCACTCCGGGACTTCCAACTTTATGCTGATGGCTTTCATATTTTTTCTTTTCACCTCCTTTTCACCCCTTCAAAAACTCATTTATCCATACATCTACCAAATTTGTGCAGAACCTTCTCAGCTTGCCCTTATACTTATCGTCCAGATATTCCAACTGCTCCTCTCGCATGAACCGCGAGAAATCCTCTATATGCCTCGTGAACTCAGCACTGAACCCTTCCGTGTAATTCTTGAGCGCCGCAAGCTTATCTAAGTATTCTGCTGTTTTTGCGTCCTGATCGCACATTCGATCGAGTTCTTGAACGGTTTTAAACGCTAACGTAAGCCTTGCGGCTTCTTTTTCAGAAAAGGTCTTCTTCAATTCTACTTCTACCGCTTCTGGTGACACGCCAGCATCACACAGATATTTGAACTCCTTTGCTCTAATGGGCACCTTTCCAATTTCACTCCGGAAAATGCCGCTGATTGCATACGTTGTCTTCGGTTTGTCGGCACGTAATTTGAAATATACGCGCTGCGCACCTCCTTTGGGGATTACAATGCCGTATTCTTTCGGCACTGAGATTCTAAACGAGTTTAGATGTGCTTCAGAAGGGATTTCAATTTCTAAGCCCTCTATTTTTGCTTCTTTTATGTTAAGTGCAGAAGAAGTTTCTAACTCAACATCCCATTCTTCTACCGCTTTATCGGTATTGTTCTGTATTGAAATAACAAACCAGTATGCACCTGGATCATAGCGGTTGATCCATTCTTTCATACGCGGTAACGGTCTCTCAATAAAATCGCGTTTGCACGGGTCGTAAATTGCTCGTTCGAGGGTTAGTGGTATTTCTTTCTTCTCCTCTAAGGGTTCTTCTATAAGTTTTGGTTTTGGACCTGAAACTACCACTTCTCCTCCTGCTTCTGCTGCGATAGGCTCTCTCTTTTGCTTTTGTATTCGTGTGGGCTTTATCACCGCTGGAACAATAAGAATGGCGACGGTAAGAAGCACGATAATGAGAATTACAACGCCGAGCGGGGTTAATCCCATGGTCTCCGCTGCCTGTTGTAATAATTCTGCACCGATGCTCCCTGCAAAATCAATTACAGACCAAATTATACTTCCTGCAGAATCAATTGCAGACCAAAATTTATTGAGTATGACAGTTACCAGTGTTTCGAATCCCAAACAATAGATTCCACCATAGGAAGAGGCAAAAAATACTTTTCCATTCGCTATTGCCGCTGAAGAAGACACACCACATTCTGTTTCATAACTCCAAATTACTTTTCCATCATCCGCATTCAAACAATAGATTTTATCAGCACTAATAAATACTTTTCCGTCTGCTACTGCTGGTGAAGTGTCACTTTTAGTTGCATAACTCCAGATCAGATTTCCATTATTTGCATCCAAACAGTAGACTTTATCAGCACTAATAAATACTTTTCCGTCTGCTACCGCTGGTGAAGTGTCTATCGAACCTTTAGTTTTAGTTGAATAACTCCAGATCAATATTCCTCTATTTTCATCCAGGCAGTAGACTTTATCAGAATTAATAAATACTTTTTCTTCTGCTACTGCCGGTGAGGAAAACCCCTCACTTCCTGTTTCGTAATTCCACATTAAATTTCCATTGTCCGCATCCAGGCAATAGATCGTTTTATAGGAGCTGAAGAATACCTTACCATCTGCTACTGCTGGTGAAGTGTCCACCCAAAACGAATCCTCACCAAAACTCCAAATTAAATTCCCATTGCTCTCATCCAAGCAGTAAATTTTATCTGAAACAGCAAATACTCTTCCGTATGCTACTGTCGGCGAAGATTCCACTCCCGCTCCAGTTTTATAACTCCATATCAAATTTCCATTGTCCGCATCCAAGCAGTAGATTTTATCAGAACCAACAAATACTTTTCCATATGCTACTGCCGGTGAAAAATCCGTCCACGCCCTTCCAGCTTTATAACTCCAGATAAAATTCCCAATATTCTCACCCAGGCAGTAGATTCTATCAGAAACAAAAAATACCTTTCCATCTACTACTACTGGGGGAGAGTCTGCTGCCCATTCACCTATTTCTGGCTGCGAATACCATACTAATACCAACTCCAGATCATCGGGAATGCTCTCAGTTGTGTAGCCAGTGTGCCTCGCATCGTGCCGGAACATCGGCCAATCACCAGCTTGGACTATGTCTAAAGCTAAAAAGTATGCTTTTTCTGCTAAGGATTTAGCTGTTAGATAATCTCCGTTACTAAAAGCATTTTCTGCACGGGATAATACACCTTCCGCTTCTGCAACTGCGAATCCTCTGGATTTTTCTTGTGCGATTGCTGATTTAGCTTTTACGATAGCAGAATTTGCATCATTAGCGTTTTTATCAATTTCTTCTGCCTCTTCCTTTGCTTGCTCTGCTAGCGATTCCGCATTTGAATAATCACCGGAATTAAATGCTTGCTCAGCTTGAAAGAGCAGAGATTCTAAGTATATACCTTTGGATTCTTTATTGTGTATAGTAGATTTGGCATCTTCAACAGCATTCTTTGCTGAAGAAGCTAATTTATCAATTTCTTCTGCCTTTTCCTTTGCTTGCTTCGCTAAGCTCTTTGCAGTAGTGTAATTTCCAGCACCAAATGCCTGTTCTGCTTGAGAAAGTAGGGATTCGGCTTCAGCTATATTAATACTATAATTTTTTTCTATTATAGAAACGGTCTCTTGTGCCTGTGAAATTGCAGAACTCACAGCACTTTTTGTGTTGGTGAAGAAGTAAATATGGTCATCTCTTGTAGCAGCTATGTAAGAGCTATCGGACGAGATTGAGACACTCATATCGCTACCTGGCCAAAGTCCATAACTTATCTTGAAAAAAAGAAGCTTTTTTTCCTTGTCGAAGAGATAAACATTATTATCATCAGACCCAGCGGCTATATAGGAGCCATCAGAAGAAACTGATACACTCTCAACATCATCGCCGGTTTTATAGCTCCAAAGAAGATTTCCTTCCCTGTTAAAGAAATAAACATTGTCATCATCAGACCCAGCGGCTATATAGGAGCCATCAGAAGAAACCGATACACTCTTAATACCACCACTTGTTTTATAGTGCCAAAGAAGATTTCCTTCCCTATTGAAGAAGTAAACAGCGCTATCTAAAGACCCAGCCGCCATATAAGAGCCATCAGATGAAATCGAGATACTCGTAACATCTCCGCCTGTCTTATAGCTCCAAAGAAGATTTCCTTCCCTGTCGAAGAAATAAACATTGTCATCATCAGACCCAGCGGCTATATAGGTGCCATCAGAAGAAACCGATACAATCTCAACATCACTGCCTGTTTTATAGCTCCAAAGAAGATTTCCTTCCCTGTTAAAGAAATAAACATTATCATCATCAGATCCAGCGGCTATATAGGAGCCATCTGATGAGATTGCGACGCTGTCAACCATATCACCTGTCACATTGCTCCAAAGACATTTTCCTTTCCTGTTTAAAAAATAGATTACACGTCTATCAGACCCGGCAGCTATGTAATAACCATCAGATGAGATTGAGACACATTTAATAGCGCCTACTGGTTGATTATAGCTCCAAAGAAGCTCTCCTTCCCTGTTGAAGAAATAAACACCATTTAAAGACCCAGCCGCAGTATAAGAGCCATCAGATGAAGCTGAGACACTCAAAACACTTTCGCCTCTCCAATGACTCCAAAGAAGCTCAAGGTTCGCTTCTTGGGCGTATGCTACAGGTGGTAGGCTTCCAATTAAGAGTAAAGCAATCATAGCGAGCATGAAAGATGCTTTAAGACATTTTTTCGCAAAATGACGCTCTTTCTGGTTTCTGGATGCTATTTTAAATTTCTTTTTCATTTCTTTTACCCACAAAATCCCCCTCCTTCAACTCCCTCGTCTTCAACTCATACTCCCTTATCTTCTCATAAGGCTCCTCCGCCAGCTTCTCCAACCCCGGATTCCTCTCGTCCAGCATCTTCCCTATTGCTTCCGTGCACATAAATTTTATATCACGCCCACTCATCTTATGCTCAACACAATACCTCGCCAACACATCATAAAGCGATTCATCCTCCAACCCAATCTCTTTCTTCTCCGTATGAATCCTCAATATCTCTATACACGCATCGAAATCCGGCAATGGTATCTCAATCTTCTTCCCGAACCTGCTCATTACCGCCTCGTCAATTGCATCCGGCGTGTTCGTTGCCGCAATCACCAGCACAAACTTCTTCTCACTTGTTTTTGAGCCTAATCCATCCAACTCCGCAAGCAATGTAGATAATCCCCTTCTCGACTCTTCGTCTATATCCGCACCCCTGCTCAACGCAATCGAATCGAACTCATCAATGAACACCACTGAAGGCGCTTCTTCTCTCGCCACCTCAAACAAAGCAGACATTATCTTTGGGCTCTCGCCATAATATTTCGATAGCATCTGACTTACTTTTACATCAAAGAAAGTAGCATCTATGTTCTTTGCCACTGCCGCAGCCATCAGCGTCTTTCCTGTTCCCGGCGGTCCATAGAACAAAATCGTATTCCACGCTTCTATCGCCTTTGGCTTGTTTTCTATTATTCCAATCACAACCGACTTCTTTATCAAGTCCTTTACTTCTTCCAAACCGCCGATGTCATCCCAGGAAGGCAAACTCTCCTTTTCCTCTCGCATGATAGTATCTCTGATATATTGTTCGAATCCTGCTTTTTCTTCACCCCCTTCATGCTCTTTCTTCGTTTCGCTTACACCGACTGTTTTCATCTTCTTCAATTTCGCCGCAGCTTCGGTAAACTTCTCAAACGCATCGTAATACTCCTTCTTTTTGGTCTCATCCTCCGTCTTCTTCACTAGAATCTCGCAATAATTACTGCAGCTCAGATACTCTTCACTTGCCTTCTCATAATCTCCGCTATCGTAATATCTCTTCGCATTCTCTTTGCATTCTTTTATCTTGTTCAAATATTCCTGCTCTAATAGCGGGTTCATAGTACTCATGAATCAATTTTTTCCTTCTTTTCCCATCGCATCACTTCATCATAAAAATGACACACCTTCTCATAAAC
>Ga0209986_10001446_pt1 | contig 22725 bp, 19 predicted proteins | sample BlataG_FD_183168 | JGI IMG/M metagenome (GOLD analysis project Ga0209986, IMG submission 183168) | Deep subsurface microbial communities from Black Sea to uncover new lineages of life (NeLLi) - Black_00105 metaG (SPAdes) (version 2) | ecosystem: Environmental > Aquatic > Marine > Oceanic >... | reverse complement strand
GCCGCCAAAGGGTCGAGCAGCAGCCAGCCGATCATGCCGCCGAGCGCCAGCAGCATCGCCGCGTTCCGGAGCAATCGCCGCCAGATGCTGCGGGCCGGCAGCACACCGAGCAGACCAATTGCCGCAAGCCGATCGGGACCACGGGGACCGGCCGCAGCAGCAGGAAACTGACGGGGCAGGAGGCCGGCGATCGGCCCCTGGCCGGTGAGCTGCAGCCACTGTGCGAGGCCTAGCAGGCCGCCCGCTACGGCCAGCCAGCAGCCAAAGCCGACAAGCAGCAGGGGCCCCTCGCCGCCAGCCGGAATCAGCCCGACGGTGAGGGCCATGGCGGCCGCCGCCACCCAGCCGGCCAACAGAGTCGCTGTGGCCGTATCTGCGGCCGACAACCCGGCCAGCCGGAAACCGGCAGTAGTCAGGGCCGCCAGTCCGCCGGCCAGCCCACCGGCGGAGAGCAGCATCGTCGCTGTTTCAGTTGGCCGCCCCCGTGCCATCAGCACCGCGCCGGCAAGCCCCAGGCCGAGCAGCGGCCAGAGCAGCCGCCAGGCCAACCAGCTGCCCGCCGCGGGCAGGGCCAGCGGCGGGCGGCTAAACCGGCACCACCCCGAGCGTTGCAGCACAAGGCTGGCATCCCAAACTGGAAATGCCGCCGGCAGTTCGCCGATCCCGACCACCACGGCCGCCGTTACCACCGCAAAGCCGGCCACGCTCGCATCGAGCCCGGCGCCGACGAAGGCCGCCGCTGCGGCGGCCAATGCCACCGATCCCCAGGATGCCGGTCGGCGGGCGTCGTGCCGCAACCTGATGCCAGCCACGGACAGGCCCACGGCCGGCGGATCGCGGGAAACCTCCGCCATACATCCTCTCACCGCCGGGGCCGCACGGTTCCCTGCACCCGCAGCGGCAGGCCCAGGATTCTCAGAAATCCCTCGGCATCGGTCTGATCGTAGGAGCCACCCCCTTCCATCGATGCGATCGCCGCATCGTAGAGGCTCTCGCTGCTTTCCCGACTTTTGACCAGCATGTTGCCCTTGTAGAGCGAGAGCTCGACCGCCCCCGTCACCGGCCGCTGGGCCTCACGGATGAAGGCCAGCAGCGCATCCATTTTCGCGCAGTACCAAAAGCCGTAATAGACCGATTCAGCCACCTCGGGGGAGAGCCGGTCACGCAGATGGACAAGGTCACGATCGAGGACCAACTGCTCGACGAGCCGGTGCGCCTCGTAGAGCAGTGTCATGCCAGGGGCCTCATAGACGCCGCGGCTCTTCATGCCGACCAGCCGGTTTTCCAGAATGTCGATCCGGCCGATGCCATTGCGGCCACCGATCTCATTGAGGGCCAGCACCATCTCGTGGGGCGGCAGTTCCCTGCCATTGAGCCGGACCGGCACGCCCGCCGCAAACTCCAGCCGGATCGTCTCCGGCGTGTCAGGGGCCTCCTGTGGCGACACTGACATGCCGAAGTCGACCAGGGCATAGCCGTCGGTGTCGAGCTCTTCCAGCAGCCCCGCCTCATAGCTGGTGTGGAGGCAGTTCTCATCCGAGCTGTAGGGCTTTTCCTTGGAAGCCTTCACCGGAATCGACTTCTCAGCACAGAAGTCGATCAGTTCCTTGCGGCCGGGAAAGCGGTCTCGGAAGGCGGCAATCCGCCATGGGGCGAGCAGCTCGATCGTCGGGTCGAGCGCCTCGGCCGCGAGCTGAAAACGGCACTGATCATTCCCCTTGCCGGTGGCCCCGTGGGCGAAGACGGTCGCCCCTTCGGCGTGACAGATCTCGACGCAGACCTTGCTGATCAACGGCCGGGCGATCGAGGTGCCCAACAGATAGGTCCCTTCGTAACGGGCCTGCCACTGCAGCGTCGGAAAGGCAAAGTCGCGGCAGAGCTCTTCACGGGCATCGACCAGCAGCGCCTTGACCGCTCCGCAGTCCCGGGCCTTCTGCAGCGTCGCCGCCCGGTCCTCGCAGGGCTGACCAAGGTCAACATAGACAGCAACCACCTCATAGCCCTGTTCGATCAGCCAGCCAAGGATGACCGAGGTGTCGAGGCCGCCGGAGTAGGCGAGGACGCATTTTTTCATCGGGATTGTGACTTCCTTTCGAACATCAAAAACAGAACGGGCTTCCGCGGAGCGAAATCTGCCAGAAAAACGGCCGCGAGCCAATCCTCCCGGGCGACTGCCTCAGAGTTCGTGCACCATCGCCATGTTGTGGCCGCCGGTACCGAAGCCGATGCCGGCCACCAGCAGGATGCGGTCGCCCCGCTCCAGCCGCCCCTGCTTCAGTCCCCAGTCGCAGACGTGGGTGAGCAACTTGTTGACGTCAGCCCCGGCCGGTGCCGCCAGCGGCGTGACGCCCCAGTAGAGGGCCATCTGCCGCAGGGTATGCACGTCATCGCTGAGACCGACCGTTGGCACAGCCCCCCGCCGCTTCGACCGGGAGATCGCCGTCACCCCGCTCTTGCTGGCCACGACGAACAGCCGGGCGTCGAGTTCTGCGGCAATCCGGCTGGCCCCATCGACCACCGCCTGGGTGATCGGGTGGAGGCCGTCGACAAGCCGCTCGGGCTGCGGCAGGAACTCACCCGACGAGAGCCCGGACCGGCCCCGCCCGAGTAGTTCGTCGAGATACTGTTTCCGTGACTCCAGGTACTGCTGCTCGGTCGCCAGGGCGATTCGCCGCATCATCTCGACCACCTGCCGGGGATGCTCGCCGATGGCGGTCTCGCCGGAGAGCATGCAGGCATCGGCACCATCGAGGATGGCATTGGCGACGTCGGTCGTTTCGGCCCGGGTCGGTCGTCGCGAGTGCTGCATGCTGTCGAGCATCTGGGTGGCAACGATCACCGGCTTCTGAAACTGCTGGCAGACCCGGATGATCCGCTTCTGCACCATCGGCATGCTGGCGACATCGATCTCGACGCCGAGGTCTCCCCGGGCCACCATCACCGCGTCGGCCACTTCGATGATCTGCTCGAGGTTCTCGATCGCCTCCCGCTTCTCAATTTTGGCAACCACCCGGGCGGCCGAGCCACGGGTCCGTAGCAGTTCCTTCAGCAGCGTCACCTCGACCGGCGACCGGACGAACGACAGGCTGACAAAATCGGCCCCGGCGGCGGCTGCCCACTCGGCGTGCTGCCAGTCGGCTGGACTCATCGCTGCCACCGAAAGCTTGACCCCGGGCAGGTTGACCCCCTGCCGGCTGCGGACCACGCCACCCTGGATCACTTGGCAGCGGACCAGATCCGGGGTCCGCTGGGTCACCACCAGGCTGATCGTGCCGTCAGCGAGCATCACCGAATCACCGACGGCCAGCTCGTCAACCAACTGGGGATAGCTGGTGACAAACTGATCCGGCCGGTCGCTTTCGGTTCCCCGGATGAACGACAGCTCACTCCCCTCGACACAGTCCACCGCCCCCCCCGGCAGTTCGCCCAGTCTGATCTTCGGCCCGGCCAGATCGACCAGTACCCCGATCGGCCGACCGACCGCATCCGACACCCGCCGGATCCGCTCGAGTGTCTCTTGGTGCTCCTCGATCGAGCCGTGGGCCATGTTGAGGCGGAAGACATCGACGCCCCCTTCAACCAGCCCGAGGATGGCCGTCTCTTCCCGGCTGGCGGGGCCGATGGTGGCCACGATTTTTGTCCGCACGATGGCGGCAACACGGGGCAAACTGCCTGTGGCAGTGGGGACTGGCTGCGGACCGGGGACCTCCATGACTGACTCCATGTGCAAAGCGGGTGACGGTACGATGGTGCAGGATTCGAAGCCAGAAGTGTCCGTACTCTACCCGAACCGACCAGCCGCGAATATCGGCGGCGGCACCGCCGCAGCAAACACAACCGCCATGCCAACCGCCCAGCCTGCCGTCAGCCATCGCGATGCCAACCACTTCTGGCCGGGCCGCCGGGTGCTGGTCGCCGGCGGCACACACGGTTTCGGCCTGGTGCTGGCCCGGCAACTGGCAGCCCGCGGGGTCCGGCTGCTGCTGGTGGGACGCTCGTCGGCCGGCGCTCGTGAGGCGATTGCCTGCTGCGAGGCTGCCGCCGCGGCAGCCGGTCAGCCTGTCGATGGCATCCACGGCCTCAGCGCCGATCTGGCCCGACCCGGCGAAGGGCACCGGGCTGTCGCGGTCTGCCTGGAGAAACTCGATGGCCTCGACAGCCTCTTCTACTGCATCGGCCGCTCCAGCCGGACTGCGCTGCTCAGCCTGCCCCCCGACGAGCTCCGTGAGGCGGTCGAGGTGAACCTGATGACGGCTGTTGAGATCAGCCAGGCGGCGGCTGTGCCGATCTGTCGCGCCGGTGGCGAACTGGTCTATATCGGCAGCCTTGCCGGCAAGCTGGTCACCCCGGCCATGGGGGCCTACGCCGTTGGCAAGGCGGCCCTGGCGGCCTTCGCCGATGCGGTGCGGCTGGAGGTTGTCCCGCAGGGGGGCCGGGTGCTGCTGGTCAGCCCCGGACCGATCCGGCGGGAGCCCGACTCGGCGACGGCCGTGGACACCGACGGGGGCTTTCACCGCTACGACGAGGATGTGGCCCGGCACGGCCTGCCTGGGGATGTTGCCGCTCCCGGCGGCGGTGCCGCGGTCAAGCTCCTCGACCCGGAACGGCTGGCGACTGAAGTGCTTGAGGCCTGCCAGCAGGGCCGGATCGAACTGACACGGCCTTGGAAGGCGGCACTGCTGGCCGGACTGATCGAATGGTTCCCCGGCCGGGGCCGCCGGCTGCTGGCCCGGTTCGCCACCAAGGGCAGGGCGGGGGACGGGAATTTGCCGCGGGTTTCGGGGGCGGACCGGCGATCGTAACTGTCCGTGGACAAAGCCCTCCACACCCCCTTTCCCGCGACGGCAGGCGATTGCAGAGCCTGAGGCTACGGTCAGCTGAGCCGGCCAGGTCCAGGTCCCAGCAGCGGCGCGACCGCCTCCTTGAGTCCGCGGCGGACGGCTGCCAGCCGCTCGGCGTCCTCGACCTTTCCGCCGCTGAAGTCGACCACATGGAAGGCGTCAACGATCTGGTCGAGGTAGGTGCTGATCTTCGCCGACCGCACCGACAGTCGATGTTCATGGAGCGTCCGGGCGACCGCCAAAAGCAGCCCGTCAGAGTCCTCAGCGAAGACCTCGATGATGGTGGCATCGGCGGATGAGTCGTTGTCGATCTGCACCCGGGGGGGCAGCACGGTGGCCGCCTGCAGCTGTGGGGCGAAGGGGTTCCAGCGGCGGCCGATCGTTGGCGGGTCGGTGGCCAGGCTCGATTTGACCGCCGCAGCGATTTCGGCCAGCCGCTCGGCCGGGGTCTGGCCGGCGTAATCCCGATCGACCACCCGGAAGTGGTCGACCACGAACTCGCCATCAAGCGTGAAGATGTCGGCCGAGAGCACCTCCAGCCGCTGGCTGGCGAGGCCGGCGGTGATGCGGTGAAAGACACCGGCCACCGTCGGGGTTCGGAGGCCGACGGTCACCGACACGGTGGCAGTATCGGAGAGCCACCGGGCGGTCACGAACCGGCCGCCGGCCGGCAGCTTGGCCAACCGGGTGAGTTCCTCGACCGCCTGCCGCGGCTGCTGCGACCGCAGGTAGGCCCGCGGCAGCCCGGCTGCCAGCCGCACGACCGGATCCTGCCCATCCCTGCCTGCCAGCAGCGTGGTGAGGTCAGCCCGCCGCCGGTCGGCACCGGTGGCATCGGAGTCGGGGTCGAGAAACCGCAGCGTCCGCTGGTAGAGCTCATTGAGCAGATCGGCCTTCCAGCGGTTCCAGACCCCCGGCCCGACCGCCGCGATGTCGGCCATCGTCAGCACGGTCAGCATCCGCAGCACTTCGGGCGAGCCGACCTCGCGGGCAAACCCAAGCACCAACGAATCGTCATCGACGTTGCGGCGGAAGGCGAGTTCCGCCATCAGCAGGTGCCGCAACACGAGAAACTCAACGATTTCAATTTCGTCTTCGGGCAGCCCGAAGCTGGCAGCCACGTCCCGGGCGATCACGGCGCCGATTTCGCTGTGATCCCCCTCGTAGCCCTTGCCCAGATCGTGGATCAGCAGCGCCAGGAGGACCAGCCGGCGACGACGGCGAATCTGCCGCCAGACGTTGCCCAGCCAGCCGCTGTCAGCATCGAGGTCGGTCGCCCGCTCGACCGCCAGGAGGCAGTGTTCGTCGACGGTGTACTTGTGGTAGTTGTTGAACTGCAGGAGGCAGCGGGCATGGGCGAAGGCCGGCAGGAGCCGTTCAAGCAGCCTCAATTCGTGCAGCCGGCGGAGGGCGGGGCCCAGCGGCCCGACCGACGAAAACAGACTCCAGAGCCGCTGGCGGGCGGTGGCGGTCACTTGGGGTGGCTGGCGACCGATCGCCTGCCGCAACAGCGTCCAGTTTGAGGGCTCGATTGGCACCTCGTAGAGCATCGAAAGTTCAGCCAGACGTACGATCCGCTCGGCATCGGCGGCGACGGTGGCGATCGCCTCGGGCAGAACCGCCACCGCGAGCGGTCCGACGACATATTGCCCATCGACCCGGTTGCCGAGCAAGCCTGTAGTCCAGCTTCGCAGCCGTCGCCCGCCCTCGGCCTGCTGGATCAGGCCCCGGGTGATCTGGGCCACCTCCCGGGTGTGGCCGAAATAGTCCTGCATGAACCGCTCGACGGCGAGCATCCCGCCGGCCGCCACATAGCCCCGCTTCTCGGCAATCCGCACCTGCTCATCGCGGGTCAGTTCATCCACCCCCTTGCCATGCAAAAGATGCAGTTCCACCCGGAGGTCGCGGAGGAACTGCTGGGCCTCCGCGAGGCTCGCCAGGTCGGCGGGCGACAGGGTCTGAATCCCCTCCGGCCCCGCGGGGTCCGGATCGACTGCCACGATTGAGCTGCCTGCGGGCAGTGGCAGCGGGCCGAGCGAGACCAACCGATCCGAGTCGAGGAAGGCCAGCCAGCGGGCGAACTGGATATCGCGTTGGCCACCGGTCGACCGCTTGACGTTGGGCTGCAGCAAATAAACGGTGTCGCCATACTTCCGGGACTCTGTCCGCCGCGCCGCCACCAGCATTCGGGCCAGCCGCCGACGCGAGCGGTGAGCCAGGCTTCGCAGCCGCGCTGCCAGCCGCCGGCAGCGTTCCTCCCGACCGGCCAGCACCCGCATCTCAAGCAGTGTGCTGAAGATGCTGGCGTCGCCGCCGGCCAGTTGGGCCGCCTCGGCCACGGTGCGAACGCTCTGCCCGACCTCGAGCCCTGCATCGAAGAGATCCTGCAGCAGCCGCCGGGCCAGGTCCCCGAGCAGCCGCCCGCCAGACGGCACGGCAGCGTGGTCGCCGGGCCGGGCCGCTGCCGCCGGCTGCGCAGCGAGATCGTGCAGCAGCATCAGATCGACGTCCGACCCCGGCGTCATCTCGCCGCGGGCGGAGCCACCATGGGCCACCAGGGTCACCCGCTCCTCGATCTGCTGCCGCTCTGCGGGCGTTAGCTCTGACAGGATCGCCCACCAAATCCCGTCGATAGCTGCATCGACTGCCTCCGCCCTGATTCTGCAGAGCTCCAGCCCGTCGGCCCCATCGGCATGCCGTGCCTTCACGGCTTCGGTGGCAGCCTTGAGCCGATCGGACGCGGCGGCAACCGCGGGCCGGATGACGACCTGTTCGAGACCGGTGGTCATGACGGATGCCAGGGGTCGTCGGCGACACCTGCCTGATTGTTGACGGTGCGGGCCAGCACAAAGAGCAGATCGCCGAGCCGGTTGAGATATTCAATGGCATTGGCCGGCGAGGTGGTCTCGAGCCGGGTCGAAAGGGTTACCACCCGCCGCTCCGCCCGGCGGCAGACCGTCCGGGCCATGTGCAGTGACGCCGCCAACGGGGTGCCAGTTGGCAAAATAAAATTTGCCAGCGGTTCAAGCGTTGAGTCGTGCTGGTCGATTGCCGTCTCGAGCATCTCGACCTGACTGAGCGTGATCCGTTCGTCATGGTCGCCCGGCGTGGCAAGCTGTGCGCCGAGGTCGAAAAGATCGCACTGAATCTGCCGCAGCAGGCCATCGAAAGCAGCCGCCGCCGGTTCGGTTCGGGCCCTGCCGAGCAGACTGTTGAGCTCATCGACGGTGCCGAAGGCTTCGATCCGGGCATGGTCCTTGGTGACCCGCGGCCCCCCGAACAGTCCGGTCTGCCCTGCATCGCCCGTCTTCGTGTAGATCTTCATCAGTGTGGCCTCAAAGGCTCTCCGTGCCCCGGTGTGGTGCTCTCTCCGCAGCACCTATACTGGGTCGATTCGCGGAATCCTTCAACCAGCACATTGTGAGAGACGCCACCATGAGCATTATTTGCCTCGCCGGTCGTGCCAGCGGCCCGTTCAGCGCCGGCCTGCTAGTCACGGCCATCAGCCTGGCGGTGGCCCCGGCCGCTGAGCTCGAGGAGGGCTTTTTCTCCAAGCCGGTGCGGCTGACGGCCGGCCTGGCGAAGGCGGGAGAGGGCTATTTTTCGCCTGACATGCGCCGCATCTGCTACCAGGGAGTGCCGACTGACTACCCCTTCTATCAGATCTGCATTCAGCCTTTCGATCCGTCCAACCCGCGGATCGTGGAACCGACGCGGGTGAGCACCGGCCGCGGCCGGACCACCTGCGCCTGGTTTTCACCCGACGGCCGCCAGCTGCTGTTCGCCTCAAGCCATCGCGACCCGCGGCTCGATCAGACCGAAGCCGCGGCAATCGCACAGGCAGAGGAAGACGCCCGCACGGGGCGGCGGCGGCGGTATCAGTGGGACTTCGATCCCCATATGGATCTGTTCGTTGTCAGCCTCGAGCGGCCCGGGCAGCTCCGGCAGCTGACCGATACCCCGGGCTATGACGCTGAGTGTAGTTTCTCACCGGATGGCAAGAAACTGCTGTTTGTCAGTGACCGGGATGGCGATCCCGACATCTATGTGGCTGAGGCCGACGGCAGTCAGGTGGCGCGGTTGACCGCTGAGCCTGGCTATGACGGCGGGCCTTTCTTCTCACCCTCCGGAGACTGGATTGCCTATCGGACCGACCGCCTGGCGGAGCATCAGTTGCAGATCCACGTGATGCGGGCCGACGGCAGTGGTGACACCGCAATCACAGCGGGCAAGGGTGTTCACTGGGCGCCCTACTGGCATCCGAAACAGCCCTGGCTGATCTGGACCGGTGCCGACCATTCCGACCCGACCAAGCGGCCCAACTACGACCTCTGGCTGGTCCGGTACGAAGCCGACGCCGACGGCTTCCGCGTCGGTGAGCCGCTCCGGCTGACCGATCACCCGGGGGCCGATGTGCTGCCGGTCTTCTCACCAGACGGCAACCTGCTGATGTGGACCGCCAGCCGCGACGGTGACGGTGGCCGACGGCCAACCAGCCAGCTCTACGTCAGCCGGCTCGACCTCGAGGCAATCGACGCGGCGCTGCCACAGGTTGCCGCCCCCACCACGCCCTCTGACAAGGAGCAGCCGTGACGACAGCCCCCGCGACGTCCGACCGGTCGATCGCCCTCATCGGCGCCGGCCAGATGGGCCGGGCGCTGGCGACCGGCTTCTGCCGCGACGGCGGATTCCCGGCCGCCGACCTGGTGGTGTTCGACCCGGTTGAAGCGGCGCAAACGGCCGTGGCCGAGGCTCTGCCCGGCGTTCGATTCGCAGCCTCCGCCGCCGAGGCGGCAGCGCTTGCGCAGCTGGTCATCCTGGCGGTCAAGCCGCAGCAGGCGGCCAACGCCTGCGCTGAACTGCGGACAACACTCGCCGACCAGAGCATCGTTCTTTCCATCGTGGCCGGCCTGCCGATTGCGACGATTGCGGCAGCCACTGGCACGAGCCGCATTGTCCGTGTCATGCCCAACACCCCGTGTCTCGTCGGTCGCGGTGTTTCGGCTGTCGCTGCCTCCGCCGGAATCGACCGCGTCGACCTCGACAGAATTCTGGGCCTGTTTGCCTCCGTCGGCAGCGTCCATGAGGTGGCTGAGTCGCTGCTCGACGCCGTGACGGCCGTCTCCGGATCGGGCCCGGGCTATGTGGCGTTGCTGATTGAGGCCCTCGCTGACGGTGGCGTGCGGGCCGGCCTGCCGCGAGCATTGGCCCAGGCACTGGCCATTGAAACCTTCGGGGGAACGGCGGCCCTGCTGGCCGTGACCAAGGAACACCCCGCTGTGGTCCGCGATCGCGTCAGCAGCCCGGGCGGAACAACGATCGCCGGTCTGGCGGTGCTTGAACAGGCCGGCGTCCGCGGCGCGATCGGCGCCGCCGTCACCGCCGCCGCCAGCCGCGCTGCAGAACTGGCCCGCCAGGGCTGAGCCGAAGGCCCTCAGTTGCCCTCGCGTGCCCTCGAGCGACCGCGGGCCGCAAACGAAGCCCGGGGCGGCGGAAGCGAAGTGGCCGCTCTTGCATTGAAATCCCGGAGGGCCGCAGTGGACGTCCCGCGAGCGGGCGGCTGATCAGCGGCCGCGGCGGGCAGTTTTCTTGGCTGCTGACTTCTTCGCGGCTGGCTTCTTTGCTGCCGTTTTCTTGCCGGCTGGCTTCTTGCCGGCTGGCTTCTTCACTTGCTTGGCTGCCTGCTTTGCCGGCTTCTTGGGACCGGCCTTCTTCGCTGCCTTGGTCGCCTTGCGACCACCGAAGATCGCATCCCAGCCGGTGGCGTACTTCTCCGTCGAACCAACCCGAATGACCGACATCTGTGTTGACCTTTCCAAGGAGCAATGACTTGACCGCCACGGTCCACCAGACGACGACCACAACGATGTTCTATCGACGATTCGGCAGCAAAGAATCGAGCCCTCCTGCCGTGACGGTTAGCATGACCCTCCCCAGGTCTGCCGGCAAGGCCGATCGTGTGGTCACCGAATTCCCGCTGTTCAGTTCGCGACTGATCGCCGGGACGGCTGCTGCCGGCAGCCCTGTCGGCAACAGCAGCAGCAGGTTGCGAATCGCCAGCCGGCCGGTGACACGGACGCCCGTGGCCACCTCCGCCCAGTTCCCCTCGGTAAGCCTGCCGCCATTGAGCCAAAACCGGCTGAGCAGGGCAGGCTCGGCTACCAGCCAGGCTTCCAGCGGCGGATCGATGCCGGTCGGCCGGCCGAATCGTCTCGCCCAGATGGTTTCACCCCCAGGCAAGTCGAGACGATCCCAGGCGGCGGTGAGGTTGATCGTGTGCATCAGGCGTTGTCCGGATACCGGGCGGGAAGCACCACGGCCCGACCGCGGGTCTGGCCAGCCAGCATCTGCCGGGCCCAGTCACCCACCTCGTCGAGGGCCAGCAGACTGACCGGAAAATGTGGCTCGACCCGCGGCCAGACCGCCGCCAGCTTCGGCCAGAGCTGCCGCCGCTGGTCGTTCGAGAGCAGGCCCGCCGCGTCGATCCCGGCCAGCGTGACGCCACGGAGGATAAAGGGTAGGACTGTCGTCTGGAGTTCCACACCGCCGGCATTGCCGATGCTGGCGACAGCCCCGCCCGGCCGTACCGACCGCAGCAGGTTGGCCAGCAGCGGGCCACCGACGGTGTCGATCACCGCGGTATACCGACCACTTGCCAGCGGCTTGTCACCCGCGGCGACCGCGTCCTCCGGGGTAATCACCGCAGCAGCGCCAACCGCCCGCAGGGCCCCTGCCACCTCCGCTTTGCGGGTACAGGCAAGCACCCGATGCCCCGCCATGGCTGCTGCCGCGACCGCCAGCATGCCGACGCCGCCACTGGCGCCGGTGACCAGCCAGTCGGGCGGCTCGGCACGACCGGGCCGCTGCTGGTGCCGCCAGTCGATCAGGCCGGCCAGCCGCTCAATGGCCACCACCGCCGTGAGCCCCGCGGTGCCCAGAGCCATCGCCGCAACCGCCGAGAGCGTTGGCGGCCGGCTGATGACCGCCTCGGCTGGCGGCTGTAGCCAGGTGGCGAAGGAACCGGGCCGGGATTCCCCCAATCCGTTGCCAGTCACCACCACCGGCGACCCAGCCGGGAGCCTGTCGGTCGGCTCCCGCAATCTGCCGGCAGCATCGATACCCGGCACATGCGGCAACTGGCGGACGACACCGGGATGCCCACCGCAGGCGAGGGCGTCCTTGTAGTTGAATCCGGCCGCTTCGACCTCGACGAGGACGCTGCCGGCAGCAGTGGGGGGAACGGGCTGAGGGCTGCGTTGACCAGTCACCGCACCGGTGGCATCGCGGTCAACCAGCCAGCAGGAGCCGTCCGGTGGCACAGAGAATGTCATGGAAACGAACGGCTCTCATCGGCAGGCTGCAACTGTTTCATCCAGTCCTGCTATAATCGACCGCAACGGCGGCGACGTCCAGCCGTTATGCCGGACAGTGGCAGCCGCAAGGCTGCTCCGTTTCAAGATTGCAAGCAGCCCGTGCCCCCGAGGAGATGACGATGGGAAACGCGAAGGAGTTCACTGATGCCAACTTCCAGCAGGAGGTTCTCGACTCACCCGTCCCGGTGCTGGTCGATTTCTGGGCTCCCTGGTGCGGTCCCTGCCGGATGATCGGGCCGGTCATTGAGGAATTGGCCACTGAAAATGCCGAGACGTTCCGGGTTGGCAAGGTGAACGTGGACGAGAACGGCAGCCTGGCGATGAACTACAACGTCTCGAGCATTCCGGCGATCATGATCTTCAAGGGTGGACAACTCGTGCAGCAGTTCATGGGCGTCCAGCCGAAGGAGCGACTGCAGCAGGCACTCGACGAGGCGAAGTCGGCGTAGCCGCTGCTGGAGGTCGGGACGGTCGGGACCGCGTATCGATCGTGCCCCGGCTGCGATGCGGCCCGAGCGTACCGACCTTTTCCAGCAGCCCCTCATCGACGAAGCCGGCCAAATCGGCGTGAACGCCCGGCTGCCGCAGTTTTTCGACGGCCTTGGCCTCGATCTGTCGTACCCGTTCGCGGGTGACGCTGAAAATGCTGCCGACCTCCTCGAGGGTGTAGCAGTAGCCATCGGCCAGACCGAACCGCAGCCGCAAGATGTCCCGCTCGCGGGTCGAGAGGGCTGCAAGCACCTTGCCGATCGAAGCCTTCAGCGCCGTCTGGTTGATACCCCGCAGCGGGTCATCGACCCGGGTGTCCCGGACAAACTCTCCCGGGGCATTTTCCTCGCTGTCGCCAAGGGGCTGGTCGAGTGAAACCATCCGATGCGCCATCCGCTCGATGCAACAGACATCATCGAGCGGCAGGCCGGAACGGGCCGCCAATTCCTCAACCGTCGGCTCCCGCCCATGCTCCTGTAGAAAGTCCCGGGTCACGTTGCGGAGCTTCCCCATTGCGTCAACCATGTGGACCGGCATCCGAATGGTGCGGCCTTGATCGGCGATGGCCCGGGTGATCGCCTGCCGGATCCACCAGGTGGCGTAGGTCGAAAACTTGAAGCCGCGGGCGTGCTCGAATTTGTCGACCGCCCGCATCAGGCCGGCGTTGCCCTCCTGGATCAGATCCAGAAACGTGAGTCCGCGGTTCCGATACCGCTTGGCGATCGAAATCACCAGCCGCAGATTGCCCGCGGCCAGCTCCCGCTTGGCGGCGTCATACTGCCGTTCGTAGGTCGTGAGCCGGTCGAGTCGTCGTGCCAGGGTCCGCCGGCTCTCGCCCATGCCGATGAGCAGCCGTCGCTGCTCCTTCCGGTCGACCTCCGGAAGCCGGCCGGCCAGTCCCCGCAACTGCTTCAGCAGGGGATCGAGCCGCTGGATCCGCAGCCGCATCTCCTCGACAAGCCGGACCGCCTTGTTCCGCTGCCGCACCAGTCGTCGCCAGATCCTGCGACGGGAAGCCAGCGGTGTCGACTTGGAGGTCGCCCGGCGAAAGAGCTGCCGGTTTTCGTCGATCAGCCGGTGCAGGGTCCGCAGATTCGGCTCCAGCCGCCTGAGCAGCTGTCGCTTTTCATCAGTGTTGGTGACCGCCACCTCAAGCGTACGATCCAGCCGTACCGTGCCGGCCTGCACCCGTTCCAGCAGTCTGACGGCCGTCTGCAGCACGAGGTCGTTGCTGAGCAGTTCGCGGCGAAAGCGTCGCCGCCAGCCCTCGATCCGTCGGGCACTGGCCACCTCGGCAGTTCGGTCAAGCAGAGGAATGCCCCCCATCTGCAGCAGATAGAGCCGGACGGGGTCATCGATCGCAGCCGCCTCACTGCGGCAACCGACCTTGCGGTGCGAGGGGGCGACGGGAGCAGCTGAGACGGAACTAGGCATGGAAATCTCCGGGGAATGGCAGCGAACGTCATCTCCCCCCAGGTGCAGTCGCAGTGCCAAAGCTGGCACCGGCAGCCGGTGATAATCAGCAGCGGCGGTCAATTTCCGCATAAAACACCGATAAAACCGGCTTTCCGGCATCGTCCCGCCTCGGAAGCAGACAGGCGCGGGTCCATGCGGCCGTGTTGCCCCCGGGCAACACGGAACGACGACGGCGCTGCCGCCGGGCAACGCCATGAGCCGGAAAACTGGCCTCGCCAGTGACGGCCAGGGCAGGGCTATACTCGACGAAAACTCCCGGCGGATGCCATCTGATGAACTTCCTGATCCTCGTCCCGATTCTGCTGCTGCTGGTGATCGGAGCCGTCGGCCTCATCCTTGGCCGGAAGGAAATCAACACCAAGACCCTGATTGGCGCCTGGCTCGTCCTGCTCTCGGCGGTCGGCTTCATTTATCTGGCCGGCCGGGTGGCCGAGCGGGAGCGGGCCTGGCGGGTTGAAATCCGGCGGCTCGAAGCCGAGATCACCGGCGTAACCCAGGGAGCAGGGGAGGATGATTCCCTCAGCGACCTGGCCCAGGAACAAACCACGCTGCGGCGGACCCTTGACGAGGTTGAAACCTGGCGGAATCGCTACTGGACATCGAGCTTCTTCAAACCGCCGACGATTCGGCGAACCGACGACGATACCGGGCTGTACGAGATCACCGGCGACGGAGTTGTGGAACTTCAACTCGCCGGCACGGCTGGGGACCCACTGAATGTGGGAGCGGAGCTGGCCCTCTTTTTTCCCGAGGCTGAGGAAGCGTTCGGGTTTCTGGGGGTCTTCAGCGTCGAAAAGATTGAACGGAGTGAAGAAAAGATTCTCTCCGTCTCGATCAGGCCGCTCACCAAACCCGATGACAGCGACCGGCAGGCCTGGGACAACTGGGACCTGATGGTGCGGGCTGCCGCCAAGGTTCCGCAGCTGTTGGTCTTTGAAGACCTCCCAACCAATCGCTGGGCGGCCACGATTAAGCCGGACGACAACGGAGCCACCAGCCAGGAGGTTCCGCTGGAAGAGGCGGCGGTGGCGATCGGGGAAGCCCAGAGCCTGCCCGGCGAATACTGGGCCACCGTCACGATCAACAACGCCGCCGCCCTGGAAGGAGTCGCCGAAGGGCAGTCGCTGGAACTCGATCTACAGACAGCTCTGCAGCTGCAGGAGGATGGGGCGGTGAGCATTGAGCGGGTGGTTCGCCGCCGCCTGCTGGCCGATCCGCTGACCGCCCTGCGGGGCACCAGATTTGCCACCGTCGCGGAAGGCGAAATCCCGGCCGCCGGCATCGAGGGAATCCGTCGTAAACTCGCTCTGGAACTGGCGTCCCTAACCTTGATGACCAGCCGGATCAATACTGCGCGGCAGTCCACGGTGAGCGAAACGGAACTCAAACAGAAGACAATGGCCGCCCTCGTTGTCGACAAGAAGGCCTGGCAGGAAGACCTCGAGTTTGCCAGACGTGCCCTCGCGAGGCTTGAGGAACGGGTCGGGCGGACCGATACCGAACTGGCGGCAGCCCGCGCGGCAATTGCCCAAAAGCGGGCCGAACTGCGAGATCTGACGGCGGAGATCATGGCCAAGGGCGGCCAGCAGACGAACAGGCCGCCCGGCGTGGAGCCCACTGCCCGCAACGCGGCGCTGCCGTAGCGGCCGCGAGAGCCCGCCGGCCTCGAGCACCGTTCTCAACCGCAGGTTTCGCAGGAAAATGGTGTTGATCGACTCCCGACCGGGTCCTCAGGTACACTCGGCGGGCTCGGTTGTGATTCCCCACTGAGTCGTTTCCCGTTCGGATTCTCGCCACCCATGACGACGCTCGCCGCCCGGCCCGATACCAACGCCAACCTCAAGAAAGCCGTCCACCACCATCGGCTCGCCAGCCGCCGGGGCCTGCTGGAGCGAATGTTCACGCTTTGGTTCAAGGGCTTCGTCTACAACCAGATCTGGGAGGACCCGCGGGTCGACGCCGAGGCGCTGGGGCTCGGTCCCGACTCGAGCCTGCTGACTATCTCCAGCGGCGGCTGCAACGTTCTGAACTATCTCACCTACGAACCCAAGCGGATCGTGGCGGTCGATCTCAACTCGAACCACATGTCGTTGACGCGGCTGAAACTGGCTGCGGTCAAGCATCTGCCTGACTACGAGGCCTTCTACAATTTTTTTGGCTATGGCCAGCACAAGGACAACCTCGCCCTCTACCGCAAGTACCTCCGCGACCAGCTCGACCCGCTGACCCGGTCCTTCTGGGAGTCGAGCGACTGGCCGGGCAGGAAATTCGGCCCCAAGCGAATCGGCTACTTTAAAAGTGGTCTCTACAACCAGGCGAAGCTGGGACAATTCTTCCGGGTGGTGCATGGGCTGGCTCGCCGAATGGGGCGGGACCCCACCCGGCTGCTCACCGCCCGGTCACTTGAGGAGCAAGAACAGCTCTTCGACGAGGTCTACGGGCCGCTGTTCAACAATCGCCTGGTCCGCTGGATGGGCCGGCAGCCGGTGGCGGTCTACAGCCTGGGTATTCCGCCGAGTCAGCATGCAGCCATGCTGGAAGAGTCGGGTGGCAATGGCCAGAAGCTATTCGACACCTACCGCGAACGGATCCGCCGACTCGCCTGCGGCTTTCCGCTGGATGACAACTACTTTACCTGGCAGGCCTTTGGCCGGCGGTATGACCATGAGCACCGCCGGGCGCTGCCGGAGTATCTGCGGGAGGAGAACTTTGAAAAACTCAGGCGGACCGTCGACCGCGTGGAAACCCATGTCGCCTCCCTCGGTGACTATTTGAAAGCGGCTGCCCCCGGTTCCCTCAACAGCTTCATCCTGCTGGACAGCCAAGACTGGATGCCACCGCAGGTGATTGAGGAACTCTGGAGCCTGATCGCCCAGACCGGTGGTGATGAAACCAAGGTGATCTTCCGGACCGCGGGCGAGAAATCACCGGTCGAAGATGCCCTCGCGCCGGAGACCCGGGCTCGTTTCTCCTATGAGATCGAACGGTCTCAAAAGCTGCACCGAAAGGATCGCTCAGCGATCTACGGCATGTTCCATCTGTACGAGAAGACCAGGCCGGCGGGGACGCCATGACCGATCCTGCCGCCGGTGAGACCCCTCGGCCGCCGGTATCATCGTCGAACAACCGCCGGGAAGGCGGTCATGATCAGGCGGCGGCGATGGACAGCATGTACCGGTTCACCCGGCACATTTATGACCTCACGCGGCGGTACTACCTGCTGGGCCGCGACCGCCTGTTGGACCGAGTTGTCACCGGTCCAGACACTGCCACCCTTGAGGTTGGTTGCGGGACCGCCCGCAACCTGATCAAGCTGGGAGGCCGGGCCAGCAGTGGTCGGCTCTATGGCCTCGACGCTTCCCACGAGATGCTCGAAACCGCTTCCCGCAGCGTCACCCGGGCGGGTCTGCCCCGCGGGAACAATCCGCCGATCGTCCTCCGGCAAGGCCTGGCCGAGCAACTCGACGCCGGGCGAATGTTCGGCCTGACTGAGCCCTTCGACACAATTTTTTTCTCGTACTGCCTCTCCATGGTCCCCACCTGGCCGGGAGCGATTGAGGCAGCAGTCAACAATCTCAAGCCGGGAGGCCGGCTGCTGGTCGTCGATTTCTGGGATCAGGCCGATCTGCCGGCCACCTTCGCCGCCGGGCTGAAGAGATGGCTCTCGTTGTTCCATGTCCACTACCGGCCCGAACTCCACGCCGCCATCGCCGCCCTCGGCGACTCCGGTGACGCCGAGGTACAGTTCGAGTCAATCCACCGTCGCTATGCGTACCTCGCCATTGTGACAAAAGTGGGGTCGTCCCCGCCGTCGTGATCGATCGACCTGCGATCACGGCAGGATGAAAATAATGCCGGTTGCGGCGGCAGCCTCGACCGCAGCCCCGCGGGCGCTGATCGGAGGTGCCGGTATCGTCCACGGGGCACAGTCACCCGGCCGGTAGTAGCCCAGCGGGTAGACGCACTCCCAGGGGAGCTCGACGCCCATTTTGTAGGGCAGGGCAGGGACCGAGGCAAAGAAGTGGGCCGCCGAGATAAAGGGATCAGCGACGGGGTGGAAGGAGTGGCCATACCGTTCGAGGTTCCACTGCTCAAAGTAGAGCGGCTTGTGGCAGTAGCCCGCCGCCTTCCAGGTCATTGTGGTGCTGGCGAACTGTCGGGGCTGGAAATCCTCTCCCTCAAGCCGGCACTCGCAGGGATAGTCGTTGCCGGCGACGCCGGTGACATGAATATCGAGGTTGATCGAGTCGAGGGTGTCGGCCCTCAGCTTGCCGATCTCTTCACGACAGTCCGCTGCTGAATCGGCACAGTCACTGGCGGAATCGATCATGGTCAGATTGCTGACCAGATCGATGCCCCCCGACTCTCCGCCACTGGTCTCCAGCTTGAGCGTCCGACTGGTGGCCACCTGCCGTGACGGCTCACCGGCCCGTTTGGCAACCTGCTTGGCATGGGGCGAGAACTCGTGCCAGCCACTTGCCACCGCCGAACCGGCCAGCAGCAGGGCGAGCAGGGGGGCTGCGAGTGCCGGCCGATGAGCCCAGTCAGTCGCTGCTATCCATCGTGTAATTCGGAGCTTCATGCGTGATGGCAATGTCATGGGGGTGGCTTTCCCGGACGGTGGCGGCGGACACCTGGATGAACCGGGCATCCCGCCGCAGGTCTTCGATTGTTTGCGTTCCACAGTAGCCCATGCCGGCCCGCAGGCCGCCGACGAGCTGATAGACGAACACGCTCAAGGGCCCCTTGAAAGGCACCCGCCCCTCAACACCCTCAGGCACCAGTTTGTCGGCGTTCCGACCATCGGTCTGCTGGCGATACCGCTCACTCGACCCCTGGACCATCGCCCCGAGCGATCCCATGCCGCGGTAGGCCTTGAAGGTGCGACCGTGGAACAGCACGGTTTCACCGGGGCTTTCCGCCACCCCCGCCAGGAGTCCACCAATCATCACGCAGTGGGCACCGGCGGCGATCGCCTTGGTGATGTCTCCCGAGTAACGGATGCCTCCATCAGCAATGATCGGAACGTCGCTGCCGGCCACCTCCTGTGCCGCCTCCCAGACCGCTGAGATCTGGGGAACACCGACACCGGAGATCACCCGCGTAGTACAGATCGACCCGGGACCTATCCCAACTTTGATCCCATCTGCGCCGGCCTTGATAAGATCGCGACAGCCTTCCCGGGTTGCCACGTTTCCCGCAATCACCTCGATTTCCCAACGGCCCTTGATCTCCCGGACCGTCTCCAGCACGTTGCTGGAGTGGCCGTGGGCGGAATCGACGATGAGCACATCGACTCCCTTGGCGATCAGGCTCTCTGCCCGATCGAAATCGAAGACACCAACGGCCGCCCCGACCCGCAGTCGCCCCTGCCGATCCTTGCAGGCGTTGGGGAAGCGATTCATCATGTCGATGTCTTTGATGGTGATCAGGCCGGTGAGCAGCCCCTGACCGTCGACCAGCAGTAGTTTTTCGACCTTGTTGGCCATCAGAATCTTCTCGGCCTCATCGAGCGACACCTCGCCTGTGGCGGTGACCAGACCGGTGCGGGTCATGATCTCGGCGATCGGCGTATCGCCCCGTTCCAGAAAGCGAAGATCCCGCTTGGTGATGATGCCCACCAGTTTCTTGCCGTCAGTGGTGATCGGCACGCCCGAGATGTTCGACTGGGCCATCACCTCGCGGGCTCGGGCAACGGTGGCGGTGGGGGGCAATGTGACCGGGTCGGCAATGATGCCGTTGGCCGTCCGTTTCACCTTGTCGACCTCGTCGGCTTGCCTGTCGACAGGGAGGTTTTTGTGAATCACACCCAGCCCCCCCTCCTGCGCCAGGGCGATGGCCATCGCGCTCTCTGTCACGGTGTCCATCGGTGAACTGATCAGTGGGAGATTGAGCCGGATGCCCCGGGTGAGTCTGGTGCTGACCTGCACTTCGGCCGGCACCACGGCTGAATACCGCGGAATCAGCAGCACGTCGTCAAAGGTGATTCCGGTCTGCACGATTTTGCCGTCCATACGCTGTTCCTGCTCCTGTGGGGCTCTCGGTCAAACTGGGATTATGCGGGGCGAGCCGCAGAACCGGCAACGGTGGAGTAATCAGTCACGGGAAGAGGGACCTGCCAGCCCACCAAACCGGCGCCGGCGGAAAATGTGACCTAGGGTTGACTGCCGGTCGGGATCACCCCGCCGGTTTCCCCTATCGCCCCGCCCAACCGGCAGGGCGGTCACCTCCACCTGCCATCAAACGACCAACGTCCCTGCCATCCATGCATCACTCCCCGACGTATCACGAATCGGCCCTCCCCCTCCCGCCCCCGAACGATGCCGCTGTCGCCCGACCCGACCGGGCGACCTTTGAGGCCCATCTCGCCCGCCGCCGCTATGGCGGCTTCATCCTGACCGAGGCCATTCGCCCGGCCTGGCAGTCGGGAATCATCCCCGAGGCCGGCTATCGGTATGACGGGTACACCGACCCCAGCGAGGGCAAACAACTGCCGGCACTCGTGGCGGCCGTCTCGAGTGAGCACCTTTTCGAGACATTCCTGCGGCTGCTTGAGCCCCTCGGGGACACCTGTGACGTCGTGATCGAGTCGTCCCACAGCCGCGGGACCGATCTGGAGACATTCTGCCGGGAAGGCGTCGAGCGAGTTCTGCTGGAGAGCCTGCTGTGGGATTTCGAGGACCTGCTCCTGAACGACGGCTGTACCGCGATCGCCGTGATGCACCCGGAGGCTCCCCTCGAGGTTCAGCTTGATGAGCACAAACTGCTGGTGACCTACAGCCCGGATCGGGCGACCTTCGAATGGGTTCTGCGACGCCAGGGACTCTGCCGCAACGATGGTCTCCAGGTGATATCACAGGGTGATCACATGCACACATCCAACAGCCGTTTCAGCCGCCGCTTTCAGCAGCTGGTGCAGCGGCTCCACGCGGAATAACGCCCTGACACCCCCAGGCCCCCGGCAAAACTGGGCTTGAGGCCCAGCCTGCTTTGGGCGACTCTCCCCGCGGCTTCCGGATACCGTCGGAGCCTCCCCGAGGAAGTCGCCATGGCAGCCGTTCTGAGGTTCAGCTTCATCGCCACGCTGGCGGCGATGTCACTCACCTGTGTCCGCCCTGCCTGCGGCCAACAGCCGCTGCCGCCGCCGGTTGCCTTCGACCCCGGTGCTCCCCTGCCGAGCGGGACCATCATCGGGCCGGCCGGGCCAAGCCTTCCTGCTCCCCCGCCGGCCCCGAGGAACTCGGTGCTGATTCCTCCGCTCGATGCCGAGGTGGTCTGGTGCCAACTGGTCGATGTGGCCGACGACTATTTTAAAGTCGAGCAGGAGCAGCGGGTCATCTTCGCCCAGGGCATTCCGACGGAAGGTCGGATTGTCACCTTCCCCCAGACAGGCGCGACCCTGTTGGAACCCTGGCGGGGCGACTCGGTCGGCTTCCAGGAGCGGCTCGAGAGCACACTGCAGTCGATCCGCCGGATCGCCACCATCCGGCTGATTCCCGATCCGGGTGGCTGGCGGGTGGAGGTGGTAGTCCAGAAGGAACTGGAGAATCTTCGCCGCCCGATGCACGCCACAGCCGGCGGAGCCACCTTCCGCAACGACGATTCGCTCTATCGCTACGGCACCCCGCTGCCGGTGCTGGGCCAGCGGGTCGGCGATCAGCCCCGGCCGGTTGCTACACCGACCCGCTCTGCCGGCTGGATTCCCCTGGGACGCGACCCGCTGCTTGAGCAACGGATGCTCAGCAAGATCCTGGCCCAACTCGGTGTCGCCCCGGTACCCCAGGGCGTCCCCTACTACCAGCCTCCGGGGTAGTTTCACGGAAAGACCGGGCCTCCTGCCCGGCTTTCCTGGGGGCAGAACGTCACAAAGCCAAGGTTTGTGACGTTCTGCTGGTGCTCATGGGCGGCATCCTGCCGCCGGGTGGCAGTGGCCGCTGCTTTTACGGAAAGACCGGGCCTCCTGCCCGGCTTTCCTGGGGGCAGAACGTCACAAAGCCAAGGTTTGTGACGTTCTGCTGGTGCTCATGGGCGGCGGCTGCTTTACGGAAAGAGCCGACATCCTGTCGGCCTTTCCTTGGCGGGCCTCCGCCCGCTGATGCTCATGGGCGGCATCCTGCCGCCGGGTGGCAGTGGCGTTGTTGCTCGCGATACCAAACGTGCTGCGGGTCCGGTCGCTTCCGCTCCCGGCTTTCTCTGCCGCCACTCGATCGACGAGCGAGCGGGTGCCCATGCCCTCGAGCGAGCTCCGGAAGCAAGCGCAGCCCGGAGGGCGGAAGCGCAGCGCACGGGCAGTGAACGGCGGCCTGGATGGCCGACGTGAACGTCTAGCGAGAGGGCGTGGGTACTCCCGAGCGGCGGCTGCTTTACAGAAAGACCCGACATCCTGTCGGCCTTTCCTTGGCGGGCCTCCGCCCGCTGATGCTCATGGGCGGCGGCTGCTTTACGGAAAGAGCCGACATCCTGTCGGCCTTTCCTTGGCGGGCCTCCGCCCGCTGATGCTCATGGGCGGCATCCTGCCGCCGGGTGGCAGTGGCGTTGTTGCTCGC
>Ga0209986_10001445_pt1 | contig 22734 bp, 14 predicted proteins | sample BlataG_FD_183168 | JGI IMG/M metagenome (GOLD analysis project Ga0209986, IMG submission 183168) | Deep subsurface microbial communities from Black Sea to uncover new lineages of life (NeLLi) - Black_00105 metaG (SPAdes) (version 2) | ecosystem: Environmental > Aquatic > Marine > Oceanic >... | reverse complement strand
GCCTTTTTAGACGATGCCGACAGCCGGGTGGTCGCGGCAGCGGCCCGGGCCATTCATGATGAATCGCCGGGAGAGGAACTTCCGGCCCTGGCAGCGATCGCCTGCCGGGATGATCTCACCGAGGCCACTCGCCGCCGGGCGATGAATGCCGCCTTCCGGCTGGGCGGGGCCGAGCAGGCCGAGCAGGTAGCCCGGTTGGCGGCGGACAGCCGGCTGGCCGCTGTCTTGCGGCTGGAGGCGATTGAAGAACTGCGGCTCTGGGCGACGCCGCCGGCGCTTGACCGCGTGACCCATCGGCATCGGCCACTCTCCGACCGGCCGGCCACTGCGGTGGCGGCAGCGGTCGGCAGACAGCTGGCCGGCCTGCTCGATGGACCAGCGGCAGTGCGAGAGCAGGCGGCGGCCCTGCTGGCTGCCTATGACGTAACCGCCGCCGTCGAGCCATTGCTCGCCTTGCTTGACAGCCGCGATGAGCCGGCCAGTGTCCGAGTGGCCGCAGTCAAGGCTGTCGGCCAGCTCAAGCAGGATGCCATTGCCCAGCGGATGCGAACGCTGCTGCGTGACCCCGAGGCGGCCGTCCGGTCAGCAGCCCGTGGTCTGCTTGGCAGCATCGACCCGGCCCTGGCAGTGGTGGAACTGGCGGCAGTCTTGCAAGACGGCAGTGTTGGTGAGCAGCAGGCCGCGATCGAGAGCCTCGTCGATCTCAAGACAGCTGCAGCCGACGAAGTGCTGGCTGCAGCGGTCGCCCGGCAGGCTGGCGACGATGGTCCGTTGGCGATTCGGCTTGATCTGCTGCTGGCAGCCAAGGCTCGGCAGACGCCACTCCTGCAGGAGGCAGCCGCTGCCCTCGAAGCTGGCCGGGATGCCAGCGCCCGACTGGCGGCTTGGCGGGAATGTCTGGCCGGTGGCAATGCCGAGCAAGGCCGCAAGATTTTTCATGAGAACACCACCGCCAGCTGCCTGCGGTGCCATCAGGTCAACGGCAAGGGGGGTGAGGTCGGCCCGAACCTCTCGGAGATCGGCAAGCAGAAGCCGGCTGAGTATCTGCTGGAATCGATCGTCGACCCCAATGCGGTCATCGCGAAGGGGTTTGGCACGGTGCAGTTTCTGCTGGCCGACGGCACGCTGAAGGCGGGCATTGTGCGGGAAGAAACTGACGAGGCCTTCCGGATCATCACGCCGGAGGCCAAGGAACTCGTGATTGCCAAGGACGACATCGACGAGACATCGGCTGGCCTTTCCGGCATGCCGGCTGACATCGCCAAGCAGCTGTCGAAGCGGCAGATTCGCGACTTGGTCGCCTACCTCGGCAGCTTGCAGAAAGAGCAGAAACCGACCGGCCACGAAGAGTAAGTGGCCTCGCAGACGCCGCAGTCCTCCCTGCTTTTGCAGTCGCTGAATTCTGCAGAATCGGCACGATCGTTACCGATAACGGTTGAGAGCTTGCGGTGTCGCGCCGCCGGCTCGAAGCCCCCCGGGCTGCATTCTCCGGGGTGAGGTCGTGTCGTGAAGAAGAACCAGTTGCTCAGCCTGCCTGCCTGGCTGACCGCGGTCCCGTTCATGCTGGGGCTGGCGGTCATGGGATCGGTCTGGGCTGATGAACAGCTGCTGCTGCCTGAGCCGGCCGCCGTCGCTGCCGCACCGGAATCGGCTGAGGTGGTCGTGCCGCCGCTTTCTCAGGCCGAGATCGAACTGCTGATCGACCAGCGGGTGGAGGCGCGGCTACAAGCAATGCCCCGGCCCCGCTACGTGCCGGCCACCGACATCCTGCCGCCGCAGGGGGCGATCCTGATCGACACCGACGTCGACCGGGGCGAGTTTCCCTTCTCGGCCGCCCTCAGTGGTTTCGTGCAACTGCGGTGGCTCGAGTTTGCCCGGTCGGCCACCAACTGGACCGACAGCACGGGACAGACCTTTCCCGTCACCAACATCAACACCTTCAACCTCAACCGGTTCTTCATCACGACCGCCGGGCATGTCGTTGACGAACGGCTGCTCTACAACATCACGATCTTCGGCACGACCGACAACGGCCTGCGGGCTCCGATCGTGCCGATCGGCTTTGGCGGCTTCAAGTGGAGCGAGGCGGCAATGCTTGCCGTCGGCATGACGCAGGTCTTTGTCACCCGCGAATGGCCCGAGGCTCCCGCCTGGCAGATGGGCGTCGAGCGGAGCATGGCCAACACCTTCTTTCGGCCCGGCTTCAGCCCGGGCGTGTTTGCCAAGGGCAGCCTCGGTGATCGCACGCTGTTCTATCAGGCCGGCATCTGGAACGGCATCGACGGCGGCACCCTCGGCACCCTGCGGCAGGGGACCTCGATGGCCTTTGCCGGCACCAGTTGGTGGGAGCCGCTGGCCCCCTTCGGCCTGGGCTATGGCGATATGTCGTATCACCGTGACCCGGCCCTGCGGCTGGGACTGGGCGGCTGCTATGGCCGTACCCAGGAACTGCGAATCGTCGGCGGCAACCCGGAAGACACGCTGATCCGGCTCTCGGACGGCACGCCCCTGAACCGGCCGGGGGCGCTTGGTGACGGCACCCAGATCGACCAGTTCCGCTATCACCTGGCTTCGGTCGATGCCGGCTGGAAGTATCGCGGCTGGGCGGTGAACTTTGAGTACTACTTTCGGCTGCTCAACAACTTTGTCGGTGACGGTCCCTTTGAGCGGAACAGCGTCTATGACCCGGGGGGGCAACGGCTACGTGTCGTGGTGCTTCCTGCCGCGGACGCTCGAGGCCTATGGCCGGTCGAGCGTGGTCACGGGTGACTACGGCACGGGGCAGGAATATGGCGGTGGCGTCAACTGGTACCTGAAGAAATCTCGCCAGGCCCGGCTGACCCTCGAGGCGCTCTCCATCCTCCGCAGCCCGGCGCAGAATCCGCTCTATCCCTACCGGGCCGGCTTCAGCGGCACCGCCATCCAGACCCAGCTGATGGTGATCTTTTAATAATGGGCGGTGGAAAAGGGTCTTCCCTGTCCATTGGCCACGCATGCGGGCGAGCGTGAGTCGGCCTGGGAAAATCCGAAAACACTCGGGGTTTGCCAGTCGCAGTATCCTGCGTCGGCAGACTTTATCGACGGTCTGCTAAAATCCGCTATGAGAATTGTTCCGGCAAAATCTCCTGCTGGAGACTGACAGATGAATCCCAGTAACCTCCACTTCCCGGCCGCTGCTGAAGTTGCAGCTGAGGAGGCGGCTCGCTTCCGCGGGTATTCTCCGGCAGAGCGCCTGCGGGCGATTTGGTCGACGCTTGCCGGTGGTGCCCGCCTGATTGAACACTCGCCCAAGCGGGCCTTTATCGAGGCCTATCGCCAGCGACAGGAAGAGTTAGCCCGCGAGGCCATCACCCAATTCGTGAGGCGACATGCCGGAACCCCATGATTCCCTGGCCGGTGATCTTGTTGCCGCTGTCGAGATTCTCGGCGAAGTGTTTGAAAATCGGGGTGTTCGCTATGCGTTGCTCGGTGGCCTGGCCACGATGCTCCGCGGCCGGCCGCGGTTCACGCAGGATGTTGATGTTCTGCTGGAGGTCCCTCAGCTGGCGTTGCCCGGACTGCTCGATGAACTTGTTGACCGAGGTTTTTCGCTCGATCGTGAAACCGTCATTCGGCAATTCGTTGAGCAGCACATGACGGCCTTTCGCTACGGCGTTGTGCGAATCGACTGGCTCAAGCCAGTGCTGCCGCTTTACGCTCACGCACTCGCTGCCGCAACAAAGCTGCCCTGGGGCGATAAGCATGCGCTGCGGGTGCTGACCCCGGAGGGGCTTATTGTCACGAAGCTGGTCGCTTTCCGGCCGCAGGATCAGGAGGACATTCGCACACTGCTGGCTGCAAATGCAGATGAAATCGACGCCGACCTCATCCGTCGCGAGTGGGCTGCTGTTGCCGAAGGTGAAGAGCAGCGGACCACATGGCTGGAAGCGGAATTGGCTGCGATGCCCCGATGAGCGATTGACTATCGGTCAGACATCCCCCGGGGGCATGCCGAAGAAGTCCACGGCGTTGCCAAAGCAGATGTCGCGTACCAGGTTTTCCAACAGCGGCATGTCGTCGGGCAGCAGGCCCTGCTCGACGTCGTCACCAAGGATCTGACAGAGCAGCCGGCGGAAATATTCATGCCGGGGGTACGACAGAAAACTCCGCGAGTCGGTCAGCATGCCGACGAAGGTTGAGAGCAGGCCGATTTGGGAGAGGGTGTCGATCTGCATCCGCATGCCGTCGAGCTGATCGAGGAACCACCAGCCGCTGCCGAACTGCACCTTGCCGCGGATGCCGTCGCCCTGGAAGTTGCCGCAGGCTGCCGCCACACCGTAGTTGTCGGCCGGGTTGAGGTTGTAGAGCACCATCTTGGGCAGCTTGCCGCGGCTGTCGAGCTCATCGAGATAGGCCACCAGCGGCCGCACCTGGGGAAAGTCTCCGATCGAGTCATAGCCTGAGTCTGGGCCGAGGGCTGCGAAGCCACGGCTGTTGGTGTTCCGCAGGGCTCCGACATGCAGTTGCTTGACCCAGCCCCGCTCGGCATCGAGTTCACCAAAGAACACCATCAGGTAGCCGCGGTAGGCCTCAAGGGCTGCCGGCTCAATCGGTTCGCCGCGACGGGCTGCGTCGTAGACGGCGGCGGCCTCTTCTTTGGTGCCGCCGCGGCCAAAGCAGTGGTTGAGCCCATGGTCAGATAGTCGGCTGCCAAGCTTATGAAAAAACTCATGCCGGCTGGCGATGGCTGCGAGAAAGCCGTCAAAGCTGCTGCAGTCAACATCGGCTGCCGCAGCCAGCCGCTCGACCCAGGGCCCAAACGCCTCCGGCTGATCGACCGTCAGGGCCTTATCAGGCCGGAAGGCGGGATAGACCTGCGTGGGCAGGTCGCTTGCGGCAATCGCCCGATGCTGGGCTAGGGTATCGCAGGGGTCGTCAGTGGTGCCGATCACCGCCACCCGAAACTGGGCCAGCAGGGAATGGGCGGAGATTGCCTGCAATCGCTCGTTGGCCACCTGCCAGATCTTTTCGGCGGTCTGCTCGCACAGCACCTCATCGATGCCGAAGACTCGAGAAAGTTCGAGGTGGGTCCAGTGCCAGAGCGGGTTTCGCAGCAGCCTCGGCATGGTGGCGGCATAGGCCTGGAACTTTTCGCGTGGCGAGGCGTCACCGGTGATGTGGCTTTCTGGCACGCCGGCTGCCCGCAGGGCCCGCCATTTGTAGTGATCGCCACCCAGCCAAACCTCCGTGAGGTTGTCCCAGCACTTGTTCTCAGCAATTTCTTGCGGGGAAAGGTGGCAATGATAGTCGTAAATCGGCTGCTCCGCCGCCGCTGCATAGAGCTGCCGGGCAGCATCGGTCGTCAGCAGAAAGTCAGGATTGGTGACAGGGTTTTTGTGTCGCATGAATGTGGTTTCGTCGCTGGGTGAATGATTCAGGAGTTGTCATTGCGGCCAACTGGACGATTTTCGGTGCCGCTGATGCCAGTGAGGCTGTCGCCCAGCGCCCGTCGATAGCGGTCAGCAATCCCCGTCAAGCGTTTGACCACCTCTGGGTGCTCGGCGGCGACGTCAGTGGTTTCGCCCCGGTCGGTTTCCAGATCAAACAGCGACAGGGGCAGGTCCCGCACCACATAGCCGTGCCGGCTGGCGATACCACTGATGCCGCTGTTGGTGATCGATTGCGGGGCCAGCCGTCCGTAGCCGGCCGGCTTGCCGTCGGTGCGGGTCGCGCCGTTGACGACGAGGTAACGGTGCGGGAAGTGCAGCTTCCAGCGGCCGGCGCGGACCGCCTGCAGTTCGCTGCCGGCGTAGAAAATCAGGCCGTCGCGGTCGGCTTTGGCCGCCGGCGTGCCAAGCAGGACCGGGCTGACGTCGACCCCGTCGATTTTCTCTTGAGGCAGCGGTGCCCCCGCGAGCGTGCAAAACGTGGGCAACAGGTCAATCGACATCAGCGGCGTGTCACAGTCCCGGCCAGCCGGAACTTTCCCGGGCCAGCGGGCGACCATCGGCACCCGCACGCCCCCCTCGAACGTGGTCAGTTTGCCGCCGCGGAGTTCACCCGAACTGCCGGCATGGCTGCCGTAGCTGAGGAAGGGGCCGTTGTCGTTGGTGAAGATCAGTAGCGTGTTTTCTGCCAGACCGAGCCGGTCAATGGCGTTGACGATCTCACCGACCGACCAGTCGATCTCTTCGATTACATCGCCGTAGAGACCCTTGGCAGAGCGGCCCCGGAACTCGTCCGAGGCAAAGATCGGCACGTGGGGCATGACGTGCGGCACATAGAGGAAAAACGGCTGCTCGCGGTTCTTCTCAATGAAGGCAACCGCCCGCTCGGTAAACCGACGGGTGAACAACCGCTGGTCGGGATCGGTCTCGATCACCTCGTCGCCGTCGAACAGCGGCAGGGGCGGCATCGAGTCGGCGAGGACGGGATGGTACGTGGTGTTGTCGTTGGAATAGGGAATCCCCAGCCACTCGTCGAAGCCGTTGTGCGACGGGGCGAAGAAGGGGGGCAGACCCAGGTGCCACTTGCCGAACATTGCCGTGGCATAGCCCTGCCGGCCCAGCAGTTCGGGCAACAGTTCTTCGTTGGGATTGATGCCGGTTGGGCTGGTGTGGTTGAGCGCCCCCTCAAGGCCGACCCGGTTGGCGTAGCAGCCGCTCATCAGGGCCGCCCGCGAGGCGGTGCAGACGGCCTGGACGACGTAGAAGTCGGTGAATCTGGTGCCTTCGGCAATCAGCCGGTCGATGTTCGGCGTCTTGATCGGTGAGTCGGGCGTGAACCCGGGCAGGTCGCCCCAGCCCATGTCGTCGGTGAAGATCAGCACGATGTTGGGCGGAGCGGCTTCGAGTCGGGCAACCGCTGCTGTCCCGGCCAACACCGCGAACAGTGCAGCGAGCAGGACGCGGCTGGTGGAGCGGCCGCGGCCAAAACGACCAAACGGTTGCGAAATGTTTGGCGGACGAACTGGAGCCATCGGTCTCCCCCGGGAAACGGCTGCGGCGAACAGCCTCGGCAAATCAATCAAACTCTGGTTGCCTGATGTTCTACCCGATCGCCACCACCGCTTCGAGCGGCTCGCCGCGGGCGAAGTGCCGCAGGTTGCGGACGGTCTGGTTGGCGATCGCCTCAAGGGCGTCGGCGGTGAAGAAGGCCTGATGGGCGGTGACGACGACGTTGGGAAAGGTCAGCAGCCGCATGAAGAGGTCGTCCTGAATCACCGTGCCGCTCTTGTCGTCGAAAAACAACTCGGCCTCTTCCTCGTAGACATCGAGGCCGAGGCTGCCGATCCGGCCCTGCTTCAGTCCATCGATCACCGCCTGGGTGTCGACCAGCCCGCCGCGGCTGGTGTTGATGAGCATGACGCCCTCCTGCATCCGTTCGATCCGCTCGGCGTTGATCAGATGGTGGGTCGCCGGCAGCAGCGGGCAGTGGAGGCTGACGATGCGGCTCTGCTGCAAGAGTTCATCGAGTGGCAGGTAATCAACACCCCGGTCGATGAGTTCCCGGTTGGCATGCAGGTCATGGGCCAACACCCGGCAGCCGAAGCCAAGCAGGATCTCGGCGACGCACCGGCCGATCTTGCCGGTGCCGATCACGCCGGCGGTGCGGCCGTGCAGGTCGAAACCGAGCAGGCCGTCGAGGGCGAAGTTGCCCTCGCGAACCCGGTTGTAGGCCTTGTGGAGCCGCCGGTTGAGCATCAGCATGAGGCCTACCGTGTGTTCCGCCACGGCGTGCGGTGAATATTCGGGTACCCGCACCACCGGGATACCGTGAGCCTCGGTTGCCTGCAGGTCGACCTGATTAAAGCCGGCGCACCGCAGGCAGATCAGTTTCACGTCGAGGCCGGCGAGGGTCTCGATGCAGGCGGCGTCGAGGGCGTCGTTGACAAAACAGCAGACTGCGGTCGCCCCCTCCGCCAGCCGGGCGGTGTCGGCCCGCAGCGGCTCGCCATACCACCGCCATTCGATCGGCTCGCCGCCAGTTGCGGCCGCCGCTTCGAGGAATGTTCGGTCGTATGGTTTGACAGAAAATGCAGCGACGATCATGCGAGATCCTCCGAAACAGAACTGAAGTCTACCGGGAGCGTTGTGCTCGCGAGCCATTTGAGCAGCTGGCCAGCCTGTGCGATGCTGCCACCATGTCGTCGTTGCCTCCGCTTATTACTGGTTTGCTGCAGCCGCAGGCCTATCCCCATCCGACGGGTGCAATCAAGCTCGTCGAAACCCACATTTCGTGGGTTCTGCTCACCGGCGACTACGTCTACAAGCTCAAGAAGCCGGTGAACCTCAGCTTTCTCGACTTTTCAACGCTCAAGCGGCGGCGGGCCTGCTGCACCGAAGAGGTGCGGCTCAATGGCCGCTTTGCCCCGGAGCTCTACCTGGGAACCGTTCCCGTGACCGGCTCCGTCGATCAGCCGCAGGTTGGCGGGAACGGCGAGCCGATCGAGTGGGCGGTAAAGCTGCGGCAGTTTGATGAGGCCAGCCAGCTCGACCGGCTGCTGGAAGCCGGGAAGCTGACGGCAGCCGACTGCGAGCGACTCGCGGCCGACCTTGCGGCAGTTGAAGACCGGCTGGCTGTGGCTGACGCAGCGGAGCCCTGGGGTAGCCCGGAGCTGTTTCTGCAGACGGTTGGGCTGAACCTCGACCAGCTGACTGCGGCCCGGCCCGCAGCGGCCGCTCGCGCCGACCGGCTGCGGCATTGGCTGGCCAGCGAGGTGGCCCTCCGTCGTGACGCCCTGCGGGCCCGACGGGCTGCCGGGAAGGTCCGCGAGTGTCACGGTGATCTGCACCTGGCCAACATCGTCATGCACGAAGGCCGGCCGCTGGCCTTTGACGGCATTGAGTTCAACGAGTCGCTGCGGTGGATCGACGTGGCCTGCGACATCGCCTTTCTGGTGATGGACCTGCAGGCTCGGGGCCGGGCTGATTTGGCGGCCCGGGTCACGAGTGCGTGGATCGAGGCGGCGAACGATCATGCAGCCGCGGCAGTGCTGCCGCTTTACACGGTGTACCGGGCAGTTGTGCGGGCGGCCGTGGCGGCGATTCGGCAGCAGCAGGCAGAGCATGCCGGGGATGACCCGGTGGCCCGGGCAATGGCGGTCGAGAGCGACCGCTATCTCGTTCTTGCTGAACAGTCAGCAGCCCAGCGGCCCCCGCGGCTGTTTGTGACCAGTGGGATCTCGGGATCGGGCAAGACGACGGTGGCCGGGCAGGTGATTGATGCCGAAGGGGCGATCCGCATTCGCAGCGACGTTGAACGCAAGCGGCTGGCGGGCCTTGCCCCCACTGAGCGGCCGGCTGATGAGGTAGCAGTTCGCGATCTCTATTCCGACACGATGACCAACCGCGTCTACCGCCGGCTTGCGGAGCTGGCCGCCCTGCTGCTGGAGGCGGGCCGGACCGTGGTGGTCGACGCCACCTGCCTGCGGCGGCCGCACCGGCGGGTCTTCACCGAACTGGCTGCCGCAAAGCAGGTGCCGCTGATCTGGTTGGCCTGTGAGCTGCCGCTGGAAAAGGCCCAGCGACGGATCGTGCGCCGGCAGACGGCGGAGGATGACGCCTCGGACGCCTCGGTGGTGGTTGTCCGTGATCAGCTGGCTGCCCGTGAGCCAATCGACTCCTCAGAGTGTGTGGGGGATGCTCAACCCCGGGTCATTGAGGTCAATGACATCACGAAACACATCGGCGATCTGCTGAATGAGTGCTGAGGCATTCGCCTCGGTCTGCTGCCTCAGGTGTTACCGCACAGCTTTTTGCGGATGAACGCTGCCGCCGCCCGGGTTGCGGCGACTAGCAACACCGAAACCACTCATGGTTTTTTGGGTTGTCGAAGTGGACACAGCCTCGCCCGCATCCGCTGGCAAAGGGTTTTGGATGCCTTTTTCCCGGACCGCTAGACTGGACCGCCATCGCATGATTTGGCCGGGGGGAAGGGCGATCCCAAAAAGCCTTCGCCAAGTCGCCTGTCTCGGTCACCAGCTGGAGCAGCAGCGTGAATGACTTTGGAGCAATTGTTCAGGACATTGGTTCCCCGGGGACGGGCTTGCTTGGGCTCACGGCCGTAGCCGAGCCCGGAAGCCCACCGGCTGGGCCGCTGGTGGCCCTGCTGGTCTTTGGGATCGTCTTTCTGCTGGTCCTGATTCTGCGACTCAAACTGCAGGCCTTTCTGGCACTGTTGGTGGTTTCAGTGGTCGTTGCCGCCGCCAGCAGGCTCGTCAATCCAGAGGCGGTTCCGTTGACGCAGGTGGCCGGCACGATCGTTGACAGCATGGGCGGGGCACTCGGCTTCATCGCCACCATCATCGGCATCGGGGCGATCTTCGGGGCGATTCTCGAGCACAGCGGCGGCACGCAGTCGCTGGCTAAACAGCTCGTGCGGTTCTTTGGACCGGAAAAGGCGTCGTGGGCGATGCTGCTGACCGGTTTTGTGATTTCAATTCCGGTGTTTCTGGACGTGGCCCTGGTGATTCTCGCCCCCCTGCTGTTTGCCCTGGCCCGAGATACCAAGCGGCCCTACCTCGCCTTCGGGCTGCCGCTTGTCGCGGGGCTGGCCGTGACCCACGCCTTTGTGCCGCCGACGCCGGGTCCGGTGGCTGTGGCCTATCTGCTGGGGGTGAATCTGGGCTGGGTGATTCTTTTTGGTGTGCTGGTGGGGCTGCCAACGGCGGTGATCTGCGGGCCGTGGCTCTGCAGCTGGCTGGCTGATCAGGTCGAGGTGCCGCCAATTGACGAGATTGAGATCGCCGGTGAGCCCAGCGAGGAAGATTTGCCCTCGCTCGGTCAGGTGCTGTTCTTTATCGGCCTGCCAATCGGGATGATTCTTGCCAACACCGTGGTGGAGCAGTGGGTGGCCGGAAGCCTGCCTGAGGGGCTGAGCGGGGCAGAACGGGCGACCCAGCTGGCCGCTGCGTTGGCCCAAGCCGGCCCGCTGGTACAAACGGCGACCTTTTTTGGGCACCCGGTGATCGCACTGCTGACCGCCACCCTTGCGGCCCTGCATTTCCTGGGAACGCGGCGGGGCGTCGACCGTGAGACCTTGCTCCGGATCTCCACCCAGGCACTCGGGCCTGCCGGCATCATCATCCTGATCACCGGTGCCGGCGGCGTCTTCAAAGGGGTCTTGAAGTCGACGGGAATCACAGACGCCCTCATGGTGGTCTTTGCCGACTCAGGCATTCCGGTCCTTGCCCTCGCCTGGGGGTTTGCCACGCTGATCCGCATTGCCCAGGGGTCTGCGACCGTGGCGATGCTGACGGCGGCTGGCCTGATGGGCAATTTTGTCACCGGGCTGAATCAGCCGCAGCTCGCGCTGGTCACCATTGCGATTGCGGCCGGGGCAACCGGCTTTTCCCATGTGAATGACTCGGGCTTCTGGATGATCTCCCGTTATCTCCACATGACCGAGGGGCAGACGCTACGGACCTGGGGGGTGATTTCGGTGATGATTTCCTTGGTCGGGTTCAGCCTGTCACTCGCCCTTTGGCAATTTTTTGGCTGAGACTGCCCCGGGCAGTAGCGGTTGTGGGACTCGCGACAGAAAAAGGGCCCTGACCCGCAAGGTCATGGGGAGAGAGGCCGCAAAGCTTGACTGACCGGCAGTCCGCCGGGTGCTGTCGTGCCGATTGTGCCGGTGATTCTAGAACTTCATGGAAAAACGGTGTTAGCGGCTGGTTCTGCCGATCCACTTATCCGGGATGACTGCTGCGTTTTGGGGCAACGCCCTGCATGGACATGCCTCGCCATTGAGGAGGAAAAAATGCGTTTCGGATACACGGCCACATCAGCGAAATATTCGCGAGGTCTTCGACGTTCGTACCGCTTCGGCATGCTGACGCTCCTGGTGGGGGTGACGGCCGCGTCCTTGCTGCCGGCGGCGAGCTGGGCGGAGGATTCGTGCGACTCGTTCCTGTCGTGCTGCGACGAGGGCGGCAGCTGCCGACAGTTCTATCTGGGTGGCATTGTCGGAGCCGACTTTGCCACCCTCGACAAGATACCGGGCAATCCGACCACCATCCCCAATCAGTCGATTTTCACCGCCGGTGGCACGATTGGCATGCGGTTCCTCCGCGACAGCGGGGCCCTGCGGCTTGAGTTTGAGGGCCGGGGCCGGGATCAATTAGTCGACACTGTCACTGATCAAGGGGTTGGTAGTCTGACCACCCGGGCCACCGACGGCTGGTCGGCAATGGTGAACCTCTGGCGGGACTACAAACCATTCGACAGTTTCGGCCTCTATGCCGGCGGCGGCATCGGCGGCGGTGGTTACCGCTCGACGATCGGCGGCACCGGTCTCGGCTCGTTGATTACCGCCAACGACCCGGTCGCGAACTTCGCCTGGCAGGCCGGCGGCGGGATCATCTGTGACATCTCGCAGCGGGCCAGCATCGACCTCGGCTACCGATTCTTCTCGATCAGCGAGTCGACTGCGGCCGGCGAGATCATTGGGGTGCCGTTCGACTACCCGACCAACTTTGCCGCCAGCGAACTGCTGTTGCAGGTGCGGATCTACGAACCGTTCCGGGGCTGGCGTCGATGATGGAAGAACCGGCAGGGTTCGCGGTCTTCCGGGCTTTGGCTGAGCGGAAAAGTAGCGGCGGCCGGACTTGAACCGGCGACACCAGGCTTATGAAGCCTGTGCTCTAACCAACTGAGCTACGCCGCCACGCTGGCCAACGGCACCACTCTCAATTGCTGCACGCCGACCGTCACCGGAAATATACCCGATTGCTGCAACCCTGCATCGGGGGCGGAAAAATCCGCCAATCCAAGAGGGGTGTCTCGCCGTAACACGAAAACGGCCCGGGATCGGCAGCGATCCCGGGCCGCTCGTAAATCAATCATCACCACCACTGTGTCAGCAGGGGGAGACGCTCACTCAACCAGGCTGCAGGAAGCCTCGACGATCGCACCGATCGTGTCGCCGTTGAGTTCGCCCTTCTTGAAGGCGTGGCTGGCCATCACCTTGCCGCCCTTGTAGCAGACCACAGTCAGGTCAGCCTCGGGGGCGATATTGAGGTTGCCAGGACCGTTCTCGGCATCCTCCGGGACGACAAAGGCGAACCGCTCGATGCCGTTGTCCTTCACGAACTTGGCAGCGGCGGCCTTCAGGCTTTCCGCGTCGCCGCCAATCATGTTGACGAAGCCGGTCAGTTTGTCGGCCTCATGCTCTTTGAGCTCTTCCTCAAGTTCGTCGATGAGCTTCGCCAGCGACTCATCGGCCGTGCGGGCAAAGATCATCACGACCGGACGGTTACCCATCTTACAGCGGTAACAGAGGCTCTTGCCCTCAGCGACACCATCATTCGCGTTTCCGGCGACCTTGGTCACCGTAAAGGCACCGACCCGTTCTCCGGGCTGCGGGCCACTCACCAAATCTGCCGAGGCAAGACTGGCCGACAGCACGACGGCCAAAGATGCGAGGATAGGTTGTAAATTTTTCAGGAACACCATTGAACACTCCTACTCGTTGACGGACGGCCAAACACCGGGCGACCCCGGTTTCTTGCCGTCTCTGACAGGATCACACCAGCGTGCATCCACCCACACCACGTCGGCGGGATGGCATCCTTTGATAATTAAATCGTATCCCGGGTACGATGCTGGGATCAAATCGGCTCGGCCGGTGGGAGGAAGTCCGCCCAATCAGGACCATTTTTCAGCGAGGAATTGCGTCATGTCCACCGCGACCATCACGGCCCAGTCCACTGCGGCTCCCCAGATTCGTCAGACCCAACTGCTGATCGACGGGCAGTGGGTTCCCGCTCGCAGCGGCAAAACATTTGAAACCATCAACCCTGCCACTGAGGAACCGATTGCCCAGGTGGCCGAGGCTGACGCCGCTGACGTTGAGGCGGCCGTGCGGGCCGCCCGGCACGCCTTTGATGTGGGGCCATGGCCCCGGCTCGATGCCCGTGAGCGGGGCCGGATCATGCACCGGCTCTGCGACCTGATCGAGGCGGAGATCGACGAACTGGCTGCCCTCGAGGCCCTCGATAACGGCAAGCCGGTGAAGGACGCCCGGCATGGCGACATCCCGCAAGCGCTCGACTGCCTGCGGTACTACGCCGGCTGGGCCGACAAGATCCAGGGCAACACCATCCCGATCAACGGCAACTATCTCTGCTACACCCGCCGCGAGCCGGTCGGTGTGGCCGGCCAGATCATCCCCTGGAATTTTCCAATTCTGATGACGGCCTGGAAGTGGGGGCCGGCACTCGCCGCCGGCTGCACGATCGTGATGAAGCCGGCCGAGCAAACGCCGCTGACCTGCCTGCGGCTGGCTCGGCTGGCCCAGAAGGCGGGCGTGCCCGACGGCGTGATCAATGTGCTGCCCGGCTTCGGGCCAACCGCTGGGGCGGCGATCGTGAAGCATCCGGGCATCGACAAGGTGGCCTTCACTGGCTCGGGTGAGACCGCGCGGGTCATCATGCGGCAGGCGGCCGACACCATGAAGCGGCTGACCTTGGAACTGGGTGGCAAGAGCCCCAACATCGTCTTCGCCGATGCGGACCCCGAAGCCGCCGCTCTCGGGGCCCACGTGGCGATTCACCTCAATCAGGGCCAGTGCTGCTGTGCCGGCTCGCGGCTGTTCGTGGAAGACTCCATTCATGATGCCTTTGTCGAGAAGGTGGTCGCCCTCTCGAGAAGCCGCAAGGTGGGCGACCCGTTTGATCCAGCCACTGACCAGGGGCCGCAGGTCGACCGGGCCCAGTTCGACAAGATCATGGGCTACATCACCAAGGGCCGTGAGGAGGGTGCGACCTGCGCCACTGGTGGATCGCGGGTGGGCGACCGGGGCTTTTTTATTGAGCCGACCGTCTTCACCGACGTCAGCGACGAGATGGCGATCGCCCGCGATGAGATCTTTGGGCCGGTGCTTTCGGTATTGCGGTTCACCGATATCGATGAGCTGGTGCGGCGGGCCAACGCCACCAGCTTCGGCCTGGCCGCTGCCGTCTGGACCCGCGACGTCGGCCGGGCCCACGATCTGGCCCGGCGGCTGCGGGCCGGCACGGTCTGGGTGAACTGCTATGACGTCTTCGACGCCGCCGCTCCGTTCGGCGGCTTCAAGCAATCAGGCTTCGGTCGAGAGCTTGGCGAGCGCGGTCTTGATGCCTACTTGGAAGACAAGACGGTGACGGTCAGCCTAGGCTGAGGGGCCCGGATCGGAATCGGCAACACGAAGGAAAGTGAGCAAAGCATGGGACGGGTGCGAACCGGCGGCGGCTGGCGGGCGATCCGCTACACCTTCAAGAAGGCCCGTGAGGCCGGCGGCCTCTGGACGCTCTGGAAGGCCATGCGGACCAAGAACACCTGCAAGACCTGCGCCCTCGGCATGGGCGGACAGGCCGGCGGCATGGTCAACGAAGCCGGCCACTTCCCCGAGGTCTGCAAAAAGTCGTTCCAGGCGATGGTGGCCGACATGCAGGGGGCGGTTCCGGACAGCTTCTTTGAGACCTACACCGTTGCCCAGCTGCAGAAGTTCACGCCCTATCAAATGGAACATGCCGGCCGGCTGGTGAAGCCGCTGCTGCTGGAAAAGGGCAGCCAGCACTACCGGCCGATCGGCTGGAGCGAGGCGATGGAGCGAATCGCCGACAAGCTCCGCCGGACGCAGCCGCAGGAGAGCTTCTGGTATTTCTCCGGCCGTTCCAGCAACGAGGCCGGCTTCCTGCTGCAGCTCTTTGCCCGGCTCTACGGCACCAACCACGTCAACAACTGTAGCTACTACTGCCATCAGGCCAGCGGGGTCGGCCTGGCCAGTGTGATCGGCACCGGAGCCGGTACCATCAAGCTCGACGACCTTGAAAAGAGTGACTTCGTGATGCTGATCGGCGGCAACCCCGCCAGCAACCATCCCCGGATGATGCGGTCGCTGATGATGGTTCGCCGCCGCGGCGGCAAGGTGGTGGTGCTCAACCCGATCGTCGAAACCGGCCTGGTCAATTTCTCGGTGCCGAGCGATGCGGTCAGCCTGCTGTTCGGCACCCAGATCGCCAGCAGCTATGTCCAGCCCCATGCCGGTGGCGACCTCGCCGTCATCTACGGTCTGATGAAGCGGTTGCGGGAGATGCAGGCAGCTGGTGAAGCCGGCAACGGTGAACCGGTGGTGCACGAGGACTTCCTCCGCGAGCACACCCATGGCTGGCCCGAACTGGCGGCGAGGCTCGATGCCCTCAGCTGGGACGAAATCGTTGCCAAGTCGGGGGTCAGCCACGAGCAGATCGATGACATCGCCCGGCAGTACGCCGCGTCGAAGCGGGCGGTCTTTGCCTGGACGATGGGGGTGACCCACCATCTGCACGGGGCGGCGACGGTGCAGGCGATTGCGGAGCTGGCCCTCCTGCGGCGGATGATCGGCCGGCCCGGGGCCGGACTGCAGCCGATCCGCGGCCACTCGAACATCCAGGGCATGGGGACGGTCGGTGTCACGCCGAAGCTCAAGGACGCCGTGTTTGAGCGACTGCAGCACGACCTCGGTGTGCAGCTGCCGACCTTCAAGGGCTTTGACACGCTTGAGTGTCTCGACGCGGCTGATGAGGGAAAGATGCGGTTCGCCTGCTGCCTCGGGGGCAATCTCTACGGGGCCAGTCCTGCGGCCAGCTTCGCCGAGCGGGCCCTGGCCAAGACCGACATGGTGGTCTATCTCAACACCTCGCTGAATACCGGCCATGCCTCTGGCCTCGGCGGCGAACAGACGATCATCCTGCCAGTGCTGGCGCGGGACGAAGAGCCCGAGCCCTCCACGCAGGAGAGCATGTTCAGCTTCATCCGGCTCTCAGATGGCGGCAAGCCGAGGCATCAGACGGGTCCCGAGGCGGGCCCACGAAGCGAGGTGGAGATCGTGTCAGAACTCGGCTGCCGGGTGCTCGGCACCTCCGGTCCGGTCAATTGGCTGGAGATGGCCCACACCAGCACCATCCGCAAGGCGATCAGTCGGATCGTGCCAGGGCTTGAACCGATCGCCGCGATCGACCGGGATAAAAAAGAGTTTTCGATTCCTGGCCGGGCCCTCGACACGCCGAAGTTTCCGACTGCCGACGGCAAGGCGAACCTCTTTGTCCACGACCTGCCCGACATCCCGGAAGGGCTGCAGTTGATGACGATCCGCAGCGAGGGGCAGTTCAACACCGTCGTTTATGAAGAAGAAGACCTCTACCGCAATCAGACCCGCCGCGACATCGTGCTGATGCATCCCGACGATGTCGCGAGGTACGGGCTCGCAGCTGGTGGCCGCTGCCGGATCGTGAGCACGGCCGGGGAAATGCGCGGGCAGATCGTCTCGGCCTTTCCTGAGATCCGGCCTGGCTGTGTGGCGATGTACTACCCCGAAAGCAACGTGCTGGTGCCCAAGGCGGCCGACCCGCTCTCGCGGACGCCGGCCTACAAGCGGGTGGCGGTGACGGTCACGGCCGATGAGCCGGCTGCCGCGGCGGCTCGGCTGGAACCAGAACTGGTCGGGGCCGGCACGCCCCGCGACAAGATGAACCAGTGCGGCTAAGGGCGGCCCTCAGCCAGCTACGGCGTCAGCACCACCTTGACGAGGCCCGGCTCGCGGCTGTGGAGCCGGCTGAACCAGGCGGGCCCTTCTGCCAGCGGGGCGACGCGGCTGATGAATCGGGCCAGATCGACCCTGCCCTCGGCGGCCAGCTTGATCGCTTCGGGATAGCAGCCGGCTGAGGCGCAGGAGCCCTGCAACCGAATCTGACGGGTGACCACCCGCTGCAGTGGCAGGTCGATCGTTGGCGCGATGTTGCCCACCAGCACGACCGTGCCACCGCGGGTGACTGAGTCGATGGCAGTGTTCACGGCTGCCGTGTTGCCGACCGCTTCGATCACCAGATCGGCCCCATCGACATCGGCTGAACTGGTTGCCCAGGCAGCGGCCCGCGTTCCGGCGTCGGCCTCACGGCCATCGAAGGTTTCGACTGCCCCGTGGGTCCGGGCCTCGGCAAGTCGGTCGGCGTCGATGTCGATTGCCGCGATCCGCGGCACACCCCGGGCAGCCAATGCGGCCACGGTGACCAGGCCGATCATGCCGCAGCCAACCACGACGGCCGAGCGGGGTGTGCCCTGCTGACAGCCCAGGTTCACCGCATGCAGGCCGATGGTGAGCGGCTCAAGCAGGGCCGCCACCGTGAAGTCGAGGCTGTCGGGAATTGGATAGCAGACCCGCGCCGGCACGATGGCGTACTCCGCGAAGCAGCCGTGGCGGCGGTAGTCACCGCAGGAGACGCCCAACACTTGGCGGTGGCTGCAGAGGTTTTCCCGGCCACTGCGACACTGCTCGCAGTCACCGCAAAAGACTGTCGAGTCGAGTGCTACTCGCTGGCCTGTGGTCAATCCCGTCACGTTCGGGCCAACTGCGTCGACCGTGCCAGCTGCCTCGTGGCCCATCACCAGCGGTGGAATTCGCCGGCCGCTTTCGCCGGTGTAGCCATGCACGTCACTGCCACAGATGCCGCAGGCGGCCACCCGCAGGCGGATTTCATCGGGACCCGGTTCGGGAACGGGGAGGTCGGTCAGGCTGATTTGGCCGGCTTCTGTCAGTAACAGGGCGTTCATGATGTTTGGTGGGGAAAGTGGAAAGAGGTTGGAGGGTGCTTATGGCTGGCAGCAGCGTCCTTGGAACGCAAACGATCAGTCGAAGAGGAGCGGCTGATCGTGAGCAGCGGTCTGCCGTCGCCGGTGCCGACTGCCCGGTTGACCGCCACCGGCTTCGTAGAGGAGCAGCAGGTCGCGGGCCCGGTCGACAACCTCCACCGGTACCCCGGCCAGCCGGGCCACATGCACGCCCCAGCTCTTGTCGGCGGCCCCACCAGTCACCTGATGCAGGAAGACCAGTTGCCCCTCGTGCTGCTCGACCAGTACCTGAACATTGGCGACGCCCGGCAGCCGTTCAAGCGCTGCGAGCTGCAGATAGTGGGTGGCAAATAGGGTCCGGCAGCCAACCTGGCCGTGCAGGTGCTCGACCACGGCCTGGGCGAGCGCCAGGCCGTCGAAGGTGCTGGTGCCGCGGCCGACTTCGTCGAGGATGACGAGGCTGTTCGCGGTGGCACGATTGAGAATCCGCGCAGTTTGCGCCATCTCGACCAGGAAGGTGCTCGCCCCGCTGGCCAGATCATCCCCCGCCCCGATCCGGGCGAAGAGCCGGTCGACGATGCCGAGGCGGGCGGACCGGGCCGGCACGAACGAGCCAGCCTGGGCCAGCACCGCCAGCAGGGCCGCCTGGCGGATGAAGGTGCTCTTGCCCCCCATGTTCGGCCCGGTGACCAGCAGGATGGCCGGGAGACTGCCGGCCACGGAGCGGTCGCCTCCGGCCAACGCGAGATCGTTTGGCACCAGCGTGCCGGCCGGCAGCAGCGTCTCCAATACCGGATGACGGCCTTGGTCGATCGAGACCGCCTGGTCGGTGCTGATCTCGGGCCGCACCCACCGTCGCGACCGGGCCACCTCGGCGAAGGCCAGCAGCACGTCGAGCGTGGCCAGCTGCTCGGCCACCCGATCGAGCCGATCCCGGTGGCCGGCGACGAAGGCCCGCAGGTCGTCGAGCAGTTCAACCTCGCGACGGACCGCCTCTTCTTCCGCTCCCAGGACCTGCCGCTGCCGTTCATCGAGTTCGGGCGTGGTGTACCGCTCGGCATTTTTGACCGTCTGCTTGCGGACGTATTCCGGCGGCACCTTGTCGGCATGGCCGCGGCCGACCTCAAGAAAGAAGCCGAAGACTCGGTTGAAGCCGACCTTGAGGGTGGAGATGCCGGTCCGCTCGCTCTCTCGGGCCTGGTAGGCGGTGATCCAGGCCTTGCCACCGGAGGCCAGCTCAGTCAGCTCGTCATAGCGGGCATCGAACCCCGGCCGGATGAAGCCCCCTTCACGGGCGAAGGTCGGGCAGCCCTCCCGCAGGGTGCCGCCAATGCGGGCGGCCAGATCGTCACAGGGGTCGAGCTCCTCGCGGAGGGTGGCCAGCAGGGTCGAGCCGTTGGTGGCATCGGCCGACGTCAGCCCAGCGGCCTCATCAAGCCCGCGAAGCAGGTCGGGAATGACCGCCGTGGCCCGGCCGATGCGTTCCAGATCACGGGGGCCGGCCCGGCCCGAGATCACCCGCCCTGTCAGCCGCTCGATGTCCCCGATGCCCTGGAGGGCTGCTGCCAGCCGGTCAGCCACCGGCGGGTGGGTAGCCAGAATGGCGACGGCATCGAGCCGGCCGTCAATCGCATCCTTGTCGATCAGCGGTGCGGTTAACCAATCAGCCAGCAGCCGGCTGCCCATCGCCGAGCGGGTGCTGTCGAGCACGCCGGCAAGTGACCCGTCCCGCCGCCGTCCGCCGCCGGTTGCCCGCAGCAGTTCAAGGCTGCGGCGGGTCGCCTCGTCGATTTCCATCCGCAGGCCCGGCCGCCAGGCGGCCAGGCTTTTGATGCGGCCGATCGCCGCCGGCTCGTTCTCCTCGAGATAGGCCACGATGCCGCCGCCGGCAGTGATCGCCAGCCGTTCGTCGGGCAGATTGAAGCCCAGGCCGGTGAGGCGAACGTTGCCGAGGGCCGTGTGCAGTTTGGTCTCGGCGGTGGCGTCATCGAACCACCAGGCGGGCCGCACCGTCACCGCCGTCTGCAGACCCGCCTCAGCCAGCACCGTTGCCAGCAGGTCACGGTCGGTTTCGCTGCAGAGCAGCTCCGAGGCGTCGAGCCTGAGAAGCTGATCAGCCAGATCGTCGCGGTCGATCACCGCGGCGGTGAAGCGGCCGGCGGCCACGTCAATCCAGGCCAGGCCGACGGCGATGCCGCTGGTCCCCCGACCGCATTGGTGGCCGCCCCGGGACATGACTGCCCGTGGCACCACCGCCACGAGATGGTTGGGCCGGGCCGGGTCAAGTAGCGACTCATCCGCGGCGATACCGGGGGTGACGATCCGGGTCACTTCGCGGCGGAGCAGCCCCTTGGTTGTCTTGGGGTCGTCGATCTGTTCGCAGATGGCCACCCGTTCGCCGGCCGTGACCAGTCGGGCCAGCTGTGGATCGAGCTGGTGGTGGGGGAAGCCGGCCATCGGCACGGCATTCGGCCCCTTGTCACGGCTGGTGAGGGTGAGATCGAGCAGGTCGGCCGCCCGGCGGGCATCGTCACCGAAGAGTTCGTAGAAATCCCCCATCCGGAAGAGCACGAGGGCTCCCGGGCAACGCGCCTTGGCGGCCTCAAACTGCTGCATCATCGGAGACGCCATGGCTGGAATGTAGCAGCCTTTGACCAAAGGGCGACCGCCGCGTACAACACGAATGAGCGAGCGCCGATGAGGGGCCCCTGCGATGGAGGCCTGTGAATCTGGTCAGGGCTTAACCGCAGCAGCCATAAGCAGTCGTCTCTTTGTGCGGTGGGCCTCTCATCGGCGTCCGCTGCCGTCTTCCGATTCGTCTCGGCAGGCAGGTGTGTCTCCGCCCTCGCCCGATGTCCCCGAAGCTGCCATGGCTCAATCGGCCGCCTATCAGGTCGTCGCCCGCCGGTACCGGCCGCAGCGGTTCGCTGATTTGGTCGGGCAGGAGCACGTGGCCCGTGGGCTGGCCGGGGCGATCGAATCGGGCCGCATCGGCCATGCCTACCTCTTCACTGGGGCCCGCGGAGTTGGCAAGACCAGCGCCGCCCGGATCTATGCCAAGGCCCTGGAGTGCGGCAACCGGCATGAGGGCGAGCCCTGCAACGAATGCCCGACCTGTGAGGCGATCGCGGCGGGGCACGATGTCGATGTTGTCGAAGTCGATGCCGCCAGCAATCGGGGGATCGACGAGATCCGCCAGCTGCGTCAGAACGTGGCGGTGCGGCCGGCGCGAGGGCACTACAAGACCTACATCATCGATGAGGTCCACATGCTCACCCGCGAGGCCTTCAATGCTCTGCTGAAGACGCTTGAAGAGCCCCCGCCGCATGTCAAGTTCGTGCTCTGCACGACCGAACCAGAGAAGCTGCCGATCACCATCCTTTCGCGGTGTCAGCGATTCGACTTTCAGGCGGTGAGTGCCGGGGCGATCACCCGTCGGCTGGCCCAGATCGTCGAGGCTGAGGGGGTGCAGGTGGCCGCTGAGGCGCTCGGGCTGATCGCCCGTCGCGCAGCCGGTAGCATGCGGGACAGTCAGTCGCTGCTGGAGCAGTTGCTGGGAATCGCCTCCGGTGATGGGCACGAAATTGGTGTCGAGGAGGTCCAGTCGCTGATCGGCATCGGGAGCGAAGAGAAGATTGGCCGGCTACTGCGGACAATCGTCGCCCGCGATGCCGCCGCCGCCCTCGCCGCCCTCGACGAGGCCCTTGCCGGTGGCGCCGATGCCGGCGGGGTGCTGGAACAGCTACTGGCCGTGCTGCGGGACTGTCTCGTGGCCAGCGTCGGCTGCGGCCCCGAGACACTGCTGGCTGGCGACGGCTGCGGTGTCGATCTTGCCGCCCTGGGCCGTGAGACCGGCACCGAAACCCTGCTGGCGATGCTGCAGATTGTTGACCAGGCCCTGGCGCGGATGCGGCAGAGCACCCATGCCACGGTCCTGGCCGAGATGGCGGTGGTCCGGCTGGCCAGCCTGGAGGACCTCGATAGCCTCACCGAGGTGATCGACCGGGTCGCTGCGGGAGAGCCGTCACCCGCTTCACCTGCCGAAAAAAAAAAGCCCCTGCCCGCAGCGGTGACACCCAGAGCCGCCGCTGAGGAGGGGGTGCGGCAGTCGCCGCCGCCTGTCCTATCCGCATCGGGTCCGCCTGCGGAAGAAACACGCGTGGTGGAG
>Ga0209986_10001443_pt1 | contig 22748 bp, 25 predicted proteins | sample BlataG_FD_183168 | JGI IMG/M metagenome (GOLD analysis project Ga0209986, IMG submission 183168) | Deep subsurface microbial communities from Black Sea to uncover new lineages of life (NeLLi) - Black_00105 metaG (SPAdes) (version 2) | ecosystem: Environmental > Aquatic > Marine > Oceanic >... | reverse complement strand
GGGGGGGGAGCGGAGGGGGGGGTTTCAAGATCTGTTAGCCGCAGTCCTCAAGGCCCAGGATGAAGTGGCCGCAGTTCCATAAAGCCAGGTGAAACCGCGCCATCTTCACCAAAATAAATTGCGTATATTGGGTAAGTGACCTTGAATAGTAAAGCCGAAAGCACTTCGTGCTAAATTCCAGGCCGCCTTTCTCTACCTAATATTGGAATCAATTGGATTACTTAATTGATGACCCAATTATCTTGCAGGTTTCTCCCGTGCGAAAGGTAAATAACACCATCCAAGCACCCATTAACCTACTCCAAGCAATATCCAGCAAAAAATACGCTTTCATTCAGAAATTGCTATAGATCTCTTCCCCCACAATTGAATCCTTCTTTCCCCTCGTCTACGACGTCATCCACATCCCCCGCCAATCAACCAAATCTTCAAGATGACTCCAAGCAAATGCATTCTCCTTGTTCTTGCTCTTCTTTTGTCGATTGGTACTACCTGGGCATCGATATGTTCCACCACTAACCTTCTGATGATCGACAGCCACTGTCTCACCCCCGCTGCTGACGAATGTCTCGCCAACGACGACACTCAAATCCAATGCTTGACATGTAAGCCAGGATTTTTCGTGACTGGAGCAGGTACTTGTACTGCTTGTTCTACCTGCGGCAATACTGAGTATCAAGTCACAGCTTGCTCTGCTACAGCTAATACTGTATGTCAAGCATGCTATGGGAGAACTACCAACTGTACATCGGGTGGAGCTGTCACTGCTGGAACCTGCGTATTGGGTGAATCTGCCATCCAGTGCGATACTGACAAGTGTGCTACCAACTACGTTCTTGCTGCAGCTGGGCCTGATACTGGTACCTGTAATCAGTGTGCTGAATTTGAGTACTACAGCCCCACCATCAATGGTGTGGGTGGTTGCACCAATTGTACCTTGGCCACTGCAGGCTGTACTACTGCTCTCACAACAGAACAGTGGTGCATTGGCGACAAAGTTGCTTGTGACGCTGATGAGGGTACTCTTCCACAGGCTGGCTGCATGTCTGGATATGCAATCCAGTACGATGGTACCTGTATGCAGTGTACAATGAAACCTCCAGGATGCATGACTTTACAAGCCAACGGCTGCAATGCCAACACCACTGACCTCAACAAGTCCTCTCCAACTGACACAGCCTACTATGCTTATGGAATTTGCACGTCTTGTGCTGATGGTTATGTGCTGGACGCTGTACATGGGGTGTGCTATCCATGTGAAGCAGGGAAATCATTGGCCAAGGATGGTTCAGACATTGGACTCTGCGTTGTATGCACAAATGCCCCCCCCAACTGCGACACTGCACTCCCAACCTATACAGCAGTTCCAGTCCGTAGAAAATTGCTGGAAGAAATATCTTCGTTACCATGGTATGACTGTACCAGCCCTACATTCAGCTCAGCCTCTCCTACTTATAAGAGATGCATTGTCTGCAATGAAGGTTACTATGTCACTGCTTCTGGTCTTTGCGAAGTGTGTACCTCTGCAGAGGATGATGATTTGTGTGCTGCCATCACATGCCCAGCTGGCAGCTACTTCAATGTTGCCACTGCATCGTGTGAGACGTGCACCACATGCACCGGGGGCGCTGCCATAACGACAGAATGTCAAAGTGGTGGTGATTATTTCACCAATAGCGTCTGTTCTATTTGCACTGGAAAGCCTGACAACTGTTTGACGGCTGAAGCCGACACTTGTGTCTTGAACACGACCACCAGAAAGTGTGCCAGTTGTGCATCACCATATGAGTTGCAAACCAACAGTGTCAATGCTGGTCTCTGCTGGGAATGCCCAGATGGAGAAGCCTTGAATAGCAGTGGAATTTGTGAGAGCTGTACCGAAGTCCCAGATGACTGTGATCTTACTACTGCTACGTACCCAGGAGCAGGAGCGGCTTGCATCAGCCCAACCTTCCCAACCACCAAGGTCTGCTTGGAATGTGATGCCGGTTTCTACTTGAAGAATGGATCTTGCGTGGAGTGCTCAACCTGCTCTGAGGGACAATACGTGAGCAGCCAATGCTCAGCAACCGCTGATACCATGTGCCATGCATGCAAATCAAGCTGCAGTTCAGGATACTACATGTCAGGTACCTGCAGTGGGTCAGGATCCACCGATACCATTGAATGCAAGATATGCCGCAATGATGACTGTAGGGATGGTGAGTACATTAGTAAATACTGTGATGGCACATCAACTGCAGACCAGTTTGGCTGCGCCAAATGCAAAACCAGCTGCCCAATTGGCCAGTACTTGGACCAAAAGTGCTCTGGTTCAACATATGCCGATGACAATGAATGCAAGCCAATAGTTTGCAATGCCGGTTTCTTCTTGAAGAATGGATCTTGTATCAAGTGCTCATCCTGCTCTGCAGGACAATACGTGAGCAGCCAATGCTCAGCAACCACCGATACCGTGTGCAAAGCATGCAAAACAAGCTGCAGTTCAGGATACTACATGTCAGGTACCTGCAGTGGGTCAGAATCCACCGATACCATTGAATGCAAGGTATGCCGCAATGATGACTGTGAGGCAGGCTCCTACATCAGTAAATACTGTACCGGCAAAACAACCAGAGATCAGTTTGGCTGCACCAAATGCAAAACCAGCTGCCCAATTGGCCAGTACTTGGACCAAAAGTGCTCTGGCTCAACATATACCGATGACAATGAATGCAAGCCAACAGTGTGCAATGCCGGTTTCTTCTTGAAGAATGGATCTTGCATCAAGTGCTCATCCTGCTCTGCAGGACAATACGTGAGCAGCCAATGCTCAGCAACCACCGATACCGTGTGCAAAGCATGCAAAACAAGCTGCAGTTCAGGATACTACATGTCAGGTACCTGCAGTGGGTCAGAATCCACCGATACCATTAAATGCAAGGTATGCCGCAATGATGACTGTGAGGCAGGCTCCTACATTAGTAAATACTGTACCGGCAAAACAACCAGAGATCAGTTTGGCTGCACAAAATGCAAAACCAGCTGCCCAATTGGCCAATACTTGGAAGGACAGTGCTCTGGTGTTACTTATGCGGATACCATCAAATGCAAGGCATGCACTGCACAAAAGCTGTGCGCATCCGGCAAATCCTCCAACACCTGTGTCACCGGTAAGAACGTCCTCAAGTGCAACAAATGCAAAGCCACTGCCAAGCTCGACAAGAATGGCCTCTGTGAGCGATACCCAGAGTACATTGTAGTTGATAAGCCAGTTCCAGTTCCAGTTCCTGTACCTGTACCAGCGGTTAGAACTACCTGCTCTGGAGTTATGGATTTCCGTCAATGCACCATCCCTGGCAAAAAGGCCAAGAGGAAGTCTGCCTGCTACAACGAGAAGTGCACCCTGGTGTCTCTCTTGGGAGGCAAACAGAGATGCAACCCCAAAAACAAGTGCGGAAAGGGAGTTGTATGCTACAGGAAGAGCGACTGTTTGAGCCAGGTTTGCACTCAAGGTGCTTGTGCTCCAAGTGACTATGGTAAAAAGTGCATGAGAACCAGTGATTGCCAGACTACATTGAAGTGCAAAAAAGGAACCTGTCTCAACTAAAATGAAGAAGCTTGACGAGTACAATTTTTCGAGCCTATTGCTTTGATCGAAATACGTTGCTTACTAGTACTAATTAATACTAAAGATAAAGAGTGCTATCGAAACTCAACACTACTGATCTACTTCAAACTACTACTAATTTTGTTGTTGTTTTGTTTTACTCTTATCCTGATGGTGGTGATTTTTGCTCCCAGACAGTCCCAAACTGAAGTCCAAGCATGCTGATGGACCTAGACATGAGAAATCTAGAAAAATGGCAGGGAGCAACTCCATCATTTGTGTGTGTCCATCCATCCCCCCCTTTCCTTTTCTTTTTGCAACGAAATGAAAATATATGCTGTGACGGCAATGGTCAAAAGGATGAATAGCCCACCACATGTCCCCCCAATTCCTTTCTCTTTTCTGTCTCGACTTGAAGGCAGCCATTTCTGTAATACATTTGCATATACCAGCAGTTAGTTATAGCATTTAGTTAGTTATAACAGTTACTGCTACTAAAACTATATAGATCTACGTGTATTATCATCCATGCTCATCGTCATCATATATATGTGTGTGTCTGTGTATATGAGTGCGTATTAAGAAAACAGAGACTCAAACTCTAATTGATTTAGCCTACCATCTCCATCAATATCATGATGCTGTACAGTCGCCTTGACAATCTGCTCCAGCTGCCCTCGAGATAGCCCTGCTCTTTTATCAGTGACGGTGATGAGCAAGTAGTGAAGGATGTCTTCTTCAGTGACGTATCCATCATTATCTTGATCTAAAATACAGAATGCAACTGTAGAAGAGAAGAGAGAGAGAGAGAGAGAGAGAGAGAGAGAAGGATGGGGGAGGGAGAGGGGTGTAATGGTGAGAGAGTAGTGTGAGCGGTGAAGAAGTCTGTGTGTCGGGTAATAGGAGACATGAAGACCGTCTTGTATGTAACTGCATATATATACTCACATTGAAGCTGTCCAATTTTATCAGGTCCAAGCCTACTAAGTTTAGCGAGTAATGACTGCATTTGGTGGGTTGTGATGTAGCCATGGCCATCTGAATACATCTCAAACATTCTAGAGAGGAAGGGGTTGTCTTCGGGTATCTGGCAATGTCGGTGGACGTCGGTTAATGTCAATTCCCCGCCAACTCTTCTGTCTATTCGATCGAGCTCTGTTCTGTTTAGAGCGCTTTGGAATCTTAGTCCTGATTCGGTTGTTATGCTAGGTAAATTCCCCATGAAAAACTCAAGTGGTCGGTGAGGTCTATAAACCCTATAATAAAACTATCTTGATATACTGGTTGTGATAGAGTGTTAGAATTACAGGCATTACAGGAACAAGGGAGCTTTAGAAAGTCTTATTTCTGGAGGAACGGCATTCCCTCTTTGACTTTGCTTCTCCGGTGGTTTTATAGACAGTGGATGCCGTAGCATGAACCACCACATCAATTTATGTGTTTCACTTGATTCTTGAAGAAGGTTACCTACCATACAAAAACAACAGCAGCGAGTTCCTTGTTGATCAGATTGGATTGGAGATGTCCAAATCTGCCCAGTAGTATTTGATCGCTTCTTCCCTACCAATAGCCACCACTGATACTATGCACATCTCTTGAAGACCCCTAAAAGTCACTTTCTTTATATATCATAAATCTCAAACCATGCTTGTCCGAACTCTATTCCACTCATATCAGAACATCCTCCACAAAGCACCCCACTCTCTCAAGGCATACGCTGCCCAATCTCTTGTCACCGGTACCTTATGGTTAGAAGACCCTCACACTAAAATATTGTGATTTTCATCATCTACATATATAAAACATAAAACCAATCTTCCCTCCCTCCAATCCCACCCCCAAATTACAGGGCTGTCGGTGACATTGCCTCTCAGCTCATCATCCCTCCCCCTCCAGAACACTCAAAGTCAAAGTACTCATCACACAGAACCCTAGTCACAGCTTCCTATGCAGCTTCTATAGTTGGTCCAGCTGCGCATTTCTGGTACATGTGGCTCGATAAAACTGCAATGAAACTAGTAGGAGGGGGGCCTAAATCATTGAAATTTATTGCCTGCAAAGTTGCAGCTGATACTTGTATTCTAGGGCCCTTGAATATACTGGGATTTTTCATGGTATTGACTTTGAATTCTGGAGAAGGAGAGAGGGGAGTGAAGAAGAAGAGGGATTTTAAGGACAAAGTGCAAAAGGACTTTGTGAGTACGTATTTGACCGAGAGCGCAGCTTGGGTGCCACTGCAAAGCCTGAATTTCAAGTTTGTGCCTGTGCAGTATCATTTGTTGGTGGTGAATCTAGCGACGATTGTGGATAGTGCATTTGTATGTTGGGCAACAGCAAATGATGAGTGGTTTGTGAAGCTGTTTCCTTCGTTGGTGGGAGCGACTATTGCGGATAGAGCAGCAGCGGTGGAGGAAGAGAGGAAGAAGAAGGGGAAATGATGTGTGTTTTTCGAGGCAATATATGAATTCGGAGCTGTAATCGTGTTTCTATAGATTAATGGAAGTTTACACTGCAAATCTGCTGGTTTAAAACGTCGATTACAGTTAACAATGGGTAAGTCTAGTAAAGTCAAAGCAATTTCCATTGATCTTCAAACTAACCTCCCAACACCGTTGTTCTCCCTGCAGCCAGCGCAGATGGCAATCAAATATTCGTCACATTACGCAAAGGCAAAAACTGGCCTCCTCAAACCGTTGAAGTCAGGTAAAGTGGAAACAATCTTGTAATCCCCCACTCTCGCTCTCTTCCCTCACACCCATCCCACTCTCTCCCTCCCTCGGTCCACATACACACACTCTCTTTATACAGGATCAAGTATGAACAAACCATTGAAGACATCAAGAAGGCAGTCTCAACCAAGACATCCATCCCACTTGATAAAATTCAGCTCTTCTGGCACTCCAAGGAACTCACTGCATCTTACGACACCAAGACTCTTCTTGAGATGAACCTTCACACTGGCTTCTCCCTCAATGGCTATGATCTCACCGAGGAACCTGATTATTGGCCCCCAGTGAAATCTACTAAAGAAGGTCTGGTTATTGTGAGCGCTTGAAGAAGAGGAGAGAGAACTGGTGAGAGAGGAGGGGGAGTCGAAGGGGAAGAGGGGAATGCATTGCTGTTGTTCTCTCTCTCTCTCTCTCTCTCTTCTTAAATGTGGTGTAAGGAAGAAACTTAGGAGGAGATGTTGGTCATCATTTTACCTCCTAGTAAAACCAAACCCATCATGTAAGAATCTGAAGTAATCTTGAGTACTACTAACTAGCTTTCTTTACACAAAAAAAAAGAAAAGGGAAAACACACAAAACATAAATGTATCGCAATACCAACTCCCTATGTCCCTCTCAGAAGATATCACAATGGTACTACTCCCCCAGTCCTACGACATTGGAAAACACAGCATCTACATCATCCACCCCCAGTATCTTCTCCAGCATTGCCTCGTTAGCCTCATACACCTCATCATCATCTATATCCAGCCCATTCAAAGGCATATACACTAACCCACAAGCTTCTTCATCTATAGCCAGCCCTGCTTCTCTTAGATTATTAGCTACAGCAGCAAAGTCTTCTACTGAGGTCAATACTTTAAAATACTCAGGATTGGTGGCGGCAGTGGTGGTGGTGGTGGTGTCGTTGTCTGTAGAAGGAGGAGGACCTGGTTGGATGTCGGTGGCGCCAGCATCCATAGCTGCTTCGAATACTCTGTCTTCTCCCTCGCTTCCCTTGACTTGAATGCAGCCAGTGCGGGCAAAGTTGAAGAGGACGCTGCCGGGGTCTGCCATTTTGCCATTTGCTTTGACGACTGCGGTCCGGACGTCGGCGGCGGATCTATTAACATTGTCGGTGAGGCATTCCATTATGAAGCCGGTTCCACCTGGCCCGTATGCTTCATAAACGACTTCGGTGTAATCTGCTGAGTTTTTGTCTGCTGCTTTCTTCATATTTCTATCTATGATCTCATTAGGGACGTTGGCAAGCTTGGCTTGTTGAAGGGCGAGCTGGAGTCTAGAGTTCGCAATGACGTCTGGACCCCCAGCCCTGACGGCGGCGGCTATCTGCTTACCAATTTTGCCGTAAATCTTGGCTTTGATGGCGTCACTCTTTCCTTTTCGATTGGCTATTTTGGCAGATCGTCGTCCCATCGATGTGATGGGGGATGTGTAGAAGGTTCTTGTTGCGTGTGAAGGAGTGAATTGAGAGATGTTGCCAAAAAATATCTTTGGCAGAGAATCCCTGATTACCGTGGCTTTCCTGGCAAACATGATGATGGTTTGATTGTGAATAATGTGTTTATGTTGTCAAATGTGTCAATGTGCGATTAAATGGAAATAAAATGCAGGCAAGGAGGCTAGAAATTGTTGATGAGAACCGAACCCAATGGCAGTCAAGCCTGTTTCTGGAGTCGGGAATACGACTTGAGACTAAGCCAGCAGTTGAATGGTGCAAATATTGCAATCCACACTGCATCATAATCTTGATCTGTATTATTATCAAGCAGCACAAAGACTGCATACACAATGTGCAAAGCAGAAAATGATCTCAAATCACAAGCAGACCAAGGTAAGCAACATTTTACCGATTAATTAATTATCTCAATGTATGGTTTTGATTTAGGATGATATCCTTGAGCACTCTCTGCTATGTCTATCCTTGCTAACTTGACGAAACATTCACAACATTGCAGCTTTCAAGTCTGGTCAACATGATCGAGCCTGTCTGCTCTACTCTGCTTTGATCGAAAATGACCCAACCAACGTCTCTGCAATCTTAAACAGAAGCCTCATCTCCACTAAATACATCGGTACGTTCTCGTTTATTGCTTCATACATATTTACATTTCATCGCCTCCTCCCCGTCATCTATTCACACTCCCTTTTCTCCCTCTCTCCCTCTCCCAAAATAAAAAAAAAACAAATCAAAACTTCTTCTTTTTTCTTCCCCATTACAGACAAGCAGAATCAAGCACTAGAAGATGCACAAACTGCCATCTCACTCACCAACATCCACTCTTCTCCTCTTCAATTCATCAAAGCTCACCACAGAGCAGCTGAAGCCCTGCTGGCTATGAACCGTACCATCCCCGCCATTAAAATGTACAAATCCTGCCTCAACAGCTACCACCACCACAACAGCTCTTCTACAAATCCATCCACTGATATACTGCCACCAACATTGAATAATAACAATGATGATCATATGCAACCAATAGCTGCAGCACTAAGACTAGCATGCAACCGCCTCCCTCCCTCTTGGTTGGCCAAATATTGGTCCACCCTCATCTTCCAGGCTGAAGCACCTCACCCTCTGTCCAGCAGAGATGGCAGGCTGCTTAAACCCGTTCCCATTGAACACCGACTTACTACTGTTGCTTCAAAGAAAGAAGAAGGAGAAGAAGAAGGAGGAGGAGGAGAGTTTGTATACACATTGGGCCGGGTACTAGCAGAGACTCCACCTTTATTAGAGGCGGCCAGAGATGCCATGTGTGAGGCATGGACTGCAGGGTTGAAGAAGCCCGGGAGAGCAGGACTGGCGCTGTTACGGGGAGCAGTGTATCTGTCTGTTGGGAATGGTCAACAGGCTATCAAGGATGCTAAGGTCGCTCTTGTGTACGGCCCTCAGGAATCAAACCCCTACCATCATCAGAAGAAGAATGATAATGAAACTAATAATGGTGAGAATGTGGCTCCTCCAACACGGCCAGCATGGGCCCCTGCACTGGGATTGTTATCAGGAGGACGTGAAATGTTGGGAGATAACATATCTGCTATTCTAGCTGCAGCAAGAGCTGTTGAAGTTGATGGGTATGAATTACAATTCAAAGAAGCTGGAGGGAGTAAGCATGAGAGTGAGGAGAAGGGTGGTAATGACGATAAACAAAGTATCCCTAAGACTGAAAACAATAAAGAAAATGTTTCCTATTATCAAGCAGCAGTAGATCGTCTGATCAACAGAATCCCCGAACCAGCAGCCAACGCACTGCGCCAAGGTGAAGGTTCATCAGGCCTGGAAGATTTCCTCTTTTCACAACAAGAAGCTGCCCGTCCTGAATTCCTAAAAAACCGCCCCAAGTACTACTACTACTACGAATGGATGAGGAAGAGGATTGAAGGTATGTTACCAGGTCTCCCTGATCCTGTCATGGATAAGCTGTTGACTATGGATGCAAATGAGTTGGACTTGATTCTTCAGTATCCTGGGGCGGTGAAACAGACCGCGGGGGTGCTGATGAAGGCGTTGAGGGAGAATGGGGAGGAGGAATTGGGGACGATGGCGGTACCGTTGCTCAGTTGGGAGGAGATGGAGGGGCATAAAGCTAATATTAATGATGATATAGCTCTGGGTGCTATTATGAATGGTGAAGATGGAGAGAGGAAGAAGGAGAGGTTGATTACTGAGAGGGAAGAGGAGGAGGAGGAGGGAGACGAGTGGGTTGGTGACGAAGACCATGAAAGTGTCGTATCGATACTAGAAGAATATGATGATAATGATGAAGAAGCAGCTCTCTTTGGTTTGGATTAAATGATAAAAACAGTTCTATTACAGTTTAAAAAAAATACAATACCAGTTCTCTTCTTTGATTATATGTTTATATTACTATTGCTATACAGGCAAATAATCTATATATTCATCTTCTTCAAATTTACTAATTATGTACAACCCATCACCAATACCTCTTGGACTGGTGTGACCACGCTCCTTCCTGGGACTGAAGCTAGAGCCACTGTCCCCTCCCCCCAGCAGACCAGTATTAGTAGTAGTAGTAGTAGTAGTAGTAGTAGTAGTAGTAGTAGTGTTGTCCTGGTCGTTGTTGTTGTCAACGTCTTCTTGAGCCGCGACGAGAATGAGGACGAAGAAGAAGAATCCTATGAGGACAAAGCGAGCGACACCGGCACCTGATGTTTGGTTAAAAGTAGTCTCTGACATCGTCCTTGGTTTCTCTGTTGGTTTCCAGGCTAATGTTTCACTGGGACCTAGTGATAATACGGCAATGGCAGATAAAAGGAGGAGAGCACCGAGGGTGAGGCGGAGGGCCTTGTTTGCTGATGCAGTAGGAGGAGCGAAATGGGACGCTGGCAGTGGTGTGGTATGAAAAGCTGTCATTTTTTGCGGATTCTTAAGTGCGTTGATTGTTAGTGAATGCTGTGTATTTGCGGTATAACGTCGATTCTTATTCGTAATAATGTGGGTTAAAGGCAGCGATTTACTCGCTTTTCATTCTACGAACAATAGTAGTGTGGGTCTCTCCCAGCACCCGTCACACATGTGTGCAGGCCTCGTCGGTCGCCAAATGCCCCCATATGGAGTTGGACTCAGAGCAAGACTGTGGCTATTTTTCAATAAGCTTTTTCCTTCTTTAAATCGCAACTATACTTGTATATTTAACAATCTACTCCAGCCCCGCCTCATCCAGAGAGAGGAGGGTACTCAGTTTCAAGAGGCCGGGCAGCATCCTCTCCGTCTCTCCACCAATCATCTTCAAGTACGCCTCCGTCCCCAGATTATCATGACTCCCAGTCAACGACCCCCTTCTCCTTGCATCCGCCTCCCTCATCACCTCATCATGCTCCATCCCACCCACCACTACATTTGCCAAGGCACGGTAGTCATAGTGCTTCCTCTTCATCACCACCCTCTCTTTGTCTCTATTCTCCCTCATCTCTTCCAGCAGCCAGTCCACCATATCTTGATCAAAATATTCCTCCAATAATGGCTTTAATTTGCCTTCTTTCTTTCCTTTATGAGGCTTATAGTCATAGTTTCTGAAGTGGATCTTTTTTCTCGTGTTAACGTCAATGAATGGATGGACTGCCTTCCACAGGGTGGAGAAGATGGAGGGAGCTCCGACGATGAGGAATTGGCCCAGTCGTTCAGGGTAGTGTGCAGCAGATAGATTTAAAAAAATTCTTGCCAGCTGGGGGCTGCAATCTTTGAATCCAAACCCATGCATGTCCATTATCCACACCCAGCTGCATGTTGTCGCAGAAGAAGGACCATCGCCTTCATCACCACCCTCGGCATCCGCTGCTCTCGGCATCAAAAGAATAGCATTTTCAAATGTTGACAGCATATGAACTTTATTATCTTCCACATTTCTATTAGTAGCCAATGCAAGACAGGAGTATATTACTGGTCTTTTCTGTATATCATGTCCTACAACATGCATGTAATGAGAGGTAGGATCCTTTTCCAGACAGGCGGTGCATACCATTTCCCGAGGTTTTTCAACACGAAGCCAAGCCAGGGTGTCTTTGATTCTTCTTAATGCTAGTTGCATATCTCCACCACATGCTCTTATATACCTGTCAATCATGCCATCATCTCCTAGCTCATCTATTTGGAGGACTTCTTCCTCTGTGAGGCCTTGAAAGATGGTGTCGTGAGCGACTGTGTCGATGGATTTGGGCAAGAAGTCGGTGGCGTCGCTGAATTCTGAGTAGCTTGGGGATTCGGGGATGAAGTGGTTGTTGTTGTTGATGATGATGTTGCTGATGCTAGTGGTGCTGGTGGTGCTATCTTGGGAGAGCTCTGGGAAGGTGGATGGGGTGGTGCCATTTGGAGTGGTTGGATTGTTGGAAGCAATGCCAGTGCCATCTTGCTCAGCTGGTACAGAGTGGGCTGTCATTTGAATGAGATTCTGTCTTCAAGGTCGATCGTTGGTAGGGGAAGACTCCTACAATGTAAGAAGAGGTATTGCCCAGTGTGATTGGATAGAAATTGAGGTAATCAAGGAATTCTAAAGGTCAATGCCACCTAATAATAATTCAATTTTTAATGAATGTGCGATCTTTGGTCTTATTTTCTCTCTCAGTGCTAAGTGAAAGTTGAAGTTACCAACTTTGGATAGGTGTCCTAGTATGTAAGCATACGATGGATGTTTGCGCTGCTCTTCACATGTATTACCATATAACATCATCAGGGTTCCCTCTCTTCATTTTGGTGCTCCTCTCTCTTCGAACGCAGTGATGGCTGGGTCCACACACAGTGAGGTTCTCCTCAGTTTATATAAACCCAAGCAGTCTCGGGAGCGATCTCCATACCAAAGCATATTAATCATAGTTCAGATTATTAGAGCCAAGCAAGAAAACCCTGTTGTGGTGTTGCACCTCTCTAGTAATTGATGTTCAACATCCTAAGACTGTCTCTGGCAAACCAGAGTCGCGTGTTCCGCCTCTCAACAGCACATTGCTTCTCACACCTTCGTTTAATCAACAGTAAACCACCTCCATTCCATAGAATGCTCTCATCTGCCGTCAGCAGTCCCACCGCTCCCACAACAATGGACAGTAACGCTCCAACCACAATCACCCTTCTCAATCAACAACAAGCCCAATCTCTCGACGCCGATCTCATGGGCCCTCTCGGCTTCTCAATAGACCAACTCATGGAACTAGCAGGTCTCTCAGTCGCCTGCTCCATTGCAGAGCAGTATCCTCCGTCGTCACACAACAAGGCTCTCATTATTGCCGGCCCAGGCAACAACGGAGGAGACGGTCTCGTTGCTGCTCGCCATCTTCACCACTTTGGCTACTCAGTTACTATTTGTTATCCAAAACCTACAGATAAACCTTTTTACAATGGTCTTGTCACTCAGTGCAAGTCATTAGGCATACCATTCATCGACGACTCCAATATAACCGGGGACGAAAAGAAGAATACATCATCATATGATATTATTGTTGATGCTATGTTTGGATTCAGTTTCAAAGGCACACCAAGACCTCCCTTTGACGCTCTATTAGCATCTCTATCTTCCCCTTCCAGTCCCCCTGTTATATCTATAGATATCCCCAGTGGATGGGATGTTGAAAAAGGACCAGTTCCACTACACAATGAAGCTTCCCCTTCTCTTCCTCCTCCTCTTCATCCAGTAATGTTGGTTTCTCTCACAGCTCCCAAACTTTGTGCCAAAGAGTTCACAGGCCAACATCACTACTTGGGTGGTAGATTTGTACCTCTTGAGATCAAAGAAAAGTATAATCTCAAGTTGCCTGCGTACCCTGGTACTGCACAATGTATTAGAATAGGAGGAACAGCAACTGGTGCTGATATTAATAACACAAAGGCAGTAGCGGATATGAGAATCAGTTACGACCCACATAAAGCTCAATGTACTCCATTAGATGAAGCTTCTGTACCCAAAGAACCTTTACAGCTGTTTGACACATGGTTTAAAAACGCTGCTGGCTGCGGTATGCAAGAACCCAACGCCATGGCTGTCGCCAGTGTCGACCAGACGACCAACCAGCCTTCTGTCAGGTTTGTCCTTCTTAAAGGCTACGATGAAAGAGGGTTTATGTTTTATACCAACTATGACAGTAGAAAAGGGAGAGAGATGACCACTCCTGGTGCAAGGGCTGCTATCTCCTTCTGGTGGGAGCCTTTACAAAGATCGGTCAGGATAGAAGGGCCAGTGGTGAAGGCTCCAGCAGAGGAATCAGATGCATATTTTGCCAGTAGACCGAGGGGCCATCAAATTGGAGCTCTTGCCAGTCAACAATCACAGGTGGTTAAAGGAGGAAGGCAGGAAGTAGAAGAGAATGCCAAGCTCTTAGAAGCCAAGTTCAGTAGTGATGATGATACTGAAGCTTCAGTTGCTCCTATTCCAAGACCAGATAATTGGGGTGGCTTTTTAATACAGCCGGAATCTATTGAATTTTGGCAGGGTAGAGTGAGTAGATTGCATGATAGGATAAGGTACAGGAGAGATGGTGATATCTGGCTTATAGAGAGACTCTGGGCTTGAGAGAGAGAGAGAGAGAGAAGGGGGGGGAGTTGTGATTTTACATACTTGATATTCTTGTTAACTTTCTTTCTTTTATGATGGGGGTTGGAGGAGGAGAAGGAGGATGAGGACATTTGTAAATGGCATTAATGGGTTATTATTGAAATCATTGAAAGGAGGAAAGAGGAAGAGAGAGGGGGGGGACTCCCTCCTCTACTAACTGTGCTATGATGCGTTATAAAGACTGAAAGCCCCCCACCCCACCCCACCCCCTCCATTTTTATGATTTTACTACTATGGGTTAATTTAATTGTCCTTCAAAGTACACTTTATTTGTAATTATAAAACTGCTTCTATAATATAATACCCGTATTATTATGATGTTTAAGCAACAGAAGCCAAGATATCAGTGTCCCTGACGACAATGTATTGCTTATCGTCCTTTCCTTCGTACTCAGTTCCACTGAATTTCTGATACAGTACTGTAGAACCTACTGTAACTGCTGGCTTAACCACCTCACCGTCCTTTTCTTCTCTTCCACTACCCACAGCCACGACTTTCCCCATGGTTGGCTTCTCCTTGGCCTCCTCAGTGAGGAGAAGGCCGCCAGCAGTCTTGCCGGCGGCCTGGGCGACTTCGATCAAGATTCTGTCTTGAAGAGGTTGTAGCTTGGTGATATCGTCTCCACCTGGGAGAATGCCGATGACGTCTTCTTCCTTGAGGATAACGTAGGCGTCGCCCTGAAGCTCGATCTCAGTGCCGGCGTATTTGCTGTAGATTACTCTGTCGCCTGACTTGATAGCCTTGGCGCCGCCGACGTTGACAACCTCACCCTGAGTTGGGCGTTTTTGTGCGGAGGTTGGGAGGAGGATGCCTCCTACGGTGGTTGGCTCTGCTTCCAGAACCTTGACGAAAACACGTTCGCCCAAAGGAGAGAGAGTTTTTACCTGCATGCCCAGAAAGAGTGAGAGAGATGGTGATTATAAGTCGGATAAGGAATAATGTTTCTTGTAGTAAACGTCTAAAACGTTAATAGAATGGGGTGACACGTACATCTGAAGGCAATGCGGTTGCAGCACGCACAGTCACAGAACTACGCTTTGAAGATGCAGATGCTCTTCTTGCTACAGGTGTTTTCACGGCCAATGCGCGACCAGTAAATGCAGTTAAGGATGCCATTTTAGATACCAAGTGGAGTTTCAATGTAAAAACGTTGTATACTTGGTTACTTTTGCCATTGTAGTTAGCTTTGTTTCTAGAGACGTCGCCGACTAACGTGCAACCCACCACCCCTCTTATGTGTGGGTAAGTAAGAACAGGTTGAACAGGAGCTGCTGTGGATGCCATATCTGCATGACAAAAGCTTTATGCCTACCACCACAGCAAAACTGCCTCTTCTGGATATGGTATCTGCACTCCCTCTCTCCAGGTCACGACAATCATCAAGGGGATACTAAGTTGGAGAGCCGAGGCGGGATGAAGAGTTTGGAATTTTGAGATAACAGGTAAAGACATTGGTGTCTCAACGTATAACTCTGAAAATTTTGTATATATCCACTTCTCTGGGTGCAATATACACCGTCCCTGATATATCTCGCTCATTTTTCAAGGCAATTTCCTTGGAGAAAGATATCTAGGTGCTTCAAAAGTGCAATCTAGATAGGCCACGATAGCAAACCATAGTCACTTATTGTGTTATTTGATTCGTCGACTTTTTTGATCGTAAAACTCGTTCGTTCTAGAGCAAAAGACATAATTGGAGACAGGTATGGGCAACACCTTTAGAAAGCTCTTTGATAGCTTATTTGGAAACCGAGAGATGCGTGTAGTCATGCTGGGTAAGTAGTCAACCATCGTAGATTTCACATCATTTATATCTCACACCAGCGATCGAATCGCATTCCATCACCGCCCCTCAAACCTGCTCAAATTCACCCTCTCCTCTTTCTACGAATTGACACAGGTTTGGATGCAGCCGGCAAGACCACCATCCTCTACAAACTCCACATAGGAGAGGTCCTCTCCACCGTCCCCACCATCGGCTTCAATGTAGAAAAAGTCCAATACAAAAATGTCATCTTCACAGTCTGGGACGTCGGCGGTCAAGAAAAGCTTCGCCCCCTTTGGAGACACTACTTCAACAACACAGATGCCTTGATATATGTTGTAGATTGCTGCGATCGTGACCGTGTCAGCAAAGCTGCAGATGAATTCAAACATATTATAGAAGACCCACTTATGCGGCATTCTGTCATTTTGGTATTTGCGAATAAACAGGATCTGCCTGGGGCGCTGTCGACAGCGGAAGTGTGTCAGTCTCTGGGGCTTACTCAGATAAAAAATAGGATGTGGCATGTCCAGAGCAGTGTAGCTACTAGAGGAGAGGGGTTGTATGAGGGGCTGGATTGGCTGAGTGCTACATTAAAGAGCATTAACGCTGGGACACCAGTAGCAGCAAAGCGATAAATTGCTAATAATAATAATAAAGTAGTGGTTTAGCTACTTACATACATACTTGTCTTAGAATAATAATGTCGTGTAAAAGAGAGATAAAGTGCATCCATCTCCATGTGAGGGCAAGGGCTGTCTACGTAGTTGTGGAATTTTATTCATATCATCGATGCGTTACTGTGTGGGAGCATGTGATCAAGGAATCAAACCACCAACCTTTGCCCACCCAAAGGAGCCCCACGTGCAGGAGGCTGGGATTGCTGTGTGTATTTCCCCTTCCAACCATGTAAGAGAGAGATAAGGAGGAAGATCGGGGGGATACGTGAGGGAGGCAGGATGTCGCTGACAGTGAGGGTATAAAGAAGAAGAAGAAGAAGTTGGTCAGTCAGCCGACAACAAATCAAACATAATTATTATTCGATTGGATCAGAAACCCTTGGTTTTCACGCATGATAAAGCAGACTAGTCATATAAAGAACAACTTTTGATGACGAGCAATGAGATTTCTCTAAGGTTGGTGAAGGAGGACACCCTCATCACCAGCAATTGCAGCATTTCTCCCAGTCGGCTCGAAGACTCGGCCATTCAGTCCATGACCATCTTCACACGAAACCAGGGGACATACATCATAGACAGTAAGTTTAACTTGCAATGCACATTAATTGCAACAAGGTCCTAGCAAGGTCATGTCTCTCACAATTCCCCTCTACACGTCACCAACACCTCTCTCTCCCTTTTTTACCTTATGTGTAGCAGGCCCCATAACTAGAGAAACCTTTTCCACCCAACTACTCACCAATAAGATGCAACATGTATTAGAAGCCATCACAGATCTTTTCCCACAATCCCTGCTCCCCTCATCACAATCGTATGAATATGAGGTCAGACACCGACGACAACAACGACAACAACAACAAAATCCATCATCCTCATCCTCTTCCTTCTTGTATATATCATGGCAACCACTAGGTCAACCAACCCTTAAGTATCGTCTCCATTTCCCCATCACACCTATACCATTTTTATCAGAACAGCAAAAGCAACAGTTTTTACAAACAATGGAGTGCATCCAAGCTAATTTCAACGCTATAAAGCGACTGACCAAGACGGCCACCGACCAACACATTGCTCTAGCATCATTAAAAGCAGAGCTGGATACAGTAGAGGCAGATTTTTACTATACAAGGATTACTCGTGAGAATGAAGTGTATGCAGCTATTGCTGATTTACTTAATGAGAAGAAGGCCATATTGAGACGGTTGACTGGAGCAGCTGATCTTGTTGTTATAAGAGGAGAGGGAGGAGAGGAGGGGGAGGGGGAAGATGAAATTATAGAGTAAATACATCCATGTATGTACTGTACACCACTTCCACTATTACTACTCCTACTACTACACTAAATTGACCAACCTCACTTCCCCTTTATTCTCGCACCCAAGTTCCTCCAACACCGCCGACCTCACCAACGGCAACAACCTCTCTCCCCTATCCAGCACAGCAGCCAATCTATGAGAATTCACCCCCCATATCTTCACCACAACTCCCTTCCTCCCCTTCTTCTTTCCTATCTCCTTCACTTGATCCAGGTCGTGTTGCCAGTTACCCACGTGTACTTGTATCATTGCCTGGGAACCTTGCTCTACATTATGCAGTAAACGGGACCTGAGTTGGTCAAACCAGTCGTTGCTGCAAGCAGGACGGATGCTGGCTACGCTGAGATCTACTTGAGGGCAGAATGCGATCACCCGGGTGGCCAACGGGGAGAACAGCAGTGATGCAGTTGCCCCCATTGAGTCTCCAATCATTATGACTTTATCGTATTCCGAGGTCACTTTTGCCAATCTTTCATAATAGCTCTCGTATATGTTATTATTATTATTATTATTATTATTCTGAGATACATGTGCATCCGCATCATCACTATTATTCTCATCACCATCACCTCCGCCATACCAAGATCTATGCGGATCAACAACATACAACACATCCCAAGCTGCTTCAATGGGAGCAGTGGCTGCAGCTCTTACCCTCTTCAACAGACCTCCCCAGTTGGGAACACCGGGAGCACTGCCAAAAGATACCACCAATACTTTAGTCTCAATAGCACCGGTATCACTATTGTTGGTGATATTCTTCTCTAGTTTGAAGTATCCAGGTTGACCCAGGTTTCTCAGTTGTCCAATGCTGAGGAAGGGCAGTAATGCTTGTTCAAGTGAAGAATCAGCAATACTTTCAAGTTGATCTGTATCCAATCCCAATGCTTTAAACTGGCTAACGACAGCCTTGGTATCTGTATCAGCAGTCATAATAGTAGTAGCAGTAGTAGTAATAGACTCACCACCATCTCCAACGTCATCATTATCATTATCATTATCATCTTTAGATTGTCTCTCTAACACAGCATGAATCAAATCACGAAAATCTGGTCCTTTATGTACCGCAGTTCCTTCCAACCATAGGTACTGCAAATTGACACATCGCAGTACCATTGCAGCAGGTATACTTGTCAATCTTGGGTTGCCATATAATGTCATTGATTGCAATGATGGCAGTACAGTAGTACTGCCGGTACTGCTGCTAGTAATATTAGAGATGGTGGTAGGTATGCTGGTCAAGTTGCAGTCTGCAAGTGATAGATGCTTCAATGATGGCATCATTCTCCACATTGATGATGGGAGGTGACATAATTGAGAGTTGCCCTGTAGCCACAACTCTTCTAAACTCTTTAATCCAACACTATCACTATCGACACCCTCATCTCTATGTATCATTACTAATGAATCTATGTTTTCCAACATGTTGCCGTTCAATGCCAGCTTGGTCAAAGACGTCATCCTGCTCATTGAGGTAGGAAGTGCGCTCAGCCGACATCCCGCTGCAGTCAGCTCCTTTAAACCAATCAAGTCCCCAATACTTTCTGGAAGGCTTTGAAATGGAGTCCCTGATAACGACAGCTGAGTAAGACAAGGTGCTAGTTGACCGATAGATTCGGGAAGGCTAGTCACCCTGGTGCCATGCAACCACAGACCTTCCAGTGCGGTGAGGCATCCTAGTTCAGAAGGGAGGTGGGTGAGCGGATTTCCTGACAATTGGAGTCGTTTTAGTTTGGTGAAATGGGATATTTCCGGTGGCAGGGTCGAGAGTGCATTGCCAGCCAGAGAGAGGTCTTCCAGGTCGGCAGCAATGTCTATGATCTGGGTAGGGAGGGAGGTGAGGTTGCATTCAGAGAGGTCTAATTTTCCTGACGATGGGGCGAGCATTATCTTCACTATAATGGACTGATCTACAATTAATGATGGTTCTGTAGTAGGTATAGGGGTGGCATCATCACCATTGCCAGTAGTAGTAGATGCTCCTGAGACGACCACAAAGCATCGACGAGGATGTTGTCTTCTACTTAGAGTGGTGTTCAAACTTAAGGCAGGTTTTCTAAGAGCTCGTAGTGTCGAATAATGCGACTTTATCTGTTGAATATGGTTATGTAGAGGCAGGGTCTGGGTGCTGCAGCTGCAGCTGCAGCTGCAGCTGCTGGTGTTGCTGGTGGTGGTGGTGATGTGATGCATTATGTGTGAAGGGGTTGTGCCTTGCAACTGAATACAGGTTGTTGCTGCCGTTGTGAGAGGGGCGCTCCTGTTGGTATGTTTTAAGCTATTTGAAATTTTTTTTCTATTTAGGAGTGAACTTCTTAGCGTTTTTCAGAGCTTGCTGTGCAGATTGCCATAAAGGTGCTGTCCACTTTCCTTCTGGTTTACTGGGGGATGGCTTGTTTGGCTCGGCAAGACGTCGTTGTGGCTGGTTTTGCTTCTCGCCGCTTTGGTGGCCCTTTTTACCAAACTGCTCGAAGGTTGTTTGGATGACTGCCAGTGCAACGGATGCTCCGACTATACTAGCCACTATTTGCCACCTGCAGATGATAGTATTGACGAGTGGTGATGTTCAACATTAGTGATTTTGGATTTCGAAGATGAAAAGGGAATCACTCGATTCCCTTTCAATTACGTTTCCGTCACTCACATTAACTGATCATTGATATCCGGCAGATATTTAATTTGATTATTAAGTGTCTGGATTTATCACTTTGTTCAGCAATCAAACCAAGTAGCAAACTCCACCGATGCCCCAGCACGCAATGCCATGATGATATCAGGAGCATGATGGCCACGATGGCTGTACAATAGGTGGTAAGCAATGTGTATGTGTATGTATGCTTTTAGTAGTATTCTTGGCTAGTTAGATACATGCTTAGTCGCATAAGATACCGTTGGGTTTAGATTGAGATTTATAAAGGTTTTTTGTTTTTTATGATGAAGCAGAAAATTGCTTGGAAAAGAAAGAAACTGGTTTTATCCCGTTTAAAAACTTCTCCCAGTACTTATCCACATATTAACCTATACATAGTATCTAAAAATTATCAAGATGGAAGAAAAACTCTTATTCTTTAAAAGATCATAGCAGCTACTGCCAACACCAATGGAGGCCCCACCAAGGCAGCCGTGCGGCCGCTGCCAGTTGGAGCTCCTCCCAAAAGTGGAAATGGATCTGACTTTGGTGGAGGGGTTGCTGATGCACAGGCCTCTTGTGCCTCCCCTTTGGTCACCTGTAAGATTGTAATTTCGGGATCACCAGTCACTGGTTCCACCACCCAAACAAGGATGGCCTCATCAGCAAAGTCAGGGTTGTTGTCGATGTCAATGCTGAAGAACCACTGTTTGCCAGCAACTATCTGGGAGGAAGCACAGAGGACGGTGTCGTTGTCAATTGAAATGACCTCAGTCCCAGACACAGAATTGATCTTTGTTAACATGGTTTGGACTTCAGGGTCGCTGGCAAAAAGCTTGGTCCAGCCTCCTGGAGCAGTGGCAGAGAGGGTTGGTGGAAGAGTATTGGAGGTTGGGCCTTCTGCGCAGATAGCGTTGGCGTCAGCTGGAGTGATTGCCTCGGCGGTGAAGGTGTCGGGGCTGTTCTGGCCTGGGAGAGGCTGGAAGGCTGAGACAGAAGCGGCTTGGCCGTCAGCAGAGGCGAGGATGATAAGGGCGTTGGTACCAGCAACTACTTGCGTGAAGGCGCATTGTGGAATGGCTTTCTCGGCAGAATCAAAGAGACCTTGACCGACTGCTGTCTGAATCGAGCCATTCATCAGTCCCTTGATGTCGTCGTTGTTCTGAACCTTGGACCAACCGCCAGACAAACCAGCAGTGGTTCCTGGAATTTTTTCAGGTAGCTCTGTTGAAGGAGCTGGGCCTTGAGCCAGAGCAAGGCCAAAGATGGCGAAAATGGTAAAGAATTTGAGTGACAGCATAGTGTCTGGGTTATCACGAGACGAGAAATTTATTGATCACCTTTAAAATAGATTTCTAATCGTTTATGATTTCGTCCCCGAGTGCAAAGACATATGTACGTATACGAAGATTGAAGGAGCTCCCCATATATGGATGCCACCTGTCGCCCACCTGTCATCTCTCCTCTTCATTTCTCTATCCCAACCCTATACGAGACTCTGGATGTAGCTATCAATGAAAATTATCAGTTACACTTTCTTAAACCTCTGGTTTTCTAGAGAAGCACCACACGCAGCTCTTTTTTCTTTTTGTCTTGTAACCATGTCACAGTAAAACGGTACTGAGCTCCTGGAGGAGATGGTGATACTGAGAACAGGGCTTTGAACAAATACATATGTCGGGTTTAGATGTAATATACATGCATACATAAGTTCCGAACTACAATTCGTTCTCTTGAGCTATAGGGAGCATATTAACGACATCATCACAGCAGCCATTATTCATAATCAATGGAGTCACCACCGTGGGAAGCTCGAAGCGGAGAAGAGCGGAGAATGACATGCTTCCTTTCATTTAAGAATTCCTCGAAGCTCTAGCAGACTTCTGCTCCACAAACGATACACCACCCACCCACCCTCCTCTCCAAGCCAACCCACTGTTAGGCCAACTTCTCTTCTTTGATACTGAGTCCAACAGATGGAT
>Ga0209986_10001442_pt1 | contig 22754 bp, 23 predicted proteins | sample BlataG_FD_183168 | JGI IMG/M metagenome (GOLD analysis project Ga0209986, IMG submission 183168) | Deep subsurface microbial communities from Black Sea to uncover new lineages of life (NeLLi) - Black_00105 metaG (SPAdes) (version 2) | ecosystem: Environmental > Aquatic > Marine > Oceanic >... | reverse complement strand
GGGCAAGATCCGTGCGGAGCGTATCGAGTTGGCGCACAGGCATTTTGAAAAAGCACGGGAACTGCGGCCGGACGGTGTGACGAATTTCTATCGTGAGGGCATGCTTTTCAAGCAGATCGAGAAAAAACGGAAAAGGCTCTGCCCCTTTTTCAGAAGGCGATATCAAACTGGGACAATCTGACTGAAGAACAAAAGCAGGCCCGGCATCAGGAACGAAAGAATTTCATCAAGGCCCTTTACCAGCTTGCCAGCTCTCTGCTGGAAAGGGGACGACCGCACAATGCCCTGGAGATGATTAGACGCTGCTTGTCAGAAGACGAAAAGAGCAATCACATATCTCCTCTTTTCAAGTACTTTGCTCTTGGTAAGGCAAGCTTTCACATGAACTCCTTTCCTGAGGCAAGGGACGCGCTCCTTTTTGCATTAGAGCGCTCGGGGCATCAGCCGAAAGATTTTGTGTACGAACTACTTGGACGCACCTATCTTGCCCTGGGCGAGCCGTCCACGGCCATGGAAATCATTAATCGAGTGCCGGAAAAGAAACGGCGCCCCTATTACAGATGGACGGAGGCCGACATCCTGTGCGCACTCAAGGACTTTCAAGGGGCCAAGAAAGCGCTTGTGAGATCCCAGGAGCGGGACAACCGTTCCAGGCACAAGGCGTTGATCCGCCTGGCAAAGATCGAATACCTTATGGGAAACTACCAGAAGTGTACGGATTGTGCGGTAGAGGCCGAGAAATTCTTCCGCGAGAAGTGGGGCAACTCCTATGACGATGGCCTCTTCTGGCAAGCCCTCGGCGCGTATCGGCTGGGCAGAGAGGCCGAAGCCGTGGATTTGGCGCTAGAGCTGAAAAGGCACAACCCGTGGTATCCAAAACTCGACGTGCTTCTTGCGAGGCTTTCTTAGGGTTTGCGGAGGGACAAGGTGCAACGGTCCACACTCAAAGACAAGGAAAAAGCGGCCACTCCTCCGGATTTCACCCTGGTGTTTTCCAGAATGGAGAAAGAGATCATCCTGGGCAAGAACGAATCTGTCTGCCGCCGGATCCTCGCACGAGAAAGCATCTGGAAAAATGTCGGGGTTGAGAGGCAGCTCAAATGGGCAAGGCTGGCCCAGATGGCAGGAGATGCGGAGACTGCGCTCAAGGTGTTGACGCATATCAACCAGTCTCAACCAAAGGTAGTGCAGGCATGGGTTGAGCGTGTGGAACTCCTGTCCATACTTGACCGGCCTGAGCAAATGGCTCAGGCGCTGGCTATCTCAAAGAGCTTTGTCAGCGAAGAGAAGTACCAGACATTGCTCGGGTTGCGCAAAGACCCGAACAGCCCAGAGCCTGACGGAGATCTTGGCGCTGCCGCTGCCCCTTTTGAGAAGCTTCGCCACCTGCAAGATACTATTGCGCGTTATCTTGAACTCTTCTCCGGAAGGGAAGACTGTTTTGCAAGACAATGGGTGAACAAACCTGAGGGAAAACAGGGTTATGTCCCTGTGCGCCGTCCCATCGAGCGCCAGGACGTAGAAGAGCATCTACGCGGCCGCAAGACTTATGGCATATACCTTTTGAAAAACAATGCCACAGTTAAGGTGGCAGTTATTGACGTAGATCTTGTGCAAAGACTGCGGCAGGGCAACTTGAATGCAGAGGAAAGAAGTCTTGTGAAACGCGAACGCTGCTATGTCTTCTCGCGGATAAAAGAGATGGGAGCAGAGGCCGGGCTCAGTCCTCTGGTAGAATTCAGCGGAGGCAAAGGGTTTCATTTCTGGTTCTTCTTTGACACGCCGGTTGAGGCCGCCAAGGTGAAAAGAGCGCTGGAACGTATCAAGAATTCTTTCAGCAAAGATCTGAGCGCCTTCAACATAGAGGTCTTTCCGAAACAGGACCAGCTTTCCGGCAAGGGGCTGGGCAACCTTGTAAAACTTCCTCTTGGAGTTCATCGGGCAACGGGCAAAAGCTCATACTTTGTCGAATGCCACCATCGTTCGGTGGAAGCACAACTGGACTTCTTGTCAAGGATTGAGCCTGCGAGACCTGATCATCTGTTGCTTTCTGAAAATAACCCGCAAGAGGAAAAGGTCTTTGTCCACCCGAGATGGCAAAAGTGGGCTGATGAGTATCCGGAACTCTTTAAGCTTGAGAGCCTTTGCCCTCCCTTGGCCCAGATCATTGCTGCTTGTCGTAACGGCGCGAGCATGTCTCAGCGTGAGGAAAAGGTAATCTTTCAAACTATAGGTTTTCTCCCCAGAGGCAAGGCCCTTGTCCATCATTTGACATCCTTTGCGGAGGACTACAATTCCCACCTGGTGGACTTTAAGCTGAGTCGACTCAGGGGACGTCCTCTTGGCTGTAAACGCATACACTCCATACTGAGCTTCAACGGCGACATGTGTCCCTTTAATGAGGTGGCGGAATATGCCCACCCCTTGTTGCATGTGGAACAATGGAAGGACGCGGCGTGTGTCAAGGCTGAAAAGGTGGAAAATCTATCTTCAGCGCTTGATAATCTTAAGCTGGCCATGTCTCAGGTTCACAGGTTTCTGAGCTAATGGAAAGTATCTACGTTTTAGATCCGGGAAGTTATGTGCGCAAGGAAGGAAACTCCCTTAAGGTAATGAAGGGACGTTCCGTTGTGGACCACATTCCTGCTGACGGGCTTAAGAGATTGATGCTGATAGGTTATGTCTCTCTTAGCGGAGGCGTGCTTGACTTTCTGATCCAGAAACGCGTTGAAACCGTATTCATAACGCCGACGGGTCGTTTTAGGGCCCGGCTGGTTTTGGATGAGCACCGCCATGTGGCGCTAAGAAAAGCCCAGTACCTGCGTCTGAGCGATCCCGGCTTTGCGTTGGAGACAGCCAAACGTTTTGTGCAAGGCAAAATCGACAATATGTGTCGTCTACTGATATTGAGGGCAAGACAATACAAGAAAGAAGCATTGCGCATAGCAGCCGCCAAACTCAAGTCAATGGCTGTCAGCACCAGAGACGTTCAGCAGCTTGACACGCTAAGAGGACTTGAAGGGGCGGCGGCCCGGGCCTATTTCGAGGTTTTCAATCATCTTATCCGAAACCCCTCGTTTGAATTCACCGGCAGAAATCGCCGGCCGCCATTGGATCCTGTGAATGCCATGCTTTCATTTGTTTATACGTTGCTTACCAACGAAGTTTTATCGGCAATAAAGGCATGCGGGCTAGATCCCTATCTTGGGGCGCTGCACGAGGTGAGCTACGGAAGGCCGTCCCTGGCCTGCGATCTGGTAGAAGAATATCGTTGTTTTCTCGGTGACCGAATGGTCCTGGGTCTCATCAATAGAAATGCGGTTGATGCACAAGATTTCGTATATCGCAAGGCCCCGCCCGCGGGCTTTATGGACGAGCAGGAGATGAAGGCAAAACGACCCGTGGAGATGAAGCCTGCCATTGCCCGGGCCTTCATATCAGCCTACGAGGAGATGATGAAAAGGACCATTGCCTACCCTCCTTTGAACAAGAAGATAAACTACAGGTGGCTGATTTTTCAACAGGCGAGGGCTGTTGGCAACTATCTTGAAGATCCGGAAAAAGTCTATAGCCCCTTTGTTTGGGAGGTTTAGTTTGTTTTATCTGGTGTGTTTTGACATAGTGGAGGACCGTGCCAGGCATCATGTAGCCAAGGTTTTGAAGGATTATGGCGGACGCGTGCAGAAGTCGGTATTCGAGTGTGCTAACGTCAACGAGGAACAGTTTCTAAAAATGAGAAACAGGGTTGAGGACTGCATTGACAGCACTCAGGATACCGTCAGGTATTACCGTTTGTGTCGGGGTTGTCTGCGGTCCATGGAGTATGCCGGCTTGGGAGACCCTCCGGTCACGGAGCGTTATCGTGTTGTCTGAGGAAAGTATGTGAGTCTTCATGTTTGACAAAGCGCCATTGTGTAGCCAGAAAAGAAGACCTGGCGCCATTTTTATGACCCCAGAAAAAGAAAGGCGCAATGGAGATCGGAGCTCACAGGGGTGAGGGGCCACCCAGAGAATGAACGAATACCACCGGGAACAATCAGATGCCATTGTTGTGGTGCGGGATCACCTCAAAACGCTTCCTGCCTCCGCAATGGCAAGCCTGAAGACGAGGATAAGAGGCTATCTTGGATTCAGAAAGGACGTGGACTCGTTTTTGCGACGCCATTTTTCGGAGCTATGCACCGAGACGTGTTTTCAGAACCGATATAGCGCATGCTGCAGTCGTGAAGGGATTACTACTTTTTTTGCTGATGTGATGATCAATGTGTTGGTGTCTCCGGAGCAAGAAATTGATCGGCTCCTTCAGGTCCTCAGTGTGCCAAACCTGAGCTCAAAATGTGTGTACCTTGGAAAAAAGGGTTGCCTCTGGCGCGTAAAGCCCATCGTTTGTGAGATGTTTCTTTGCGAGCATGCCAGAAATGCGGTTTTTGACAAAGAGCCCGGGGCGCTGAGGGAATGGGAAAGACTGAAACGCAGAGAAAAACGATACACCTGGCCGAGCCGCCCCGTGCTTTTTGATGACGTGGAAACATATTTCATTGAAAAGGGATATTCCTCCAGCCTCATGTATTTTCACAACAGTCCCGGGCTGTTGAGGGTAAAGGCGCAGGCAAGGGGGGCGAAGAGAGCCAAGGCTAAACGATGCGCTTGAAGTCTTTTTCGATTTGGCGAAGGGTCTTTGAGATTATGGTTGGCCGACCATGGGGACAATGGGTAGGGTGTTCGATGGTGTCCAGTTGTTTCAGTAGCGTCTTCATTTCTTCATCTGAGAGCCTTTTGTTGGCCCTAATGGCCCCGTGGCAGGCCATAATGATCAGACACTCGTCCACCGCACGGAGGAGGCCGGAGGCAAGTCCGATTTCAGCCATCTTTTCGATTAGTTCCATGACAAGGGGCTCAGCAGGCTTGCCTGCAAGGATGTCCGGAACAGACCTGATCAAGTAGGTCCTCCCTCCGAAGGGTTCTATTTCCACGCCAATTTCGCCCAGGTCTTTCAGCAGGGTGTCCAAGATACCGGCTTCTCGATGGCTCAGTTCCAGTCGTTCAGGGATAAGCAGGCCCTGGGTGGCAATCCTTGAATGTTCGTAGGCAGCCTTGAGGGATTCAAAAACCACCCGTTCATGGGCGGCATGCTGGTCGATGAGGACCAGACCCTCTTCGGATTCACATACGATGTAGGTGTTGTGGAGCTGCCCAATGACCCTGAGGGAAGCAAAAGGCTTTTCCTCCCACAAGCGTGGCTGGGCATCATGGGGAGCGCTGTAGGGCTTTGGCAGGGCTTCGGCCGCGGGTTCGCTGATCTGGCCACGAGGTGGGAAAGTCGTGTAATGCTGAGGTCTGTGAACACGTTCGGGCGCAGGCAGCTTTCCCCAGGCAGGGCGGCTTGAAGTGTTGAGCGTTGCGGCTATGCCCCTTGCAATTGTATCATGAACTTGACCCGGAGCATCGAAACGGACCCATCTCTTGGTAGGATGAACGTTTACATCTACCTGATCCGGGGGCAGTCTCACAAAGAGCACGACCACCGGGAACTTTCCTTTCATCAGGCGCCCGGCATAGCCTTGCATGATGGCGTGATAGAGCGCCTTGTCTCGAACGAAGCGACCATTGACGTATACATATTGCCCGCGGGAAGTTGTTCGCGTGATCTCCGGAGACGCGACGAACCCGTTGACGCTGAGGTTGCCGCTCTTGTAGTTTACCTCAAACAGCTTATCTTCCAAGCCGCCCCCCAGGACCTCGGTTATGCGGTGAAGAGGAGTTGATGTGGGACTCCAGTTTCCCAGGGCTTTTGCGTTGTGGTAGAATTTAAAGTGTATGCCGGGCCAAGCCAGAGCCATACGCGTAACAGTGTCGCTGATGTGGCCCATCTCGGTCTGGTCAGTTTTCAGATACTTCCGTCTGGCAGGGGTATTGAAAAACAAACGGTTTACCGTAATCATGGTCCCTTTAGCGGCTCCGACTTCAGAGACTTGTTTGATCTGTCCGCCTTCAACGACAATTCGGGCGCCCACATCAGAGAACTCGGTCCTGGTGACAATCTCCATGTCTGAAACAGAGGCAATGCTGGGAAGGGCTTCTCCTCTGAACCCGAGGGTGGATATGGAAAAAAGGCCTTTTTCGTCATAGATCTTGCTGGTTGCATAGCGTTCTAAGGCAAGGAGGCTGTCATCGCGCTCCATGCCAATCCCGTTGTCTGAGATTCTAATGACGGCCCGCCCACCTTTTTTGACTTCCACGGTGATCTGGGTACTCTTGGCATCGATGGCGTTCTCTATGAGCTCCTTTGCCACGGAGGCCGGACGCTCCACCACCTCGCCTGCAGCGATCTTGTTGGAGAGTATTTCAGGAAGAATTCTTATCCGTGCCATCTTGATGAAATCGCTTTGCGATTCAATACCCTTAGTCCTTCTTGGCAAAAAAGCGGAGAAGGAATTCGGCATCCTTGGGTGACAGGTCAAATCTGGCACATGCCTGTTCAACCAAATTAGTCAGACTTGCCCCTGGGTTATCGAGGCGCTCGCCTGATATCCATTTTGTTGCCTTTCTCAGATCTTCACCTTCAGGCTGAATAGTCATGGTGTATTCCTTTCTGTTGTCAGTTATTGGTCGCTGGTCATTAGTCACTATTGCTAAAAGCCACAGGCGCCAAAATCCGTATATCTTAAGACAAATGGCGAGCGGCAAATCACAGCTTCGGTCTTCTGCTGTGGTGATCCGTTGCCTGTTCTAAGTTGTAGGCCACTCTGATGAGCTTTTCCTCGTCGAAGTGTTTACCCAGGATCTGCAACCCGATGGGAAGCCCCTCCCTGCTGAACCCGCACGGCACAGAAAGACCTGGTATTCCAGCCAGGCTGGCCGGCAGTGTGAAGATGTCCGAAAGATACATCGACAGGGGATCGTCAAGTTTTTCTCCGAGTTTGAAAGCAGGCGAGGGAGCCACAGGCGTGAGCAAGACATCGCAGGTTTCAAAGGCTTTCTTGAAATCTTGCATAATAAGGGTGCGGACCTGGGACGCCTTACCGTAATAAGCCTCATAATAGCCTGCTGACAGGGCATAGGTGCCGATAATAATCCGTCTTTGCACTTCCGGTCCAAAACCTTTTGACCGCGTGTTTCGGTACATGTCCATCAAATCACCGGAACCGGCATCTCGAAGCCCGTACTTCACGCCATCGTAGCGAGCCAGGTTTGAACTTGCTTCAGCGGGCGCTATGAGGTAGTAGGTCGCCACAGCGTACTCTGTATGGGGAAGAGAAACGTCTTTGCAGGTCAACCCAAGCCCTTCAAGCGCCTTGATCGCATTGCCAATAGCTTGTGACACATCTTGATTCAGACCTTCAACATGATATTCCTTGGGTATTCCGGCCACAATTCCGTTGAGCCCGGACCGCAGGGCTTCTGTATAGTCAGGAACCGGGTGAGGAACAGACGTGGAATCCACGGAGTCATAGCCACAGATCTCATTCATGAGGAGGGCACAGTCAGTTACATCCTTGGTAATCGGGCCCACCTGATCAAGAGAGGAGGCAAAAGCCACAAGTCCGAAACGAGACACTCTGCCGTATGTCGGTTTCAGGCCAACAACGCCACAATGAGAACAGGGCTGTCGTATAGAGCCCCCTGTATCCGTTCCAACGGCTCCGATGCATTCATCGGCCGCTGCGGCCGCTGCCGAGCCCCCGCTTGAACCTCCGGGAATTCTTGTCAGGTCCCACGGATTATGGGTTAACATAAATGCCGAGTGTTCGTTTGAAGAGCCCATGCCGAATTCATCGAGATTGGTTTTGCCTACTATGACCGCGTGAGCGTCGTTCAACTTTTTCACGACTGTGCTGCTATAGGTTGGGACAAATTCCTCCAATATTTTGGATCCGCAGGTGGTCCTGATTCCTTCTGTGCAAAGAAGATCTTTGATTGCCATAGGGATACCGGTAAGGGGTTTGCCCTCGTCACGTCCAATCACATTGTCTGCAGTCTCAGCCTCAGCCATGGCCCTATCCTTGACCAAGGTGAGATATGCGGAAATCTTATTCTCGACTTCCTCGATCCGGTCAAAAACCGCTGAGGTCAACTCAACGGAGCTGATTTTTCTTCTCTTTAGCAATTTGCTCGCTTCGTGTATTGTCAGTCTATAGAGGTCCATGCAAGAGCCTGCCTTCCGTGATAGGAATTACTTGATTATCTTCGGGACAACAAAGGCCCCATCCTCAGACTCCGGTGCGTTGGTCAATGCACGCTCCACAGGCATGGAGGGTTTGACTTCATCATCCCGAAAGGCATTGTTGATGAAAATGGCGTGGGAGGTGGGGGATACGCCCTTTGTATCGAGCCGATTCAGGGTATCCATATATGTCAGGATATCCCCCAATTGCCTGGTGTAAAGCTCAACAGCGGCATCATCCAAGTGCAGTCTGGCAAGCTCTCCCACATGAGCAATCACTTCCTTGGTAATCTTCATGACAGTAAAATCCCCATTTCTACTCGCGTATGACAATCGGCTCAAACTTCTCGTGTCTGAGCCGTGCAGCCATCTTTCTGGCCTCATTGAGATCTTCGAAATGGCCTACGCGGACCCTGTGATAGGTCCCTTTTCCGTTCACACGAGCCGTGACCGCGTAAGCGCCGTAGCCTTTGCTCTTAAGGTCGGAAACCAGCTTTTTTGCCCCCGCGGAGTCCCTTAGAGACGCTACCTGCAGGGTGAAAGACTTGACAGGGGTTTCTCCTTTTGCTGAAGATGCCTTTGGTTTTTGCTCATTAGCTTCAGATGCTTTCTGCTGCTTTTTCGACTCCGGTCTGCGAGCGATCTCTTTTTTTGCCGGTGGCGGCGCCTTTGGCAAAGATTTCAACCTGGCCTCTTCCTTCTTGTCGGTCAGGACGTCGTAGAAACCCAGATGTCTTTTGTCGGGCGTAGCATTCATCCCCGGTTTGTTTGCACCTTCCTCCCCTTTGAGGGCATCTTCCTTTAGGGCCAACAGCTCTTTCTTGAGCTTTTCTACATCAAAACGCACTGGTGAAATTCCACGACCCACAATAACGCCCAGGGTGAACATCCACACCATGGCAAGGAAAGCAACCCCCAGCCAAAGAAAAAGCTCTTTTCGGGTCAGTTGAAAGGCGAACCGGCTTTTTCCCCCTGTGCTCTTTTTCTTCGGCTTCTTAGGTGGCGTTGTCTTTTGGCTCATGATGAGGCGAGACCTTTTACATGGTTTCCGGCGCTGATACGCCCATTAGGGCAAGTCCGTTTCTTATGACAATCCGAATGGCGGATACAAGGAAAAGCCTTGCCGCCGACAACCTGGCATCATCACTAACGACCTGATGTTTGTTGCGGTCATGGTAATAGGCATGAAAGGCCCCTGCCAGTTCTTGCAGGTAAAACGGAATCCGGTGAGGTTCCATGAGCCGGGCGCTTTGAGCCACGACCTCCGGATAGCGTCCCATAAGCTTGATCAGTTGAATTTCCTCGGGCAGACTGATGAGATCGGAGAAGTCCTCATGCCAGCAAATATTCTTGTAACCCCGTTCCTCGGCTTTTTTCAGAATATTGGAGATCCGGGCATGGACATACTGGACATAGTACACAGGGTTTTCATTTGATTGTTTCTTGGCCAATTCAAGGTCAAAATCCAGCGGGCTGTTATAGTCGCGCATCAGGAACAAGAAACGTGCCGCATCCCGACCTACTTCATCCATGACCTCTTTCAGGGTAACAAACTCGCCGGCCCGTGTTGACATAGCCACGGGCTTGCCATCCCTCAGAAGGTTGACCAGTTGCACAAGGATGAACGCACCCTTTTGCTTGTCATAGCCCAGGGCCTGAATCGAAGCGGAAACTCTGGATACATAACCATGGTGGTCTGCGCCCCAGATATCAATAATCCGGTCAAATTTTCTCTCCAGCTTGGCTTTATGGTAGGCAATGTCTGAGGCGAAGTAGGTAGTCTGCCCATTGGTCCGAACGACAACCCGATCCTTTTCATCACCAAAGTCCCGCGTACGAAACCACATGGCCCCCTCGTGTTCATAGATGACATCTTGGCTCTCAAGGTCGTCAATTACCGCCTGGACAGCTCCTGAATCAAACAGAGACTGTTCGCTGAACCACTGGTCAAAGGAGACGTTAAATGCGTCCAGGTCGTTTTTGATCCCTGCAAGGATTTCATTGCCTGCAAATCTTGCGCAGATTCCTATGGCGTCCTCCTCCGGAAGCTCCAACAGGCGGTTGCCTTCCTTAACAAGAAGCTTTTTTGCCAGGTCCTTGATATAGTCTCCCTGATACGAATCTGTTGGGAACTCGATCGCGTGGCCCAGGAGTTGTCGGTGCCGGAGGAATACTGATCTTCCCAGGGTAGATATCTGGCGACCAGAGTCATTAACGTAGTACTCTGTTTTTGCGTCGTAACCTGCCGCTCTCAATATTGCCGCCAGTGTGTCGCCCACGGCCGCACAACGTCCGTGGCCCACGTGGAGAGGGCCAGTGGGATTAGCGCTGACAAATTCGACGTGAACGCGTTTTCCTTGCCCGATTTTGGAGGCGCCATAGGCCTTGTCTTTGTCATGAACGTTTATTAGAACCTCGAACCATTTCTCCCGGGAGATGAAAAAATTTACAAAACCCGGTCCTGCAACCTCTATCTTTGAAAACAGTTGATCGGAGTTTTCAATATGATGGATGATAATGTCTGCAATTTCCCTGGGGGGTCTTTTCTGTCCTGAGGCCATGGTCATGGCAATATTCGTACTATAGTCACCGTGGGCCGCGACATTGGGGGTCTCGAGGACGATGGGGGAAGGGACTTCCACCGGCCGAAGATCACCAGCGGCAAAAGCAGATTCTAGGGCTTGCTGCACCCTGGACCCGAGTATATCTTTCATAAGCTGCGTTTTAGTCTTCTCGTCCAGGTCAATGAAGAGGATTTGGAAACAGGCGCTCGTTTTTCGCGGACCTGCGCCTGATCAGTTAAAATACGGCCCAGCGACTTGGTTCCATAAACTCTTAACTGCAAGGATGATCTCTGCAACCTCTCTTACGGCGCCTCTGCCGCCAGGAGCGAGGGTGACGTAATGGGCTGTGTCGAATAGATACTCTGAGGCATCGGCTACGGCAACGGCAAAACCCACGCGGTTCATCACGGATAGATCTACCAAATCGTCGCCGACAAAGGCAATCTCCTCTGGCTTGAGGCGCCTTTCAGACAGGATCTTTTCAAGGACAGGCATCTTGTCCCTCACCCCTTGTACAACGTCGGAAATTCCCAGATCAGCGGCCCTTTTGTCCACCGAGGGACAGGTCCTGCCGGAAATGATGGCTGTTTCTATTCCTGCATGCTTCAACATCTTTATCCCGTGCCCGTCGCGCACATCAAAGGTTTTGGATTCCGTGCCGTCATCGTGATAAAAAAGGCGACCGTCTGTCATGACCCCATCAACATCCAGTATAAGGAACTTCACCTGCTTCACCCGCGCCCGGACCTTGGCGTTGAGGCGCTCGAGCACGGAAGGGGTCCTCACCGGTTCTTTTCTGCCAGGCTCTTCCAGAAATCCAACTTTTTTTGTCATAGGTGTTCGGCCCTCTTTATTCGTAACCGTTCACAGGTTACATTTATGCCGTACGGAATTGTTTTGAAAGATGAACGTCGAACATCGAACATCGAACGTCCAACGTCGAATGAAAAACGAATATCCAATACCGATTCAGCCGTCGTAGCTAAAGCTACTTTGGCGAAGTCGGCACATTCAACGGCTATTTCTATTTCTTTTCAGCCCTTCGACTCCGCTCAGGGCTGTGAGCCTGTCGAACGGCCGTTTTGATACTCGTAACGAAAATCTTAATTATTTCTTCTGTTTCTTCCTCTTTTCCCATTCAACATTCGATGTTGGACGTTCGATGTTCGATGTTCATTTTTTTGTAACCGTGAACGGTTACCTTTATTCTAACATTGCGTATTGCCAATACGACCGCGGCGACCGCCTTCTCTATAACAGACTGTGTTCCCAAAATCAAAGTCCTACTGGTCCAAGCATCTTTCCAGACAGGAATGGGAATGCGAAGCCCTTGAAAAATATTGCCTTTTGATTTAAAAGAATACCAAGCTTTCAAAAAGAATTGAGAAGCGCCCTAATGACAAGAATGGATTCGCGAACATGAGCACAACCGGTTCTGCACCCGCACCCAACTTTATTCGGAATATCATCGCCGAAGACTTGAAGGCAAACAAGAACGATGGTCGAGTAGTGACACGATTTCCGCCGGAGCCTAACGGCTATCTGCATATTGGACACGCAAAATCGATCTGCCTCAATTTTGGCCTTGCCGCTGAGAATAAAGGCGGCATTTGCCACTTGCGATTTGATGATACGAATCCAAGCAAGGAGGAAGTTGAATATATTGAATCGATCAAGTCTGACGTTCGATGGCTTGGATTCGACTGGGGGGATCATCTCTACTATGCATCAGACTACTTCGACAAGCTATATGAGTACGCCTTGCAGTTAATCAGACACGGCAAGGCGTACGTTTGCAGCTTGAGCGCACAGGAAATCAGAGAGTACCGCGGCACCCTGACTGCGCCGGGTAAAGACAGCCCCAATCGTACGCGTTCGGTGGAAGAGAACCTGGACCTGTTCGAGCGTATGCGGGCAGGGGAGTTTGAGGATGGTTCCCATGTACTTCGAGCAAAAATCGACATGGGATCTCCAAATTTGAACATGCGAGATCCCGTCATATATCGAATCGTAAGGGCGACACATCACAGGACGGGCGACAAGTGGTGCATCTATCCGATGTACGATTTTGCCCACGGTCTTTCTGACTCCATCGAAGGGATCACACATTCAATTTGCACCGTGGAGTTTGAAGACCATCGCCCGCTGTATGACTGGTTTCTTGACCAACTCAACGTCCATCATCCACAGCAGATTGAGTTCGCTCGCCTCAATCTCAGCTACACCCTGATGAGCAAGCGAAAGCTTCTTAAATTGGTGGAACAGGGGCATGTCAACGGATGGGATGACCCCCGGATGCCTACGCTATCGGGCTTGCGGAGACGTGGCTACACGCCGGAGTCGATCAGAAACTTTTGTGAACGCATCGGAGTGGCCAAGAAGGATAGTATGGTCGATGTTGCTTTGCTCGAACACTGCCTCCGCGAAGATCTCAATAAACGGGCCTCCCGTGTGATGGCAGTGTTGCGTCCACTCAGGTTGGTTATTGACAACTATCCGGAAGAAAACGTTGAAGAGCTGGAAGCCGTGAACAATCCGGAGGACCCCGGCATGGGGTCACGGAAGGTCCCTTTTTCACGCGTGCTGTACATTGAACGAGAGGATTTTCGCGAGGATCCGCCGAAAAAGTTCTTCCGTTTAGCTCCTGGTCGTGAGGTGCGGCTGAAACATGCTTATTATGTTAAATGTGTGAATGTCGTTAAGGATGATCAGACTGGGCAAGTGATCGAGGTACACTGTACGTACGATCCTGAGACGAGAGGCGGGTGGTCTGAGGACGGACGCAAGGTCAAGGGAACGTTGCATTGGGTTTCGGCTGCGCACGCCCTTGAAGCAGAAGTGCGCCTGTACGATCATCTGTTTGCAGAAGAAAACCCCGGCGACATAGAGGATGGCGCTGATTCCAGAACTGATTTGAATCCAGACTCCTTGGAGGTCTTAATTTCGTGCCGTGTTGAACCGAGTCTGGCCGGAGTAGCGCCAGGGAGTCGTTACCAGTTCTTGAGACAGGGCTATTTTTGCGTCGATTCCGCTGATTCTTCCGATGAAAGACCGGTATTCAACCGGACGGTGTCACTGCGCGATTCATGGGCCAAGATCGAAAAAGCGCAGAAGAAGAGATGGTTCCCTTCGGGGAGTTGTAACCGTTCACGGTTACAAAAAAATGAACATCGAACATCGAACGTCCAACATCGAATGTTGAATGGAAACAGAAGAATTAATTAAGATTTTCGTTACGAGTATCAAAGCGGCCGTTCGACAGGCTCACGGCCCTGAGCGGAGTCGAAGGGCTGAAAAGAAACAGAAATAGTCGTTGAATATGCCGACTTCGCCAAAGTAGCTTTAGCTACGACGGCTGAATCGGTATTGGATATTCGTTTTTCATTCGACGTTGGACGTTCGATGTTCGACGTTGGACGTTCATCTTTCAAAACAATTCCGTACGGCGTAAATGTAACCTATGAACGGTTACGGGAAGTTTAACAGGGTGAACTCTGAACTTGTGAACGTCTACCCTTCCTGCACGTGCTTTACAAGGTGGCCAAGTTCAGGGAAGATGAGTTCTTTGCAGGCGAGCTTGCACGCCTTAAGGCTTCCTGGCATACAGAACAGAAGGGTTCTTCCGACCAGGCCCGCTGTTGCTCGAGAGAGCAATGCTGCAGAATCGATGTCCTCATAACTCAGGTGCGTGAAGAGGGGGCCAAAGGCGGTCAGTTCTTTGGTGAACATGGGCCGGACCGCCTCGATGGTCACATCCTTCGGGCCTATGCCTGTGCCGCCGGTTATGAGAATCGCATGCGGGTTGTGCTCTTGAATAACTGTGCGGATGGTGTCGGCAATGACCTCTTTGTCGTCAGGTGCAACCTGATGAAACACCGCGACATGCCCCTTTTTCTCTGCCCGTTTTTTTATCCAGTGGCCACTCTTGTCATCTGCAAGACTACGTGTGGAAGAAACGGAAAGGATGGCAAGCTTCAAGGATTTTGGAACGTGGGTTTTGTGCTCTTCAGTGCTCATGGGCAGATCCGCTCCGAGATTTCTCCTGGGTGTAAGTGCTCGTGTAATTCTCACGCACACTGTTGTCAAGGAGAAAAGGGGCCAGGAGTGTATTGACAAGCGCTCAGTATGGTCGTATTGTAACTAATATGAAATGACATGAGGACCGCTTCTGCTTGCCAAGATGGCAAAATATGACAGGTCAGGGGAATGGTGCTGTGGCCACAGACAAGGATCCAACAAAACCAACAAAGGTCCGGAAAAAAAGCCGGTTCAAGAGATTCCTGGAACGTCTAGCCAAAGCAAACAAGGAAAGCGGCGGGCAGATCTGTTCTTCTTGAGCCATCAAGCCTAAAGGCGCCGGGGGGCGCTAAGAGAGAGGCTTTTGAGGGTATGACCCTTTGCAATTGAAGCCCACAGGGGTCAACAGGTGTTGCGGGTTCGAGTGCAGTAACTCTTTATCGCTGAAAAACAGCCTCGCCGAATCAATTTGGATATCACAGGCCCAATTCAGAACCCTGGTTCAAACGCTCCAATAGGTCCTTTACACGCTGGTAGGCGTCTTTCGATTTGTCCCGAAGCTCCAAAGCGTGTGCCTTCATTACAATAAAAGCAACTATAATATCTATCGTGCGATAGTATCTACCTTGTTCGTCCCCTCGTTTATATCCGTTATCAAGAAGAATGCTTTTAATTGTACTCGAAGAGCTTTCCGAAAGCTGGCGAGGGTCCAAGGCCAAATCGACATCGATGGTACCCACGTGTTTTTCCCGAGCATCCGGTAGGAGTAAAATTGGCACCAACCCTCCCACTAATATGATGCTATTCTCGAAATCTTTCAACAGGTGAATCACTTCTAGCAATACACTGTGTGTGGCCCGCATTGCCCGGTCGCTGTAGTCGGTTCGTTCTTTTACCATCCGGGTATGATTTCCTTTTCAAGCAGGAAGCCCGCGGCTTCCTCGCCGCGTCCAGGCGATGCGATGAGATCAAGGTATATTTGTATAGGAGATGCAATTCGGACGCACTCAATTTCTCGTGAATCATAGAAAACGCCCAAATCATACGGAATGAGTAACGTAACGTTTTCACCGCTCGTAACCTGCTTGAGTTTCAACCGCTTTGCCAACTCAGCCACATTTCTGTCCACATAAGCCGTGATCCGATGATATCGAACAAAGGGGGCCACCCTGGCCGCGCCGGAAAAGGCTGACAGGGCGTAACGTATTCCAAGTTCCCTGCAAGCATGAGCCATATTGTGTTCCAATTCAGACGGGCTGCACAGGGAGTAGAAATGGTGAGATTTGTTTTGGAGGTAATTATAGTGTTCTGACCAATCCTTCAGCAGTGCCGTCGGCTCAACCAGTCGAATACCATGAGGCTCGGCCTTGATCCATTCTCGGTCAGCCAGCTCCTGCTTAACATTGTGGGCATGGCCTAAACTGATTTGAGCCTCTTTAGCCAAAGTCTTCAACTGCCAGGGGCGGCGTGGGTCGGACAACAACACACGTATTACACGGGATGCCTTTGCCTCGTAGAGAGAACCAAGGCGACGTTTAGTCAGAAAAGGATTGGCCCTGCCTTTCTTGTGGATGTGCACACCATGAAACGAAATGAAACAGTTCCCAGCCAAGTCGACATAGCCCATTCCATGTTCTCGTAATAATACCGACGTATTATTTGAAATGAACGGTGCAACGAATACTGCGTAAGAATCAGGATAGTCAGCAGCACTTGATATCTTGTTGATTATGATACGTGCCAGTCGGGGCTGACCACTTGATTGTACTTCAACCACTATTATTTTTTTGCCATAATGCGTGTTGAGTCGCAGGACAAAGTCAGGGCCCGATTCTGCATTAGTTAGTTTTTCATTAATTTGCTTGAGTTGAACGAACGGAATTTCGTCAAAACACTTATAGATAGCCTCCCTGGCCTTTTGAATAAGTTCATCTTTTTCCATTGTAATGACCTCTTTCAGCAATTGTTGAAACAACGATAATCAATGAAACAACGATTGTCAACTCCGTTTCAGCAAAAAGGTCACTTTCAGCATTTGTTGAAATTTACTTCTGTAATGAAACGGCAGCTTGCCTTCAAAGAAGCCAACTCTTCTCTCGGGGATGCGAAGATAATGAGGTTTATCTGCGGACAGGGGGCAGTCGGGTGGGACTTATGCGAGCTTTCTGTGGCACCCTTTTTCATGGTATGACTTTCTTCAATATAAACCTTGCTCCTAAACGGAGTGCCCTTTCAATAAGTTGTTCACAACTTCGCGAAAATCCTGCAGATTAAAAGGTTTGCCATATATGTGAGTAAAACCTAATCGCGCAACCTCTTTCACTTCCGGGCTTTCGGGAAATCCGGTGATTACGATCACCTTCATGTCGTGCAGCTCAGGTTCCGCTCTTATGGTGCGGCAGACTTCAACGCCATCCATCTCGGGCATTAAAATGTCAAGGATAAGAAGGTCCGGGCGATATATCCCCAGCTTGATGCAAGCCTCCGTCCCATTGGACGCCTGATCCACTGACCAGGATCGCTCCATGGCAAGAACCTCGGTCAAAGTGTTGCGGATCGATTCATCATCGTCCACCACAAGGATTTTGGCTGCCTTTTCCTTCAATATGGTGGGGAAAAACACCGTAAAGGTAGTTCCTTTTTCCTTTTGGCTCTGAAATGTAATCTCCCCGTGGTGGACCTTAACCAGATTATACGTAATGGAAAGCCCCAGTCCAGTGCCGCCGTCAGCTTGCCTGTTCGTAACAAAGGGGTCGAAAATGTTATCGGAAATGGATGGGTCAATACCACGGCCATTGTCCGATATTGACATGAATATCTGCCCACTCTCCTTTTGTAATCCGGTCACGATCTCAACCTTGCCTCTGTCGTGGTCGATAGCCTGAGTGGCGTTTACGATTAGATTCAGAATTATCTGTTCAATATTCTGGAGATTCCCCTCCATCTGGGGGATATTGCTCCCAAGGTCGGCCTTCAGCTCAATCCCTGATTTCCTGAGGGTGGTTCTGGCCAGGCGTACGGCATTTTCTACTGCTTCATTTATCTGTATCAGTTTCTTATCAACAACAGTTGTCTTTCTGGCATAATTCTTCAGATCGGTCACGATCTTGGCTACCTTCTTTGCGGCCGCATTCATATCCGAAAGGAGCTGGTCCAGGTTTTCTTCAAGAAAATCATTGGGCAACCCACCATATTGTTTATCTGGTTCCTTGCTTGCATGTTCCCTCAGGACGGGTAGAAAATCGTGCCAGACTTTCTGTAAAAGGGGAACGTTGAACATGAAGAGGTTAATCGGGTTATTGATCTCATGTCCCACACCGGCCACCAAGGCCCCCAAGGACTCCATCTTCTGCGCCTGATAGAGTTGTTCCTGGCTCTTCCGGAGCGCCTCCTCGGCCCGCTTGCGCTCTTCAATTTCCAGCTCCAGTTGCTCGTTTGCTGCGGTCAGTTGAGCAGTGCGCTCCTCCACCCGTCGCTCCAGTTCGTCGCGAGCATTTTGGAGCGCTTCTTCTGCTGGCTTGCGCTCAGCTAGTACTTTTTCCAACTCCTTGACCCTTTGTTCAAGTTCTTCATAGGTCGGCTTTTCTGCATTCCAACCCTCTTCTGTTGGCCTTGCGAACAAAAAAGGTCCTTAGGCACTAGTGTCTTTCCATTTTTTCGATGCGCTTTTCTGTCAGCGATGAAACCCGGGCCTCCAAGGCCATATTGATCTTCTTCTTTAACTCCGTTAAATCCGCACTCTTGACGACATATGAGTCGGCAGCAATGGACTTCAGGTCATATTTAAAGGAAGAATATGCCGAGAACAGAATCACAGGCATGTTGTAATAGACGTTTCGGATGTTCTGCAAGAGGTCAAGACCGTCATATTGGCCCATTCTTATGTCCAACAGAATGAGATCAGGCGCGGATTGCTCAATCATCTCCATGAGCCCTCTGCACTCACTCGTAAAGACAACCTCGTAGCCCTCTTCGCTGAGCTCCTCAGCGAAGAGGGCGCAAAGCGTAACTTCGTCGTCCACAACAAGGATTTTTGCCATGGCGTCCTTGCCTTCAAATTCTTTCAATGTCATCAAAAGGCATGCGCTGCACTTGGTTGGGTGCAATGCATCTCCGCGTCAACTTCCTCTTGAGACGGCGATTTCAGCCTGAGGACATCGGCTATCTTTCCCTTCAGTTCATCAAGGACCATACTCTTGATCACGTAGCCATCGGCCTGAGACAGGCGAGGGTCCTCCCTGTAGGTGTCGTAAGCGCTAAAGATAATGACCGGCAGATCGGGGTTTTGTCCTTTGATATTATGCAACACCTCCCATCCGTCAGGTCCGTCGAGATGCAGGTCGAGAAGCACCAAATCCGGTCGTGAAAACCTTAGATGCTCTCTCACTGATTCGGCATTGCCAAGGGTGTGCACCCCATACCCCTCAGCGATTAGCTCGTCCGCCAGGAGTTCTCGAACACACAACTGGTCGTCGATAATAAGAACGCTCGCCATCATGCCCTCCCTATTCTCTCACTTCTAAACGGTCCTGAAGGGGGATCGGCCTGACACTCATCAAACGCGTCGTCCCCCTCGAAAACAATTTGGATTTCGCAATCAGGAAACAGGGTATTGAGCCATTCAAGCAAACCGTCATTAGGCTTTGGCCGGCTGCTTACAATCACAATTTTGTACACGGCTCAATCTCCATTCTCCATTTACTGGTTCTTAGTCAATGTCATTAACTTAAGCTCAGGTCACTGCTCATTTGTCATTTCGAGTGAAGCGAGAAATCCTGTTTTGCTTGGATTTAAAGGATTTCTCGTCACCAATGCTCCTCGAAATGACAAAACAAAATTCCTTGAGTTAATGGCATTGGGTTTTTAGTCTCAATTTCGTGTCATTAATTTAACGTTTTGGAATTCATGGCCCCTGGGCGGGAACTTTGCCCCATTCTCACTTCGACTACCCGAATCGGAGCGAAGCCCCTGAGTTGTTTTCATGAGTCTTGGTCCCGTTCATGGGGGGGGTCGTGCGGTTCTTCCAGACAGTACTGGCGCCACGTGCAGTCAAGCCTGTCGCAATAGCCGTGTGCCCTGCTGAAACAATCAGGATTGCCCTCAGCACGCTGAATGCTCCTGATAAACCCTGTCATATCCAAGTAATTCTTTTTCAAATTCAAGTCCTTTCCTGTCTGTTCATTGATGTTGATCATTTCGTTTGGCGGAATCGCTCAGCTCGCTTGTAGACAGAACGGCAACCAGATTCCCGAGGCATATCATGCGCTGGAAAGGTGTTGACGAACTATCTCCTTCTGCTGCCAAGAAATCATTCAGGGTATGAAACTCACATGCCTGTCTCACATTATCCGGAAGCCTCCAGTGATCACACAAAAGGGCGCCAAGAAAAGAGCTTGAGGGTAATGATAAATGCCTTTCTGCTTCACTGAACGAAACACCGTGTTCTTTGGAGAAAGTCATGAGCGCTTCATAATGGTCAGGGAAAAACTTCAGGTAAACGAGTTTGCCGATATCGTGGAGCATACTTGCCGACCATAATTCCTCAGGGGATAGGTGTGGCTCGTATTGTTTGGCCAGGTATTTGGTACAAAGGCTTGCATAGAACGAGTGAAACCAGAACTCCTCTAACTCATCCCGTTCTTTGATCTGCAGGGTATTGATCACAGACAGGGAAAGCACCATGCGGTAAATCTCATTTAGCCCCAGATACGCAATTGCCACCCGTACATTTGTTATTTCTCCAGGCAGGCCGTAATAAGCTGAATTAACGACTTTGAGCACCTGCGCAAGGAGTGCCGGTTCCACCTTTATCAGTTCGGTCACCATTTCCATGCAATATTGCAAACATTTTTGCACACGCAACAACTGTACCGGAGAAGACCCCCTGGAGATGATGCGTAACCAGTTGTAATACCAATAGAATTCTCGGATGGGTTATGAGGATAGGCTTTTGCTGTAACAAAACGTTACAATCCTGGAAATTTCCCGAGCTATTTGGTGTAACCTTTCTACACAACAAGAAACAAGGTGCCTTCCAAACAAAAAAATATGGACTGTTTAGGATGTTTCTAGTAGTGCCAATGTGGTGACGTCCATGCTTTTATGCTTTACTTACAACTTCACCATTTTGCATCATAACAATCGCATAATTTCATAGACGTCCCTTAGTCTTCCCTAAAGGGAGTCCTGAAAAACTACTCATGCTCCTTCCGTTGTGGTGTTGTCAGTGGACTTCTTCTCCAGTTCGGACTTCAAACCCTCGGCCCGCTTTTGGATCGCTTCCGGATCCCGGATTTTAAGTTTGCTGAACAGAGTGTTCATGCCGCTGCTGCCGCCTGCCAGAAGCAGGGCGGTGAGAAACAGGCTGATAGTGTTGTTGATCTCGTGGGTGCTGCCGAAGAGCACCGTCACGAGTTCCCCGACGATGTTCAAATTGGCGGTCTTGCAGAAAATAAACGCCGTTACCACGATGATCGGGGTCTTCCAGCCCCTGTCATGAAGAAATTTCAGGTAGATTTTCCACTGGAAAATGGTGGAAAAGGCCACCTCTATGACAAGCGCCAGCATGAAGAACTTGACCAGCAGGTCGAGTCCCTTGGACAGGCTGTCGTCAGTTGCCGGGGCTGCGGCGAATGCCAGGCCGCACAACAGCAGCACAGTCGCAACGGACAGGATCGACCAAATTTTGAAATGTAACATCTTCTTCTCCCTAGGTTTTTAGGTGGGCGCTTTCGGGCCGTCCCCCTTTTTACTCCTACAACTATTCTTGAGTTATTCTCGTCTTTTTCTGTGCCACCCAAGTCATGCCACGATAGGCTTTTTATCTGGCAGCAATTCCCGCAAGACAAACTGCCTGTGAATAGAAGCTGCCTGATAAAAACGATAAAGATTGGATCTGACTGCAACGTTTGAATTTTCACTACCATTCATGTCCGCCGATTGTTTCATCCATGTTTCCGGTTCGTACAAGGGTATTTGAAATGCTTTCGGTCCAATTTTTTCATTTTCCGCTTCAGTCTGCCATTTCTTGATCCGGTCTTCCTTTCTTGCCGGATATGCGAGGATGGACGCTACCGGGTCGTCAATATCCGAAAACTCCACGCCGTCTCAATCAGTTAACCAGTTTTTCTTTTTCTCGCGAAGCCCCAGGAAAACGAAAACCCCAATTCACCACCACCCAGACGGACTCCATCAAAAAAAGCCTTGGACACGGCGGCGCTGGCACTGCCATCCAACAACTCAAGCCCTAAGATGTAGTCGGCTCGCAACCGCTCTTCGTCATTGCCACGCTCCCCGTAGGCATACCGGAGATCGTGGCGCAAACAGATTTCCGTTAAGGTATCCACGTTGATTAATGCCGATATCATTTTGTCCGGCAGCATCGAACACCCATCAAACTTCCAAGACTTATAATTGTCTGGATTGTCTTCGATCCGGTTAACCAAATAATCCAGTCCATAGTGTCTGCACGACTGAAGAGCTTTTTCTGTGGTAATCATGTCTCCAATATCAGGCAATTGCATGATTTCCTCTCATTCTGCTTTTGTGTGGCTGCCCGAAATCTGCATGGGTTGACAAGCGCTTGGGACAGTTGGGGGTAACCCTCTATTCTGTCACATTTGTCCTGATGTTCAATTGTGGAATTCATCTTTGCCGGGGGCATCAATACAAGCTCATTCCAGCACGTCAGACTCTCACACGCTTGTTACATGCGCCCCACACCTGGCTCGGGAACACGATATTCTTGGAAAATGGAATATTCGGGATGCCCTTCTCTGTATTGAGATTGATCCCGGGCCGTATATAAGCCTTATAAGCGAGTTGACTTGTGAACGCCGCCCCTATTCCCCATTTCTTAGGAAACAGCTATCAACTACTGTCTTTCAGACATCATAACAAATGAGGTTTTTTCTCAAATCAAATTGTGCGTCTATTTTTGCCCGTGATAACCGCCTTGGGGGATGGACGAGATACGAAAATGCAGGTTGAATCCCATGCGGCCACTCAAC
>Ga0209986_10001441_pt1 | contig 22762 bp, 33 predicted proteins | sample BlataG_FD_183168 | JGI IMG/M metagenome (GOLD analysis project Ga0209986, IMG submission 183168) | Deep subsurface microbial communities from Black Sea to uncover new lineages of life (NeLLi) - Black_00105 metaG (SPAdes) (version 2) | ecosystem: Environmental > Aquatic > Marine > Oceanic >... | reverse complement strand
ATCCACCCAGCCTGAACCAGTCCAGTGATACCCGTTGAAAACGCCGTTGTATTCTCCACTAATCAGGTACCAGGTAGATCCCATCTCAAAAACTGCCGGCCTGCTGTAGTCCCCCACATCGCCGAGACCGGCGATGATACTGGTATTAGACGTCCAGCCAGTTATTTGACTATGAGGAATAGCCAGCGGGAACGCTTGGCTCGCCGGTAGTCCGGCCGCCAGCATCAGCAGGCAGGCAACTAGCGAGGCTCCTATAAGGATTGCAAATGTTTTTTGCATCGTGGGCGCTCCCTGTGGTATTCTCTATCGCCGAACGACCTTGTGAGCGAGAACCTTGTCCATCCCTTTCTGTACGGCGCTCTGAGAAGGCGCCTTGAGGGATAGATGCTTGTTCGTCTTGTAGGGCGACCCAGGGGCAACGCCAATCAATACGAACATCAGAACGAGAGTAAATAACCAGCTTTTCATTTGTGCCTCCTTATGCAAAGTTTAATATATCTGAAATCACATCAGAAATCTGCCGGACTGTCCAAAACAACAGATTTATACCGATCAGCCCGATGGCGATGGTATTGACGGTTGCCAGGGGGGACGATTCGGCAATGTCCTCGAAAAATGCCAACCCCCTCCAGAAATAGTACAGCCCCTCGGCATCGGTGTACATCTCTGGGACTGTATCGGATTGAAAGCTCGTAACCAGGGCATCGAGCAGACTCAACACCAACTGTGAGACCCAGATCACCGCCGCGTAGACTAGCAAGATAGCATCAACGGCCATCGCGATCAGGGCAACGGCCAATTGAGCCGCCATCGCCAGTCCCGCCATAATCGCGTTGAATGCAAAGACGATCAGCTTTATGAATTCCGCGACGCCGTTCACGATCATGGCCAGGAAAAGGCCCAGCCCGGTGAAAAATCCATCCACGGCGGCGGCCAATACGGTCATCCAGACGTAGAGGTTGTCACGTAACAGCCGGATGATGGTGGCGATGTACAAGCCAGCGGTGGTAAAGAACGCATTCAGCAATTTTCCGATCGTGACAAGCACGATATAGATAGCTTGTCCTGCCCAGATAAAGGCAGCCTCGACCAGGTTGCCGAGTTGATCGTACAAGTTTCTGGTGAAATCGGCGTAGAGTGTCAGAATATAATACAGGAAATTGGCAACGGCAGTGACGAGCAGCGCCAAAAAATCCCCCAAGCCAGTCCCCCACCCGCTGAAATAATCAGCCAGTTCCAAAAGCCCCTCGTAAGACCAGTCTCGAAAATTTTCGATATTTATAGCGCTTGCCTCGCCGTAACTCGTGATAGAGGTGTTTGCCGTCTCGCCGATTTCGGTCAGGTTGGTGTTGGTCCAATCGGCGAGCTCGGTAAAAAATGCCTCTACGTTGTCACCTAGTAAATTTCCACCGTTCTCGAACTCGTCTGCCAGCCAGGTCAATCCCTCGTACATCCAATCGCGGGCCAAGAGTATATGATCGCTAAAGAATTCCCCAATATTGGCAAAAGTCTGGGTGATGAAATTCGACCAGACAAACGCCTGGTACTCGATCCAGTGTATAACGTCGGCTGTAATGCTACCATCCCAGGTCAGGACGATGTTGAACACTCCAATGAGAGCATTGACAACAGTTAGCCCTATCCATAGCATCACCCGGGCAAGCCACTGAAACAGGCAGATTAACCAGCACAGCAACCACTCGATCCAACCTCCAATGTCCCATAAATAGTCCCCCTGCGGGCATGTAGTGCAGCTAAAATAGCACGCTGAGTCGGGATCGTCAGTATTGCAATCGCCGATAGGTAGGAGGGGGATGATGTCGGTAAAAGGGACTGATGTTGTGATCTCAGTCGAAACGGATGCCTCTGCGTAGGAACACGGAGTCTCGACTCGCGCGGTGACGGTGTGGGTGCCCTGAATTAGCCAGCGCAGGTAAAATTGACGGTAGTCGTCGCCTGTTTCTCCCCAGATCGGCCCTGTGGCAATCCCGCCTTCGTCGATGCCCACTACATACTCGACCTCGGCGGGTTCGGTTGTGCTCCACGATAGCTCGTAGGGGGCGGCGACGCCGACCGTGGCGGTTGGCGGGCCGGTGAGATTGATGTAGTCTACCTCGATGCAGTCGGTAGTCGGGTGAGTGACTGGCAACCCGTTCACCTCAGCGACAGTGACGTGCCACGTGCTTTGGGTGACGTCCTGGGGACACATTCGGATCCACTGATTCCAATAAACTGATTTTATGTACGGTCGGCCTGGCTCAATCGCGTAGCAAAACGCACTATATAGATCGCTCCAGTACCTCGGAAAATCCCCCCCCTGCCCACAATCTGACAGATCCGGGTTGCTGCAACTTCCAGATCCCATTGATCCGGGCGCTTCAGTACAATCACCTGCAAAATAACTCTTGGGATATACACCTGTCACGCATACAATCAAATTTTCGACCGCTGAGGCATCAGCGGCAAAAACCCAACCTAGATCGTCGTGATATGAGCAGTTTTCGCTTTCACAGAGCCATGTAGTAGCAATCCGTAGTGGGGATTGGAGGCTCCCGTAAATCTCCCCGCTGAGCGAGGGAATCGAAAGATCGTCCAGCCCCTCGAATTGCAGGGTTCCGGTGTATGGCTGTTGCGGCGGAGAAGGGGCAGGAGCGGCGGTTACTGTGGCAGAGGGAGAGAGAGCCAGCATTACTACAATGAGGACCCCAATGCCAGCGAGCGCAGAGGCTATCGAACGGAAAAGGCGCTGAGTATTCATAAATCAAGAAAACTTAAAGGGCAGCCATCCCCCTGCAGGCTGCCCTTTTTGGGCTTCCTTGTGCAGAGCCTGGCCAGGGGGCCTGCACTCCATATTCGTATTGAACGGCGATTCACGTCTTGTGATGCTGTGCTACCGACTTGGTTGAGTTGTGCTTGTTGTCAACAGATCTATCGGCTGTTACCGGAAAGCCGAAATGATCTTGTTGACCACAATAAACCCAAGCGAAATCCCGGCCGCCACGTAGACGACCGGTAACATAGCCTGGATTATTTGGTCGGCGTAACCGAAGATCGCGCCGATCTGGATGATGAAAGACATTTTTACCTTACCTCCTTGGTTGAGTTGTGCTTGTTGTCAACAGATCTATCGGCTGTTACCGGAAAGCCGAAATGATCTTGTTGACCACAATAAAGCCAAGCGATATCCCTGCCGCAACGTAGACGACAGGTAAGAGCGCCTGGATTATCTGGTCGGCGTAACCGAAGATTTCGCTGATGTCAATAGTAAAAGACATTTGTACCTCCTTATAGTTTTGGCTCGTCACTATCTCTTTCGCCAGCAAATCGGTGACTGATCTGTTTGGGCGTGCTAAGGCGCGTAAAGCGCGTCAGTATCCAACAAGTTGCCACCAGAACCGCCCCTGCAACGGCCACACCTAGCATCCAGGCCCAAACAGGCCAAAAGAGGGTCAAGAACGCTTCTTGAAAATCCACTAGAACCTCTTTATAATGCGAGCAATCTGATCCGCGAATAGCAGGACGATGTAGATCACGGCGAAAACTCCGCTCGTTGTGAGAAAAGCATTTGCCATCTCTGGTATCAGACTCATAGCCGCTGCATTGCCAAGCGTAAGATTATATCGAATATCCTGATCAGGCATGAGGCCATGAGCAGGATCGTAATAGAGGCTTCGCCGTAGGTGAATCGCCGTTCAATTACCCACATGGCGCCACTCGTCGTGGTGTTGGTGATGAGTGTGGAAGCCTCGATTTCCAGCGGATCAGCGAAGGTCTGTATAGTGTGGCAGACAGTGTAAGGCTCGTCTCCATCGAGCATAACTTCACACGTGATGGTCGTCTGGCTACTGATGGACGGGAGACCATCAGTAGGTGGTGCATCCTTGGCGGCTGCTACGTCGGGAGTTGCCAGCAAGACAACCCCAATGAGCAGGGCAGCGTACACATATCTCCTGGCGGACTGGCGTTCGTCAACAGTACTGCCAGTCCGCCGCAACCGACGAAGGGAGCCAACACCCACACGCACACTTGCAACGTTCATAGTGCTAGGGTATCAAATTAGATCGTGCCTGCCAACTGCTTTTTGTGTATGCAAAAAGTATATGCATTTTGCGTACACATTTTGCAATCCGTCAGGTTGCAAAATAAGGTCGGGGAAGTACAATTCTGACATGATGCCCCCTTTTATAGTACTTTAGTACTATTTACCACGATCCGCTTGACAGGGTAATAGAATGAGTGTATAATCTCATTATTACTGAGGTCATAAGGCAAGACAATGGAACTAAAACGCTTTACGGTAGACTTAGAACCAGACGTACACGACAAATTCAGGCGTAAAGCCTTCGATTACGATTTGCCTATGACAGAGGCGGGGCGTCGCTTAATCCTCTTGTGGATTGAGGACAAGATTGACATATCCCGCGAACCTCCAGTCAGAAAACCACATCAGACTGCCCCATAAAACGAAACCGCTAGTGCAGCAACACTAACGGTTTCAGGCAGTCCCTTGTCACCGCACATTAACAAGCAAGATTTGGAAGGGACCACCTCAGAGCGGGTGAGGGGACTCGAACCCCTGACATTCAGCTTGGGAAAATTTAGGTCATATTGTTGAGCGGCGAGAATAGTGTGCAAAAGGAAAGAGCCAGAATGACGCAAATAACCCACACGGAACTAGGCGCGATAGGAGAAGTATACGTAGCCCATTTATTGTCAACGGTAGGTCTGCAAGTGCAACGTGAAGGCCCCGCCGACCTGGTAGTCAATGGGCTTCCGATTGAAGTCAAGACAGCGCGCTTATCCTTCTACCGAAACAATCGACGCCGAGGGTATCAATTTTGCCTGAAACGTTCGGGCAAAACCAGCATAAAAGCACCTCTGGTAATTTTGCTTTGCTACTGGGATATCACCAGTGATCCCGTGGCTTTCATTATCCCCGCCGACCTCATAGGTCAGCGGCAAAAGATCGTTATCCCTGGCCCCCCTTGGAGCTATTCAGGGAAATGGTCGATCTGGTACCAAAAATGGGAGATTCTGGCTAGCTTGTTGAAGGAAGAAATGAGCACACTCGGACACCAAGCAGTCGCTATTCAATCAATTGACTCTTAGCGAGGTACTTAGCGAGGTACTAAGCGAACTCAGGAATTCTTTCCTCCTGGGTATTAGCGCGGAGATCACACCATGCGCACAGATCACAGTCTCATTAACAGAAACAGCCTCTTGACCAGTTGGGCGCGGCATCTGGCCAACGCAGCCCGTCAGGGAGCGTTGACCGGCAGGCCTTGCCCGGTCTCCCGCATCGAGACGATTGCAGGTCCGCGTGCGGGGGCGCTGGAGATTTTCGCCGGGTTGGGTTGCGGCCACCTGCTGCGGGCGCTATCCAAGAACGACGCAGCGGTGTTGCGCCAGTTCATACCCTGGCATTTCCCGGGCCAGCCCCAGGTCTATATGGCGGGTCGTTACGTTCGTTGTGAAGCGGGATGGCCTGTCCACCTGGCCAGCACGACGATCCGCCTGGATGGGTTGTGCGAAAAACCAGAGAGAGGAGGGCGTTGGGTGGCGGGTATGTCTGAGAGCGGCGCCGTCGTCGTCCTATCACTGTCGGACAGAACTCCCCACTTTTTGATCAGTGGCGCAACCGGATCGGGCAAGTCGGTGAAACTGAGGTCCGCCGTACTGCAATTGTCCCGCGATCCCGACAATTCCATCCTACTAATTGATGGAAAAATGGGAGAGAGTCTGCGCCCGGTCGAGCGCCTGGCGGGGGTCGTCGGGCCGTGTGCGGTGGATGGTCCGACCACGCGCAACGTGTTGGGCTGGGCTGCCGCCGAGATGAGGCGGCGCTACCAGAGCGGAAAGCAGGATGGACGCATCATCGTCGTGATTGACGAGTTTCAGGAATGGGTAGGCGACGAGGTGATCGTTGGCTTGTTGCGGAAACTGGTCGCGCAGGGGAGAGCCGCGCGGGTCCACTGCCTGCTGGCGACACAACATCCCACGGTGGCGGCGTTCGGCGATTCCAGCATCCGCCGCAACCTGGTGGGCAAGGTTGCACTCCACGTCCTGGACTTTGACGCGAGTCGGGTGGCCGTAGGGGGACCGACGCCAAGAGCCGATCATCTACTCGGTGCTGGAGACAGTTACGCAGTGGGGCCGGGCGCGTGTCACCGGGTGCAGCTCGCCTACGTTGACAGGCGAGACTTTGACGCAGCAGACCACGGCTTTTTCAAGTTCCCTCGTTGGCCTGAACATCAGCCCGAGAGCATCGGGCGGGATATTCCGGCGGGCTGGAGCTATACCGGAGAGGAGTTGGCCACGTCAATCATTTCGGCGGTCGAGGGCGAGGGACGCCCGGCGCTGGTCAATCGACTACTGGCAAACGGGCTACAGCGCCCCGGATCGGGGCGGGCGAGTCGTTTGCTCCGGCTGGGACAAGACACCAATGCTGGGCTACAGGAACAGGGATATACTGCCCGCCCTGCCTGCCTGCCCGGTAATGCACACTATCAGCCTGAAGATCGGCGTCTGGTGATACTTTCGGCGGCGTGAATACATAAGCGGGCAGGCAGGCAGACCGGGCAATGAGCAAAGAGAGTAAACGAGTAGCACAAAAAATGAGCTTTTGGATTATGGCAGGAGTTGCCGCATTGATGATTTCCGCTGCTATCCTCTGGTTGGTGTGGCGTGGAATGCTCCAGGTCCCCCCCAACGTAGCGAGGGCCTGGGCGCTGGCAGCGACGGCGCTTCTCCCTATCGTAGCCTGTGGAGGCTGGTGGTTTGGGCACACCGAAGCGCGCGGGCGTCTGGCTGGAATCGATCAGGCGGTGGATAAAGTGATAAGTGCGGCGACACGAGTTGCTGCACCAAAGACAAACCAATCAGTCACACCAGGTCCGCCCGTTGTCGTGTTGCCAGACGTCGAGATTTCTCCTCGCCAACTGCCGTCCGGTAACGATGTGATTGAACTGTAAGGAGCCTAAAAGATGCGCAAGAAATTGGAGTTTCAGTGTGAGCGAATCGAAGCGGTGCTGACGATGCACAAGATACCCGCACGGGTGACCGGCGGCGGCGTGACGCCCCGCTGGATCCGTTTCCAGGTGCTTCCCGCCGTGGGAGCGAAAATCTCCAAGATCAAAGGGTTGAGCGAGGAACTGGCGGCTGCCCTCGACGCGCCCAATTGCCGGGTATCCCGGCGTGGGGCGGCTGTTGACATCGAGGTGCCACGCGATCATCCGCAGCCGGTGCGCCTGCTGCCCCTCTATCGCCAACTCGATCTCGACGACGTCCCGCCAGCAACCGCGACCCTGGGCCTGGCCGACGATGGCGCGCCTCTGCTCATCCGGCTGCCCTCCCCCGACGTGGCCCACGTCCTGGCAGCGGGAACGACCGGTTCGGGCAAGACGGCGCTTTTGCAGACAGCGATCCTCAGCCTGGCGATGGCCAACCCCGCCCCCTCCCTCTGGAAGAGAGAAGGTCGGAGCGGGAGCCTATCTATGGTACTGATAGACCCCAAGGGAAGCGCCTTCAGCCTCTTCGAGGGATTGCCCCACCTGGCCAGTCCAGTCATCCGGGAAGTCGAAGAGACAGCCGAGGCGCTGCAAAGTCTGGTACGCCTGATGGAGAGACAGGGAACTCGCAACTCAAAACTCGCGACCCGAAACCCGCACATCGTGGTGGTCATTGACGAGTTGGCCGATCTGCTGATGGTCGGCGGCAAGGAAGTACAGACGCCGCTGACCCGCCTGCTGCAACGCGGACGCGCGTATGGCATCCACGTCATCGCGGCCACGCAAAAGCCGAGTTCCGCCGTGCTAGGGCCGTTGATCAAGGCGAATTTTCCCGTGCGGCTGATCGGGAGAGTGATTAGCGCGACGGACGCGCGGGTGGCCAGCGGGTGGAGCGGGACGGGGGCGGAGCGGCTGCTGGGGCGAGGCGACTTTGTCGCCGTGGCCGAGGGACGGGTGATACGCTTCCAGGCGGCCTACGTCACGCCAGATGAAATTCATGAGGTCGTGGCCCGGCTGGCGCAGGGCGCGCTCCCATCTATTTTCGTTTCGACAGACTCGGAGCGTCGCTCGTGTATCCCCCTGGCTCCCCGATCATCCCTTTTACCCGGACCGATGCGGCAGTTGGCCGAGGCGATTAGAGGAGGAATATATGATGATTATGATGAGAACTGGGGGAACTATCATGCAATTGACTGTTAACGCGCTCGAAAATCTAATCTTGTTACGCCGACAGCTCGAGCACGACACCGGCCAATCCATCCATCATCTCAACCTCAACGCCGCCGCGCTGCTTGATGACGTTTGCCGGGCGTTGGGTTTGGATGATGCACAGATCTGCTACATCCTCGGCAATGGCTATGAAGACATTTACCCCATTGAGTGAGGACTACCCCCACGAGCCGCTGCACAAAGTGATGAAACACCTGTACGCTTTAACACACCAGGAGAATTACCATGCAATTGGGAATTGACCCCGGATTCGGAAATTTCAAAGCCGCCATCATCACGGATGACGGCCCGCACGTGTCCGTCGTTCCCTCCGTCGTCGGTGTGGGAGAGACCGACGTCGGACTGCTCGGCATCGGCGACCTGGGACGCAGCCGTCGCCGCAATCTCCCCGACCGGGTACAATTCGACGGCGTCGCCTATCTGGTAGGTGTTGGCGTTGCCCGCTACGCCCGGCCCGTCCAGCGAATGGACCTACACCGGCTTTCGGACGGGCCGGAGTTGCGGGCGCTGTTTTACGACACGCTCTACCAGTTGAATCCAGACCTCGGTGCGGTTGACCTCATGATCGGCCTGCCGGTCGAGGTGATGGCGGACCGCAACCTGGCCCGCTCCACGCTGCGCTCTCTGCGCCAGTGGCTCATCGGCGACCACTGCTTCACCGTCAACAGCGACGAAGCCACGTTGACCGTGACCGGCTGCAAAGCAATGGCCCAGCCAGCCGGGGCCTTTTTCGCTTGGGGATTGAACGACGAGGGGAAATGGACGCAAGAGATGGCGGCCCTGACCGCCCCCATCGCCGTCTGCGACGTGGGGTTCAACACGCTCGACCTCTTTGCCGTGCAGGGCGGCGAGATCACCGCCCGCTACACAGGCGGCGACACGGTGGGCATTCGGCGGGCCGCCGAACTGCTGACCACCGCCGTGCACGGCGAGCACGGCCTGACTCTCTCGCTCCACGAGGCGGACGCGCTCCTGCGCAAGCGCCGCCCCCTCCTCTACACGACAGACGGCGAGGCGGACCTGCGCCCGCTGGTATCCCAGGCGATGGATACCGCCGCTGCGGGGGTGGTCAATTTCGTCGAGCAGCGCTGGGGCAACGGGCGGCAATTCGCCCGCCTGCTATTCACCGGTGGAGGCGCAGAGGCGTTGCGCTCGGCGCTCCTGCGCCAGTATCCGCATGGTATCATCTTGCCAAATCCGGTGGCGGCGAACGCGATCGGGTTGGCGCGGTATGGGGTGCGGGCATTCGCAGAATAGCGGGCAAAGGACGAAAACAAATGACGCAATGGCTTCATTACGTCGGCGGATTCTACGACACAGACAAATTCATCGCCGAAGCCCAGCGACTTGGCGTCAGTCGCCGTATCGCCCCCAATATGGCAAAGTCGCTCAGGTACGGCGACACCATAGGGCTGCTCAAGAACGGGGCCAACGGCGTCGTAACTATCATTGCCGAGTTCCGGGTTGAACAATTGACTCTCGATTCAGAAATAGCCCAGCAGGTCGGCGCTCAACTCGTCGCTCAAGGTCGAGCGCATTTCTCAGAGGGAGGGGGGAGGGTTGTCCGTGAATGTGGAAATTACGAGACGGGCGGTACCTGGTACGTTGACGCAGACCTTTCAGAGATCGTTGAAAAGGCTTCTGGAATTGCTGAGAAAAGGGGCGACAAGTTCTCACTACTTATTGGCGGCCCGTTGATTAAAGCCCTCGAACCTCCCGTCCTATTGCAACCTGCACCACCGTTTACACGGGGTTTTATGCGCTGTAGAGATGAAACTGGCTTTGAATTTGAAGGTGAATCGGAACAAAAGATGGTAGCACTGCTGGATTACAAAAAGCGTAGACGTAAAAAGCGGATAGACCTACAAATGGCATTACCAGCATTTACGTAACAGACATCTAACCAGTCGGGTTGTCGCAATCGGGAGGCTTGAAATGTCAGGTTCAGAGTGGCTAGAGAAACAAGGCATTGAGATGTCAGAATTTGGGCGGCAGGTAGCCGATTTGGTTGGCGAATTATTTGATGGCATCTATCACATCGGAAAGCAGGCAGTAAAAGCGAACTGGAACCGTGATAAGTTTGTCAGTGTTGTCGTACAAGACCATCATTTTTCAACCTACGACAGTAGTATGCTGACACACTTGATCATATTGGCGCACAATCGGAATATACGTGCTCACACAAGGGCTGCCGCGCCTGGTTATTTGCGTCTCGAGTTTATGGCTGTGACACGCTCTGGTTTTTTTGCAGACCGTCATCCAACACTACAGGAGAGCCTGGAAAAATTCGGAGTAGCGATCTAACCCTCGCATCATCTACTAAAGGAGTAGCGAACTGATGAAACTGAAAGGCGCCCAGTCAATCGCCTGGGAAGTGATCGAGAGCCTGTCTCCTGCTTGCGAGCGGATCGTCTACGCTGGCAGCACTCGCAGGGAAAACCCAGAGGTAAAAGACCTGGAGATCGTCTATATCTCCAGGATGGTCACAAAACGGGTCACCCTTTTTGATGATGCCCTTGTACCTGCCACTGAGGAACTGATCGCTGATCTGGTAGACCGCAGACTTTGGCTCTACGACGACGTCGTCCGCAGGAATGGCCCCAAGTACAAGCGGATGATGCACGCTCACACCGGGTTCACGATCGAGCTTTACCGCGCCCAGGCCGACAACTGGGGGCTGGTACTGGCCCTCCGCACCGGCCCCGCCGAGTTCAATCACTGGCTGGTCGAGCGGATGGGCGGCGCGATGCCGGTTTTTATGTGTATGCGCGAAGGGTATCTCTGGAGGCGAGGAAAGCGACTCGATTCCCCCGACGAGGAAACGTTTTTCGCTCAGATCGGCGTCCCTTGCTGGCCACCAGAGGAGCGCAGCAAAGAGCGATTGATGGCCTTTCTGAAAAGACGTTGGAGAGGGGCCGAATATGGGACTCAATTACTCGAGCGAGAACCGATGACGGCAGAATGATAGCAAATGACAGCAGATAATATCAAATGCTTTCAACTTTCCATCCGTCTCTACCCCGGCGACGACGACGACCTGCTCACGTGGCTGCACGAGCAGGACGACCACCACGGGGCCAAGACGCACGCCATCAAACGAGCCTGGCGGCGAGGCATCGGAACCGGCGATGCAGCGCCCTCGCCCGCTCTAGACCTGGGCGAGATGCGGGCCGTCGTAGAAGCCGCCGTCACTACCGCTATGGGCCGCTTCGACGTATCCGCAGTCAGCGGAAGCGGCAACGAGAACGACGGTGAGGCGGAACAATTGCTCGATGCCCTGGGGAAATCGCTGATCTTGGAGGATCTATGAACAAGGCTCTCATCTATGAATTAGGACGCTCTATTTCATTTGGCAGACTGCCATTGTTAGCCAAGGTGTTGTGGCCCATGCTTCTTGCCGCCAGCGACGACCAGGGGCGCGGCCTGGCAGAACCGGATGTTATCAAGTGGCACGTTTGTCCTAACGTTCAGGAGATCACTACAGAGAACATTCCCGAACTGCTCAAGGCGATGGTGGAACAGGGAATGATCGAGGACTACCAGGACAGCCGGGGACGTTTACTCTACCAGGTCGTGCGCTGGTGGGAATATCAGAAAATGCAATGGGCGCAACCTAGCCAGTATGACGCGCCGTCAGGGTGGAATGATAGGATAAGATACCGGAACAATAACGAGTATCAGGAAAGAAATTGGAAAGCTGAAACGAAACCCAAGCCTTCACCTGAAACCCAACCCGATCCTTCACCTGAAAGCTCACTTGAGACTCCACCTGAAACCCAACCCAATCCTTCACCTGAAAGTTCAGGTGAGGGTACACCTGACCCCTCACCTGAAAGTTCAGGTGAGGGTACAAACCAAACTAAACTAAACCAAACTAAACTAAACCAAACTAAACTAAACCAAACTAAACCAACAACAACCCCCACCGACAAAAACCAAGACGCCAGTTTTGTTGATGTTGTTGGTCTTTTGGCTTCTTTTGGTATTCAGGAAACCTACCTCTCTGAGATTGCCAACAATGGCTCAGACATTGCTACCGCCCAAGCATGGATCTGGTATGCAAAGAGCCAGAAGAATCTAACCTCTTTAACTGGTTTTGTCGTCGATCGACTACTAAAGCACATCGATCCACCTGCTGACTTGCATAACCTGGCCTGCATTGTACAGCAGCTCTACCCTGAAGAACTGGAGATACTGCGCGACCGTGCCAGTGAGCGCCAGAGGCACGGTCCAAAGTACACCTGGTGGCCGCTGCTGTTCGGTGAGGAGCGCAACGAGCGCCTGGCCGAATTGTTTGACGACTGGAACACGTTGGAATTGTGGTACACCCACACCTACCCGGACGATGACCAAACAACGGAGGACATAGATCCCGAGTTTCAGGCAAAACGGCGGGCGGCGCTAGCCGAGTGGACAGAGCGACACGAAAAGGCGGAGACGCCACCAGGCGGCGACATGGTGATCACCGGCGACCTGACCGCCTCGCAGGTCTGGACGAATGCACTTGACGAGTTGACCTTGCAGATGACGGAGGCTACGTTCGTCACCTGGCTCCAGGATGCTCGACTGGCCCGGTATAGCGACGATACATTTACCATCCAGGTCAAGAACGAATATGCCAAGGACTGGCTGGAAAATCGGCTGCGCGCCACAATCGAGCGCACGTTGACCCGATTAGCCAGGCAATCTATTCAGATATGCTTTGAGGCAGGTTGATTTTATACCACTAGGAGAATGATGCTCTTGGATATAGCTGCTATTATGGGACTCAAGGGGAGTCAGCGTATCGTCTTTGAGGAGGTGCAGCGATTGTTGGACATGGGAGAGAAGGTCAGCGTGATGAAGGTATCGCTCCTGACCAACTATCACTATATGACGGTGTGGCGCGCCTTTCGTGGCCTGCGCAGACTTGGATTGTTGAACATGACTCAAACGAAGCGGGGCGCGCCTGCCCAGTACGCGATCACTATTGAGGTGTGATATGGGAGTGATAAACCCGGTGCATTTGTTGCAAGCAGTGTGGAACGCTGCCCGTATGGACCAGGACGAACGAGCCAGGCGATTGCTGGCCGCTTTTATCTCTCGTGATGTTTACAATGCTGGAATGCGCTTGCAACGCTTGGCGCAGCAAATAGGCGAGGGATTTGAGGAGGAGGTGAACGCATATTTGAGGACATCTGAAATACTGGTAGTCGAAAAGGTATGGGGTCTGACTGAAGCGAACGAGATCCGTGGCGAGTTGGAGCAACGTATAGCCGAGGCGCAGCAGCGTCTCGAAGGGGAAAATGATGTTTGAGTCTATTTCGCATTACCTGGTCGTCGTCGGTGTAGCGGTCACGTGGGTGATGAGTACGGCAACGCTGGCCGTTTCAGGAGTAACGCTATACCTGATTTCACGGCGTGGCAAGAAAAGCAAATGATCGAACTCACGAGCACCCAGGCGATCGTCGCTATGGTGATATTGTTGACTTCCGGCTACCTGGTCGGGGTAGCAACCGGTTGGTGGTTGGGGGGGCGAGCATGACACTGACACCGCGTTACACGTTATGGCTGGAGATGCTGGCAGCCCGCGATAGCAGTACGTTGGTGCTGTTCCTCCTGGCGGCGGCGGTCGTGGGGTTCGTCTACTACGCCCGGCGTTGGCGGCAGCGGTTGTTGTGGATGGGCGTTGCGGCATTCTGGTGGACGCTGATCGTGTTCCTGTTCATCAATCCCCCGGCCATTCCTCGCCCCACGTTCGGGCTGTTGATGGGGCAGCCCTTGTGGTACGATGAGACGTTCACCGTGCACGTCGCCCGCCTGCCGCTCGATCGGATGATGCAGGCGGTGGCAGGCGATGTGCACCCGCCGCTGTGGTACGTCGTGGAGTGGGCTATGGTCCGGCTCCTTGGCGAGTCCGCCTGGGCTGTACGTCTGCCCGCCTTGCTCTTTGGCCTGGCGTCGGTCTATTTGACCTACCGGCTGGCGCTGGCACTGGGCCACGAACGCAAGACGGCGCTGTGGGCTGCTGGCTTGTTGGCCCTGATGCCCGCTCAGGTCTATTATGCCCAGGAAGCGAGAATGTACACATTGATCGAGTTCTGTGTATTGCTCGCTGTTCTAGGCCTGGTCGAGTGCAGATTCTATCTTATGTGTGTGGGCCTGCTAGGGGTGGTCTATACACACAACCTGGGCGTGCTTTTCGCTCTTGTCATCGGCCTGCTGGCGTTGTGGAGGGAACGCAAGACGGCGCTGTGGGCTGTGGTGAGTGCTGGTGTGACTGTTCTCCTCTATTGGCTGCCGTGGCTGACGATCACACTACGACAGGTGCAGGCGGTAGGCGGCGGATTCTGGATACAGGCGAGCAGTCTCGGTGGCTATCTTTTGCCGCTCTACCGGCTCACGTTGGGGATGGGGGCGGTGGGGTTTGTCGAGCAACACGCGGCGATGGCGGCGGCGGGCCTGGCTGCGCTGGCGTTATGGGCGGCGGTACGGGCTCGGGAGTGGGTAATCATCTCGCTGGCGATGGTACTCGGTCCGGCGATGGCGTTGGTGCTCATCTCTGAGCTATGGCGTCCACTGTATCTGGAGCGGGTATTTCTCGTCTCCCTGCCCTTCTTGATGATCCTTGTGGCCTTGGCGCTGCGACGGATGCGCTCTGAGCATCGCCGCCCGATCCTCGCCGTACTGCTGCCGTTGCTGGCTATTTGTCTGCTGTTCCAATCAAAGGGGACGGAGGGCTATGGCGCTTTCGCCAGTTCTATCCTGGAGCATTACGAGGGAGGAGACACGATCTACCACGTCAACCTCGCCAGCTACATTCAAATGCGCTATTACTTGCCGGAAGCGGAGCACGTCTGTTGGCCGGACGCCGGGAATCTCCAGCAGGCGCTATCGCTGGAGACACAAGCGGCGATGGGCATACGCCGGGCGGAGGCTGCCGAGGTATGGGATAGAGAGAGGCGCTTGTTCGTCGTGGGGATGCTGCACCCGATGTCAACGGCGGGGGAAGAGCGGGCGCTGGAGGAGGCGCTGGAATTGGGCCAGGCGCGGAAGATCGTCGCCTGGGAAGACTCGGAGCTGGTCACGGCAGGGGTGTGGGAGGTACGGCCATGAGTGGGCGGGGTTTCACGTTTGCGCTTACAGATTTTTACTGTGGCGCGGGCGGCAGTTCCACAGGAGCGGTGATGGCCGGTGCAGAGGTCAGGAATGCCGCCAATCATTGGCAACGGGCGCTGGAGACACACCAGCGTAATCACCCGCACACGCGACACTATATGGCTGATCTGTTGGAGGCGGACCCCCGGCAGTTTTCGTATACGCCCATCGCCTGGTTCAGCCCAGAGTGTACCACGCATTCACGAGGGCGGGGCAAGAGTGTGCTAAAGCCTATGGAGCAACTGCACTTGTGGGAGCCACGGGATCCGGACGAGGAACGCTCTCGCGTCACGATGGAGCAGCGCGTTGCGATTGAGGCGGCGGCTCGGATGTTGGCAGAGATAGAAAAGGAAGAATGGGACCATCTCAGCAACGTGCGTGTTTTGTGCTGGGGAGAAAGATGAACGTCGGGAGTAGGGAGGGGGACGAGTGGGGGAAATCAGGACAGGAAAGCTCACGATTGATCTTTGCGTCGTAAACGGTGTGCCTGGCTGCGCCACAGATTGTTATCCGATGGGGGAATGGGAAGTTGTCAGCACAGCGGAATCGTCCGCCTATTGGCCCAGCATCGAACAACAATACGAGGCGGTCAAGGAGGGAGTGGAAGCGTTGGTGTGGGCGTATGATACGTGGTTTGGGTTGAGGCGGAAACGATGATCGCCCAGATTGTAGCGTGGAGTAGTGTCGGGCTACTGGCGCTGGCGCTGGTGATCGCCGTGGTCTACTATGGCTTGGTGCGCCGGGCGCTGCCCAAGACGGCGCTCGACCTGCCCCTGCTGGCGGTGACGGTGGCGCTATTGGTCTGCCGCTATTTCTCGGTTGACCGGGAGCATTCCTCCTGGCGCGTTCTGGTTTGGTGTGGCTACCTGGCCGTGTTCTACCTGGCTCTGTCCATCCCCAGGCGCTGGATAGAGAGAACATCGGGCGCGCTGGGGTGGGCGGTGGCGCTGGTCTGTGTGGTGGAGTTTGTGTTGACCCGCCAACGGGCGCGGCTGTTGGGGAATCCGAATATCACGGCGGCCTGGTTGCTCGCGCTGGCCTACTCGATGCTGTCTTTCTGGCCCTGGTGGTGGGTAGGCGGGGCGGCTCTCTTTGCTACGGGGAGCCGGGGCGCTCTCCTGGGCTTGTTGGGCGCGACGGTGGTCGAGCATACCCATCTGCGGGCAGCCGCGCCCTTGCTGTTGATTCTGGCGCTGTGCTTTGTCGCCGTCCGCCCGTCTACGGTGAGCAACCGCTTGCTCACCTGGAAGGAGGCGGGGCGGCTGTTCCTGGAGCGTCCGCTTGTCGGGTGGGGGCCGGGCTGCTATCCGGTAGCGAACGGCTACGAGCCGGAAAAGGAGCACGCCGACAATTTCATCCTGACCGTGGCGGCAGAGATGGGGATAGCGGGGTTGGCGGCCTGGGGCTGGCTGCTCGTCGCTGTTGGTCGTCTCGTGGTACGCTCGGAGGCGCAGGCGCGGTTTGGACTGGTAGCGTGGGGAATCCACAATCTGGTGGATTGTACGCTGTGGTGGCCCTGGGTGGGCATCGGGGTGATGGGGTGCTTGGCGTGCATGTTTAGAAATGGAGGCAGAAATGTCAATTGAAAAGGAATTAGGCAACTTCATCTGGAAGATTATAGCGGCTCTGGTTTTTCTATGTCTGCTTGCCACTCTTTATCAACCCCCGGCTTGTCAGATTGTAGTCGCTGATAAATGGAGGAGTACCGAAACTGCTGGTATAAATAGAGTCGAAACTGTTGCTTACATTGTCACTGAAGATGATGTAAGGTACAAAGTAGTTGATAGCTTGTTCCACAAGCTAGAGATAGGAGAATCCTATACAATCACCCTTGGTATTCTGGGGAACACGATAATCTCCGTCGAAGGGCCAATTGATGGCCCTGGGTAGGCATTGGGGTGATGGTGTGTCTGGCGTGCACGTGCAGTAACAAAGTGGAGGGGGGGCGATGCAGGCTATAACACGTCCACACGGTGGAAAATGGGCAAGGAAAGGTTTAGCTACGAACCCGTCTAACATCTGTTAAACGAGATTGCTTTACAGGTAAGGGGGAGCGATGGCAAGACAACTATCATTATTTGAGAATATGAGGCTTAACTTCAATGATGCGATAGAGTTGAGCTTACAAAGTCTGTGCGAATATGGCCAGCGATACCCGCACTGGGCCATAGCCTACAGCGGTGGCAAGGACTCGTCCGCTACCGTCACGCTGGTTGCTTGGGCGATCAAGGTTAACAAAGTGCCAACGCCTGCAAGCCTAACCGTACTCTACGCCGACACCAGGATGGAATTGCCGCCGCTCCAACGGACGGCGATGCACCTCCTCGCTGATCTATCCCGCGAGGGATTCGATGTCAAGGTCGTGCTGCCAGAGGTAGACAAACGATTCTTTGTCTATATGTTTGGATATGGCGTACCACCGCCGTCTAACACCTTTCGCTGGTGCACCGGGCAGATCAAGGTCAAGCCGATGGAGATTGCGTTAGGAAACTTGCGCGAGATGGACAAGTTTTTGATGATCACTGGCGTCAGGCTTGGTGAGAGCGCCCAGCGTGACCGGCGCATCGCTGTCAGTTGTTCGCGAGATAGCGGTGAGTGTGGACAGGGTTGGTTCCAGACGATGAGCAATGACGCCATAGCCGACATTCTCGCGCCCTTGCTCCACTGGCGTGTCTGCTTTGTCTGGGATTGGTTGTATTTCTGGGATCACGGGTTCCCCGTTGTCCAGGATATTGCCACCGTCTACGGGCAATCGGACGTCAGAACCGGATGTGTGGGCTGCAACCTGGCGAGTCGTGATGTAGCGACAACTCGATTGACGAATGAGCCAGAATGGGAACACCTGAGACCTCTGTTGGAATTAAAGCCGCTTTATGCAGAATTGAAAAAACCTCGCTGGAGAAAGCGGAAGGTAAACCCGGAACGGCGCAAGGATGGCAAGTGGTCGAAAAATGTCCAGAGAATGGGACCGCTCACGATGGAGGGGCGGGCGTATGGGCTGGGGCGGGTGTTAGACATACAGGCTCGCGCTGGCATAGACCTAATCAACGCCGAGGAGGAGGCGCGTATCCGTGAGATGTGGGAGTTGGATATGTGGCCGAGAAAATGGAGTGCGGACGACAGGAATGCCGGTGAATTGATTCCGGCGCGGGCGTTAACGGATAGCGGGCGTATTGCTGAACAAGCTCTTTTGCTAAACCCGTTGTCCGTCTGAGCCAGAGGGAAAAGAGGGGGAGCGATGCCGAAAATAGCGTACATCGAAAAGAAATTTGCTGCCAAGTCCGAGAGATTGATAGCTATAGCCAATCAGATCATAGCTGAATACCGGGCGCAGGGCTTTGACCTGACCTTGCGCCAGCTATACTACCAGATGGTGGCGCGCGACTATATTCCCAACTCACAACGGTCGTACAAGCGCCTGGGTTCGGTGGTCAACGACGCCCGACTGTCGGGCCGGATTGATTGGTACGCCATCACGGACCGGACGCGCAGCATTAGAAGTAATGGTCATTGGGACTCGGTAGAAAGCATCATCCAATCCTGTGCTGCACAGTACAGGGTGGACAAGTGGGAAAAACAAGACTACCGTCCAGAGGTATGGATAGAAAAGGATGCGCTCATCGGTGTTATTGCCGGGGTTTGTTCCGATCTAGACATCCCGTATTTTTCCTGCCGTGGCTACAACTCACAAAGCGAGATGTGGAGGGCGGGGCAACGTATGATCGGCCACTTGAGAGACGGCCAAGTCCCTTTTATCGTCCACCTGGGAGATCACGATCCCAGCGGCATTGACATGACGCGGGATACAATTGAGCGGCTGAAAATGTTTGTCGGCCAACGCGGGCTGGGCCTGGAAGTGGTCAGGATCGCGCTCAATCACGACCAGGTTGAGCAGTACAACCCGCCTCCCAACCCAACCAAGCTCTCGGATAGCCGGGCTAACGGCTATATCCGTAATTACGGGTATGACAGTTGGGAGCTAGACGCCTTGGAACCGGCTGTACTCGCCGGTCTCATTCGGGACGAGGTAGAGGAATTGATAGACTATGAAGAATGGGACAAGGCCGAATTATTAGAACGTGAACAAAAGGACCTGCTCAGTTCATTGTCTGAGAATATGAGCGAGATCAGGACTCACCTGGAAGGCCTGGAATGAACATTGCTACCATCCTTCAGGCCGGCGCAGCCGGCGTAATGTTCGGCATTGGCGGGGCGTTGGGGCTGACCTTTGCAGACATTGACCTGGCTCCCCCGCTCCCGATCCGCCATCGCTCGGCTTGGACACACGGCATGTGGATAGCGATTCCGTTGTTATTGCTGCGTGGGAATGTCCCGGTCTATTGGTTTGCCATTGGCTTTCTGCCTGCCCACGCCTGGCATTTGTTGCACGACATGTTCCCGGAGCACTGGCAAGGGGGGGCGAGAATCAGCCTCTATCCTCTTGGCTGGTGGAGGTTAGGAGGGGCGTTGTCAGTCCTGTGGCTGCTGCTGAATGCGGCGGGGTCTATGCTGGCGTGGCTGTGGTTGTCCATTTCAATCTACGAACGCTGTCCTAAACTGTGGTGAGAGGGGGAGAGATGTTGACAAAAGCATCTAGCTTGTTTCTTCCTATGAAGGAGCGCATTTTCCCAAGCGATCCTGACGTGCTAATGAGGCGGGAGATTCGCAGGGAAGCGAATTGGTTTGCGGAAACGATCCGCAGGAAATTGACCCGACTCGGTCTCTGCTATCGCTATCCAAAAAACCAGAAGGATTTTTTGGAAAAGGGTGTACAGGAGATAAAGTTCTTCAAAGCGACTGGCTCTCCCGATGCGGTCTATCTACATATCAATACGATGTTGCTACCAAGAGGGGTCAGGCTGGACGATCTGGCAGAGGAGGCGGTGCTTAATGACCTGTCGGTCGTCTGCGAACGCCCGGTGCGTTTTATTCGCAACCACACAGTCGGAGCGATGTATCTGATCGAGCGCAATAGCGGGGTGTGGGGTATCCCGCGCCTGCTGCCTTACGGTGACGTGCTCGACCAGTTCCCTGAATCGTCGGGCAAGCCTCTTCTGATACCGCTGGGCGTGGGGGAGAACAGAAAACAGATTTTTCGTAGCCTGGCACAGTTTCCCCACGCGCTGATAGGCGGCGCAACCGGGGCGGGCAAAACTACCTTTATGCACGGGTGGATCTGCTCTCTGATTCTCAAGAATGGCCCGGATGATCTACGGCTGGCGCTGGTGGATCTCAAGGGCGGTACAGAGTTCACCAGGTACAAGAAGCTGCCCCACCTGCTGACAAATGAGATGATGGTGACGGACCTGGAGGCGGGCGGGTTTGTCAAGCGGGCGGATGACGTTGTGCCGCTGCTCGCTTATATGCAGAAGGAGATGGATGGACGGCTGGCCCGGTTCGAGAAAGCGGGCGGGATTCAGAATGTACGGGTGTGGAACTATCACCACAGAAAGAGCAAGCTCCCCCGTCTGGTGCTGTTTGTTGACGAGTTGGCCGTGATTATGTTGGACCCAACTCTAAAGAAACACACCAAGCGGCTGCTGGCCGACATCACGGCGCGTGGTCGAGCGCCTGGCGTACACGTGGTACTGGCAACTCAGCGCCCAGAAGTAAAGGTTGTGGACGGGCTGATAAAGGGCAACATAGACGCGAGATTTGCCTTCAGAGTGACGGATAATGCGTCCTCGATGGTGATCCTGGATACCACCGAGGCCGCCCGGTTCAATGATTCGACTCCGCTCGGTCGTTTCGTTTATCGTTCTGGGCTGGAAAAGTACGAGGTGCAGGCCCCGCTTATCACGGATAAGCAGATTAGCCAGTATGTCAAGAGTGTGTGTGAGGGGCGAGGTGAGGAGGATGTAAAGTCTGTCCGCATACCGCCAGAGGAAATATTCGAGTTCTCCGTGCAGCAATTGGGGGGCAACTTTTCCAGGCGTGTCTTGTACAGTGCGCTAGATGGGCAAGTAAGTGTTGACTATCTAAATCGTTTGGGCGAAGACTATGAAGGTGAAATAATAGAGGTAGGCGGCGCTCTGTACGAATTGCAAGCGGCTAAAGGCAGTATGCCTCGCAAGCTTGTGCGTATAGAGGACGGCGGGGGAAATGGGAAAATTACTATACCACAAACCACAAACCACAATCAGAAATAGGAGAGTGAACGATGGAAAATCTAACACCTTGGGCGTTGTGCGGAAGCATCTTTTGTGTGATGCCGTTGATAAGTTTTGCGGCTGGCTTTTGGTTTGGCCGGTACGGGGTTGAAATCAAAATGAAAAATCCCGAAGGTAACCTACTGGCACGGTTTGGAAAGAAAAGGAAAGGCCAGTATGCGGTTGACGAGGGCTGAGATGTGAATCCAAAAGCCCACGTGGACCCGGCCCAAATCGCCCTTTGACCTTCAAGCGCGACCATCACCTGCGCCGCCGCTTCTTCACCGAGGCGACCTTCCAGCACAAGGCGCGTGTGAACCTCTACTGGCTGGCCTGGTTGCTGGACCAAACCACAAACTGTCACGATATCGTGCTTGATCCAATGGGAGGGGCTGGCTCTATCTTGCTCGCGGCTGCCAAACAGCGACCGGTCATCACCGGTGACGTCGAGCCGCACTGGTCCCGGCTCCAAGCCACGAATGCGCTCCGGATCCGTACCCAAATGCTCTTTAGCGCACCGGCATACGTGGCTCAGTGGGACGCGGCCAAGTGAGATTTCTCGACCCTTCGACAAGCTCAGGGCAGGCTTCCCTACGGTCGCTCGAAATGACGCTCGCTGGGCAAGTTTCTTAGTAGCGACCGAAGGAGCTTGTCCTGAGCGTAGTCGAAGAAAGTCGAGGAATCTCTCGCGGCTGAACGTATAGAGATTCCTCGACTCCACCGCCAGGGTTGCCCGCCATCCCTGGCGGGCTTTTTTTTAATACCGTTTTAATTTCCTTTTAATACCGTTTTAATTTCCCTCTGTTATAATAGAGATTGCGTATTTCACATATTCGTGGTACACTTGCTGCCCCCATTGAAACTCGCAGAAAGTGTATTCAGTAGTGATTTTATTCAAATAACAGGAGGAATGTCATGTACAACAAGAAACGTTCTGGTAAAAAATGGTCTTTGTCGCTCATCCCGGTCTTGCTGGCACTCGCCTTGTGTATGAATGGCGCGGCGGCAATCGCACAAGAGGGTAGGCCGCCATTCGCCGAGAGGTCCGTCGGGCCGACAATCGCACAACAAGATGAGCCAATCACCGAGAGGACCGTCGATCCGATAGTCACACAACAGGATGGGCCATTCACCAAGATGAGCGTCGAGACGACGCTCATCGAGTGGCAGCCGCTGGCGAAACACGCCGGCATGGTCTTGACCGTCTCTGGCCCGGATGGCCTGACTTATCGGCAGGAG
>Ga0209986_10001440_pt1 | contig 22775 bp, 26 predicted proteins | sample BlataG_FD_183168 | JGI IMG/M metagenome (GOLD analysis project Ga0209986, IMG submission 183168) | Deep subsurface microbial communities from Black Sea to uncover new lineages of life (NeLLi) - Black_00105 metaG (SPAdes) (version 2) | ecosystem: Environmental > Aquatic > Marine > Oceanic >... | reverse complement strand
TGGCTGAAGACAATCACACTTTGCAGATTCTTCCATCCAAATGCCGATGTGTCGTTCCCGAACATGAGCGATGAGGAATGGGAAAGTTATTTGAATGAGCTGATTGAAAAGTTGAGGAAGAGTTGAAAAGGTAGGGAATAATAGTAACTGCATGGCAATTGATTGTGCGCTCTGGAAGGATGAAGAAAGGAAAACGCTGTACGAGGCGCATCACGGCAGGTTCGACGCCGGTGGCGTACTTAACATAGGCTCTTGCATCTCCAATGCGCACATACACGATGCAGCGATAAAAGTAGCGAGTATATTCGCCGGGCGACCGCTGCGTGGCAATTATGAGGAAATAGCAGGTTACATCTTAAGTCGCGTAGGCGCGTGTGGCGTTGCATGGGGTGCGATGTCACAGAAGGCGGCTTCTATCGCTACGGGCTTAATGGAAATACCATTTGACGTGGCGAATCTACCGGGTCCTGGGTCCTGAAACAGGAGGGAGTGGGAAGTATAAAGAGGTAAGAAAATATCGAAAGGTTTGAGGAGGTGAAAACATGGATGAAAAAAAGATAAGGTTTGTTCTTTCCACTATCCCGACGATTTTACTCGTGGTGTGCATTGTAGCAGCATTTGCAACACATGGCTGGAATGTACGAACTACGGTTTTCTCAGAAGACCCGCGGAAAACTGTGGAAAGACTCTTGCCTTTCGAGTTTGATGCGGAGACAGAATTTTTAGAAGTTAAAGGTATTGAACTCGCAGAGGGAGGAAACAAGCTTGCTATCGAGGTAGTAATCCATTCACCGTTGAACGTACCCATGACGATAGAAGAGTTGTCGGCTGAGGTCGTTGTGGGGAACAGCACCAGCACCATAAGCTTGCCAGGTAAAGTAGAGATTCCTGCGAAGGGCTCGTCAAGCATAAAGTTAGAAGGGTCGCTTCCAAAGGCTGGAATGCCATCAGAGGCGGAGCCAAAATTTCGGAACATGAAGATGAAGTTAGATATTACGGGGCTAAAACTGGAGGTGTTTATGTAAGTAAATGGGCAATTCTGAAGCGGCTGCGAAGGCATGGCGCAGGATAAACTGGATTGGCGTTATAGCAGGTGTGCTTACGATTGCACTGCCATTTTTGGGGAAGTGGTGGCAGCTTACGCTCGGCACGGGAGCCGTGTTCATGGAGATGTCACCATTTGGAACAGATATAATCATTTTCGAGGAGAGTGTTTCTGGTGCCATAGGCTCACCGCTTCTCTGGTGGTTCTTACTCGGTCTCAAACTTGTGATTGTGTATCTTGGTGTGGTTCTTCTGGCAGGCTCGGTGCTATCAATTTCTGATAGGCATGTGGCGATTGCAGAGCAATTCATACATTTCAGTGCAAGAAAGCTCCTCTGGCTCGTTGTAGCATTTGTTGCTCTCTTGTTCTTCATCATTGTAATTGTAAATCAGGCTCCGGGCATCCTCGATTCTTTAATTGGCAATGCCCCTTTTCAGCTACGAAGTGATCTCCCATATCTTATCGGTGAAGGCGAAGTAAGTGGTGGGATAGAAGTCATGCGTTTTGCCTGTCCAATCCGTATGGAATTCACAAATGCTTTTGGAATAGCAGTGCTCGCTGCTGCGCTTGGCGTCGCTTCACGGATTTATCAGAAAAGACTTCATAATAAAAACATAACGTAAGAAAACTTGAAACAAACGGAGGGAAAAGAGGTAGGAAAGAATTATGTGGAAACAAAAAGGGAACATAACGGATTTGGAAAGGGAAGTGATATACAACGGTCTGTGCTGCTACTGTGGGTCTTGTGGTGCGTTCTGTAAAGAATACATAACCTACGAGAATGAACTCCCGGTGACGAAGAAGAAATGCCATGAGATATATGGTGCGTGTTATGAGTTCTGCCCGAGGACGAGCTTTGCACCTTTTAAAGTAGAAAGAGCGGTGTTTGGCGAGATAAGAAGCGATAACCTCTTGGGATATTACAAAGGAGATATTTTAACAGCAAGAGCAACTGATGATGCTATAAGAGCAAAGGCGCAGGATGGTGGGGTTGTATCAGCATTACTTGTCTTATTGTTAGAGCATGGTGAGATAGACGCCGCGGTTGTGTCGAAGACATCAGAAGAATGGGAACCCGAACCTTTCGTGGCAACAAAAAAAAGAGGACGTATTAGCTGCGGCTGGCTCGAAATAGAAATTCAACATAAAAAAAGGCAGTTTTATCGTTCATACAAAAGCAGGGAAGGAGATAAAGATGCCGATAAAGAAGATGCGTGACTGCGTGCGTGAAGCATGCAACTATTGCTACGATTTTGCAGCGGAGTTTGCTGACCTGTCGGTTGGTTCGATAGGTTCCGAGTTCGGATGGTCAACCGTGATACTGAGAAGCGATGCCGGTAAGGAATTGGTGAAGAGGGCGGAAGAAGAAGGTATGATAGAAACGAAGAAGCTTACAGAAGAGCAGATAAATGAAGTGAGGAGGCTTGCCTCATATAAAAAGAAGGGGAACTTGAAGAATATTTTTGATAAGATAGAGCCAATTAGAATCTTGAATATGCTGGTGGAGCCAGAGATGCTGGAAAAGTTTTTGAGTGGGGAATAAAGGTGTTGTTCGTACATGTGTAATTGCTCAATATCTTAGGGGTATAAATTCTAAGCACTAAACTATAAATCCTAAACAAACTCTAATTAAACCCTTTCAGGGTTTGCGGGGTCGTGGGGTAGAGCCCCACAGTTTAGGATTTGGTACTTAGGATTTTTTACTTTATATTGAACACATACGTCCATGTCAAACATTATTCAAACAACAACCTTGCGAGCATGCTTTTCTTTACATTCTTTTCCTCATCCCATTTCTCCCTTTTCTGCTCCTTTTTCTCCACTTCCTCCATCTCTACTGCCCTACCGCCGTGTTCACTTCTTCGCACCCGCACATCAACCAACACAGGCATTTCTATGCTCGGACTCGAAAGCAGTGCAACACCCTGTGGTATTCTTTTGATTTCCTCCTCCATCTCACTGCTCATGAACTCCAGACCCCTGCTCAACGCCCTGATGTCGTTTGGATTCGTTACATGGAGGATTATCTGCGTATTGCACTGAGAAATAACGTTCTTATCCACACGTGCAGGTCTTTGCGATATGACCAGCAGACCAAGCCCGAACTTTCTGCCCTCCGAAGCGATAGTTCTCAAAATATTGGAGCTGACCGCTTTTTCAAATCCCCGCTCGGGACAAAAGTTGTGTGCCTCCTCGATAACGAGCATAAAAGGTGGTATCTTCCCCATTTTCCTACCTTCAAATACTTCTTTGCACACACGATAAACGATCAATTGCTGCAATTTCGGCTCCGCTCCTTTCATGTCTATTATTGACGCCTTACCTACCTTTACGAGCTCTTCTATGCGCGTGGGACTGTCGGATAATATACCCGTCTCACGGATTCTTTCCAGGAAGTGAACAATTCTCCATTTAGCACTGCTTTTGCTCTCTGCCATCTTTTTAATGATGTCCTCAATTGTATAAAACTCCTTCTCTGCTTTTATTTCGTTTATGCCCTGGTATAATACACCCAATTGAGCATCAGACAATGGAAAAAGGTCGTATAATTCATTCACACTCAAATTTATACCATCTATGCGGAATAACTTATCAGCATCGGGATTTATGGAAAAATTCGATGGTGTGTAAACAACAACTTTGGAGGCATATCCTTTTGGAGAGATGCCAAATTTTTCCATTTGTTTTCTCTCTTCTTCGCTTCTGTTCTCGTATTTCAATGCAAGATACTCGCCGTGAGGGTCAATTATAAGTAAAGGAACATTCTTTTCGAGCAATTCCTCGATTAGCACGCCAGCAGTGTATGATTTCCCGCTGCCTGTTTTCGCTAATATGCTACAATGTTTCTGGATAAGTTCCTCTTTTCTCAAATATACCGGTATATTGCGTCCGTCAAGCATACCTAAGTTGATGCCACCGGATTTAAGTCCTAATGTGTCCATGATGAAAGCTTGGTCCGCCTTGAACACCTTCTCATCACGTGAGAAAGTGTTGTTTGGCTGCATTAAAAAGCCCCTTTCGTCTTTATATCCTATGATTTCAACAGTAGCTGTCTTTTTCTCTGCATCCACTATTGATACTACCCTTCCTAATATCCATCCCTCTAATTCGTTCCATACTTTTACATACTCATTCCTTCTTACCTCTCCAGTGGCAATAAAATCGAATTCGTGCAGTTCAACTTCGCCGGAAATTGTGCCTACTAATTTGTACATCTTACGTTGGATACCACTTCCGCTCGATAACTATATGACCATTCTCAACTTTAGCTACTTGACCTCTATCGCCACAGGTTATGCGCACAGTATATCTTTTCTTATCTATCTTACGGGCGTATAAAGTTGCCCTTTTAAAGTAATGGATCTCTATCTCGTCATCAGACTGCCCAGCCATCCAACCTCTTCACCCTTTACTTTACCTTCTTCTTCGAGAAAATTTAACGCTTCTACAACAAGAGGGGGGTCTAATTTTAAGTTTTCTATTATTTCACTGGTGATGCAGCCAGGATGTTCCCTTACATACCCTTCAATAACCTCCTTTGCTTCATTTTCAGGAATAATCCTGAATTTTATCTCTATCCCCTCTGTTGCCTCTCCCACCTCACTTTCTTGAAGCCGCCTTTCTCGTGCTATTTCCGACATTTTTAAATCCCCCCTCAAATTAATCGCGCATTCACAATCCCATCCTGCCCCGGTCTGCTTGTAACTATCGCATCGCCAATTTCAGTCTCTATCACCGCACCTTTCGTAGTTATATTCCGCCTTGCGAAGAAAGGATTGGCGGGATTGCTTTTCACAGTTATTATTTTAGCCGTTCTTGTGGTTCCGCTTTTCGTATCTGCGACGTTTGCAAATTCACATCTGAGCAGCCTTATTTTTTCACCGCCACCTCTTACACCGATTTTTTTTCTTCGTGTCACTCCAACAGTAGTTTCTGCTGCGGGTCTGCCCGCCTCGTGCTTCTTCTTCTTACGGTGGAAGTGAAGTCTTCCCCCCGTGTATTTCCTCTTTGACCTACCTTGCCATCTCATTTTTCACGGTCCTACAAAACCACATTCCTCACACCTGTATAAATTACTTTGCTTCCGGCACTTCGCACATCTACCTACCTCAACCTTTCCGCAGTTGGGGCACGAGAAGACCGTGAAGCCCTTCTCCAGCAGCTTTACTCCGCATGACGCGCAATACTCTGTCATAACATGCTCCTCTCCTTTTTATTTCTATTTTTATGTTCGCCTTTTCTTCATTCGCCACCGCCACCCTTGACATATCCACCACGGTAGACGGCATACTATATTTACACTTACCACTATTTATAATAATATCTGCTTTTATTTTTACTTCTTCTATGCAAGTCGGTGGATACCTACCAGATACATTCGCACTTGTCGCAGTTATAGGTCCCGTTTCTTTTATTATCCGGGTTGCGATTTCATTATCCGGGAATCTCACGCCGATGACCTCAGATGCTGCGGTTAAAATATCAGGCACAATTTCTTTTCTCTTCAGCAATACCGTGACAGGTCCTGGTAGCAGCTCGGTTATGATTTTTGATGTTTCGGAATCTATATAGGCGACTTTGTGCAGCATCTCGAAGGAGGAAACCGCAATGGAGATAGGTTGTGTAACGACTTTTCTTTTTATTTTATATACTTTCCGCACCGCTTCTTCGGAGAACGCATCCGCTCCTAATCCATATACCGTTTCGGTGGGGTAAACTACTGTGCCACCGCTTTTTATTATTTCTATCGCAGCCCTTATTTTGTCTTCTATATCTGGATGCATCTTATTTTACGTCTTTACCTTTTATTTACTCTTCTTTCGATATAAACATTATGCAAACCCTTTCTCTATTGCAAATAGCGCCTACTCTGGCGGAGTTTTTCAAGGTGCATCTGGTCTCGCAGGCACGCCCGGTCGAGCAGATACTCGATTTCGCTTATTCCCACAATCCTCAAGTAGTGACATTGGTAGTAATAGATAGTCTTGATTTCCTGTTTTATTTCGATTTCGCAGATGAATTAGAGAGAATTCACGACCTTGTCGAGCGAGATGGAGTTCTATTCGAGTGCGAAACGGTAAGCAGTCATACAACACCAGCGATTGCCTCTATTCTCACCGGGTTACGACCAGAATCGCATGGGATTCTCACAGGAGAAGATGTGGGCATGTCGAATGTAAACTCTATTTTGGAAATACTCGAGGATGAGGGTCAGAAGGCAGCCGCGGCAATAGAAACGAAGGGTGCAAAACCTCTTTGGGGAAGAATAAGCTATGTATTCGCAGTTGATGACCGTGAAGACATATTTGAATACGACGAGTTAATAACAACACATACGGTTTCCGTGTTGAAAAAGCAAGACTTGAGGTTGATGTTTTCTCATCTCCGTGCAATTGACCGGTTTGCACACAGAGGCATGGATTTAAGTGTTGCTGCAAAAGTTACAAACGAAAATATGAGGGCAATTGCAAATGCAGTTGGCGAAAGGAAGGGGATGTTGTTAATTTGTGGTGACCACGAAACGCACTTGAAGGATAGGAAAGCTAAGCAAGCTAAGCAAGCTAAGCAAGCTTCGCAGGGTAAAGCACCTGCAACTGTACCTTTGATCGTTTGTTGCCCTTAATAAAACTTTTTAGAAAAAAGTTTTATGATCAAACTTTCTTTTCCAAAGAAAGTTTGTTGCAATTATTGTTTCTGTTTCCATATTCGGATACACTCTAATCCATTTTTTCGTGCCCTCTTCTCGCGATTCAGAAGGAGTAAATTGCTGAACACATGCTTTGCCCCCTGCAACATTTAACAGGTATTTTGAAGCCGTATTAACCGCACGTTCAATCTCTTCGTCCTTCGGTCTTCTTGTTACTTTTTCTCTCGCTTCACCTGGTGCAAACTTAACGAGTTTATATCGGATTTCAGGGTCAATCCGAGCTAAAAAAGAAGCTATTCGCTCGATTTCCTCCACATCCACAATCCCAGGCATCAAGACCGTTTCAACCCTGAAATCGAGTTTACTTCCCCCGAGATATCTCGCCGCCTTAAGAACCGGGCGATTTGACATACCGGTGTACCACTGGTGGATTGAGTTGGTGTACGCTTTTATGTCAAGCTTAACTTCATCGAGACCCGCACCTTTCAATTCCTTTACATAGTTCCCGTTCAATAAATATCCATTCGTGGACAGCGTAATGTGCTTCATGTCCACACGCATTTTGAGATTTTGCACGAGGTCAAGCAAAAAGTCCTTGTCCATGGTTGGTTCACCTCCCGTTACTATAGCCTCTTCAAGCGGTACGGTGTTATTATAAGTTCGGCTTGAGTTCATTACCCAGTTTATTAATCCATCAACGCTCATCAGTTCGCCCACGGTGTCACAGGCACTGCTAAAGCATCCTTTGCAGTGGAAGTTGCAGCCCGAAAGAGTGATCCAAATACAGGGCTTCGGCTCAGTTAGTGACAAAGTGATAAATGGTACATGCCTGCATCCATTTTTCGTTTTCATCGCTGATCAAAGAAACAATTATTTTTTTTCTTTTAGCACAAACCTTTTCTTAGAAAGAAAAGCTTTACCAAAAGAACTATGCTTTCTTAGCACAGGTTCTTTCTTTAGAAAGAAAGTGTTTTGTAAAAAAAAAAAAGAAAAAGTGTTTTTAGAGCACCTTCTTCGCCAACCCAAACAGCATCTTTGGATTTCTTTTCACGAGTTCCAACAGTAAAGCACTGGTAGAAAGCTCCTCTATTTTTACTCCTGCTAAAGAATGAGCAAGCGTGTTAAGGTCTTCGTCAGAGAGATTGAAGAAGAATTCCTTTGCTTTAAAGCCTGTTTCCAACTGTTTTCCAAACGCGCTTCTCCACCTGTTCTCGTATTCCATCAATCTCTCCTTCGAAAAATTGTTTTCTTGCGATGCCTTCGCTATTACGTCACCTGCTATTCCGCCTGCTTGTATCGCATACAAAATGCCACCGCCGGTTAAGGCATTGACTTGCCTTGCTGCATCGCCGACTAAAATAAGCCCATCCGCTACGCTTTCGTATAGCGGTCCACTCAATGGCACAGCGCCATACATCTCAGCCACTACCTTTCCATCGGGAAACTTATTACGCACAAACGCCTTCAGATAATCAATTGCACGGTGCTTTTCTCCTGATACATCACCGCCTATCCCCAGACCTACATTTGCACAATCTCCTCCTTTTGGAAATACCCATGCATAGCCTTTTGGTGCAACTTCACTGCCCATGAAAAATTCCGAATAATCCTTGTTCAGTTCTATATCGCACATAAGGAACTCAGCGCAGACAGATATATTAGAAGGTAGCAGCCGTGTGTTAATACCTATCCACCTGCCCACCTTCGATTCTACTCCATCTGCACCAACCACGACATTCGCATAAATGCGTGTATCCCCTTCTACGGACCGAGCATAAACGCCTTTTACATACCCGTTGGCTTCAATGATACCATAAGCTTCTGTTTTGACTCTTACCGCGGCACCTGCACGCGCAGCTTCGCTTGCAAGCGTCTTATCAAATATTCTCCGTTCGAGCACATACCCCACTTCCTCCATTTTCCCTCCCGACATAACCACCTTCGTGCCATCAGGACCATATATGTTCGCTCCTTTTACCTCTGCGCATATACATCTCTTGTCGAGCGGAACGAACTTCTCTATCTCTTTGCTCACTCCTTCCGCACATTTGACAGGCACGCCTATTTCTTGATTTCTTTCTATCAAAAGAACGTCTAATCCACATTCAGCAGCAGTTTTCGCAGTTACACTGCCAGCAGGTCCTGCTCCTACGACTACAACATCATGCCTTTCCTCTTTCATCTGTCAACAAACCTTTTCTTAGAAAGAAAAACTTTACCAAAAGAAATATGTTTCTTTTGCAAAAGATATAAATGCATTGGCGAATAATATATAAGTGATGGGAATGGATAAGGAATTTGAAATCGGAGAAATCACGGTTTATTGGAACGTAGATGAGGAGAAGTTTAGAGAGAAGATCAGGGGTTACGAGAATATTTTGATTGCGGGATTCCCACCGATGGGAAATATCATACCATATCATATAAAAGAGCTTTTAATTGATTCTGAAAAGGTATTGAGTTTGTATTCTTATGACTTCCCGCCAATAGTAGAAGCGCGGGAAGAGGAATTTGAAATCCCGCATGACGAGATTTGGTTCAGTGAGGAAAAGAGGCTGTTCTGTTATGTTGGCAAATACCCGGAGACCGAATATATTCCAAAAGCGGCGTATAAACCGGCAGAGTGTGTGGCTAAACTCGCAAAAGAGCTTTGTGTCAAAGAGTTATATACAGTGGGAGTAATTATGCCTTCGCAAGAACTTTTTAAAAAGAAGGAGGAGGAAGTAGAAGCATACGTTGGCTTTTTTGAAGGCTCGAAGAAAGAAATTCCTGATGGTGTTAAGCGCATGACGAGAAAAAATATCGGTAGATATTCCATTATTCGTAAAACAGGACTTCTACCGGGTTTCGCTTCTAAACTCGCGATTGAAAGTTATTCTATTCTTGGTGTGGGGAAATATCCTGAAGACTTGAGAGCATGTGCAGGTGCTCTTAGAGCTTTTAAGAAAATATCCGGGTTAGACTTAGAAACGACAAAGATAGAAGAGATGCTCAAGGAAAGCGCAGAAGCCGTTGAAGCGCGAGTAAGGAAAGAAAGAGAGAGAGCCGCTTATCGTGGTGAAGGCGTGGGAGCGGAACCTTCTCCCTATATGTATGGATAAACCTTTTCTTAGGAAGAAAGGCTTTACCAACAAACTTTCTTCACAAAGAAAGTTTGATCAAAGAAACAGGATTTTTTATTTTCTGTAAACGCTTTTTGTAATCAAAGGGCTTATAAAGAAAGTTTTGTCAATTTATCCACTATCTCCTCTGCAATCAGTTTTTTCGCGCCTTTCACATGCTTTATTCCCTCTGCTCCCCTTCCTATTATATACACCTCGTTTTCTTTGGTCCCTATGCCCCCCTTGCCAACATCATTTGCAACTACCATCGCAAGATTATATCTCTCCATCTTTTGCTTCGCTCTTCTTATCAGTTCCTTCTCAGAAACGTTCGTTTCCGCTTTAAATCCCACGATAACAAGCTCAGGGAATTCATTCCTCACTTCTTCTATCAATTTCCCTGTGGGAACGAGATGCAAATAGAAATCCTCTCCCGATGGAATTTTCGCTTCCGATGAATTGACAGTAAAATCTGAGATAGCGGCAGAAGAAATAAACATATCATATTTCTCCCTTTTCTCCTTTCCTTCACGAAGCTCATTCACACATGTATCAATCATTTCACGTGCTGTCTCCACCCTAACTTCTTTTATCCCTTCCAGATTCTGCTCTTTGCTGTGTATGAGTGTGACCTCAGCACCTTGTTTATACGCCGCCTTGGCGAGTTCAATTCCCGTTCGACCGGAACTTCTGTTTGTTAATATCCTTATAGGGTCTACCGGCTCGATGGTAGGACCGCCTGTAATAAGGATGCGTTTTCCGGCAAGCTTATTCAGCGAAAGCACATGCTCAACGGTAAGAATTATGTCCGAGGTGGAGACAATTTTCGCAAGCCCTTCCTCAATTTTAGGTCCTATGACGGTTACGCCAAGCGAGTTCAGCTTATCGAGGTTCTGTATCAGAACTGGGCTCTTATATATGGTCTCGTGCATTGCTGGCACTACGATAATAGGTATTTCAGAGCCGAAGGCAGTGGTTGCAAATGCCGTCACGGTCGTATCTGATATGCCCGTGGCAATTTTGTTTAGCGTATTTGCAGTACACGGTGCGACGATAAAAAGGTCTGCTGAACCTTCCATCCCCAAAAACTCCACATGCTCTATATTCCCCATTAATTTCGTTATCACCTCGTGCCCCGTGGCATAATGAAGCGTATAAGGATGAATTATTTCCGTTGCCGCTTCACTCATTACCCCATACACATCTGCACCATGTCTTATCAATTCACGTGCGAGTTCAACGGTTCTTACCGCGGCGATAGAGCCAGTAACACCTAAAACTATCTTCTTTCCCAACAAAGCGTGACTTTTTGTGCCTTTTATCCTCAAGGTTGGATGTGGGCCTCTTTCTCTTTCTGCCATAATGGACCGGTCGGGATTTGAACCCGAGGCCTCCCGCACGCCAAGCGGGTGATCTTCCAACTGATCTACCGGCCCTAAATGATATTCTCTGATGCATCTTCTATTATCCTTTCACAATAAAAGCACCTGAACAGAGGAGGGTTCTCGCTCACCGTAATGAACTTAGACATAACTGGCTCCTTTTCCGCATTGGATATGCAATTAGGATTCGCACATCTTATAATACCCTCTATTGACTTTGGAAGGTAAACCTTATGCTTTGCCACTACTTCAGAATCCCCTATTATGTTTATCGTTGCGTTTGGTGCAATCAAAGCGATTTTATCAACCTCCTCGGGCTTTAATTCCCTGTCTTCCACCTTTACTATGTCCTTTCTGCCCATCTTCTTGCTTCGCACATTCATCACAACACTTAGAACCGCGTCAGTCCTTGCATTTATCCCTAATATTTTCAGCACATTCAGCGCCTGTCCCCCTGGAATATGGTCAATAACAGTTCCGTTTTTGATTGGCACTACTTTTAATTCTTTTTTCATCTTAGTGGGGCCGCCGAGATTTGAACTCGGGACAACTCGGTCTTCAGCCGAGCGCTCTCCCAATCTGAGCTACGGCCCCTCTTCTACCCATACTTTATTTCTTTTTCAATTATAAATATACTTCTAATTTTTATATTTCTATATGATGGAAGAAGAGCTAAAAAAAGCGATGGATTCTGTGGTATCGAAAAATGCAGGGGTGAGATATGCCGATATTCGCATGGAAGCGGGTTACGCAACTGCTATCGAACTAAGAGATGACGTCCTTAGAGAGATGAGCTATGGTATAGACAAAGGCATGGGAGTAAGGGTACTATATAAAAATTCGTGGGGGTTTTCTTCCTCTAATGATATCTCAAAGCCTCGAATAAATGATACTTTTGAAGACGCTTTGAACATCGGTAGAGCATTGTCGCTATCGAAATCGAATAAGGATGCGGAAGCGGTAAAAATTGCAGACGCTGCACCGATAAACGACTATTTTAAACTGAAGCCGAAAATAAACCCTGATGATGTCAGCATTGAAGAGAAGAAGCATATGGTTAAAGAAGCGTATAAAGCGGCAAAGAAACACTCTCCATACATAAAAACTATCTCTGTCTTATATCTGGATGGTTACGAGGAGGAGATATATGCAAATTCTGATGGAAGCTATATTGTAATGGAAACGCCCGCGATTTTTATGCGTGTGCATGCAGTAGCGAGAAAGGGGAATGTTTTGCAAGAAGGCACAGAGAGTATAGGAGCGGTGGCAGGTTTTGAAGTCATAGAAGAAGAAAATCCGGAACTCGTGGGCGTAAAGGCCGCGGATAAAGCTGTCAGGCTGCTTGACGCTGAGCTGCCCCCTGCGGGTGAGCTGCCTGTGATAATGGACCCGAAGCTTACAGGAGTTTTTATGCATGAAGCGCTCGGGCATGCCGCAGAGGCCGACCACGTATTATACGGAGAATCAATACTAAAGGGTAAAATAGGAGATGCAATAGCCTACGAAGGTTTAACTGTTGCTGATGACCCGACCATCGAGAACTCGCATGGGTATTATAGATACGATGATGAAGGAGCGAGGTCAAAAAGAACAGAGATGATAAAAAATGGCATCTTAGTTTCTTATTTGCATACACGAGAAACCGCAGGCAGGTTAGAAGCGATGCCAACCGCGAATGCGCGTGCCGCGGATTATTCTGAAGTTCCTTTGGTCAGGATGAGCAACACGGTAATTGAGGAAGGAGACTGGAATTTTGAAGATATGCGAGAAGATATACGGTTTGGAATATATGCTAAAGGTATGCGGGGAGGGCAGGTAGATACAGTAAGGGGAGAATTTCAGTTCAGTGCGGAGGAAGCGTTTCTGATAGAGAAGGGCGCACTTACAAAAAGGTTGAAAAACGTCTCTCTTTCAGGTAGAACTCTTGATGTATTGAAAAACTTAGATGCTGTGGGTAATGATAAAAAGCGGGGTTCAATAGGGTTTTGTGGTAAAGATGGTCAGGAGGTACCTGTTTCTGAATACGCTCCGCATGTCCGCGTGAAGAAGATATTGGTTGGCGGGGCTTCCTCATAGAGGGTGAAATAATGGCTAAATATACGACCTGTAAGCGGTCCTCTCTTTCTCGTATATTCTCCCCAATGCATTCTGCCATGTCAGCATAGCAATAATAGCTGGAATGAGATGCTTTGTGCTCATATTCAGAAATAATACTCTTCAGCCGCTCCATCGCATGGTCGAGTTTTACCCATCGGAGGTCAACCGAATCTTCCGGTTTGTAGCCACTATCTGCAATCTTAATCTTTGTAGTATATCCCATCTTTTGCAGTTCCGCGTTAACTTCTTCGTATGTCATTTCACCCCGTATATATCTGCCAATAATGATTTTTACATAAGTTAATTCTTCTCTCCTTCTAATTCCGTATTTCTTATCCTCATTCAATCCCGGTGGTGTCGCTAAACCAGCGAAAGAGAAGATATACGGTGTTTCTAAGAATTTATCAAAAGCTGCTACTGCTACTTTGTCTTCGCTTATTTCCTTAAAGAATTTCGGTATGTCATCTCTTCTCGGCATTCCCATCAAACCCAACGTTTCTATTATTACAAGTGGTTCTTCATAAGAGCCCATCCCGTTCTTTTCGCTTCGCGATTTCAAAAAGCTCCTCAGCCCTTCTTTTGTAACCTTGACAATAGCGTCAGGGCTGAAATGTGCAGCTCTCAAATTCGCCCTCTGCAGTGGCGTGATGAATTCCTTCTGTTCCCACAGGAAAATCGAAAAATTGTGAGAATAATTATAATATTCTTCAATATCGGCGAGGTAAGCGAAGTTATGCGCTGTGATACCCAATTTTGATAACGGAGATGGATAATAATCGAAATTTATGCGCGAGTTAGGCGTTGAGAACCTCATTTCTCGTTCCGCGGGAAATATAAGCGCGGGGTTTTTGAATTGATACCAAATAGAAGCATTGTATTCAATCTTGAAACATTTGAAAACTTCGTTTTCATAGTATTTCTGCATCTGTTTAAATGCTTCAGACCATTCGGTTTTTATCTTTTCTACTTGGATTTGGCGAGAAAAATCTTTTTCTTCCATACAAACCTTTTTGTAAGCAAAAAGCTTTACCAAGAATATTCTGTTTTTCTATCTTGTGAAATCTCGCTTTTTCAAATTTTTATTTATTCTTTCCAGCGAAGTTTAACCGTCTCACCCCTTAATAAGTTTGCGTCAAATCTATCCAGGGCATCAACCCTACCAAGGATAGATGGGACATCATTTGAGTCGGCTATTGCAACTGGTGCCTCGAACTCGAACTTGCCGATTCTCACCTTTATTTGATGAACGTATGCCACCAAGATTGTTCCGGGAACGACACCTTTAATCTCGGCGTATTTGCCTGTTGTTATGTCCTTAATCAATGTCTCGCCGATATACCTCGGCAACACGCAGAAATCAGCACCCGTATCAGCCAAGACCTCATCTATGGTAATCCAATCGCTTACCAGTTCTGAAAGAGCATTCATCTTGATGCGTGGTCTCTTCACAGTGTCTAATACATCGCTTTCCTCTTCTACGTATGGAAATTCTATCTCCATTTCAACACACCAGAATCTTTTCTTTTGTTCGCCACGCTATCGCTATCTCTCTCCCGGGATTTTGTTTCCTGATTTCGAAATATTTCTCTTTGGGGTTCCGTCCTTCCCAAACCACCTTTCCGTCAACTTTTATGACATATCCAAACCTCTCTTCCATTTCAAATCACCGTTTTAACTTTTATCTTCTCTATTTAAATATCCTTCGCTTTCTGCTAGAAAATGTGAAGATTTTCTTTTTTTGGAAAAATGTTCTGGACTTGGAAGTGAAGTTTTAGCAGATAGAAGTGCAGAAGGCGTTCTCTGAGGACATTTCCGCCTAAAAACTGATCATGATTTGACATCTCTCTTATCCTCCAAAAGTTGTTTCTATTTTATGCTTGAGGTAATGTTGCCCTGAGAACTGACCTACTCTTAATCGTGGCTATTCAATTGACATAAACTCTCCAGCATTTGCCATCTCTATTGCCTCTTCTTTATCCCACGTTTTATAAACCCATTCTGTTTCACCGAAGAAAAAAACCCGCTCTCTCAAGTTCTGCGTCTATAGGCTTCAGTTTTCTTCTTTCCTCTTCATCTTCCACAACCTCAAAGTCTTCGGTATCAAAGAGGTCAGGGATGCCAAAAGGTGCATTTACCCAGTATCTTCTTTCGCTTTTCATAAAATCACCACCTGCTCCTTAAGAATTTTATCCTTGAGCCCCGGCTTGATAGTGCAATACTCTACTAAATCTACTTTGCGTCCCAACGCTTCTTCAATCTCTATTTTGAGCCCAACGAAGTCTAGCAAACTGATATCGCTTTCAATTTCTACCAGTATATCTATATCACTGTCTTCTCTCATTTCTCCTTTTACCAACGAGCCAAATAAAGCCCCTTTTTTAACATCATATCTCTTCATTATCGGGCGTAGTTTCTCAGTAATTTCACTAAATTCGACTTTGGTCATTTTCTCGCTCTATTACCTTCACCCATTCATGCCTCTCTATTCTCTCTATCTGCTTTTGATTCTCTTTATCTGAGATTTGTAGATTTTTCTTAAGTTTTCATCACAAGAGAAGATTTGAGCCCAGTATTCTGAATATTGCATCCATACTCTCTTTACTTAACTTTCTCCTTCTCGATTTCTTTTGTTATTGCTTCTATATATAGAATTATAAAACTCCACAAACCTATACAGCATAAAATAAGGAGTATAAGCATCAAAGAAGGAGGTAGAGGATATTGTAACCACCAAAAGCGATCTCTCTTTAGAATAAGTTGAGTACTATTATCTTCATTCTCCATAAGGGTTATAGTACTTTCAGCTGAAAGACGTAAGCCATTATTTTCTTTCTCTCCTTTTATAGTATAATTCCCACTACCAATCTTGATTTCACATGATCCTCTGAAATCAGTTGTGCAATTTACTCTTGTGTTTACCCCCTTTTTACTTACACGGTTATTGGAAAGTATTTGAACGCTAACATTGGAAACTGTCATTTTATTTTCATCAATTGTTATTATTGTTAAATTGCTGAGGTTTGTATATCTATAAGTCACATCTTCTGCAGTCCTATTGGGATAAAGGGCAAATACATGAGATATGTTCCACCATTCTTCATTAAGCATTTGAGAAGCATTGAATCCAGTTTCGTTATTGCTTAAATTTACTATTGATGGATCTACTACCACCCAATCATCGTTAATTAAAACCTCATCCCAGTTGTGATCCTCTCCTGGGTTATGAATGCTCCTAACCGCCAAATTGGATGCATTTGCTATCTCTCTGTAAAGCAAAGCATATTCCCCACATGCACCACATCTGCTTTTTAGAACCCAAAGCGGGTTTTCATGCCCGATAAGCCTTATACAGATATATAGCTTGCTCGTATAAATGTGCAAAGGGTAAATCTCAATAAGAAGTTCTTCTTTTTGTAATATGTTATTAATATTCCTCGAATCTCTGTCGAACCACCTCAAAATGGCTTTTGTTTTGTTGGTCTCATCGTTGTATTCCCCTGTGATTTTTGATGTGAGCTTATGGAGATCACTTTTTGCCGTCTCGCTTTGAGCGTATTCTTCTATGTGGTGTTTTATAATATGAGGTAGATAAATAGGGGATAGAAAAAATAGGAGAATAGCGATAAGAAGAATTATATATCTAATTTTTATTGCTTTTTTAAAATTCAAGTTTATTGGTTTTTTATGATTAGTTTTTACATTTTTTCGTATCATGGTTATTTCACAAAATAGTGGAATTGAAAAAATTATTAAAATCAGGTAAGGTAACCACCAAATGATTTTACCTACTTTTATAAAGGTAAAATCAAGAACTATCAATATAGAGCCAGTAAGAAAAATCCCAAATGCATACAGTACTCGTACAAGGCATAAATTCGTAAATCTAAAAGAATATCCTTTTTTATTCCTCCCTCTATTTTCCCTCTGCTACCTTCACCCACTCATGCTCCTTTATCCGCTCAATCTGCTCTTGCATCTTTTTATCTTTGATTAAAGCGTTGTAAACCCCCTTCAATAATTTTTAAATTCTCTTTCCTTAGTTTTTCAAGTTCCTTCTCCTCCTCTCCCGTTATTCCTTCCATTTTCTTTCTAATAAAGCTTGCTCATCCTTCTCGCTTATGATTTTTTAGGATGCTATTGAGGGTCTTGAGATGGGTTAGCTATTAAAATAAACCTTTATAATCAAATCATTTTCATTTTGACTGATCTCAATTTTTGAAACTTTATCTATGTTACTACATAACTCACTTTCGAGCCTGTTTTTGATTGCCCTTATCAACGAATATTTTGTTATTTCGTCATATTCATCATAATAAATCGCATAATCATATAGGCGTATTTCAAAATCTGATTTATCTTTATGGGTGCTCTGCTTTATTCCTAATATCTTTGCGATTTCCTCTGTTAGTTTTTCAGTATCTATTTTAGGGCTATCTCTGGTTATTCTTTCATACCATCTGATACTCACTTCTCCTTCTGAATTCCGTTCCGAGAGGTAAACCTCTGCATCCTTTAGATTCCATCTGTTCAGCCATCCGTTTTTTGTTAAAACTGGCAAGTTCTGGTCGAGAACGTAATATTCATCATCAATTTTGACAGCAGCAGCAACATGGTAAGGAATTTTGATGAAGTAGACCTCGGAATTTGGGTATATGCTGAACAACAGAGCGGCAGTAAGTTTTGCATAGTCTCGGCATACTGCCCTCTTATATTTTTTAACGATTTTTTCTACTGGTAAGTTTGAGCGAATAGTATCATATACTACTTCAATAAATTTAAAAATCTTTTCTTTTATGGATCTCTCCTTTAAGGATCCCCAATATCGAAAAAACAAATATACCAGTGCAAAAATGAAGATCCCCAAACATCCACATAATATTGTGAAAAGCCTATACAAAAATGCCCCTACAAATACTGCAAATACACATACCAGAAGTGGTGCAAATGGCCACCTTTCCAACCAGAAGTCTAAATTTCTGTCCTGCCATTCTAAAATGTTGGTAAGCGTTTCCTTTCCAGAATTGCCTTTTAATCTTTCAGCTAATTCTATCAAGTTCTCATTTTTTAAGTCATTCGGGATGTTCCGAAATTGCCTTTTAAGCGCCCATGTTTTAAACTTACAGATCATCTCTCCCCCTCCACCACCTCACGATTTTGCTCGTATATCTAAAATTCGGGTTGAACGTGCTATGTACCAATTTTGTCTTTTATTCCTCCTATTTCTTCTGATATATCTTTTGGTACTTTGGCAGTTGCTATAACTCTAAATCTTCCCAATTACCAAAATCGTTATCTTTCAATTCTTCGCTTGGTTTATCAAAATAAATCCATCTGCCGCGATATTCTCTTTGATCTGTATTAGTGGCAATCCCACCAAAAAGTTTTTTGCCTTTTTTATTTTCTCTTTGAATGTAGCAGTATAATCCATCATTTTTCGCTTTTGTTTCACTTCGTTCTAATTCCCTCCCCGCCTTGGTATCAAACAATCCAACCCTTCCAGCTTTCAACTTGACAATAAAGTCAACATAAAACGGTCTTTGCTCTCCATTATCATATGGCACCGCAAAAAATGTTCTATCCCTGTCACCGTTTTTAAACCACCACTCTACCCTGTCAGACATCTCTAAAAATTCTATAAAAGCCTTTTCTGTCTTCCATCGCCCATCACTGAAGAATGGCTGCACAATTGATCCTTTACTATCCTCTTCCGTATAACTTTCGTTATATCTTATAAATTCAGGCACATTCCAATCCTTAACAGGAATAAGTTCAGGTTCACGCTTCACTATTTCTTTTTGATATTCTTCTTTTGCCCTATCAATAATATTGACAAAATCTTGTATATTTTTATCACTCAAAACGGTCTGGATAATTTCTTCTCCTTTCTCTCCATAATCCATTTTTAATTCTTGTTCAAAAAATTTATAAATTGCTTCCTTTAGTCGGCCAACAGACCTATCCTCGGGATAAAATGGTGTTAAATTTTGTCTGACGAAAAAATCAAACAATCTTTGTAAGTCAAAAGAACTTATTGCCAACGCTTTATCTCCAACTACCTGCGTTCCCGCCAACGCATCAACATCCTCCGCGTTCCAATCTGCAATAATCCGCATATCCAACTTTCTTCCTTCTGCATCTATCTTCTTTTCCAATCTATAACCTTTCGCTTCCTTCAAGAAAACATCAATAAATAGGGGGGATAATCTTGTTTTCTCACGATGCCGTTTTGAATGGCAGGATAATAAATTAATTGGCTCATAATCCGCCTTTCTTTTGCTTCTGTAAACAGTAATGTAACTACGGGCAAGGTCTTCTTTAATTTCTATATCGCTCAGATTGGTATATACGTAACCGTAGTTTAAAATTGCATTTTCATAATGTCCTTTCCATGGTTCGGGCATTCGCATAATTCTCCCCATGGTTTGAATAGAAAATATTGGACTATGCCACTCTCTAAACAAAACCAAAATCTGCGCCCGAGGACAATCCCAACCCAAAGCAATCGCTTGTTTGAAAATTAAAACCTCAACCTCGTTATCGCTTTTCTCAACCTCTTCTTTGTTGACATGCTCACCAGAAAGCCAAATTGCTAATTTGTTATTTCCTTTTTCCGTTGAAATATTGTATTTATCCTTCAAAATCCCGATTACCCTGTTTTTCATCGTGTCTTCCAATTGTCCGATCCTATCTGGAAGTTGAATCAAAACCAAGGGATTAATGTTTGCATTCTCTTTTTGGAATGCCTTTAATAGTTCCTCTCTCTTTTTCAGTGCCGCATCAATAACCAGCTCTTCACTCCCCGTACTTAATTCTGTTTCAATTCTTCCCTCGTTTACAAGATTGATAAACTTCTCGTTTAATATCACTGCCTCTTTAATCATTCCCTCTGCTTTTACATCTTCTAACGGCACATTCACCATTTCGTCGGGACTTGCAATTACTGGCGTTGCCGAAACCTCTATTGTTACTTTTGGCTCAATATCTCCAATCAATCTTTGTGAGATTTCACTTGTTGCATGATGATGCGCCTCATCAATAACCAAAACTATTTCTCTGTTTTCTTCCTTGGTTCTTTTAAGCACAGAAGATAAATTAAAGTCCTGCTCATTATCGCGAATATAAACATTATCCTTTTTATTGATGCTCTCCCAGTTGAAGAACAAAATCTCATTCTCGCCGATTTTTCTATCATCTATATCTTCAAAAAAGGAGCATTTTAAAACACGGCTTTCTTCAAAATATTTTTCTAACTTTTCTCTGCTCTGAATATGCAATTGCCTCGGCGCAGTCCAAATAAAAGAAAGAGGCAGTCTAACTTCTCGATCTTCAACCAATCGCTTCAAAAACCCCGCCATCATTATTGTTTTTCCTGACCCTGTCGGTGATTTAAAAATCAATTTCTTCTCACCAAGATAACCCAGAAGCTTTTTTGCTTTCTCCAATAATTCTTCTATTGCGTTTTCCTGATAGATTTTAATCTGCATATTTTTCACCTCAATATTCTCCTATACACCCTTAAAATTGCTTCTGGTATAGGTGATAGTTTAATTTTTTGTTTAACATCTGTGAATTCTTCATCAAAGGTTTCATCGCTCAAAGAAAAAACATAGACACTAAAGTTTCCTTTAATGTCTTTAATTGCTTTTTCAAATTCGGGAATTGCCAATTGGTCAAATATTATGCCCGTGTAATGGTCGCTATTTTTGAAAATCTTAAAATCTTTTTGGTCTAAAACTGGTTCAAAGGTTCCTTCTTTTATACATAGCATCTCTGTTGCTTGTTCAGTCAATTTCTTTTTATTTTTATCCGTCGGTTCAGCATCCACAAAATCTGTTTTGAAATATTTTAGATTTCCGCCACTACCTTCTACTTTTTTATTTTTCAAATCCATATATCCTTTTATTATTTTTTCAATTCTTGGATAACATATATCGGTTGCTATTCTATGACCCTTTCCGTTATTATTCTCATTATTGGTGCATAAAATAAATTGTCTGTTGCCTTCATCTTCTTTATTTAACTCTAACACGGCCTGGCCAGTTGTTCCAGAGCCCGCGAAGAAGTCTAATATTAAAGAATCTTCTTTTGTGCTTAGTCTTAGTACTTTATCAATAAGTTCTACTGGTTTAGGGTGGTCAAACAATGCCTTTCCCAAAACATTTCTTAAAATAATTGTTCCTCTTTCAGTTCTTACTTCAGATTCATCCCATATAGATTTAGCTTTTGTTGTTGATTTTCTACTTTTTTCATAGATATTCCATCCGCCATCCCTTTTCTGTTTTGCTACTGCTTGGCTTCTTTCTGGATCATCTTCAATGATATTTTGTGATAATAATCTTGTACCCCACCTCCAACAACTATCTTTTCCCTCTTTATTTTTTGGATAAACCTCTATGTTATATTTTTTAGATTTCTTTAATGATATTGGATAATGGCCATATCTATCCTTTTTTTCTTCATTAACATAAATAGGGTAATACAAATTGGGCCTATTCTCTTTACTAAATTTTGGATTTCTGTTTCTTAGTTCTCTTATCTCAAATCGTCCTGTTTCATCCTTTAATTTTAATGCAGAAATGTCTTTTGGAATCTCAAAGAGTTTTGTATCTGGTGATTTTCCATAACAAAGTAAATATTCGTGTGTTTTTGCTATTTCTAAATAATCCCTACCTCCTTTATTGGTCTGAATTATTATCAAGGCTATAAAATTATTTTCTCCAAAAATCTCATCACACAACAATTTTAGCTGAGATTGTTCGTTGTCATCAATTGAAATAAATATAACTCCAGTTCTTTTGATTAAATTTTTAGCTAATTTTAACCTCTTTTCCATAAAAGAAAGCCACTTACTATGCCTATATGGATCATCGTCTTTAACAGTATCATATCTATTATCAGTATAAATGAAATTTTCACTTCCGGTATTGTAAGGCGGATCGATATAGATAACATCAACCTTCTTTTCATGCGTATAATTCAAAACCGAAAGCGCGTGATAATTATCGCCTTCAATTAACAAATTTACTGGCTTATTTTTGTCGGTTATTATTTCTTTACTCTTTACTTCTTTCACTATCGGTAATTCATTTTTACACTTATTAACTACTTCCTCGGGCTTATCTTCCCAAACCAGACCATACTTCTTTTTCCTTTTCAGTTCCTTCCTCAGTCGCTCAATTTCAGCAATAAGCCCTCCTTCAGTTTTTTCTTTTGTTTCAACTTTTTCAGTAGGTTTGTATTTTTTTGGCATTTTAGTCTTCCTTAATCAAGCCCTTATCCAAAAAACTAAAATAATCTCTCCTATTTTTCCCGATTATGATATGGTCTAAAACTCTCAAACCAACCAAATCGCAGGCTTTTATTATTCTATTTGTTATTCCCATATCTTCTTTTGATGGTTCTGGCTCGCCACTTGGATGATTGTGAACTAAAATCAGTGCAGAAGCAGATTCCTTAGTTGCCACTTTTATGATTTCTCTTGGGTCTACTAGACTTGCATTTAC
>Ga0209986_10001439_pt1 | contig 22781 bp, 21 predicted proteins | sample BlataG_FD_183168 | JGI IMG/M metagenome (GOLD analysis project Ga0209986, IMG submission 183168) | Deep subsurface microbial communities from Black Sea to uncover new lineages of life (NeLLi) - Black_00105 metaG (SPAdes) (version 2) | ecosystem: Environmental > Aquatic > Marine > Oceanic >... | reverse complement strand
GCTGGAATAGTTTCTTACACATTCCTAAAACTTGTGTCCGGGAGAGCAAGAGATGTAAGTTGGTTTTTATACATCTTTACCGTGCTTTTCATCATATATTATGCATTCGCTTATAAGGGGTAAAAATAAAGGACTAAATTTCGTTTGTCAGAGATAACTATTTTTAAAGGCATATAGAAATCTGTGAAATCAATGGCTGAAATAGGGGATTATAAATAACCGGTGATTTTCAGTGTTTAATGTGTTATCCAGGATAGATACTTGAATATCTGTTGGAAAACCGTGGTCTCATTATGATTACTATATCAGGGATAGAATTGTATACAAAGATAGGCATTAGTGAGGAGGAAAGAAAGGGAAAGAGGGAGATAGATGTAGATGTGAGCATTGATGCCGATAAATTTGTAGATCTGAAAGAAGTATACAATTTAATAAGGGATGCAGTGGAGAGTTCTTCCTATACCTTCATTGAGGATATAGGAAAGAAACTTCTCTCCATCCTTGCAGATAGATATACACCTAACAGTCTTACTGTAAGAGTCCGCAAGCCACATCCCCCGATTGGTGGCAGAGTTGACTATATAGAGTGCGAGCTGGTCTATCAAGGCAAAGGTAAAGCTTAAAATCTATAGCCCCAGCGCCTTATCTATCTTTGTTTTATCAAATCCTATTATAGGTTTATTTCCTATTGCAATGACAGGAACTCCCATCTGTCCGGTTATCCTCACCATTTCCTGTGCTGCATTCTGGTCTTTGTCAACCATGATGTCTTTAAATGGAACGCCCTGTTCTTTCAGGTAAGCCTTTACCCTGTGGCACCAGGGGCAGGTGGCAGTTGAATAGACCACTACCTTTGGATATTGTTTTTCTCCCATAACACCCCCATATATAAAATCAAAAATTAAATATCAAAATGTAAAATATCTTATAAATAAGGCAAGATATTACACCCCACTCTCTACCCTCTTCCCCCTTTTCCCGTCTCTCTATGGGCTTATGTCTGTGGTCTTCGGTCTTTGTTCTTTGGTGGCGTTCCCTGCGCTAACTCCCGTAGAAATTTGAAGATGCTCTTTAATATCTTTCTCCACCATCCCATAAACCCCAGGGGTATCTCCTTTTCTCTCTCCATCTGTCTCATGATCAGTTCGATATCAATATGTTTTTCTGTTAGTTTATGTAGGGATTCTATCCTTTTGTTATCATTGGGTGTTATCTTGACAGTAAGATTTGAGAGCGTGGATGCAAGTGTATAAACACCTACTCTTGCTATAAGCACAGGAATACCTGTCTTTTTAAGGGCATGCAGAATGTTTGCAGGTGGTAGGTTGTTTCCGGAGAGTAAAATCCCTTTTAAATTCTTTGCTCCTTCAAAAAAGGCAGCAACAATAGCAAGGAGTACATCCAACCTGTCAGACGATGTGATAAGGAAGAGATTCTTCTTCGAATTCAGAATAAGATCAAGCACAGCATGGGGTTCCATCGTCGCAACTGTTATATCATTTATTTCTTCTTCCAGGCCCTCCTCACCAGAGACCACTGTAGCATTGGTTTCTTCTCCTATTTGAGATATTGTGGGTGTTGCAAGATGACAGATATAAGGGATGAACCCGAATGTATGCATACCCTTAGCCCCAAGTGCCGTCCTTAGTATATTCTGTATTTTCTCATACTTATCTTCCTTTACCTTATTTATCACAATACCCAGTATCCTGACTTCCTTCAACTCAAAAAGACTTCTATTAAGCATTATTCTGTCAATGGTATTTCCTATGCCTCCTTCTGCCACCATAAGAATGGGCGCTGAAATCGCCTTTGCAACATCTGGATTTGACATATCAAGGCAAGAACCTACTCCTGCGTGTCCAGTTCCTTCAACCACAACAAAATCACTATCCTGTGCTATCCTTCTGAATGCGGAAACTATCCGCCTCTTGAAGGATCTCCTCTTTTTTGTTATGTATTCCTCGGTCAGACCTTTATCTACTATAACAGGACTCATATCCTCAAGTCTATATGGAAGTTCAAATATCCTCTTCACAAGAACAGCATCCTCGCTGAACCTTCCACCATTCACCTCTACATATCTCTGTGCAACAGGTTTCATAAAACCCACCCTTATACCTTTCTCCGTCAGATACTTTATGAGACCGACGGAGATGGATGTTTTGCCTGCATTTTTCTCTGTTGCAGATATATAAATAGCCTTTGCCATTACTGATCACTAATTTACAATTGACAATTCACTGCCTAGTTTATCGCAATGCTGAAGTTCCACAGAATCCCGTTCAAAGGTGGGACTTTGCCCTACTTACTTACTATGGTTCCATCAAAACATCTCTTGATTTACTTCCCTGGTAAGGACCAATTATGCCCGCCTTTTCTAACTGGTCTATTATCCTACCCGCCCTTGCGTATCCAATCTTGAAATGCCTCTGAAGGAGGGATACAGACGCTACCTGATGCCTTATTACAAGTTTCCTTGCATCATCAAATAGTTCGTCTACCTCTCCAAGACTTTCTTTGAATGATTCTTTCTTCTCTGCTATTATTTTCATTTCCGTAAGGGGAGGGTAATAATCAATGTTTAATAGAGTTGATCTGAGGATACCAACATCCACATCAAGCGCTGTTTCTGCTTCCACAGAGAAATTTCCTATTCTTTCCATTGCACCGGGCATATCGGTATTTACTATTGAATCAACAAGGTCATATTCAATGATCATTTGGGCGAGTTCCTTGCAGTTTTCAAACTCTGATAGGAGCTCATTCAGCCATCTCTCTGCCCATAGGTTTGCAATCCCTTTTGCTTCTTCAGTCGATATGTATGCCCCATGTAGTCTTTCAGATTCACCCTTTCCCGGAGGTAAAAACAGCATATCACCTCTTCCCAGGAGTTTTTCCGCTCCGTTCATATCGAGTATCGTCCTTGAATCTGTCTTTGACGCCACTTGGAACGCAACCCTTGCAGGAAAGTTTGCCTTTATAAGTCCTGTGATTACATCCACAGATGGTCTCTGGGTAGCAAGGACAAGATGTATACCCACCGCTCTTGACATCTGTGCAAGTCTTGTCAGCGTCTCCTCTATCTCTCTTGGTGCTGTCAACATAAGATCTGCAAGTTCATCCACTATTATCACGATGTATGGTTTTTTCGTCTGCGATCTGGTATTATAACCCTCAATATCTCTCACTCCTGCTCTTGCAAATTCCCTGTATCTTGTATCCATCCATTCAAGGATCTCCTTGAGGACATCAAGCGCCTTTCTTGCGTCTGCTATCACAGGATGGATCAAATGCGGAATGCTGTTATACATCGGAAGTTCTATCCTCTTTGGATCTATCATAACAAATCTAACATCATCGGGGTCTGCCTTTGAGAGAATACTGGCTATGATTGTGTTTATAAACACACTCTTGCCCGAGCCAGTTGCTCCTGCGATCAGAAGGTGTGGCATCGTCTGTATATTCGAGCATACAGGTATTCCTGCTATGTCAACACCCATAACGGTGGTGAGCTTAGATTTTGATGAGGTAAATATCTCGTTGGTAAGAAGCTGTTTGAGATACACATTTTTCCGTGTAGTGTTAGGAACTTCTATCCCTATGGCAGAACTCCCTGGGATTGGCGCAATGATACGCACTCTTGATGCTTTCATAGAAAGGGCAATGTCGTCAGCGAGTGATTCTATCTTTGATACCTTTATACCGGGGGCGGGCTTATACTCATATCGCGTGACGACCGGGCCCGGTGATATTCCAATTATCTTTCCCGATACATCAAATTCCTCGAACCTTTCCTCTATTAATTTTGCATTTCTGTTGAGTTCTTCTTCCGTAATACTTATATGATTCTCTTCCGGCTCATGTAAAATAGAGAGAAATCTTTCCCAGAAATTTATACCAATAGGTTTTCGAGGTCTAATTTTTACAGAAGGCTGTAAAATCGTTTCTGGTTCAATCTCCGGACGCTTTTTTCTCTTTTGTTTTATGGAAACCTCTTTAGTAGGTTTTGTCTTTCTTCTACGGTTTCTCACGGCAGGTACCATATACAGAAGTCCGGCAAAGATGAATGCGAGCAGTGCATATGTTCCTATATTCCCAAGCCATTTTGTAAAGAAAGATAACAGATTGGAGCCTATCAGTCCGCCATAAAAGCGAGGCACAATCTCAAATATTATATCAAAAAATACGACAAGAACAGCTATGTATGCATTCCACAGTAGATATCGCCCGTAATAGATGGGTTTTATTACTCCCCATATAAACAAGATGACTGGAATGATATAAGCAACTGTACCAAACAGTGTAAAGAGAATGTAGGAGATAAAGGCACCAACTACACCACATCGATTAGTGATGCTTTCTGCAGGAGAAAACCCCATTATCCCTTTCCGTATGTAATCTGTTTTTGCGTATGTCGCCAGGCTCACGAAAATGAGGATAGAGAGTAGTATAGAGAGGAATCTCATTATGAATATTCTCTTGCCTCTGTCAAGTTTATTTAAATTGCGGTACAATGCCGTACTAATAAGCACCAGCGCGGATAGCGCAAATCCTGCCAGCACAGCAACAACTATAATTTTTAATATCTCCATCATAAAGAAATATCAAATATTAAATATCAAAATTACATATAAAAGTGCAAAATTAATCTTACTCTACCAGAGCTGAGTACTTCATCGCACACTAACTTTCGAATACAATAGATTGATATGCAAATCTTACTGTTAGAAATTTTTGAATTTTAATTTGTCGTTTTGCATTTTGATATTTGATTTTTTATTTTGTATCCTACAGCCACATCATCTTGTATGCATCCTCGTCCAGTTCCTTTAAGAAAGGAGAAGCGGAAAGATATGCCTTTGCTCTCGATGACCGCATAGGGTATGTTATATACAATTCTCTTTTTGCCCTTGTGACAGCGACATAAAACAATCTTCTTTCTTCCTCATATTGTTCTATAGATTCATAACTCCTTGATATAGGAAGTCCTCCATCGCAGGCGTATATAAGGAATACGGTATCCCATTCAATGCCCTTTGCGCGGTGAATGGTAGAAAGTACCACACTATCGTTACCTCTCTGTATAATATAGGTATCCTCTCCTGTTGCAGGCTCTGAGAGAGTAATCTCTGACAGGAATCTCGTAAGCGATCTGTATTCTCTCGCAATTTCAATAAGGACACTTATATCCTCTTTTCGTTCGTCTGCATCTGGATAGGTAAGTTTAAGATATTCTTTATATCCTGATTTGATTATGAATTTTATCGCCTCAGACGGAGAGAGTTTTATTATACTGCTGAGAATCTTTTGTGCATTCTTTACTCCCGGGACCGCCTTTTCGGCCACTTCTGGTTCAATTGAAAGAAATTTGTGAACAGGAGAGCGGGCAGAGCTTGTTCTATCGTAAATCTTCTGTGCAGTTATATCGCCTATGCCTTCTTCAAGTTTCAACAGTCGCTTAAAAGATACCGAATCTCTTGGATTTACAATCACACGAAGATATGAGAGGATATCTTTTATGTGCGCTCTTTCAAAAAACCTGGCTCCCGACCTTATAATATACGGAATATTCGATTTATAGAGTTGAATTTCGAGTTCTGCAGACTGATAATGGGCTCTATAGAGTATACCTATATCTCTGTATGGAACTCCTTGACCTGCTAATTCTTGGATCTTATAAACTACGAACCTTGCCTGTTCATAAGGATCTCGTACAGCAACTACAGTTGGAGTATCACCATTGCTCCTGACAGGAATAAGTCTTTTTTTAAAGCGCGCATCGCTTCTTTCAATTATCTGATTTGCAAGATGAAGTATCTGCGGTGTGCTTCTGTAGTTGGTTTCCAATTTATATATCTTTGTATCTGGATAGCGTAATGGGAAATCCCTTATATTTTTATAGTCTGCTCCTCTAAATGAGTATATGCTCTGGGCATCATCACCGACCACCATTATGTTTCTGACTTGCTCCGCTATCCTGTCAGTTATTTCTGCCTGAAGCAAGTTTGTATCCTGATACTCATCAATGAGTATGTGGTTAAAGTTATATATTGGATTTCCAACTTCGGTGAACCCCTCGGCCTGAGCCCCTCGGTATTGAGCCTCGGGACGAAATGCTCGGGACGAAGGCTCAGTTGAACCGTTACATAGAACCTGTTGCCAGTAATAGAGAAGATCGTCAAAATCCATCAGGTTTTGCTTACTCTTCCTTTTCTTGTATTCCTTTTCTATTCTCTCGATGTCAGGGGTAAATTCGAGGAGATATGGGAATCTTGCCGAGAGTGTTGTTGGAATATCCTGCAGTGAATTGATAGAGCTTGATATAACCTCTTTTAGCACCTTTGCTTTTGGGAATTTTCTCTCCTGTGGTATTCTACATGCCGTTTTACATTCATCCAAAAGCGAATTTGCATCACTCTCGTCCATTATCATATAATCAGGGGATAGTCCAATAGACTTCCCCATTCTGCGTAAAACCAGATTACCAATGTGATGAAATGTGCCTCCCCACAGGTTTTTCAGGTTTAATCCTGTTAAAGTCTCCACTCTTGTAAGCATCTCCCTTGCTGCCCTATTCGTAAATGTGAGTAACATTATTCGGTTTGGCTGGATTCCATTGTCAATGAGCCATGCAGTGCGATATGTGAGTACTCTAGTTTTACCAGACCCTGCTCCTGCAAGCACATAAATAGGACCGTCTCCAGCGATAACACAGCGATACTGTTCCTTGTTTAATTCCTTCTCGTAATCAATCTGCATAAAATCAAACTTGATCTCTTAGCCCACTAAGGACACGGAAGACACTAAAAGAAGCCACAGATTACACAGACGGCACTAAGGGTTATATGGAAGAATTTCTGTGTTCTTTGTGTTTTTCGTGGGAGTTAATTAAAGCCCGCGAAAGATTTAAAATACACGGAATAATTAGTTTTTGGTCTTCAGTCTATGGTCTTTTGTCTTCGGTCTATTTTTTTAACACTAAATTATAGCATAAAAATAAAGATATGTCAAGAAAATTTTTGAGCAATCATTGCCAGCCAATCTCAGGATTTAATTTTCTTGATACTGTCATAAAAGTATAAACATATATTTTTAGCTTGATTGAAATAACCACAAAGACACCAAGATTTTTTAACAGGGATTTTGAGAGACCTGTGGTGAACGAAGTGAATCCAGTAGAAGAGATTCTTCTTTTTGGTTTCTTATTTTTTATCTCTTAAGTTCTCTTTCAATCCCTGTTAAATTTCTCTTTTTTCTTGATGGTCGTAGACTTGTACGAGATCCGTATGGAGAAGAAACAACGGAGATCCTTGGATTTATTCCTGCCTGTGGCAGGCAGGTTTGAACATGGACTTAATGACTTAATTACTGTTTTTTCTTTATCTGCGTGTATCTGCGTCTATTTTTTTCTTGACAAATTGTGTTTTTTGTTGTATAATCAATACATAAACTACTTACCGATCACCAATAACCGATCACCGATAACGGTTCGGCTGAGACTTCGGCGAGCATTTCGTCCCGAGGCTCAATACCGAGGGGCTCAGTCGAGCCGTTCACCGAAGACTGATAACCGACCACCAATAACTGCTTACTGCTTACTCCTTACTGCTTACTTTTTTTACTCTTTACCCTGGAGGTAGGATGAAAAAGAAAAAACATACACACGCATATGGGTATAGTGGAATGCTGTTTGCCGGTTGTGTAGTTCTCGGGTTGGGAATAGGTATGCTTTGTGGGAGAACAGGCGCTGGTGTATTAATAGGGGTGGGAGTGGGATTTATAGGAATGGGAATTAGCCGTATGTTCTCTGGAGTGGTCTCGAGGGCCTTTAAGGACGAAGACGAACCGGAGTAGAGAATTTGTGGGTCGGGGCTTTATTTTCGCCCGCAAAATTCACGAAATAAAGCACGAAAGATATAAGACAAAGACCTTTTTTATGACCAAATTGAGAGGCCTTTGAAGTCTCGTATTAGGTCTTATCAAAGTCCCTGTAACAAGTTCTCACTTTTTGGGTTGACAAAACCTAATTCTTGATGTATAATTATAGAACAAATTGTTTTGGTACTTCTTGATTATCACCAAAACACGCACGCCGTAGGATAGTTTTTTGTTTAAAGTTAAGCCCAGCTGAAGCGATGTGGCAAGCGGGAGGAAAAGAGAATGTCGGAAGAATGTGTAATAATTGGCGATATAAAAAAGTCAAGGGATTTAGAGAGTTGGCGAGATATTTTTGTGAGATTAGAGGAAGCGCTAAAAGAAATAAACAGAAAATTTTCCAATGATATAGTTGTTTCTTTTAGACCGACAGCTGGTAATGAATTTCAAGGAGCCGTGATAAACTCCGAAAAAGTGTATGATATATGTGCTATCATCAGAAGTAGATTGCAAGTGGATATTTATTGTGGTGTTGGAATTGGCGATATCGAGAAACCGTTTACCCAAGAAATAGGGATGAGAGGAAGTGCATTTTATAGAGCCAGGGAGGCCTTAGAGTTATGTAAAAAGAAAAAAAGAAGTATATTTATCAAATCATCAGACTTACTCAATCAAACTGACGCGATAATTAATACATTGTTACGCTTTGTTGAGGTTTTGGAAAATTCATGGACAAAAAGACAGAGGGAGATAGCGAATTATTATAGACTTCATCCAGATTACACCTATGAGCAATTGGGTGGGAATTTTGGTATTACAAAACAGTCGATAAGAGATATTTTGGTTGCCGCAAATTGGGAATTAATTTCCGAGGCTGAAAACCTCGTTAAGGTGTTATTTAAAAATAGCTACCAACCTAAAACAAAGTAAGGCAAATAAGCCTGATAAGTGAAAGTAAGGCATAAATGCTTGACAAAGAAAAGTAAGGGGAAAAAGCTTTACAAAAAAGGGTTGTAATAGTTGAACTAAATATTGCGATTATAGGAATTTATTTGGCATCATATATATTGGTGGTGGTCGGCCATTTTATCGTTTGCGGGATACTAAAAAAGTTTACATTACCAGAGACCGGTTTTAAAAGAGCGGGAGCTATAATTGGAATTCTCGAAAGGATTTTTACTTTGACTCTCGTTTTAATAGACCAATATGCATCTGTTGCATTAATATTTACCGCAAAGTCTATTACTCGCTTTGAGGATTTAAAGAATAGGAAATTTGCCGAGTACTATTTAATTGGGACTCTTTCAAGCATACTGTTTTCTGTGCTTGTTGGTATATTTACAAAATGGCTGTTGGGCATTATGAAATGAAATCTCTCTCTTGGAGTTTAAGAGACTCTGAGGAATCTCTCTTGATTTTTCTTCTTTTGCGAGAGCTCCCTCTGAATTGCGGGTTAGACTAAAGACCTTTCCTGTGACTTCGGTTTTATCCAAATCCATTCAATTCAGTGCCCAATATCCAGCAAAGGTCGTAAAATTGAGATAATGTTGGGGTTAGTGTAGGATTAAATTCTTCCTCGGTTTTTATAGATTTTTCCTGAGTTTTTCTCTTGACAAATTGTGCTTTTTATTACATAATCAATATATTAAAACGCTTTAGAAATTCCCTGCATAAAAGTCCTTGAGATTTTATGAAATTTGTGGTAAAATTGTAAGAAGGTTCAGGGATAGAATAGATAACAAGTAGGTAGAATTATGGGGCGAAAGTATAAAGAAATTAAAGAACGCATTGTGATATCTTCAAAGTCGAATGTTGTTAAAGAGCGGTTGGCTCTTCTGGAAATTGATAGAAGTAGAACCACTGAGACAAAGCTGGGAGATGTCGTTGTTTATATAGGAGATGTAAATAAAGCGTTGAGTCTATTACCAGAAAATTTTGTAGATTGTGTCATAACATCACCTCCTTATTGGAAACAGCGAGATTATAAAAAACCTCAACAAATTGGTCAGGAAAATACCTACATAGAATATATAGAGAAGCTCGTTGATGTATTTCATAATATAAAAAGGGTCTTAAAACCTACAGGAACTTTTTTCTTAAATGTGGGATATAAATATCAAAATAAGGAGTTATTACTTATACCAGAATTATTGGCATGTGAACTTCAAAAAAATGGTTGGACACTCCTGAACAAAATCATCTGGCAAAAGCCCAATGCTATGCCTTCTTCGTTGGACAAAAGATTTTCAAATGTCTATGAGCCGGTGTTTTTATTTATAAAGACAGAAAGTAAGTATAGATATTATCTATCACTTGATGAATTGAGGGTGCCGGCAAAGAATTTTACAGCAAAGAAGAAATCAGACGAGATCTTGGGCTTCGATGTAGAAAATTCTTTATTAAAGGATAAAAAAATTAGGGGATATATTTCTAAAATTTTCAAAGATTCCCAGGGTAGTTTATTTGCTCAAGTAGACTGGGAAGACGAACAAAAAACCATAGAGATTGTAAATGATTTCAGCAAAGAATCTCAGATCTCGGTTGATTTAGTCTGTAAAGATTGTGGAAAGACTATCAAAAATGAAATAGATATAAGTAACCACATTAACTGCGAGAAGTTCTCTAGGCCGACGTTACCTCCAATACCAGATTTTAATGAGAAGGGTGAGATATCTCTACTAAAGGCAGGTTTATTCCCCGCTATTGTTTCCTCGCCTGCCCAGACAGGAAAACGACTTTACGAAGGCAAATTTAGATTAAGTCCCGACAATAGAGGTGCTTCTCCAGGGGCAAGGAAATCTCTGTTTGGAGAATATTTTGTGGTACAGCGTAGATACAAAGTTTTTCAACCGGTAATTGCTGATTATCTCAGGTTTTGGAGACAAAAAAGAGGTATTACCACAAAAGAAATTGATAGGTTATTAGGATACAAAGATACAGCAGGACACTGGTTTAGAAAAGACACAGGTAGTTGGGGAAGAGGAGGCTCTATTCCTTTGCCCAAAGACTGGTTTAGGCTAAAGGAGATACTTAAATTTGACGATATATATGACAGGTGGGTTACCGAGACCCACTTAGTACTACAAACAGTGAAAGCACACCCTAAGGGTAGAAACCCTGGCGATGTATGGAGTATAAAATTGCAACCCCTTTCTGATGCCCATTTTGCAACTTTCCCCGAAGAACTAGTAAAAAGATGTATCAAAGCAGGATGCCATGAAGGTGGTGTAGTATTGGATCCCTTTGCTGGTTCAGGGACAACAGGTAGAGTTGCTCAAAATTTTGGAAGAGACACAATATTAATAGAGCTTGTTCATGAGTATTTAAATATTATTAAAAAAAGATGTAAAAATATAAAGGAGGTAGTCTATGTTGAGTGATTTCGACCTTGAAAAAAGAGAAAAACAATATTTTGATTTGATTTTGCTTCACCTAAAGCAAGATTTAGGTTCCTTAATTGGGGGATTGAACTCAAGAATAAAAATACTGAACGATTGGTATGATAATTTTATTCAAACAGCACGGAGTGGCTATAAGGCGTCCGATTTAGATACTGGAGCAGAGAGAATTTTCCACCATTTCTTTGCCTCTATTTTACACTTTCCCAATTCTTCTCCTCTCGGTTCAGATTTGATGTTTGAACTTCCCGATGCCTTTATTCATATTGAGATTAAAACCGCTCTTATAGATAATCCAGCGGATTATAAAGGCAAAGTCAACATTGCAATTAACCAGACTTCATACGGAGTGAAGAGGTTATTTACCCCAAACTTGCCTCAATATTATAATCCAGAGGGAAATATCGAGAAGGTATGTTTAACATACATTATTCAAATAATCCACGAACATGCTCAACCAAACATAAAGGCACTTGTTTTATCCTGTATTCCTAACGGCCAACTTTATTCAGTTTATGGTAAAAGTATTTTTAAAAGTGGGAAGGGTGGTTATGTTAAAGGAAGGGATTTCCGTTATAGTTATTCCACAGAGCCTTTTTTTAAACTCCTGACAGAGAAATATAAAGAGAAAGTATTTAGAGTTGAGTTAATATATTTAGCTGAAGGTCTAAAACCAGAGGACATTACTAATCTCTCAAATGTCCCCGTCCATTTCCAATTTTGAAGATATTGAAAAAACGAGATCGCCATTTCATGGAGTAAATAGGGTCAAGTCTAATCTGAAGATATCAAGTTTTCCAATTTATTTATACATAACTTCTGGTATTAACATATTCCCTTCACTTGAGATTTATATGATTAAAATTAGCCGTGATTGTAATTTTATTAGTACAGATAAAACTATATTAGCTGTACTTTGTAAATAAGGAGGTACTCAATATGACAACGCAGAATTATTACGAGGGTGTCAAGCACATAGTTCACATTAGTACGGGCATCGAGACAAAATGCGAACACTGTACCGAGCGAATCGGTGGTGACGATCTGGCAAAATCAATCAATCACTACATTCAGCAGCACGGGTACAAGATCTTGCATGTGGGTACGGAAACAAGTCGCGACATGGACGGCAATCCATGGCAAAGCACGGTTGCCGTGCTCGGCAAATAAGGTTAGTGCTTGAGTGGCGCGCAAATTCACCAGCTAACCAGTCGCTGCCCCGGACCACGGCTGCGCCGTGGTGTACCCTCAGTAAATAAAGAAGAATTTGGTGTCAGTATACAGAGTGTAACAAGATAATGATTTAAGATATGTAGCCGAAGAATGGGACGGCATAAAAAAGTGTCGCCATAACCTCTTGTGGCTACAGATGTTAGGCAGAACTGACACCAATATCCTAACAAAGCGCTGCAGCCGACCGCTTACTCCACTGCGCTTTGTAAGCGGTGGCTGAACTTTGACGTTATATCTTCACAATCTCTTTTTCCAATTCAAATTCAATGAATGTTAAATTGCGTCCATAACACCAGAGCAAAAACCCACCGGCAACCTTCTTTTAATCCCCAAACTGCAACATTTTTTTTCTTGACATCTACGGGAGTTCGTGTTATAATGACAGAGTTAAATTGCATACTAACCACAGAGAAAAGGTGTTAAGTTAAATATTTCTGATGTACCGCATTATATTTCTTAAATGCACGAGTTATTACTTATATATATTCCATGACCCTAGTGTTCAGAAAAGTATTATACTGCAGAATTCGCTGAGTTTGCCAATTTATTTAGGCCGTATAATATAAATTAGAAGTGTCACTGCTAGGAGGGACTATACATGAGCTTAGTGAAAATCGCCTTGCTTCAAATGACTGCTTGCGGCAATGACCAGGATGCAAACCTATCCAAAGGTGAGACTTTTTGTCGTCGGGCAAAGGAGATGGGCGCGGATATTGTGCTCTTTCCAGAGATGTGGAACATTGGATACACCTTCTATGATTCCTCTCAGCCAAATGCACGCGAAATCTGGCGAGCGCGGGCTATCAGCCAACATGATGATTTTGTCACGCATTTCAAAGCACTTGCCAAAGAACTCAAGATGGCCATTGCCCTGACCTATCTTGAAAGCTGGGATGGTGCTCCACAGGATTCAGTCTCCCTGATTGACCGCCATGGGGAAATTGCGATGACATATGCCAAGGTTCACACCTGCGATTTTGACAAGGAAGCAGCTCTGACCCCTGGCGATGATTTCTATGTGTGTAATCTGGACACGGGTAAGGGAGAGGTGAGAATCGGTGCAATGATCTGCTACGACCGTGAGTTCCCAGAGAGTGCGAGAATTCTAATGCTCAAAGGGGCTGAACTCATTTTGACGCCCAATGCTTGTGAGTTGGGAGACAACCGCATCGGCCAATTTAGGGCGCGAGCCTTTGAGAATATGGTTGGTGTCGCTATGACCAACTATGCTGCCCCGCAGCAAAACGGGCACTCAATCTCTTTTAATGCCGTGGCTTTTGATGAAAACGGTAATGCACAGAATATGCTGATCATTGAGGCTGGGGAGGGTGAAGGGGTTTACATTGCAGAATTTGATATGGACAAGATAAGAGCGTATCGGGAGCGTGAGACGTGGGGAAATGCTTTTAGGAAACCCCGCCGCTACGCTCTCTTGACATCGCTTGAAGTTGAGCACCCCTTCATCAGAGCCAATGCCAGGAGATGAACGTGCCTAACAAGTCACCGCAGCCTACTCCGTGGAATAGCGGACCGTCTTTTCGGCTGCGAGGTTTAATCTGATCCATATGCTATTTTTTGCGGTTATCTCTAAAGATGTTCTTTATTTCACGGGGCGGCTGCGTTCGCGCTTGCTAGAACAAAAAAGAGTTAATATAAGGAGATACGAATATCCAAAGTTCTATGGGAGAGAATGGATGCATTTTCTCACGTAATTGTCTGAATTACCTTTCATTGATAGTCTCCAAAAACCTACCTGTTAGAAAAAATCAATAACACATATTTTATCCCCTCCCTTTTGAAATTTTTTCTTGACATTTATGGCAGTTCGTGTTATAATATTGGCGTAGTCGAGCATTTTCGGGCCATTGTAAAAAGTAGTTTATACACAATGCGCCGCTGGCTCAACCAGGTAGAGCAACGGACTCTTAATCCGTGGGTTCTGGGTTCGATTCCCAGGCGGCGTAAAATAAATAAAGTCTTAGAGTCGTTGAATCGGTAAAAGAAGAAGTCGTTGGGTCGATAAGAGAAAAGTCTTTGAGTGATTGGGTCGTCGTGTCATCGTGTCTTTGAGTCACAGGGTCTGACAGACAGATTTTAATTTTGTCGAAAGAATAGGAGTTATAGCAACGAAATGAAAATTAAGAAATTTGAAGATTTAGAGTGCTGGAAAGAGGCCCACAAATTAGTGAAGATGGTTTATGATGCCATAAAAGCAAATCCTGGACTTTCTAAGGACTTAAGGTTTTCGGGTCAATTTTCATCAGCAGCAGTTTCTTCTATGTCCAATATAGCCGAGGGATTTGCGAGGGAGACTGACAAAGAGTTTTTAAGGGGTTTATGGATTTCCAAGGGATCCACTGCAGAAGTTCAAAGTCTTTGTTATGCCGCATTAGATCAAAAATATTTGACGATGGACAGAAAAGAAACTATATATAATCAAGCAGAGAAAGTTTCGCAACTCGTTTCTGGTTTAATTAAATATCTTAACAAGTCAGCCAGACAACATATTTAAATACCTAAAGACCCTAAGACCCAATGACACAAAGACGCTAAGACGCTTTCTTGCCCCCATAGCTCAACTGGATAGAGCAACTGGCTACGAACCAGTAGGTTGTCCGTTCGAGTCGGACTGGGGGTAGAATAGGAAAATCAAAGATTAAAAATCAAACATCAAATATAAGATACAAATCATAGACAACAGATGACAGACCATCCCGTAAGGTCGATTCGTGCCAACGGGGCAAGCAGACCAAAGACCATTTATGGATTGCAGATTTTAGACAACCGATAACTAACAACCGATAACCGATAACGGGAGGTTTCAATGCCGAAGAGTACTTATCAACCATCACGGGTCAAACGCCATCACAAACACGGGTTTAGAAAAAGAATGTCAACAAAAGATGGCAGAGCTATACTTAATAGAAGAAGAGCAAAGGGAAGAAAGAGGTTATGCGTATGAGGACTTTCTTCATCATTTTTCTAAATATCTATCAGAAGATGGTCTCTCCCTTGTTCCCACCGAGTTGCCGATTCTATCCCACTTGTTCTGAATATACAAAAGGGGCAATATTAAAATACGGGGTTTTTAAGGGAATAGTACTTGGAATACGGAGAGTTCTGAGATGTAATCCTTTTAGTAGAGGAGGATATGACCCTATACCATAGAAAAAATCAAAAATCAAAAATCAAAAATCAAAGGTTATATCTCGTGCCAGAATGGGGCTTAAGGCAGGGCAAAAGAATCGCAATCTCGATTTTGTTGATGTCTATTACGCTGATACCCATCTCTTGTGATAGGAATGACCCTGTTGGCGGAGATTTTATAGACGAAAGAACAGGTGATGTCCTATGCGATACACTTGTTCATTTTGTACACAATAACTTTTCAGAGTTCTTACCCACAGGGTCTTTTGATTTTCTTTATGCTGGCAACGAGACGAATCTTAAATCAATGACCCTCCTCTCCTTTGAAAGACCGCTCACCAAAACAACATACGACAGTGTGCTCTTCGTGTTTTCTGCTGAAGGTATAGGAGCGGAGGGGTTATATTTAAGGCGCTTTTCGGGGGAGTTTTGGGAAGATAGCGTAATTAACTGGAGTTATGTTGATTCACATCTTGGAGATATCCTTTCTGATTCGCCTGTCTGGACAGAAGACACTATCTCAAATGAGGTTTTTTTCAGATTCTCTCTAAAAGAGATAACACTCGCAGACACCATAAATGTTGCAGTCTGTTCGGATGGAGAGACTAATAAGTTCTACTCAAGCAATTCAGGAAATCCACCTGTTCTCGAGCTGTTCAGGGGCCCGTTACTTGAAACTGTAGAACCAATTAAAGATGTGTTTGTTGATACTGTTGTTGAGTGCGATACTGCTGAAATCTTTATAGCCTCTGGTTCCTATGTATGGAAAGACACTGTCTTCTTATCCGATTCCCTGATTGATTTTACGGAAATTTCTACAATAAATAGAGCGGTATTATACCTCCCAATAAATAATTTCTCTGGACCTGATCCCGAACTCTGTGTGAGATATAAAGGCGATCCCTCCATTCCATATAGAATAGAGGGAGACACAGTGGAGATAGAGATAACAGAGTTCATAGATGAATGGATTACTGACGAAGATAGGTTTGTTATACTTGAAGGCAAAGGAGGGAAACTCTTTACTGCTAATATAAGTAGAGACATTATGCTTGAGATAGTTTATACCAAAAAGCCAGGAGAAAGGATATGAAAGGTCCTGTAAGAATCTTCTTGCTTTCTTTGATCATCCCAATTATCTCTTATGCTTCTGTGTTTTCCTCAATGGGATTTGGGGAGTATATGAACTTTGGAGATGCGGGCGAGAGAGGAATGGGAGGGGTGAGAATATTTTCAGTGCCAGAGAGTCACACCTTCAAGGCGACCCTTCTCTACGATTTCATCAGTATAAAGGATAAAAATAATGTAAAATACGAGCAATCCTTTTATTTGTATGGAGTGGATTACTTCCTGCATCTACCCAACCGATTTGGCATAGCCTTGTCTCTGTCAAACATCCTTTCGCCCAATTTTTCTATAGAATCAAAAGATAACCCGTTAGGAGATATTATATACGATAGAAGAATAACTGGTAGTGGAGGAATACAGGAATCCTCCGTTTCTTTATATAAGAGATTTCCCCGTTTCAGTCTTGGTATCGGGAGCCTTTTCTCCTTTGGAAGGATAGAAGAGATATGGGAAATAAATTTCATATCATCTGGTTACAACAATACAATCGATACCCTTGTTACCCTAACTTCAGGATACGGATTTAAGGCACAATTTAATTACAGTGCTAAAAGGATGGTTATATCGATGGATTATTCAAGATATCTTAACTCTGTCAGGCTCGCTCCACAGTTTTCTACCTCCTTTTTATATAATATAGATTCGGACTGGAAAATAGGCGCTAATCTCAATATTGGAATGTGGAAGAATATAGATACTGATTTTTCAACCAGTACAAATTTTGGGTTGGGGATGTGTCACACATACGGTTCTACAACCATAAGAGGAGGACTTTTCTCTCGTTCCTGGTATTACGGGTATGTAGGGGAGGTAGGGGGAAGTGCGGGAACAAGTTTTCTTTATCCGGATGGATTGGGTGAGTTATCAGTTGGTGTTGAGGTAGGTAGAAGGGGTTGGGAAGAGATTGAGGAGTTATTTGCCAGATTCTCAGTGACTCTCTGTGGAAGAGAAATCTGGTAAAGCCTTGATTTAAATGCCTAATTTTAGTATTTTCTGCCTGCTGTCAGGTAGGAATGTGTGATTTTACTATGGGGGAATTATGGGACTTGAACAGCTTGGATTGATGTTTGCTATAGCAGGAGCAGCCATAGCATCATTTATGGGGGGATGTGGCTCTGCAATAGGGCTTGGTATAGTTGGAAGGAGCGCAACAGGGGTATTGACTGAGGATCCCGATAAATTCGGAAAGATATTTTTGCTTGCTGTTCTTCCATCCACACAGGGGTTCTATGGTTTTATCATTGCAATAATCATAGTCCTGAAACTCGGGCTTCTTGGTGGAACGCCTTTACTGCCGACTACTGTACAGGGACTTCAAATCCTGCTTGCATCATTACCATCTGCAATTGCAGGTTTCACATCTGGGATCCACCAGGGGAAAGTATGTGCCTCAGGGGTTGAGATGGCAGCGAAGCAACCGGATGCTGCTATGAGAGCGGTTATATACGGTGTTATGGTTGAGACATATGCCGTTCTTGGTTTAGTGATATCATTCCTCATCATATTTATAGGGATAAAAATATAAGACATCCTATAAAGATCAGGATGTCTGATTAGAAAGACTTCGGTGAGCCTTCGGCGAGCAGTTCGGCGAGCTCACTGCCGAGCAGTTCGTCCCGAGGCTCAATACCGAGGGGCTCAGTCGAGCCGCTCAGCCGAACCGATTAAAAAGAGATTTCACAGACTTTTTTATACATAAATTACTTTCGTATTTAAAAGTTTCTAAATTTCATACAGGATTATTAGTTAATTTTGGTAATGAGGTATAATGAATATTATACCAGGTGGATGGATGATGCGGTAACAAGGTGAAGATTTAGTAATTTCAATAACATGGTGAAACCAGATAATGGCTTAGATAATTTCACAGGGATCTTAAGAGATTGAAAGAGATTCTTTTTTAGTTGATAAATATCAATGTAAAGAGGTTGAAAATGGGATAAAAAAATTGGTCTTATAGGATGTCTCAGTGTGGAAAAAGGGGAAGAAAAAGGAGAGATGAGAGAGAAGGGATAGATGATTTTTCACTCTTCGCTTTTCGCAAACTGCTCTGTGTGGTTAAGTTTTTGAAGATTTTATAATTCCAAAGGGAGATTCAATGGACAAAGTCTCACAAAAGATACTGGATGATGCAAAAAAGGAGAGTGCTAAAATTATCAAAGAGGCAGAGGAGAAGAGAAAGGAGATAGAGAAAGAAACGGAAAGAGAGATGAAGAAACTTACAGAGGAGACTGACAAGAAAATGAAGGAGAGAGAGGAGAGGGAATACGAAAGATTGATAGGCTTAAAGGAGATTGAGCAAAGGAATGCCTTACTCGAATACAAACACAAGCTAATGAGCAAGTTATTCAAAGAAGTCCGGGCTGAAATTCTGAAAGGTGACAGGTATCCTAAACTTATCGAATCCCTTTTCAAGATGAGCATTGAGTCAGGAAGGGAAGAAGTTCTTGTTAGTAAGGATGAAAAATTGATTACTAAGGAATTTATCGATAAGTTGAACAAGGATAAAAACTGGCATCTCAAACTGTCAGATGAGGGGATTCCAATAAAGAGAGGATTTATCCTGAAGAGCGAAAAAACACGGATAGACGCCTCAATCGAAACGATAATCAGAGAGAAAAAAGAGTTATTAGAAGTTACATTAGTAGATATATTGTTTAAGTAAGGTGTTAGGTGACAGGGGACAGGTGAAATGTGTAATGTGAAATGTTGAATGTGTGATGTGGAATGTGGAAGGTGTTAGATGAACGAAGAATTGTAACTGGTGCATTTACTCAGGTTGAATGGTCGTAAAATTTCCCCATATTGAGAGTGAAGACGAGAGATATGTTTATGCTGTGGCGAGAATAAGAGCGCTTGAGACAAAGCTTCTCTCTTCTCAAAAGGTTTCGGGACTTATAGGACTCTCTTCCGAAGAATTGCTAAGGTCTCTCGAGGATACGGACTATGCCCCCTTTCTTCCATCTTCCCCATATGACTATGAGATTATTATAAAGAGTGGAAGGGATGCGCTCTTCTACCTTATGAATAAACTGATCTTGGATCTCCCTGTGATTCAGTTTTTAAAAGCAAGATTTGATAATTATAATATAAAAATGAGCCTCAAGGCAAAAATTGCCGAGACAGAACCAGAAACTCTCTCTCCATATGGAACTATACCTACTTCAGAGGTAATGGATATATTCAGAAAGGAGTTATATTTAAGACTCCCATCTCAGTATGAAGAAGGAATTGAAAGGGCTGTAGAAGCTTACTATGTAGATAAGGATCCCAGCATGCTGGACATAATTATAGATCAAGGTTGCTTTGCCTATCAAAGGAAGAAAGCCTTTGAATCTGGTAATTTTTTTCTTTGTGCGCTCCATAAGATAGATATAGATCTTACCAATATAAAGACACTTACAAGGGCAAAGTTGGCAAAGACAGAAAAGAGAAAGTTTTCCAGAGGATTAATTGATGGCGGTTTTATCTCCTGTAATGAATTTCTAAATGCCTATAACGAGGCAGAAGAGAATCTATGGGAGAGATTTAGATTTACTCCTTACTCTTACATCTTGAGCGAGGCTGTGCCTGCAATATTTGAAAAGCATTCATTTCTGAAACTGGAGAAGCTTTGCGATGATACATTTCTTGAATTTTTGAAGAGCACAAGATTTCTTACATTTGGTGTTGAACCTGTGATTTCATACTACTATGCCAAGGAAAACGAGTTCAGGATCCTGCGGCTTCTCTTTACGGCAAGTATTTATGGTATAGAACAGGATATTATCAAGGAAAGATTGCCGGAGGTGTATGGGTGGTAGGTGAGATGTAAAATGTGAAATGTTGAATGTGAAATGTTGAATGTGGAATGTGTAATGTGAAATGTTGAATGTGGAATGTGAGAGGGCAATCAGGCTATCAGGCAATTGGGTTATTAAGTTATTGAGTTATCAGGTTATTGTGTAATTAAATACTTTATCCTTTTTCCTTTACTGTAATCTACAATCTGTAATCTAAAATCTATTTAAATACTCAGTGTGCATCTGCGTTAATCTGCGTCTAAAAAGCATATGGCTACAAAACTTGCTGCGGTCGGGGAATATGATGTGATAATGCCATTCAAGGCAGTTGGTGTTGAAATATACCCTGTAACCTCTTCGAGTGAGTTTGTCCAGAAGGCAATGGAACTCATTGATGAGGGAGTAGGGGTTATTTTTCTCTCTGATAAATTCCTGGATGGTGCAGAGTCTATATTTGAAAAGGTTTCTGCAAGGCCACTTCCCTGTATAATTACTATACCCGGGCCACTTGGTGCAACCGACTTTGCCCGAAAACGCATGAGAAATCTTGTGAAAAAGGCGTGCGGTGTGGATATAATGGGGAAGAGAAAGGAGTCTCTATGAACAAGACAGGTGAGATTATAAGAGTTTCGGGACCCCTTGTCGTAGCGAGTGGAATGAGCGGATCAAGGATGTACGATGTAGTAAGGGTGAGTGGAAAGAACCTGATAGGAGAGATAATAGAATTAAAAGGAGATATTGCTTCAATACAGGTCTACGAAGAAACAAGTGGTATTGGTCCCGGTGAGCCTGTATTTTCCACGCACGAATCACTGTCTGTTGAATTGGGTCCTGGTCTTATAGGTTCCGTATACGATGGGGTTCAAAGACCATTGGACGATATTATGAAGCAGACAGGTAATAGCATCACAAGAGGAATATCACTGCCCGGCCTGGACAGAGAACACAAATGGGAATTTAAACCGATAAAAAAGGAGGGTGATAAGGTTAATGGCGGAGATATAATAGGCGAGGTGCAGGAGACCGTCCTTGTCACTCATAAAATTATGATTCCCCCTGATATTTCCGGAAGAATTGTGGAGATAAAAAAGGGGAAATTTACTGTTACCGATGTTGTATGTGTTCTTGAGACAGAAAAAGGTAAACGGGGAATTACCTTGATGCAGAAGTGGCCCGTAAGGAAAGCAAGACCCTACATAGATAAACTTCCGCCAGATATACCTATGTATACAGGTCAGAGAGTAATAGATACATTCTTCCCTGTTGCTAAAGGTGGAACTGCCTGTGTTCCGGGTCCCTTTGGATCTGGAAAGACAGTAATTCAACATCAGGTGTCAAAGTGGGCAGAAGCTGATATTATACTATTTGTGGGATGTGGGGAGAGAGGTAACGAGATGACAGATGTATTGATAGAATTTCCGAAATTGAAGGATCCCAAATCCGGCGAGCCGCTTATGAAACGCACTATCCTCGTGGCAAATACATCAAATATGCCTGTGGCAGCAAGAGAGGCATCAGTTTATACAGGGATGACAATAGCAGAATATTTCAGGGATATGGGTTATAGTGTTACCCTTCAGGCCGATTCCACATCAAGGTGGGCGGAGGCAATGAGGGAGATATCCGGGAGACTTGAAGAAATGCCTGGAGAGGAAGGTTATCCCGCATATCTTGGCACGCGCGTTGCAGAGTTCTATGAAAGAGCGGGAAGGATTAGATGTCTCGGAGAGCCAGATAGAGAAGGATTTCTTACCGTTATAGGTTCCGTATCACCTCCTGGTGGTGACCTCGCTGACCCGGTTGTCCAATCGACGCTGAGGGTTGTAAAGGTATTCTGGGACCTCCAGGATAGACTTGCCAATGCAAGACATTTCCCTGCAATAGATTGGCTTTCGAGTTATTCCCTGTATATCAATTCTCTTAAGAAATGGGTGGAGGAGAACATAGAAAAAGGGTTTCAGTCAGATGTAAAGGATGCTATAGCAATTCTTGAACGAGAAGCAGAACTACAGGAGATTGTGAGGCTTGTTGGGATTGAATCACTTTCCAGTGAAGAGAGGCTTCTTCTTGAGATTGCGAGGTCAATAAGGGAAGATTTTCTCCATCAGAACGCATTTCATGAAGTTGATACATATACATCCACAAAAAAGCAACAGAAGATGCTCTCTACTATACTTCATCTATACAAGAAGGGACACCTGCTTTAAAAGTCAGG
>Ga0209986_10001438_pt1 | contig 22785 bp, 20 predicted proteins | sample BlataG_FD_183168 | JGI IMG/M metagenome (GOLD analysis project Ga0209986, IMG submission 183168) | Deep subsurface microbial communities from Black Sea to uncover new lineages of life (NeLLi) - Black_00105 metaG (SPAdes) (version 2) | ecosystem: Environmental > Aquatic > Marine > Oceanic >... | reverse complement strand
GCCGCCCTTTTTTCAAAATAAAAAAGCCCCTGTAAAGAGGCTCATTTATTTCGATAATCTTAATCTATTTGTCAACGCATTCTAATAAATCATTGCCGTAACCCTTTCTTCATTCTAACAATCTACAACAACCTCCAAACACGATATCTGTACTTGTAAATGTTTTAGTGATGGTGGATATACCGGTCACAAGGGTTTTGGTAAACCCGATTTTTAAGAGATATCCTCAATCGATCGCAGGGTTTCATCTGCATTAATATTTTCTTTTCATTTATATGTATCTCAAAAGCATAATTCTTATAAAACATGGAATATATCTAAAAGATATCATAGCCTTACCTCTGGGGTATTTTTAAGAAACATTTCAACAAAGGAGGTAGGTTATGAAAGTATCGAAAGCCATAAAAATCTGTTTGGACTATCACCGGAACCACTCTAAACCAAACACCTTAAGATCATATGAAGCGATTCTCACAAAATTTGGTTTGATCTTTGGCGACAAAGATCTGGAAGAAATTTACTCGGAGGATATTCTCACCTTTCTTGATAAAATTACAGACGGCAGAAAGCAACAAACCAGACGAACTCGATATTCACATCTGGCAGCTTTTTTCAATTTCGTTATAAACAACATTGACGAACGGATACAAAACCCCTGTGCAAATCAACTACTGAAAAAGCTTTATAAAGCCAGTACGCCTGTTCAATGGGACAGTTTCGAGAAGGAAACGATTGATGAGGTAATATTTCGAACTACCAAACTCCGGAACCGGCTAATCTTGGAATTAATGGCAAGGGGTGGTATGCGGATCGGTGAAGTGTTGAAACTGACACCGGATGATATAGCAGGACAAAAATTAATCATCAGAGATCCAAAAAGTGGCCGTGAACAAGAAGTTATATTTATCACTCAAAAAATTGCAGATCGGCTGAGGGAATACATTAATTCAAAGCACATTGCGTTCAATCAGAGAATATTTTCCATATCCTATGAGGCCGCCAGATCTATGGTAAAAAAGGCCGGTGAAATGGTTGGTGTTCACCTTCGGCCACATGATCTAAGGCGCCATGCTGCCACATATGCATCTCGCGCCGACGTGCCCCTTGAAATTGTTAGTAAAATCATTTTGCGCCATGCAAATTTATCGACAACTCAGATGTACTTGGGTAAGGTTAGTGATAGTGAAGCCACAAGATGGATTGAAAATTTGTATGCTTAAAAAATTTAGGGGGGATCGTAAATTTATGATCCCCCCAAACATCCAAATATCGAATGAATATCTCAGCTATTTAGGCAGCTTATAAGCTTTGATCCATAGCAGATACATGCACTCGGCTATTTAAAAAGTTTACCTTGGAACTGATAATCCTCACAACCCTTCTAATAATAGAATTGAACATTAATAGCAGTAGCCGTAACGTCAAATATCTCATTTATTATCGGATTCCCTCTTGCTTTTCTTCGGCGAAGGCTCTTCGCTATCGTACACCTCAACATAAGCGTTGTTTAAGGGGCATCCTTTTTCCCAGTGATTCCTTACTTTCTGGCCGATAAATGATTCTGGATAGTTGCGCCCGATGTTGCACCCGGGGCAGACCTTACTCCACCACGCCAGTACTTTTTTCATTTCCATCTTCGACTCCTTTCGGAGAGTTTCCCTTAATTTATGAAAATGTTTAAGTCAATTAGAAAATGGGCATGCGCATTTACCTTGCCAAAACAGCCCATCACCAATTGATTCCTAATATATATCATAAAAGCGAAAAGGGCAAACCCTATAAAATGGATTCACCCTTTTTGAAAAACGGTACCGCAAAAAACCTTGGCGTCGCCTATATGATCAACTCTCTATTTTTTGAAGATATTTTTATCCGAAAATGTTAACAAAGAACGCCTTTGTAAGTCTTGCTTTACCTTCTGTCAAGAGTTCGAGTTCCCCTTTATCCAACCATATTCCGTTACATTCTGAACACTTATCTATCATTACTTTCTGATAATTTATCTCCTCTAAATCAGAACCGCATTTGGGGCATTTCATCCAATGTTGTTCTTTTCGCTGTTTTTTATTTTCTTCCGCACGTTTATTGTCCAGTTCACCACGACGTTTGGCAAGATTTTTTGCATCCATCTTCATGAAATACTCATCTTCTGTTGCGCTACGCTTTTCAACAGTCATTGCTCAAACCTCCTCGTAAAAAATATTTATTATAATTGGATAAAAGTTATTTGTTTGTATACTATGATAAGATTATATGTCAAGTGAATTACAGTCGTTTAAAATTCTTTTGTTTTAGCTTTTCAGTTCCCCCTCACCTATAGTTACTTTAGCAATGGTGAGGTGCGTCAGGTACATCTTTAGTACTTTGTGGCGGAAAATGTGTTCAAATGTCTCTGTGCCGATGGGTGATTAAATCCGGACATATTGCTATCATAGAAACATTTGCCTGAAATTAAGATATGTAGATGGTGATTGAATCCGAAAAAATAACCAAAGATCGAAATATTTCTATTTTATCCATTATTCTCTGGGTTTATCAAAACGCTTTTGTATCGATCCGACACATCAAGCTGTACGTCATCCTCTCCGATCTCGTCGTATGGATTTTACAGATAGTCCTGGATATTATCCAGGCTCACCATAATCAGAGAATAAAGAACGGCCACGCCATAACCTATCACTGGGAATGATTTGTCAGCCAGGTGTGCAAAGTATGGACCGAAGAGCAAAGGGAATGCGTTTAAGAATATCCGGCTGTATGCCCGAAGAGTAATCGGTGTTCCGGATTGTCAACCAATGACTGCACTATGCGCTTGATCAGGTCTTTCATAGCTCTGTTTCTTTCGTTTCCAACGTGGATTCTTCACTCGATTCAGTTGTTTTCCTGTATGATCAATCCTTTAAAATTTGGCATATCTGGTACCTTTCCAAGTGATGGATGTTGGGGAGGCGAGCGAGCCTTTTAGGTGAGCTCGCGGAGCCTCCCCAACTCTGTAACTTGGGTCGCCATTGCATATTTTGCTGGTACCCAGATATTTGGTTGAACTCTTTTTTGTTAATAAGAAGGTGAAACTCCCCTGTTTTTTAGAGCCATCCGGCTTTCACCGGTGGCATAATGTATGGGCAGTCTGCAATGAAGCAGCTGCAAAAAAACGAAAGGAGCTTCACCATGAAAAAAAGAAACATTTATCAGAACCGAAGTCAAGAATTACTTCGTCTATTTGAGGAAGCTGGAAACAGCGCAAAGGTTATGTGCATACCAATGGACTATGCGAAAAAGGATCATGTTGTCATGTTTTGTAACGGCTACGGCGACATTCTACGCAAGCCATTTTCGGTTAAAAACTCTCCAGACGGTTTGAAGTATTTAGTTGATCAAGTAACTCGCTCTTGTAGACGACGTGGAATAAAAAAGGATCATGTCTTCTTTGGCGGAGAAGATGCCAATTCATATTCAGAGAATTTTGTAAGTACTTTACGATCTAAAGGGTGGATAGTTGCTGGTGTTAACGCGCATGATGCTAAAAAGCAGCGGGCGAATTTACAAGCCAGTACGGATCAATTGGACTTAATGGGAATTGCCACCATGCTACTTAATTGTCGGGCGAATTGTTGTTCAGCTCAGTCCGGTATTTATCGCAATTTGCGGACACTTGTTCGTCACAGGCGAAAACTGGTTGTCATGTCAACGGAAGTGAAAAATCGAATTCATGGTGTAGTTGACAGACTTTTTCCCGGTTTTCTCAACGAAGGCAAAACCGGCATCGTACCGTTCACCAGTAGTTCATTATATCTAATGGAGGATCGTTTCAGTCCCAAACAGATTCGTCGGCGCAAACGAGAAAAGCTTATTGAAATTCTGAAACGGTTCGGAACCTCGAAGGCTGAAGAAACTGCTGATAGACTTCAACAATACGCTGCACAAGTACTTCATACCCCGGCTGACTATGTCGATACGCTGCAGCTTTCCCTGGCTCAACATGTCAAACATTTAAGGTGCTTACACCAAAGCGTTGAGCAGCTGGAGAGGGAGATTGCGGTGAACCTGGCACAAACACAAGGTGCATTTCTGACAAGTGTCCGAGGAATTGGAGTCGTTCTGGCAGCTGGGGTTACCGCAGAAATTGGAGATCCGAATGAACAAAAACCATTAAATAACCTGGTTTCATACTCAGGTATTATTCCCCGGGTCAAACAGTCCGGTGGACCTGATGGCAAAGCTTATACTGTTTCAGTTGCAAAACGTTGCAATCGTATTCTCAAAGATTATGTTGTCAAGTCGGCGTTGCACTTAGGATTACATGGTCCCCAAGATTTGATGTCCGACTACAAACGGCGCGACGCATCAGGACAACATGCCGATTTTAGCATGGGCCGTCGATATTTGCGTATGGCGATGTGCTTGATGCGAACGTCTCAAATTTATTTGCCATCGCGGCTCAGAAAAGCGGATGCTACACTTCAAGAACGGGCCGGCTACTACCTGATGACCTGGCCTTACCTGCGAGGTAAATGGAAAAAACTCGGCGCCCTTGAAGCTGCATTTACCAAAGATCGACCCTTGGGGTTGTGGCGCCAGATCGTACAGGAGTTATATGATGTAAAACTCAAATTATAAACCCGACTCAAACTGGATTTAAGCGTTAAAGTTAAAGGCGTTCGAGGTTCCGGTGGACAGGATGGCTATGTGTGTATCTGCTGCAGTGCTCCACAGATAGATGGATGTCATTGACGGCTTTGGCAAGAGTGCCAACCCTGTCCGCCCGAACTCTTTAATTATGGCTCCAAGGTACTCTGATCCTTGAAAAAGAAAGAGATCTAGTCATACCAGATTGCCAAAGTCGGGCACTATGGACAGGGTTTACCACCTGTTATGCTGAGTTTCGAATTTCTAAAACTGCGATGGTTGAAACTGGTTTATTAAAATTTTTTTAAAAAACCGGCCTGGACCGGAACAGGAGGAGTGTTGCCTAAAATAAATAGAAAATAAAGACTTGACTTTATCCTGGTACTCTTGCCAGACCACACAAATCGGACAAGCTGAGATATCAAATAAATCTAACACAGTTTTGGCTTTTTTTCAAAAGAGTGATTACTCCAACAAACCTGTACCGAATCCTGATTACGTTGTACTTCTATATATTTTGGATTTGAAAGTGAGAAACTTGCGCAATTTCTACATGAAGTTGGAAAAAGGAACACAATCCCAATGACCCGGATATGCCGGTTGGACTCGAACAGCTTCGCTTAATTGACTAATTATTTGGTAATAGTTCACCGGAGCAAAATATTTGACAGGATAACAGGATAAGCATGATATTAATCCGCCATAAGTCTGGCGGATAAATCAAGTTTACCCTGTTAAATTTCCCAGTGGGAACCCTATTTAACAGGGTGAATCAAAAAAAAATATCATAACCTGAAGGAGGATAAAATGGAATATAGGTGAATTTGTAGCTGATATTATTGTTAATGATACCGTTATGTTGGAACTTAAGTCAGTTAAACATGTTATTAAGGCACACGAAGTACAATTGGTTAATTATCTTGTTGTTAGGGGGAAACCGATAGGTCTTATTCTGAATTTTGGAGAGAGGAAAGTAGAGGTTAAACGTAAGGTCAAGGATTTAAAATAAAAGATCAACAAGATAAAAAAAATCATGTTAATCTTGTTCATCCTGTCTAAGATAGCTGAACGGCTACATTATTTGTTAAGCCATTCGATTTCGACAATATGCTCAACATTTTTAAATTCAGGGTCACCTGTCATAATCATTGCGTTTCCACGGCGAGCATTGGCCACAGTAAAGCAATCGCTGTAAGAAAGCGGATATTCTGCTTTTATCCTGGCTGCCTCGATGACGGATTCGAAATTATTGGAAACAAAGGTGATGGGGAGCCCGGGAAGGATCGTATCCAAAAAATATTCCGCCTGCTGCGCCCCCCTTTTTCTAAAAAGGATATAATACGTTTCTCCGACATTGATTTCATTCATCAAAACAAAGCCGCCTGACTTTTGAGCAACCAGAAGAATTTGCTTGACCCTTTCAAAATTTGCTTCTTTATTCAGATAAGCCAGCAGAGCAAAACTATCCAGTAATCTTTTTCGCTTCACGAATTTTGTCCTTTCGCCGATGATCGATCAGCGCTTTAGTGATAGAATCTTTTTTTTCAAAAATACCGCAAAAATAATCTACCGGATCATCAGGCAACGGAGTTAGACGGACATGGTCATTTTCAAGCTTGATAGAAAGCTTCTTTCCGGGGACGATCTTCAATTGTTTCCGGATTTCTTTTGGTATTACAATCTGACCACGGCTAGATGTTGTAACAATAGGCATGACTGACCTCATTTAATAAGATTTAGTATGAATACAACAAACAATTTAATTTTCGTTTTATGTAATTATTAATATCATACAATTTATATTTTATCAACCAGAAAAATTATTGCCTTATTAATAGCATGCTGTGATGAAAATTCGGGCCTGACGCCGGTATTGGGCCCCGGTTAAATATTAAATTCGGATTTAACTGGACAGGCAAAAAGGGGCGTTTTTCAAAGGTCTCTGGTAAACGGCACGCATACCCCATGTCCCGGAAAGATATACCTTAACCCACTCAACCGATTGATTTTATTGATCGAGTCTTTTTGATCCTTTTTGCTTGCCACAAAAGTGTTGCTGATCAGCTTTCCGTTTATGACCACCAGAAAATCTCCGGAAATAAGGATTCCGCTTTCCGGATCGAAAAAGGATGCCGAGTCGGGTCTGTGCCCCGGAGTCTGGATGGTTTTAAAACCCGGCAATACTGGCTGCTTGTTTTTAAAAAATGTTGCACGGTCTAAAGGAAAACCTTTTTTAAACGGGGTCCCGTACAAACCCCCCATAAAGACATCGCCGATCCCCGGAAAATAGCCGGACGCTCTCATGCACGGTATGATGATCTCCTTATAATCCGCAAAAGACGGAAACGGAATGCGCTGATCTCCCATAACAAACGGCCTTGCCTTTTCGTGAAACCAGATTTCGCATTCTTTAAATATTGCTTTGAGATACGTCCAACCGGAAACATGATCCACATGAAAATGGGTGCAGACAACCCGTTTCAAAGGAGGCAAACCGCGCAACGCCTTAATCAGTAATCTTTTGTCAGACCTCATACCGCAATCAACAAGAAATGCGGCTTTTTGACGATTATCCTCAATGATATAAATATTACTGGCTTTGCCCATAAACTGGTGGATCGTTCGGTTGTCGGAGAGATTTTGTGCTGGCGTAATCATCTTCCTGCTTCTTACGAATTCATTAAATATCATAATCCATTACCACAGGATACCTTAAAATCAGCTCAATGGACCTTGCGGATGTTTTAGCCGCTTTAGGAAAAACTCGGGTAAGGGTTCTGACATGTCTTAAGTTATCGGCAGTCCGGAGGATCAGCATGGCAAGATCTCCTTCTTCCATTTTGGCCACGGATAGGACCTTTTCCCAAGATTGGCCGTCAGCCCAGGCATAAAGTGTGGCCGCCGGCCGTAAAAACAGGGGTCTGACTTCAAACCCTCGATCTGTCATCTGTTTTGCAAACGGTTCCAGGCTTGTTTTTACCTTACGAAACGTTGTCAACAGCGTTTTTGGCTTGAACATTTTTTCAATACCGTCATTGGATTCCCGCTCATTGACAAATAATGCGATGATTGCGGCAAGGAGTGCGGGATCGGATTCAGGGAAAATCCCCATCCTGAACCCTTGGGCGATCATGATCGGCTGATCCACCCTCAGCTGTGATGCCCATTTTCCGTCAGCCGTCAGCATGCCCTGTTCCGTTACATAGCCGGTATCTTTCAGAAAGTTAAGATGGTGTAAAAAATCTTGCCATAATTGCTTTTGCTCATCTCTGAGAGATTTACGGGCTCCCCTTTTTTTTCTCGCCGTAACGATCATGTAGGTTGCAAAAGACTTCTTAAGAAGATCTTCTATCTGGTCGGGAGTATGGGACAAAAGCAGGTTAAGGGCCATGGAAAAGTTTATTTTGATCTGGCTGCCCACATCAGAAGGAGACGATGTCATTAGTTTTGCAATTCGCCGTATATCCATAAATTTTCCCGGAACGGTTACCGCAAATCCGATATGGTCCATTCCCCTTCGTCCAGCCCGACCGGTCATCTGGTGAAATTCAGTGGGGCTGAGCGGCAGGAAATCTTTGCCGTTAAACCTGTCTGAATTAAGAAGAACGATGGTTCTGGCAGGAAAATTTACACCTGCCGCAACGGTGGATGTTGCAAAAACAGCATCAAGAAGCCCTTCTGTCATCAGTGTCTCCAGCACCAGCTTCCATGCCGGCAACTGCCCGCTGTGATGGGCGCCCACGCCCAGGTGTTCAAGGTGCCACAATTGGCGGTGTCCGGCAATATGAGGGCTTTGTGATACAAGTTCTTGGATTCTTTGGATGCGCCTTGCCTTTCGATTTTCATCGAATACCGGGATGTCCGTACACAGATCAAGTGCATGGTCACAATCTGCCCGGGATTTAAGGAAAAATATCGCCGGCAGCAGACGGTATTTATTTAAAACACTCATGATCTCCCCGAAAGGGGGGAGTTTATGAGGGGGAGCAAGAACAGGAGGACGTTTGCTGTTAACATAGTCAGAGACTTTTTTATGAAGCCTGCTTTTTTTAGGACTTCCATGGTCAGTAAGGAGGAAAAGCGTCCCTGAAGGATGGAAAAACATAGGATAAAGCGGCACCGGCCTTTTTGTTTCTTCGACCACGATACATTTTTTTGAGCGAATTGACGAAAGCCATTTTGCGATAATATTTGCATTTCCTATTGTGGCCGAAAGCAAAAGAAGGGGTATCCGTGCGGGGAGATATATCATTATCTCTTCCCAGACCACCCCCCTGTCTTCATCTCCTAAAAAATGTGCTTCATCAAGGATAACCAAATCGGTTAAAAGAGTTACCCCCTTATGCATTGCATCGTAAAGCTGATTTCGCAGAATCTCGGTGGTCCCGACAATAACCGGTGCATCGGGATTCTCTTTTCTGTCACCGGTTAAAATCCCGACATTTTCCGCCCCGAATATTTCTGAAAACTCACCGTACTTTGTATTGCTCAAAGCCTTCAACGGCGAAGCATACCAAGATCTCCCCCCCATTCTAAGAATCCGGGCCATGGCCTGCTGTGCGATCCAGGTTTTGCCGGCGCCGGTCGGGACGGTGACAAGACAATCTGTATCTCTAATTGCCGACAGTGCTTTCAGCTGGAACGGATCAGGTTTAAATGGTTTTTTATCCGGTACTCCGATGGAGGCAAAAACCTTTTTAAGGCCGGCATCGGCACCGGGTCTGATTTTAAGAACCCGGGGTCTGTAGCCGATTTTTCCCTTTCTCTGTTTTGGTTTAAAGACGTATCGTCCTGTTCGATTCATTAAAGGAGGCCTTTGAAAAATGTCAATTTTTATTTAAGTTCAAGAAAGGCGATAATTTTAACCAGAGGAATACACTGAGTATTTCGAGGATTAAAATTTGAGCCTGACGCAGAAATTGAGCAAAAAGGGGCGTTTTGCAAAGGTCTCTAAAGCTTAGCGATCATCTCTTTCACATTTGTTTTTGCTATTGAATCCACATCATACGGTGAAACACCATCAAGATCCGCCTCTATCAAGGCTTCATCTTGCCGGATAAAACCGAGGAATTCAAAATCGCTCAGGTGTTTTTTTAAAAATTCCTCATCTTTTTTGCCGCGGATTTTGTTGCCGACCAAAACGATATTTTTTAAGCCGATCTCGGATGCCAACTTTTTTATGTGACCTGCGGTATCCATACTTCGACGTCCCGGTTCCACAAGCACAATAAGTTTATCCACTGCAGACGCCGTAGCTCTGCCCAGATGTTCGATTCCGGCTTCCATATCCATTACCACCACTTCGTCCCTTGCCAGAACAATATGAAGCATCAGCGCTCTTAACAGAGTGCTTTCCGGGCATATGCATCCGCCCCCCCCCTTTTTAACACCACCGAGCCGCATCAGCTTGATATTGTCGAGTTTTGCGGACAGCGAATCCGGAAGATCATCCACCTTTGGGTTGAGTTTAAAAAAACCGCCGATGGTTCCTGGTTGTGCCTCGGTTCTCTCAAAAATAAGGTCTTTCATCTCGGCAATGGGCACAATCTTGTCAGCATCGGGGATACCCAGTGCTGCCGCAAGATTTGCATCCGGATCAGCATCGATTGCCAGCACACGCTTTCCCTGAGCATTTAATGTCCGTATCAAAAGGGCGGAAAATGTTGTTTTGCCAACCCCGCCTTTACCACTGACTGCCAGTTTCATATATATCTTTCCTTTTTTAACCCCGTTTGAACAAAAACGTACAATCGGGAATTATGGGCTGTTTGTTGTTCCAATTGGGGTGAAGCCTCTAAGTTCACTTTTAGTTTCCCCGATGATATGGGGATAGAAACTTCGGCACGTTTAATTACCCGACACCTCCCGGATTTCTTTCATATAATTAACAATATAACACATGGTGCGGTTCAGGCAAAAGGAGATATTGTTTATTCTGTATATACTTATCGGTTATCAGTTATCTGACTTCTGCCCTCTGTCCTCTGCCCTCTGTCCTCTGCCCTCTGTCATCTGGCCTCCGTTTATTGAACGGTTATCAAGGGTCAGGAATTGGTTAGCATAAAACCTGCTGTCAAAAAATGATGATCAAAGGAAAAAGCTTGTACTATTCCATATTGTTTCATAACAGCAAAACTGACCGCATCCGTATAACTGAAATCCTGATCATGAAATTTCTGCAAGATATCCTCTGCCGCTTCTTCCAATACGCTGTCAGAATAAATTTTTATTATTCGTGGGCTTGCTGCCATATTCTTCAAAAAGCGAATAGCCGGCCCATGGCCTATTGCGCGGCGTATTAAAATGTATGTTTCGGCAATAACAAGGTTTGTTGTTGTTAGATGATGGAAACTATTTAGCAGCGCGGGATAAACTTTTACAGCCTGGGCGTTATATTGATCGGATTTGTCTGCCAAAGCATACCACGCGCCTGTGTCAACAAATATAGTATTCTTTTGCATATTTTTATTTTTCATATGATATCAAATACTCATCATGCCTTTCGGCCATGTCTTTTTTCCCTGATTCTCCGAGATTCATAATATTTAGAGCAGGATCTTCTGAGAGTGGAAGTGTATCGATAAATTTAGATATACATAATCGAATAATAGCAGCCTTGGATTTACCGCTGGTTTTCGACAAAATATTAATTAGTTTCTGCTGTTCGGGTTCCAAATAAATTTGAATGGGAATTTTCTTCAATCGTTTCATGGGACTATCCTTCTTGTTTGCATTTATATTTTATGTTATTAATAAATATGCCATATATAAAAGTAAATATCAATCATAAATATTGATTGCATTAAATGTACATTATAGTTATTCGAATTGTAATTAAAGCGAAATATGGGGGTTGATGGTTTATAACTTTTGGACGAGGCCGTGGGAAAAAAGATTCCATCGGTTATGCTGACCGCTAATGCCATGAATTACGAAGCGCTTATGCTCTCCATCCGCAAAGGATCGTAATGATGGAATAGATCCTGATGTCGTAGCGCTTTCCAGAAATGCCGATCTATTAATTCATGATGCTCACTACGCACCCGAAGAATTAAAAGCAAAGAAAGGATGGGGACACAGTAGTTGGGAACAAGCCATAGAGGTGGCAGAGCGGGCCGTGGTCAAAAAATTGGCTCTTTTTCATCACGCACCGGAGCACACGGACGACTTTCTTTTACATATGGAAAAGGAATGCAAGAATCGGTTTCCGGGGCTTTTCTGGCAAGAGAAGGTATAGAGATCAAAGTATAGATGGTTCCCCAAGGAAAACTGTCTTTTTTGCCAGCGGTACCTCAACCGAAAATTCAGCGCCCTGTCCCTCATCGCTCTCAAGTAACAGTTTGCCTCCCAGGTCTTCAACCAAAACCATTACACCGGCTCCCTTCCTGCTATTTCTCCGCTATCAAATCCATTCAATATTCACCATCTACCTATTATCAAGATAATATTCAGCGTCTTGGAAAATTCAAATAATAAGTTGACAAGATCTACTGGATTAATCCCGGTAAAATGATCCTATGAAATTTCATCCCAATATGATCTTCCGGACCTACCCCAATACCATCTTCCTGAGCTATGGGCACAGCGGGACAGGCAGGAATACATTGAGTATTCTGGGGATTAACCCACCAAAGTTCGGTGGCGGGTTAAAATTTGAGTCTGTATAAACCCATCCAGTATCCAGCATCCGACACCAATAATGTCCCTAACCCCTGACATACATAATTGCTCAAATTTTTTATATCAGGACTTGATTATGGCTATAAGATTGGCTATGCTTAGGGCGGTTAACTTGGATTTTTAAAAAAAGGAGCATATATTGGAAAATCAATATTCAATAGCCGAGGCAAAAAACAAACTCCCGTCTATTATACATTCAGTTGAGAAGGGCCCGTCTGTTAAGCTGACTCGGCACGGCAAGCCGGTTGCGGTCTTGTTGTCAATTCAAGAATATGAGCGTTTAAGTCTGAAAAAACAAGGATTTTGGCGTGCTTTAAAAACATTTCGCAAGCGCACCGAAAAGGAAGACATCTTAATTTCCAACGCAGATTTCAAGAGGCTAAGGGATTCTTCCCCGGGCCGAGAAGTTGACTGGTCTTGATGAAATACCTCCTGGACACGAATGTTTTATCAGAAGCTGTGAAAACGGAACCTAACCGGCATGTGATGGCCATGCTTGAAAAGCATCAAGCAGAGATTGCAACAGCTTCACCGGTTTGGCACGAGCTTCAATACGGCTGCCGGCGCCTTCCGGTTTCACGAAAGCGTGAGATGATTGAATCGTTTCTTGAAGATGTCATCCGACAAAATATGGTCATTTTCCCCTATGACGAACGCGCAGCCAAGTGGCATGCCCAAGAACGGGCCAGATTGGCCGCACAAGGACAGATCCCACCTTATGTTGACGGTCAAATTGCGGCCATTGCCAAGGTGAACGGATTGGCCTTGGTTTCACGGAATACCGCTGATTTTGAAATTTTTACCGATTTGGAAGTCCAAAATTGGCATAAAGGTGTTTGAACTATAGTTTCACTCTAATCAACTATTCCGCAGGACAAGGTACGGCCCAAAGCCTGAGGTGTTTATAGAGAATCGGCATGAAAGATGAGCCATCAGAATTTAATCCTCCTGCCATTCTGGCGCCGGCCGGGAACAAGGCCTCGTTTCTGGCCGCCCTGGCAGCCGGAGCCGATGAAATATATTGCGGGTTGAAACAATTTTCAGCGCGCATGGAGGTCAAGAATTTCTCCCTTGAGGAACTTTCGGCGCTGACCCGGTTGGCCCATGACAAGGGAACCAAAGTCCATGTGGCGATAAACTCCCTGTTAAAGACCGAGGATCTGGACAGGGCAGGAACGTTTCTTAAGCTGCTGGACCGATGGGTGAAACCCGACGCTCTCATCATTCAAGACCTCTCCCTTTTGCAGCTGGCCAGACAAACCGGTTTTTCGGGCAAACTCCATTTATCAACCCTGTCCAATGTAAGCTTTGCATCAGCCCTTAACCTTGTTAAAAGAAAATTTCGGGTCCATCGGATCGTTCTTCCCAGAGAACTTACCATAGACGAAATCAAGGCCATGGCTTTGGATTGCCCCAACGGCCTGGACCTGGAACTATTTATACACGGGGCGCTTTGCTACGGTGTTTCCGGAAGGTGCTACTGGAGCAGTTATCTGGGCGGTAAAAGCGGGCTCAGGGGAAAATGCGTCCAGCCCTGCCGCAGGGTTTATACTCAAAAAGACCACAGCAAAAGGTTTTTTTCATGCCGGGATCTCAGTCTGGATGTGCTTGTCAAGGTCCTTCTAACCATTCCCCGGGTGCGGGCCTGGAAGATTGAAGGCCGGAAAAAAGGTCCTCATTACGTTTTCTATACGGTTAAAGCTTACCGGATCTTAAGGGATCATGGAAGCGATCCCAAAATGAAGAAACAGGCGCTTACATTGTTATCCTATGCCCTCGGCAGAACCGGCACCCATTATAATTTTCTCCCCCAAAGGCCTCAGAATCCGGTAGGCATTGACATTCAAACCGGCTCCGGTCTTCTTGTGGGAAGAGTAAAGGGAACCAAACAAAAACCTTTTTTAATCCCGAGAGAAGATTTGCTGCCCGGCGATCTCCTCCGCCTGGGATATGAGGACGAGTCATGGCACGGCATCCAAAGGGTGGGTAAATACGTACCCAAAGGAGGGCGTTTTTTTCTTAAAACTTCCTCGAAAACAAGTCCTGCAAAAGGAACCCCGATTTTCCTTACAGACCGGCGGGAAAAATCTCTTGAAGACATGCTGTCCGGCCTTGAAAAGGAGCTGAACAAGAAACCGGTATTGAAAATTCCCCCTGTAATGTTTAATGTCAGGCTGCCAAAAAAATCAAGAAACAAAGCAACGGTTTCTGATCTTCATGTATTTCGTAACCCCGAAAAGGGAAAATTTAGGGGGTTGACCGGACTGTGGATGGGGTCTCAGACTGAAAATAAAATGCCGAAAGGCCCCGGCCACCGGTTTTGGTGGTGGCTTCCGCCGGTTATCTGGCCTGAAGATGAGATAAACTACAAGGGACTCGTCAATGGTGTCCTGAAAAAGGGGGCACGGAATTTCGTGCTCAACGCTCCCTGGCAACTGGCCTTTTTCAGTACGCCAAAAAAATTGAACCTCTGGGCAGGACCGTTTTGCAATATCACCAATCCGTTGGCCATAAAAACACTGGCATCACTCGGCTTTAAAGGAGCCATTGTCAGCCCGGAACTTGGCCGCAAAGATTATTTTATGCTGCCCAAACACAGCCCTCTGCCGTTGGGAATCGTAATTTCGGGCAACTGGCCCTTATGTGTTTCACGCATAATTTCGGAAAAGTTGGATACCCAAAAGCCTTTGGTAAGCCCCAAGGGCGAAGAGTGCTGGGTCAAAAAATTCGAATCCGACTACTGGGTATACCCCAACTGGAAACTCGATATAAGTGCCAAGAAAAATCAGCTTGAAAAAGCAGGATACCGCCTGTTCGTTCATCTTGTGGAACCGATTCCAAAAGAGATGACCCTGAAAAAAAGACCCGGTCTTTGGAATTGGAACCTGGATCTTCTTTGACGGCTTCGTAAAAAATCCAACTTCTGCGTTGTGCTGCATTTCGTAATCATTCAACGTACGAAAAGTACGCCTCATGATTACAAAATTTGCTCGCCTTGAATTTGGAGCTTTTTACTTTGCCGTCAGACTGTGACTTTTTGCGAGACTGTCTTCTTTAGTATTCTAATCCGTAAATTCGATTACGTATTTTATGTTAGTACCTAAACTCTGATTTCTTGTGTTTTTATGTCAAAAAATCAAATAATTTACCCTGTTAAATAATGCTTCGCATTAAATCTACGATTTATTTAACAGGGCAGGCGATTGGCTGTGGATCTTATTTGGAATTCGGAGCTTGTAGTTTGGAATTTATTTGAGATTTGATGCTTGTGATTTGTTATTTCCGGTTTATCCGGGTTAGGATATTTATCTTCAATTTTAGGCACGTTAGATCACTTTAGGCATTTTAGGCATTTTAGACGGTGATTATCCTTGACAAATGATCTTTTCATTACTAAAGGTTTTTGTTTGGGAAAATTGAAATGGTATTGTAAAATCATTTATTATTAAAATAAAAAAATGAAAGGAGGAGAAATCCAAATCAGTTATTCAAAACTCATTGGATTATTTAATGCTTAAAGGTTTTTCCGTCAATAATGAGTAAAAACCTGGTAAGGAAAGGAGAAAGAATATGGGTGAAATAGGACATGGTGGCAAAGAAATTAAAGAAAGGATTATGGAACCTGCCGAAGCTGCAGAGAAGATTAAAGGGCTCACAGAGGTTCCGATTCGAAGCCAGATCGCCAATGAGGTCATTGATATCTCTTACGGTTATTTTACGCCTCTTGAAGGATTCATGGGAAAAGCCGATGTCGATTCTGTATGCAAGAACATGAAGCTTGCCGACGGAACCGTATGGAGCATTCCCATTCTTTTTGATCTGTCAGAAGATGAAATATCCGATTATGGAGTCAAAGAGGGTGTTTCGCTCCTCTTAACCTATGGGGGCAATCCCATGGCTATCTTTGAGGTGGAGGAAATTTTTGATTACGATAAAAAGGCGATGTGCCAGGATGTTTACGGGACAGACGAGGATAAGCATCCAGGATGCGCCCGAACCTATGAGTACAAGGACAAATTCATCAGTGGCAAGATCACCCTTGTCAATCGGCCTAAAATCAATCCACCCTATGATCCATACTTTATCCCGCCTCTTGAAATGAGAAAACGTTTCAAAGAAAAGGGCTGGAAAAGAGTTGTGGCCCATCAGACCAGAAACGTGCCTCATACCGGTCATGAATGGCTTATGAAGGGAGCCTGGTTCCAGACCTATGCCGAACTGCCCATTGAAAAACCGCTTGTGGGTGTTCTGGTAAATGCGATCATCGGCGCAAAACGCAAAGGAGACTATATTGACGAGGCCATTATCTTAACCCAGGACGAGTTGCGGAAATCAGGCTATTTCGGAGATCATAACCACCTGACTTCTCTTACCTTCTGGGATATGCGCTACGCCGGCCCCCGGGAAGCTATCTTTCATGCCATGCTGAGGACCAACCTGGGGTTAACCCATCACATGTATGGTAGGGACCATGCCGGGGTCGGAACTTATTACGGCGCATATGATGCCCATCATCTGCTTGCCAGCGTCCAAGATGATCTGGACATTACCCCTGTATATTCCATGAACTGGCTATACTGTCCGCATTGTGGCGAAATTACATCTGAGGGCCTGTGTGATCACAGGGACGAGTGGCAAAAATTCAGTGGAACCCTGATCAGGAGTATCGTTCAAGACGGTGTCAAGCCACCTCGTCTGATTTTCAGACCGGAGGTCTTTGATCTGGTTCTGGAATGTGCTGATAAATACGGGTTCGGTTCGCCCTTTGTAACAGATGAATATCTCGAAAACAGGATCCCTGTTTTTGAAATTCCGCCAATGTAATAGGAGGTGACATTATGGCCAAAGGAAAATATCCAATCAATATCTGGGTTAATGAGGAACGGTTCGATAAATTGCAACAAGCCGGATTGGCTGAAATGTGTGAGGAAATGTTGGCCGGTCTGAAGGTTCTAAGGGTCTATGCCAATGATTCGCAGAGGGATAAGATACTAAAGGTTTTCCCTACCGCTAAATTCGATAGTGCGACAACCAAGAGTATCGAACTCCTTCCAAGGGATGTGAAAGATAAGATTTTTGATAAAGCTATCGATAAAAAGAGCATAGATGTTTTAGATGATTTCCTGAATGCATATTAATAAGCACCAGCAACATGTGTTTGACTTAACAAAACTTAAAAGGGAGACATTAGCGTCTCCCTTTTTTGTGCTTTAATTTTTCATTAATCTGTATTTCAGATCAGGTTTATTGCCTCTCTGAATACTCGTTATACGCCATGGCCACGGTTCGGTAAACAATATGGGCAAGCTTTGAAAACGGCAAAAATGCAAACAGGTCGAATACAAAGACAAGATGGATGAAATACATAAAATAGGTCAAACCTGCCAGACCTGCCAGCCGTGTTGCTTCGGTAAGTAAACCGGTTACACCCAGACCCAGAACAAGTCCCAGAAGAAGCCAGTCCTGGTAGCTTGAGGTCTGATCGGTTTTGGCCTTGGCCAGACGGTTTTTGATCAGCAGAGCACTGCCGATAACAAGGGCAACACCGCTAATATTTGCAAGCCACTTAACCGGATTTAACTGTGAGTAGGGACCATGCTGTTGGAAACCATAAAGCACCACAAAAAATACGTTTGTTACGATAAAAAGCCCGATAAATGACCAGAATACCATCAAATGGGGTGTGGCCCGATCGCTGTTTTCATCGCATTCCGTAAATTTATCATGTTTTAATATGGTCGGTAATATTCTCCATAACGCCTTGCCTAACCCAACGAAATCAAGCTCTTTCTTTTGGGTCTTTCCTTCCAGCACGGCATTTTCGTGGATATCATTGATAAATCTTTTCAACCCAATGCCAAAAATCACCACAGCCCACATGGACAGGGGTACGAAAATCAAATCGACCAGCCACGAAGAAAAGAACAGATGATGTGCTATCCCGTGTTCCCCAAGAGGGGGTGAAAAATCAAGCAGACCCGTTATAAAGCCCAGAGCCAGAAAAATCACCACGGGAATCCCCATAAGAATGGGAAGCTTTTTAGGATCGTTAACCGCTTTTCCTATGGCCTTGGGCACGGCATAATCCGTAATGGCATAAGAACGAACAGCGGCCAGCACTTCACCCGGTTTGGCACCGCGAGGACACATGGTAGTACAATCCCCGCAATGATGGCACAACCAGATGTCCAGATTATTGACCAGTCTGTCTTTTAATCCCCATGATGCGTAAATCATCTCCTTTCTGGGGAACGGTTTAGTGTCAGGAGAAATAGGGCAGACTACCGAACAGGTTGCACATTGATAGCACTTTTTCAGGGTGTCCCCCCCGAGCCCGACGATTTCTTTGATAAAATTTACATCAGGCTCAATCAGGTATTTATCCGTCATAAGAGTACCTCCTCATTATATTGAATATTGTCGATTGGCGATTGATAAGTGAAAAACGGTTTTAATATTCAATCGTCAATCTTCAATCATAAATCATCAATCCTTAGAATCCCTTGAACGGGTTGGGGCCGATTTCTTCAACCATTTCCACAAAGTCATTTATCATTTTGGGGAGCTTGTCATAGTCATCGATTGCAACTTCGAATTGAGCTACCCGTTCCTCTTCGAGGGCCAGGCTCTCTAGTGCCATTCCGATTTTTTTCATTCGAATGTCTGCAAGCTCGCTACCCTTCACAAAATGGCACTGATAATCATCGCCGTGCTTGCAGCCAAACAGAAAAATACCGTCCATACCTTTGGCAAGCGCATCCTTGATCCATACAACGTTTACCGACCCAAGGCATCTTACCGGAACGAAACGAACCTCTGCCGAATAGCTGAGCCTGTTTAATCCGGCAATGTCCAGCGCTGGGTAGGCATCATTTTCACAAACAAGCCCGATGATCCTTAAAGGAGGTTCATCATAATCATCTTCAGAGGGAACCTCTATACATTTGATCATGGAGCCGACACTGTCAATACTGTAATCTTCAAAGCCGATGATTCGCTCGGGGCAGGCGCCCATGCAGGTGCCGCAGCGCCGGCAGCGTGTGGGATTCGGTTTGGGAGTTCCCTTTTCATCATCATCGATCGCCCCGAATGGACATTCCTCCGTGCATCGTTTGCACTGGGTGCATCTCTCAAAATAAAAGTCGGGTATGGTTAGATCACCGGATCTCGGGTGAACGGAAACCCCTCTGTTTGTCGACTCGATGCACTGAATCGCTTTAAGAGTAGCTCCGGTTGCGTCTTCACTCGACTCTTCTATAGTCATATTGCGACGTATGCATCCTGCAGCATAAATCCCTGTTCTCTGGGTCTCATAGGGAAAGCAGATGAAATTCGAGTCACAATACCCGTTAAAAATATCGATATCACGGAAAGCCGGTCCCTGCCGGTAAGCCATATTGACCACCGGATCATCCACGGTAACCGGAACCATGCCGGTAGCCAAAACCACCATATCAGCTTTGACCTTGACCTTTTCACCCAGCAATGTGTTATCGGCTTCAACAATCATGCCGTCACCGTTTTTGGAGACACCGATAACTTCACCTTTGGTCATAAAGATACCTTCATCCTCCTGCATGTTCCTGTAAAAGTTCTCCGAAAGGCCCGGAGTCCGCATGTGCTGATAAAAGATATAGGCCTTGCCGTCATCATAATCTTCACGCACATATTTAGCCTGCTTTAGCGCAACCAGGCTGGTGACCGAACCACCATAATCAAAGTCACTGTCGTCATCACCCTTGCCCGGGCTCTGGATAAAGACAACCGATTTGGCCTCTTTGCCGTCCGAAGTGCTTATCTTGCCTTTGATGGCCATCTGTTCGAACTGATGGTTGGTCACAACATCCGGCAGCGTTCCAAAACCAAGGTGTGCAAATTCATCTCCTTCAGGTTCATAAGGCCGCCATCCGGCAGCAAGAACAACGGCTCCGAATTTCTCTCCGTCAGGATCGATGGTCAGAATGTCTTCCTTGCCCTTGTTATATTCCATGTATAATTCATGCTGCTTTTCAGCATCAAGCTCTTCACCTTTTTCATCCAATTTCATTTCTTCAGGCAAAGGGTATGGTACGTCAAACCGTGTCTTTTCTCCGGGTTTTTTGAATGTCACTATGAACTCACCCGGTTGACCGGCAATACGGGCAACCACCGTATCCGTCTTAATTGTTATATTTGGATAAGCTTCAATCTCTTTTATTTTGCTTTCGATTACCGGTGGGATCAGGCTGTCATACGGATCTTCTATAGGCAGTTGTTTCCGGAGTTTCGCCGCATAGCCGCCAAGGGATGCTTCCTTTTCAACGATGGTCACATCGTAGCCTGTTTTGGCCGCATCAAGGGCGGCCGAAATACCGGTGATGCCGCCGCCAATCACCATAATTTTTCGACAAACGCCTTCCTCAAGCAATTGAGGCTCGGGCAAATTTATTTTTTCAACCTTTACCATCCCCATTCTCAGATAATCTTCGGCCAGCATCTGAACACTATCATAGTCTTCTTCGTCTTCTTTCTGTTCTTCGGTAAGCGCCGGAAATTCAGATCGGGGATGAGACCAGACCACCTGTTCTCTTAGATTAACCCGGTCAACGATACAACCGTCAAAGCTGAAAACATCAAAGTTTACCCGCCGGGAACAGCCTGCAATAACCAGCGTGTTAACACCATCATCGGATATATCTTTCTTGATGAATTCAATCCCTTCCTTCCCGCACAAGAAAGGATGAGTTTTGACAGGAAAACCTTTTTCTTCAGGGATTTCGCACAGCTCTTCAATATCCAGAGCATCCCCGATGCCACAACCTGTGCAGATATATACACCATACTTTTTATCCATGGATAACCTCCTACCTCTTCACCAGGGTTTGAATCGCCTTTAGGGCCATACCGGTAGCACTCTGGTTTGATGATACCACGTCGGCCGGCTTATTTGCACATCCCGCAGCAAACATACCGCCTTTTTCAAAATCATTGATGATAAAACCGTCTTCATTATATTTCAGATCAGCAGGCAGTTTGACGGTTGCGGTTGTCGGCTGCATACCGGTGGCAAGGACAGTCATTTCTACCGTTTGTTTGATCTTTTCGCCTGTTTCGGCATTTTCTGCCACCACGGTGATATTGCCGGTGCCCGAGTCTTCGTTCACTTCAGCGACCTTGCCTTTGATTAAAAAGACATTTTCATCCTCTTTAATCTTTTTATAAAACTTTTCATACCGCTGGCCGGGCGCCCTTACATCGATATAAAAGATATATACCTTGGCATCGGGATACTGTTCCCTGATGTAGGTGGTCTGTTTCAGGGATGCCATGCAGCAGATGTAGGAACAATATGGGAGATGATTTTCGTCTCTTGAACCGGCGCACTGAACAAAGGCGATGCTTTCGGGCTCCTTATTGTCCGACGGCCGGGTAATCTTGCCCCTGGTCGGACCATTGGGAGACGCAAGTCTTTCCATCATCATATTTGTAATAACATTCGGATACTGACCATAACCGAGATTGTCTATCTTGGTAGCGTCGTAAGGCTCCCAACCGGTGGCCCAGACAATGGCACCCACTTGCAGGTTAATGGTTTTAGCTTCCATGTCAAGATCCACGGCATCGTATTTACAGGCTTCCTTACATCGCTTGCCATCCTCGGTGCCAATAATCTGGGGAGAAATTACATAGCGAGCCGGAAAAGCCATTTCAAAGGGCAGATAAGCACCTTTAATTTTATTCATCCCAAAATTGAAATCACTGGAAATCTCGGTTTCGCAGGCCGCCTCGCAGTCCCCGCAGCAGGTACAGTTTTCGTTAACATATCTCGGGTTGAATTTAATCGTAACAGTATAGTTGCCGGGTGTTCCATCAACCTTCTCAACCTCAGCCAGGGTAAAAACATGTACCTTTCGATTATCCTTTATTCTCCTGAAATTAATTTCAAGACCGCAGGACGGAGGACATAGCTTTGGAAAGTACTGATTTAGCTGTGCCACTCTTCCGCCCAGATATGGATTTTTTTCGACCAGAAACACCTCGTACCCCACTTCGGCAGCTTCCACGGTCGTGGTTATACCGCTAATCCCTCCTCCGACAACCAGAATGCTTCCGTTTCCAGAGGCTGCTTTGTTATCCGTCATGCTATCCCTCCGTGTATTAAAATTTTAATTGGTTAATATTATAACTCTTTGGACAACTTGAATTTCTCAAAAAAAATGTTATTATTTCATATAAATTATCAAAGAGCATACTCAAAATCTTGACTCCCGGTGTTTTAATCCATTATATCTTTTAATATCAATAAGATAGCCCGATTTAAACGATTAAAGATTATATCACCCAACATTTTTCCTGTCAAGTGCTTTTGCCAATCAAAATCCACCGCCTAATTCGTGATCGAGCCATTTTTATGTCCCACAGCGTTTTTCTGAATAAAAATTCAGAACCGTCCAGGGTCATTTTTCTTTATATGTCATAAAACCTGATCAAAAAGCAGAT
>Ga0209986_10001436_pt1 | contig 22819 bp, 23 predicted proteins | sample BlataG_FD_183168 | JGI IMG/M metagenome (GOLD analysis project Ga0209986, IMG submission 183168) | Deep subsurface microbial communities from Black Sea to uncover new lineages of life (NeLLi) - Black_00105 metaG (SPAdes) (version 2) | ecosystem: Environmental > Aquatic > Marine > Oceanic >... | reverse complement strand
TGAGTTTTTGCGCTACCTTGCCAGCCATATCTAGCTCGATTCTGTTGCGCTGTCCGTAATCAAAGGTCAAAGCAAAAATTTTCTCGTAGCGTTCTAGAGCCCAATAGATAGCGGTTGTTGAGTCTAAACCCCCAGAAAATAGAACTATGCTTTTTTTCATTTTAGAAGGTTCCATGCCTGATGATAAAAGATAAGCTCTTTTTTTTCAAGGAGCTGACCTGATAGTAAGCATTTCCAATGGCGTTATTTGAAAAGGTTTTGGGAAATATCCTAGCTTCCTTCAGATTTTTAACGCCATTCTTCATTCGCTCTTCTCGGCGGCTGCGTAACTCACTTCGTTCAGACATACTCGCCGCCCGACTACGTCGGGTTTCCTCGAAGAGCGAATTCCGAAGGCTAAATCTTCAATGGTCGCTGTAGCTATTTCCCAAAACCTGTGCCTCAACAATTAGTTATAACGGAAATGTTTCCGACCTTGACAACCTTTTATGGCGATGCTATATGTCGAGACTTAGGGCTTCGAGGCTTGCAGCTTAGACATGCTAAAGAAGAATGAAGGAACTCGGGGCTCGCGAAGAGAGGTGTTTAAGGACCATTAAGCAGATGAATATAGGGCGTAAATAAACAGGGTAAATTATAGATGGCAGACGAAAGTATAAAAGACAAAAATGTGGAGCTTCCAAAGAAAGCTTACGAGCTTCTTTCCTGGGCTGGCAAAGGAACGGATATTACAGTCAGAGATGATCAGCATGAATTTCCTTGGCTTCTGGATTCTGTGAAGCTATGCCGGAAAAAAGGCGCTCGCTTTCGCCTGATTGACTCAGGCAAGCTCGATCGCTTCCAGCTTGAGTGGCTTGCAGGAGCGGGAGCAGACCTTTACACCTCGGATGAAGCACGGGCCGAAGCGTCTGAACTGGAGCATGTGAACAGTGCCTGCCAGAAAGGCGGAGCTTTCGTTGCTTATTTCCATTACGGGTCTTTGGAGTCCGAAGAAGAGCCAGGTTCCATTTCTTTTTTTGACCTCAAAGATATGGGAAGAAGTGGAATCTATTTTTATCTTTCCAACAGGGAAATGAAAAGAGAAATTTCGAAGCTTAATGAATTGGCGCATGCTTGCCGAAAAGGGGGAAGCTGGCTTGTTTATTATCTTCATGGTTCGTTAGAAAATTCTCTTGAGGATCTGGCAAGAAATGAGACCTGGATTCATGTTACCGATCAGATATTTCAAGAGCCCGAGGATCCAACTCTTGTATTGGATAAGGTAAGAGCTGCTGTTTCAGCAGGTGCAAAACTAATTCTTCATGTGGAGAAAGGATTAGACCTCTCTCTGCTTCGCGATGTTATCAAAACTCAGGCTTTTGTCCTTTTTAAATCTTCCCTCTTTGACTACAAATCCCCTTTTAGAGCTTTGGAAAGGAAGGCAAGGAAACGAAAGCTGGATTTCCGTGCTTACTATCTTTATCCGACCTTTCTGCCCTAGGAGACAAATTTCATCTTCCTTATTGTAGGGGCTTGATTCATCAAACCCACATTTTTCCCTAGCGTAAGGATTTGATTCTTCAAGCCCACCCTAAAATCCCGAAGGGGCATGATTCTTCTTTTGTAGGGGCTTGATTCATCAAGCCCGAATGTTAATTTGGCCCAATCCAAACCTACCCTATTATCTTTTTTTCTTTAAAAAGGAAAAGGTATTGGATATAATAGCTTTTCCTATCTTCTGCCAGAGAAAAAAGCCTGGAGGAAAAGCGGAGGAAAGACTCTTTTAAAGAAAATAAGTAATTGGCCATGTAGAAAATAAAGGATCGTAAAGATGGGCGAAAAAAAAAGGAAAAGCGATGTCCTCACCGCTGTAGAAAAGATTAAAGAAGTTGAAGAAAAAGCCCGTGGAATCATTCAAGACGCTCGAGAAAAAACATCTTCAAAAATCATCGAGGACGCCCATGAGGAAGCAAAAAAAATCAAGGAAAATAATTTAAATGAGGCCCGTAAAAAAGCTGAAGAGAAAAAGAAGGCCATAATTCAGAGCGCTTCGAAGGAGGCAGAGAAAATAAGGAAAAAATCTGAGGAGGATGCGGCTGGTATGAGTCAAAAAGCTGAAACAGCCATGTCCAAAACAGTTGAAAAGGTCGCAGAAAAAATCAAGCACTTTTTCGAGGGAGGAAAGCTTTAACTCATGGCAATAGCCGAAGTTCAGAAGGTCCAAATTCTTGCCCATGCTGGTGTGAAGATGAAGGTTCTTTCCACTCTCCAGGAAGAAGGATTGGTTCAAATTGAAAGAGCAAACTGCGAAGAATTAGACCTCGAATCTTCCCTTCCCGAAGTTTCTCACCTTGAGCACCATCTTCATCGGCTGTCTTTTGCTTTGGGCTATCTTTCCCGCTGGGAGGAAAGGGGATTTGGAAAAAAACTCTTTGCTCAAAAGCCACAAATCAACCGCCAGAAAAGAGAAGAAATTTTAGACTTTGATTGTCTTCCTGTTTTGGACAAGATTGAAAAACTCGAAGCTGAAAAAAACGAGCTGCTTTCAGAGATAAAATTTTTAGAGAAAGAAAAGGAGTTTCTTTCTCCGCTTGATGGCTTAGAATTACCTCTAAAGTCTTTGAAGCCGACTGATTCGACAGAAATCCTCCTGGGTTCCTTGCCCCTTTCTCAGGAGGAAGCATTCAAGGAGTTAGCAGAGAAAGAGGCCATCTGGTTTGAAGTCATAAATCGTGGGAAAAGAACACTTTATATTTTTCTTGTTTATCATAAAAGGGAAAAGGATTATTTTGAACAAATCCTTAAAGATTTGAACTTTATCCAACTCTATTTCACCGAGGACATGTTGAACAAGGCGGATGAGGATGACAAGGTGAGAAAAATCATGGAGAAAATCCAGGGAGAAATAGAGGAAAAAGGAAAGAGGCTTGAAAAACTGGAGAGAGAAGGTCAGAATCTCTTCGTTCACCGTGAAAAGCTCATGCTCCTTCATGATGTTCTTCTTAATGAAAGGGAAAAAATATTCTCCTCTCGTCTTCTGGGCGAGACAGAACGTGTTTTTTACACGGAAGGGTGGATCCGCTCTTCGGATGCTGAAAAACTCAAATCAAAGCTTCGGCCTTACTCCGACGCGATGGAAATTTATTCTAGAGCTCCTCTTCCTGAGGAAGAACCACCAGTTATTCTGGAAAATCCGAAGTCGTGGAAGCCTTTTGAGCTAGTGACCAAACTCTACGGCCTTCCCCAGCGCGGCTCCTTTGATCCAACTCTTCCCATGGCTCCTTTTTTTTTCCTGTTCGTAGGCTTGTGTGTCAGTGAGGCGGGCTACGGACTGCTCGTTACGCTTCTAAGCTTGCTATTAATCAAATTCGCAAAACCAAAAGGAGGCCTGCTTCAATTCTTAAAGCTTTTTACGCTCTTAGGAATCTCAACTACTATTCTTGGAGCTTTGATCGGAGGCTGGTTTGGTTTTCCTATCCGCAGGCTGATGGTTTTGGATCCTCTCCAAGACCCGGTTTCTTTCTTAATTCTTGCTCTTGTCCTTGGTTTTGTTCAGGTCTGGTTTGGAACGTTCCTCAATATGATCAACGGAATAAAGAACAAACTCTACCTTGAATCCATCTTTGCCCAGGGAGGATGGTTGTTGCTCCTTCCCTCCCTTGTTGTTTATTTGAAGACTAAACAGTCCATCTGGGGAATTTTATCTCTTGCGGGTGCCGCCGGCATTATTTTCTTTGCCTCTCCCAGTCGTAATCCATTTGCTCGTTTTTTTGGCGGTCTGTATAGTCTCTACGGGATCTCGCGATATATAGCTGATGTTCTTTCCTATTCACGTCTTCTGGCTCTGGGACTGGCAACATCCGTAATTGCTATGGTAGTGAACACTCTCTGTCAGACAGCCCTTGGCATCCCCTGGGTTGGCTGGTTGTTAGCTGCTTTGATATTTATCGGCGGTCATTTGTTTAATTTAGGTATCAGCTTTTTGGGCGCCTTTGTCCATTCCATGCGCCTTCAGTTTGTAGAGTTTTTCAGCAAATTCTTCAAATCTGGCGGCAAACCTTTTAGTCCTTTTGAACTTGAAAGCAAGTTTGTTGAGTTTATCTGAATAAATTTTTTTAATGAAAATATGAGGAGGTGGCAGAAATGGCGTTGGGATTCACTTTAGCTGTTTTTGGAGGAGCTCTCGCCGTTGTCCTGGGTGGCATTGGTTCAGCTATCGGTGTTGGACTAGCTGGCCAAGCTTCCAGTGGAGTCATGAGTGAGGATCCAGAAAAATTTGGAAGCTATCTCTTGCTTGTGGCTCTTCCAGGTACTCAGGGCATTTATGGATTTTTAAGCGCTTTTTTGGTCATGTTAAACCTGGGTCTTGTGGGAGGTGCCTTGAAGTCTCCAACGGTTTACCAGGGCTGGCAGATACTTATCGCCTGTCTGCCTGTAGCCTTTGCAGGACTGGTTTCAGGAATCCATCAAGGAAAAGTATGTGCTTCTGGTGTTTATATGGTAGCCAAGCAGCCCAAAGACCTGATGAAACCAGTGATCATGGCTGCTCTGGTGGAGACCTATGCAGTGCTTGGACTACTCATTACGATCCTCCTGCTAAACGGGATAACGTTGGCGTGATAAAGCTTTAGAAGCTTCGAGAGAATCATGAGCTTAGAGAAAATCCTGGAGAAAATTATTGATGATGCCCAGGCTGAGGCAGATAAAATCATCCTTGAGAGCAAGAAGAAAGCCGCGGAGAATAAGGAAAAGGCCCGAAAAGAAGCTTCTGAATTAGCAGAAGCGCTGGTAAAGGAGGCGGAGAGGCAGGGCCACCTTGAAGCAAGCCGCATTATTACCCAGGCTCGGTTAGAGAAGAAAATCAATACCCTCTCGCGCAAAAAAGAGCTCATTGAAGAAGTCTTAGAGAAAGCTTTCCAGAGAGGGGCCAAGGGAAAAGAGATGCTTAAGAGGAAAATCATCATGAAAGAGGGAGAAAGCGAAGAGCCCTATGATGAGGAAAAATTAAAGGAAGAACTTCGCTCCAAACTTGAAAATGAAATATTAGAGGCCCTAAAAATATGAAGAAACCCTCCAGACTCCGTTATGCCTATGCTGTAGGTCGGGTGCGCGTGTTAGAGAATAAGCTAGTCGAGCGGGCAATTTTCAGCGAAGCTTCGGAGGTGAGTGATTTTTCTTCTGCTATGAAGGTCATATTCGATGCAGGAAGTTTTTCAGAAGAAATGGTTCAAATCAGAGATTCGGACGAGTTGGATGAATACCTCGAAAAGGAAGAAAAAAAACTTTATCGTTTGCTGGAAGAAATTCTCCTTGAAGGAGATATCCTAACAATCTTTCTCGAGGAAAGCCATCCTGAGAAGGCGATGTCGGTTGCTGAGAGAACGGGTTATTCCTTTATCAAAGACTATATCAGGCATAAAATTGATTTAGGCAACCTCAAGATTTTTTGCCGTGTGAAGTATTCAGGTCTTTCGCTAAAAAAGTTTGAAAGCCTGGTCTTAAAAGGTGGTTTTCTGGATGAGAAAATTCTACTCCAAAACTTTGATCTCTCTTTCTCTGAGATTGGAGAGAGGTTTCGTGCCACTCCTTACCTTGACCTCTGGACAAAAGCGACCGATGCTCTCCAAGAACGGGAAACTTTTGTTGAGTTAGAACGCGGGATAGAAGACTTTCTTATGAACTACTTAAAGAGAGCAAAGTATATCGTGTTTGGGCCTGAGCCAGTCTTTACCTACGGACTGGCAAAGAGAAGAGAACTAAGCTTGGTGAGGCTTCTTGGAGTTGGAAAAATCAACCAAATTCCTACCCCCATCTTAAAAGAAAGAATAAGTGAGACCTATGTTTGATAAAGTTGCCGTCGTAGGAGAAGCTGACATCATTTTTGCTCTAAGAGCACTGGGATTAAAGATTTTTTCTCCTAAGAGCCTGGAAGAAGCCAAGAAAGTAATGGAGAGCTTAGCAAAGGAAAATTTTGCTCTTTGCTTCTTGCACGAGAGCTTCCTGGAACCCCTAAGGGAAGAAAGGGAGGCTTTAAGAAAGAAATTTTGTCCTGTAGTTGTCGGATTCTCGGATTACAGAAAGGTAACAGATCAGCTGGAGCGAATGATGAGAGATGTGGCCATCAAAGCTACAGGTTCAGATTCTTTGGTTAAAAGAAGGGAAGAAGATGAAAGAAGGTAAAATTATTCGTGTCGCGGGCCCACTGGTCGTCGCTTCAGACTGCCTGGGAGCGAAAATGTACGACATGGTTAAGATTGGAGAATTAGGACTCATAGGAGAAGTCATCGAACTAAAAGAAGACCTGGCATTTATCCAGGTCTACGAGGACACAACAGGAATCGGCCCGGAGGAACCAGTGTTTTTAACCGGAAAGCCCTTAAGTGTTGAATTAGGGCCGGGTTTGATAAGCTCCATTTATGATGGAATCCAGAGACCCTTAGATGTCATAAGGAAAAGAGAGGGAGACTTTGTCACACGAGGTATCGCATTGCCGCCCCTCAAACGGGAGAAAAAATGGAACTTCACCCCCCTGGTCACCAAGGGTCAGGAGGTCAAAGAAGGAGATTTTCTGGGCGAAGTGGAGGAAACTCCTCTTGTTAAGCATAAAATCATGGTTCCTGTTGGCTCAGCCGGAAAAATCGTGGAGATCAAAAAGGGGAGTTTATCTATAGAAGAAGTGGTGGCCCGGATACAGGCCCCGAAAGAGGTGAAAGAAGTAAAAATGTTCCAAACATGGTCGATCCGCAGAAACAGGCGTGTTCATGAACGTCTTATGCCCGATGAGCCTCTAACCACCGGGCAGAGAGTAATTGATACCCTCTTTCCCTTAGCGAAAGGTGGAACAGGCTGTGTCCCCGGTCCATTCGGCAGCGGCAAGACCGTTGTCCAGCACCAGCTTGCCAAATGGTCGGATGCTCAGATCATTGTCTTCGTTGCCTGCGGAGAGAGGGGAAATGAAACAGCTGACCTTCTTCTCAGCTTTCCTGAATTGGAAGATCCCCATACGGGCCGGCCTCTTTTAGAGCGGACAGTTATCATAGCCAATACCTCAAACATGCCGGTTGCGGCTCGAGAAGCATCTATTTATACTGGAATGAGTATCGCTGAATATTTCCGTGATATGGGATATTCTGTGGCCCTCATGGCTGATTCTACAAGCAGATGGGCAGAAGCTTTAAGGGAGATTTCAGGACGTATGGAGGAGATGCCAGGAGAGGAAGGTTATCCTGCCTATCTGGCAAGCCGCATTGCTGGATTCTATGAGCGGGCCGGAAAAGTTATCTGCTTGGGCTCAGACAGAAGACAAGGCGCCCTGAGTGTTATGGGTGCTGTTTCTCCTCCAGGAGGAGATTTATCCGATCCAGTTGTTCAGGCTACACTCAAGGTAGTCAAAGTCTTCTGGGCATTGGATGATAGGCTGGCAAACATGCGGCATTTTCCCGCCATTAACTGGCTTTTAAGCTATTCTCTGTATGTAGAGAACATAAAGGATTATATGAATAACAACGTAGCCGAAGAGTTTACCAGCCTCAGACAGGAAGCCATGGAGCTTCTTGAGGAGGAGTCAGAACTTCAAGAAATTGCCCGGCTTGTCGGCGTAGAATCCCTTTCAACCAAGGAAAGGCTTATCCTCGAGTCTGCACGATCGATCCGAGAAGACTTTCTCCATCAGAATGCCTTTCATCCGCAGGATACTTACACCTCATTGAGGAAGCAGTATTTGATGCTTCGAACAATCCTGCATTTTCACAATTCAGGCCTTAAAGCTCTAGAGGAAGAAAAAAGCCTGGAAGAGATTTTAGCCCTTGGGGTCAGAGAGAAAATTTCAAAAATGAAATTCCTCCCGGAAGGAGAATCTGATCTTCTCGAAGTTTATATCGAAGTCGACAACGCCTTTAAAGAGCTGTTACAGAAGAAAGGAGTGAGTGAGGAAAATGTATAAAGAGTACCTGACTGTCTCCAACATTGTCGGACCTTTGGTTATCGTAGAGCGAATCAGGGATGTAAAATATGGCGAATTAGTAGAAATTGAAGCTGTGGGAGGATTTTTACGCCGGGGTACAGTGCTTGATATTTCTACAGAAAGAGCAATCGTTCAGGTTTTTGAAGGCACTATCGGCCTTGATGTGGATAAATCTCGGGTGAGGTTTTTAGGGCGTTCCCAGCAGCTTGGCGTTTCAGAGGAGATTATCGGTCGAATTTTTGATGGTTCAGGAAGACCTAAAGACCACGGCCCTCAAATAATTGCCAAGAAAATGCTCGATATCACAGGAAATCCCATAAATCCTGATGCCCGGGACTACCCCTCTGAGTTCATCCAGACCGGAATATCTTCTATCGACGGGATGAATCCCCTGGTAAGGGGACAGAAACTTCCGTTGTTTTCAGGGAGCGGGCTGCCCCATGCCCGTATTGCTGCCCAGGTTGCCCGACAGGCTACTGTGTTAGGGAAAGCAGAGAAATTTGCGGTAGTTTTTGGCGCAATGGGCATAACCTTTGAAGAGGCAAACTTTTTCATAGAGGATTTTCGTAACACAGGAGCATTAGAGAGAGCGGTGCTTTTTCTCAATTTAGCTAACGAGCCCACGATCGAACGCATCGCCACACCACGTCTAGCTTTAACATGTGCAGAGTATCTGGCATTTGATCTGGAGATGCATGTTCTGGTTATCTTAGTGGATATGACCTTCTATGCTGAGGCCCTTCGAGAAATCGCTGCGGCTCGAAAAGAAGTTCCAGGCCGAAGGGGATACCCGGGTTATCTCTATACAGACCTGGCTACTATGTATGAGAGAGCAGGAAGAATTAAAGGCAAAAAGGGATCCATCACTATGATCCCTATCCTCACGATGCCTGAGGATGATAAAACCCATCCTATTGCTGATTTGACGGGTTACATCACAGAAGGACAGATTATGATAAGTCGGGAGATTCATCGGAAGGGAATCTATCCTCCCATAGATGTGCTTCCCAGCCTTTCCCGGCTTAAGGATAAAGGGATTGGTGAAGGGAAAACACGAGAAGATCATGCCGATGTCCTCAACCAGCTTTTTTCCTGTTATGCTCGAGGAAAAGAAGCCAGGGAGCTGGCGTTGATCCTGGGAGAGGCAGCCCTCAGTGATTTGGATAAGCTGTATTTAGAGTTTGCTGACCATTACGAAGATGAGTTCGTTAGGCAGGGTGAGTTCGAATCTCGTTCTATCAACGACACACTGGAACTGGGCTGGAAACTTCTCCATACAATCCCGAGGGCAGAACTCAAGAGGATTCGTCCCGAATATCTAGAGAAATATTACCCTGAAAAGAAATGAGACTTTCCGTTAATCCTAATAGAATGGAGCTTATGAGGCTCCGCAGACGTCTTGTTCTGGCTGAGAGAGGGCATAAACTTCTCAAGGGCAAGCTTGAAGAGATTATGCGCCGGTTTCTGCAGCTTGTGAGAGAGCTTTATAATCTTCAAGAAATAGTGAGCTTGAAACTCAAAAAAGTCTTCCTTTCTTTTGTACTTGCCCGTTCTCGTGACTCCCGTAAAGATCTGGAGAGGCTCATACCGGAAGGGAAATTGATTTTAGCAACAAAGGAAGAAAAGATTCTCAATCTTACGATCCCTCGATTTGAGATAAAAGAAAAAGAAATCTCTGATTATGACTTTCTCAACACTGAAAGCGAGCTTGATGTCGGCCTAAAGAAGACACAGGAGTTACTCAAGGATTTGTTGGAGATGTCTCGGCTCTGGAAGGCAGTGGAGCTTTTGTCCCATGAGATTGAGCTCACACGCCGTCGGGTCAATGCTTTAGAGCATATTCTTATTCCCAGTATTAAAGAAACCATAAGTTATATCTCCAGCCGTTTGGAAGAGATGGAGCGCTCCTATCAGGTCCAGCTCATGAGAGTTAAAGATATCGTCCGCCGCCATTAAGTTTATTTCTTGTAGGGGCTTGATTCATCAAACCCACCTTATTTATATATAGGATTACTTCTTGTCTGGATTTGCTTCTTGTAGGGGTTTGATTCATCAAACCCACCTTTTTGAATGTATAAATAAACTAACGGATTTTGTTTTTCTTATGTAGGGGCTTGATTCATCAAGCCCACCTTTTAAAATCGAGAGATTATTTTTCCCTACTTATAGAGTAAGTATTTTAGGCGCTTTTGCCTGAAAAGCTTTTCTTCCTCCTCCACTTGAGAAACTAATTTCTCATAGCTTATTTTTCCCTCAATATAATGGCTTAAAAGGTTACTTCCGAAGATCATGTTGAGGTAGTGCGGAGGGGCAGTGAGTTTATATTGTTGTTGATTTTTCAGGGCTTTAATGATTGCATACGAAAATCGAAGAGAGAAGAATTTTTCTTTTTGTAAGAATCGGACTCGTATTCCATTGCACATTTTATTTTTATAGAGGGGATGAAGAGCTTTTCCGGGAAGAGAGCGGGGAGTATAGTATACAGCTTCAAGCTCAATCCCGAACTGTTCTCCTCCGTTTAATTCTTTAATCAGGGGTGAAGGGTCAAGCCAGGGTGCTCCGAATTGAAGAAAAGGGTAAGGTGTTCCCCTTCCTTCATTAAGTTTCATGGTTCCCAGCAAGCTTGAGGCTGGATAAATGATGGCTGTTTCAGGCGATGGTATATTGGGGGAGGGGGGAATCCAGGGAAGACCTGTGTCTTCCCAGAAGTGGTTTCTCCTCCAGTTTTTCATTCTGATCACATGAAGGTCAACCTCTCTCGGTACCCATCCTTCGCCCTTCATCATCATAGCCAGCTCGCCTGGAGTTAAACCGTATCTCACAGGGATAGGTAATGCTCCGATGAAAGATTCGTATTCGGGACGCAAAAGAGGACCCTCGATGATATCTCCTCCGGTTGGATTGGGTTTGTCCAGAACATAGACCGGGATCTGAGCTTCCGCAGCTGCTTCGAGGACATATTTAAGGGTAGTGATGTAGGTGTAAAATCGGATTCCTACATCTTGGATATCATAAACAAAAGCATCAATTCCTCGAGTTTGCTCCGGTGTCGGCTTTTTGTTTTTTTCATAAAGGCTGTAAATCATTATGTCTTTTAGCTGGCTGTTTTTTACTTCTGTTCCTGCTTCCACTGTTCCGGAGAACCCATGTTCCGGAGAAAAAATGGCTTGAATATTTTGCCCTTTCTCCAGAAGAGCCTGGACCAGACACCTTCCTGGAGGGAGAACAGAGGAGTGATTGATGACAAGCCCCAGTGATTTTCCTTGAAGTTCGGAAGGGAAATTTTTAACGAACATTTCATTCCCGAGTTCCACTCGTCTTTCAGGAGCAAGAGAGATTTTTCTCGGGAAAGAGCAAAAAAGCAGGATTGCACTTATGAAAAAAATAGAAAGAACTCTCGCCGTATTTTTTCTCCTTTGCGCTTTTTTATTTTTATTGAGATGTAACATTTGAAAGATACTGGCTTAGTCCCGTTTCTTTTACGGTGTTTAAGGTCTCACTTCGTATGAGGCCTTTTTCTAGTCGAAAGGACTCAAGGATCCGAATAATAGAAAAGGCGACTTCTGCGGTCTGCCCTGCCTCTTTCTTTTTATTTTTGAGATAATTTATGGCATCGAACAAGACAGCGTTTGCTTCGCCGTATGAAATTGGCCTTCGGATTCCATAAAGCCTTACCCATTGCGGATGCCTCAGGACGTCGTTGACGTGGGATTGAATGAGGTATGTCGCCCGACCAATAAGCTTGAGATTACTCGGGCTGACGTTGGTCATTGTGTTTCCGATGACCTTTCCCAGACGCGCCATGACCCCTGTTGAATGGGCGTTAAGCAGGATCTTGAGGGCAATCCGCTGATTGATGCCTAGTGGGTCGTTTGTCGTCCCGATGTTCACAACGATAAGGGAGTTTTTCCCTTCAGCTCCGAAATCAGGTATTTTCCGGATGAGTCTTGATATTTTCTTCGAGGATTTGTCAGTTATAAGAATAACGGCCACCCTCGCTCCCTTCTTCGAGAAGAGGTCGATGAATTTTCGGAAATCAGAATTCTTCTTTCCAAGCTCAGCTTCTTCAGGGCTAATAAACACTGCAACTCCCAGGTCTCCCTGTGCGGGTTCTCGATTCTTCAGGTTGAAATCAGCGAAAGAAAAATCGTACAGAAACTGCTGGTTATTTCCTGCGTTTTTAAGGCTTTCCAGGGCTGCTTTTTTTAAGTAGGCGTCATCTATTTCATCTTCAAAAGGCTTTCTGTAGAATTCCGAGGAGAGTCCTCTGAATGGCCTTCCGAGAAATGCTTGCCAGGCATCCTGGAGATTGGCGGCGGGGGTCCAGACCTGAATCCAGCTTTTTCTTTTTGCCTGCTTGACTGTGTCCAAGGGAAAAAGGCGAAACGTTGGGCTTCTTTCAGTGCTGTCGATAAAGACTGTGATCAAGCCTTTTTGGGCAAAATAGGTAGAGAAATTCTCTGTCTTATAAGTTTGGGCTTCAAGCTGTGTGAATTTGGCTATGGCAGAAAGGCTTGCTTTGACCTGTTTCAGAATATGAGAAAATTCCTTTAGTTTGTCTTCAAGGCGAAGTTCACTTTTAAATCCAAGGGCTGCCATCTCTTTTTTGGAGAGGAATTTTCTTAGAGAGCGATCAAGCGCTTGCTGTAGAATATTCCCGACGACAAAAGTTTCGATTGTTGTAGCCTGCATCCGGGTTGAGCCGGTTATCGATTGAGACCCTGTTGTGAGATTTATTTTTGTGATTCCGGGTTCTTCAAGGACTCTTCGGCTCCTATCGAAGGGACGAAGCTTTTCGTCAGGGTTGTTGTAAATAAAATAGAGCTTCTTTTTGGTCTTTTCCGGGTCATAAGACTCGGCTGTTCTCCACTGGTCTAAAGCGGCTAAAATCGTTCCGATAACAGAAGAAGTCTCACCTCCTTCAGTCACACAGATGACCACATCCCCTTTCTCGACTTTTCTGTCCTCAAGCTGAAGACGTCCTATAAGCTGCAGGTCTTCAAATCCTTCAAGGGAACTGATAAGGGCCCGGTCTCCACCGGTCATCTCTCCGATGAGCTGATTCTCGATGGAATCCCCAAGATGGAGTTGGATCTTTGACCAGATCCTTCTATTCTTTCTGACTTTTTGCCAGAAAGGGCGCCAGAAAGTGCTTTCCATCTGTTTGGCCAGACGGCCTGTGGCGCCGCAGCCGTAGATGTATATTTTTTGCCTGGAGAGGAGAGCTTGCTCTATAGCCTGAACAGCTTGTTCCATGGTTTCTTTTTCTCCGGCCAGTGCTTTAAGTTTTTCCACAATATCTTCGTCTACAGAGAAAAGTAGACGAAGGCCGCTCTCGCAGTCCTTCTGTATTCTTTCGCTTAAATCCCAGGTTTTTGGATGACGTTGTTCAGTAAGAAGTGTATGAAGCTGAAATTGAGTTTTATTGTGGACATAATCTATGGATTCAGAAGAAGGGCTGATCCTCAGAAGATTAAGGATGTTGACCTTGGTTGTAGAGACTACTTGCGTTTCCTGTTGGCAGATGGAAAAAACCTGAAACCCCAGTAGGAGAGATACCAGTGCGAGGAGAAAGGTAAAGAAAATTAGGCGCGAGCTCATTTTAAGTCCTCCGTATGTATTCGAATATCATTCTGCAAATACCTGCAGAAGATATTTAAATCATCTTAGCCATATTGATGGCTATCATCGAGAATATCACTTTCCTGCCAATCCTTAGTCCAGTCGCTTAAACGGAAAATTTTCATTTTACCATCTGCTGTGGAGCAGATTACACGGTTAAGGCCGGCATTTATAATCATTTTCTTGCAAATAAAACAGGGGAAAGCATCTATTGTTTCATTTTTTCCGAAAGCACTGCCGTAGATGTACATGTCGCCTCCCAGGAGGCTGACTCCAGCTCGGGCAGCATTGATGATAGCGTTTTGTTCTGCATGGACGCTTCGGCACAGCTCATAGCGCTGGCCGTGGGGTATTTTCAACTTATCCCTGAGGCAGAAGCCGTGTTCGAGGCTGCTCTTGGTTTTCCTCGGGGCACCCACGTATCCTGTGGAGATGATTTGGTCATCCCGGATGATGATGGCCCCTATGGATCGACGAAAGCAGGTACTGCGCCGTCCAACTTCCTCTGCGATACCCAAATAGTATTCGTCCTTGGAAATTCTTTTCTTTTTCATAACAATTCCTCCAGCTTTCGGTATAGATCTTTGAGGGAACCATCATTGATCACGAGGAAATCTGCCATCTTCATGCAGTTATGAAGCTGCTGTCCTTTTGCAAGATCTGTCATCTCTTCTGCCTCTTTTTTGATGAACTCCTCAAGAGTTGAGGCTGACTCCGCTCTTCCTCTCTGTTTCGCTCTCTCATATCTTAAATCTACAGGTGCATCAACGGCCAGGAGGATAAAATCTTTTTGCTTTCTCAAATATTCAACCTCTCTGGGGTTGCGAATGCTGTCTACTACAGATTTGTCCTTGACCTTTTTCATAATAAGTCTAGCCAGGATATCATGGCCACCTTTTTCTCTCAATTCGTTTCCCATTTTTATCAAGTTGTCCCTGGTCGCCTCTTTTCCTATCGTTTGGAGTTCTTCACGAATCAGGTCAGAGAGAGAGAAATAGTTGTAGCCCTTCTTTTCAAAGTAAGCAGCCACCTCTCCTTTTCCAGCGCAGTTTGTGCCTGTTAAACCTATAAGTCTCGCATCTTTTCTTTTCATCCGGCTTACCCGGCTAAATCTTCTTCAGCTTTTTTCCGTTCTTTCTTTCTCCTTTTTTCTGAAAAGAAGGCAATCAGAATACTCAAGCCGTAAAGGACTAACATGGGGCCAGCGATGATACTTTGAGTGATCATGTCTGGAGTGGGAGTGATGATAGCAGCAATGATAAAAATAGCCAAGACTGCATACTTGAAATTTTTTATCATCCATCTGGAGGTAATAAGCCCCATACGGGAGAGGAAGAAAACGAGAGTGGGTAATTCAAAAACCAGAGCGATCCCCAGGAGCACCCGGAGAGCCAGGCTGAAATATTGTTTGACGGTAATGACGGGCCGAAAGTCAGCTCCCATACCTATGAAAAATCGGCAGGCCCAGGGGAAGACCACAAGGTAGCCGAAGAGGCCTCCCAGGATAAAAAAGAACGATGTTAAAAAAACAAAGGGAATAACATATTTTTTTTCTTTCTGGTAGAGGCCAGGAGCAGTAAACAACCAGAATTGAAGAAAGATAAAGGGTGAAGTGGCAAAAATTGCAGTCAAAAACGAGACCTTGATGTAGAGCATAAAGGGTTCGGTCAGCGCTGTGAAAGCTAACATCTCCCCTTCAGGAAGGAACTGGGTGACCGGAACAGCCAGGATTTCGAAGATTTCCTTACTGAAAAACCAGGCTGGGATGACAGCGACGATGATGACAATAAAGGAGTAAAATATCCTTTTTCTGAGGTCTTCGAGATGTTCGAGGAAGGTCATACGGTCAGGAGTCTTTTTTCCCTTCCTCATTTCCTTCAATATCCTTTTTAAACTCTTCCTTTATGTCTCTAAACTCGTCAACTTGGATCTCTTCTTCAATCTTTTCTTTGATTTCGTCAGATGTCCTTCTGAATTCTCGGAGGGCCTTGCCTATAGACCTTCCTACCTCAGGGAGTTTTTTGGGCCCAAAGATGAGAAGAGCAACGGCGAGAATGATGAGTAATTCAGGGAATCCTATGTTTCCGAACATTTCTATCTTTTCTTTAGAGACCTGAAAGCTTATGGAAATATAGCCGTTCAACCGGATTAAGTCAAGTTAGCATCGTTTTTCCGCGAGTCATCAAGAACTTTACAAGAACAAGAGCCTCTGGTAGTATTTGAGTGGACTGAAACAGGAATGAAGAGTAAGATTTTTTTACTATTTGCTTTGATCTTTGTGCTCGTCCTTGTTCCTGCTCGGAATGAGGATATCTGGAGTCAATATTTTGATAAAGTATCCTCCATTGTTTTCCTCATAGAAGAAAACTATTTTCGGGACATTGACCGGGAGGAGCTTGCCTATTCCTCTATAAAAGGGATGCTTCAGACTTTGGATCCGCATTCTTATTTTCTTGATCCAAGTCATTTCTCTCGTTTGAGAGAAGAACACGTGGGGAAATATCACGGCCTGGGAATCTTAATCCAGAAGCAGGAACAGCGTTTGGTTGTGATCTCCCCTATCGAGGGAGGGCCTGCATACAGGTTGGGAATTCAGGCTGGAGATGTTATTTCTCATATCAGCGGCGAGAGCACAAAGCCAATAACGAGTTACGAAGCAATGCTAAAGTTAAGGGGCGTTAAGGGAACCAAGGTCAACATAACGATCGTCCGCGAGGGGATGGAAAAGCCTTTTGAGATGACCATAGTGAGGGAGGAGATACCTCTTTACAGCGTTCCATATTCCTTTATGCTTCAAGACGAAATTGGATACATTTTCATCCGAAATTTTGGTGGAACCACGACCAAGGAATTTGAAGAAAAAATGGAGTCGTTAGTCAAGCAAGGAATGAAGAGCCTCATCCTTGATATGAGGACGAATGGTGGCGGCACTTTTATTCAATCGATAGAGATTTCGGATGAATTTCTATCAAGAGGCACTCTTATTGTTTCAATGAAAGGGAAGAACAAGGAATACAATAGAGAATTCCGAGCTCTATACGACAATCAATATGAGAAGATTCCCCTTGTAATACTGATAAATCGAGGAAGTGCCAGCGCTCCTGAAATCGTAAGCGGAGCCATAAAGGATAACGACAGAGGTTTTATCGTGGGTGAAACCTCCTTTGGAAAAGGGCTGGTTCAGACAGTTCATCCCCTTTCTATGAATGCTGCGGTTGCCCTGACGACTGCAAAATATTTTACGCCGAGCGGCAGGTCAATCCAGAGAGATTATACTCACATTGAAGATTATAGGTTCACTGGAAGAGTTCCCGAAGGAGAAAGAGAAGTGAGGTATACTTCGGGAGGAAGAAAAGTCCTGGGCCAAGGAGGAATATCTCCTGATTATGAAGTGAAATTCTCTTTTCAGACTATTACAGTAGAGCTGCTGATTAAGGGAGCATTTTTCTCCTATGCTCAAAAGTTCACACACAATAATACTCCTCTGTCGAAAAAAATCAGCCCCCTCCCGGAAAGCCAGAAACGGATAAAAGATTCTGGAAGAAAAAAAGTTGTTGGAAGAGATTTTATCGTTGGTTCTCTGGTAATGGAAGATTTCAAGGACTATCTTCGAGAAAGTAAAATTGATTATGACTCAGATCAATTTGAAGAGGCGAAAGAAGAAATAAAAAGAGAACTGGAACGAGAGATATTTTCTTCACTCTGGGGCATTGAGGAAGGAGTAAAGGTTTATCGGAATAGCGATCCTGTTGTTTTAAAGGCGATAGAAGTCTTACCCAAAGCTTCAACCCTCATAGAAAAATAAAATGGGGCCAGGCCCCATTATTAATCAAAAGGGTTATATAAAAGTCTGGCAATGTCATTATTGTAGGGGCTTGATTGCAGGGCTTTATTTATATTGTAGGGGCTTGATTCATCAAGCCCACCTTTTTGAATATATCAATAAACTGTATGGATTTAATTTTTCTTATGTAGGGGCTTGATTCATCAAGCCCACCTTTCTGATCTTAATAATTTATTAGTATGTTTGATAAATCAAACACCTACACAAATAAAAGGAATCCAAACACAGATTCCCTTTTTTCAAGACAATCTTGTGTTTAACACTCTTTAAAATATTGTTATAATGACACATCAATAATTAGAGGAGGAATAGGTGAAAATTGCCACAGCCTCGGATCATGCAGGGTATGAGCTTAAGAAGGGAATCACAGCCTATCTTTCAGAAAAGGGAATAAAACACGAGGATTTTGGCTGCGGTCCAGATGAAAAGGTTGATTATGTTGATTATGCGGAGAAAGCCATAAAGAGAGTCTCTTCTGGTGAGTATGACCGGGCAATCCTTGTTTGCGGGACAGGACTTGGAATGGCTATCGTTGCCAACAAGCACAAAGGGATAAGAGCAACTCCCTGCCTGGATGATTATACGGCAGAAATGAGCCGCAGACACAACGATTCAAACTGTCTTACCTTAGGAGGGAGGATCGTTCCCCTGGATGAGGCCCTCAGCATTGTCCGGATATGGCTTGAAACAGAGTTCGAGGGTGAACGGCATCAAGGAAGAATCGATAAGATTTTTGATATAGAAGAGAGAAATTTTAAATCAAGCAGAGAGGGGTAAGAACAATGACTTCATTTTATGAAAAAATCCATAATTTATCTCAAAAGATAATAGAGAATAATAATTGGAGGCAGAGGGAATCTTTCAACCTCATTCCCTCTGAAACGACTCCTTCTCCTCTGGTGAAGATGTGCGAGATATCTGATCCCTCTGGCCGTTATGCTGAACACAGGACTATGAAGGGAGAAGAAATCTATTTTTACCAGGGAATAGATTTCATAAGGGATGTTGAAGAGGAAGCACGGCGTGAATTCCAGCGCTTCTTTGATTGTACAGAAGTGGAATTGAGAACAATAAGCGGGCAGATGGCCAACGAAGTTGTATTCAAAGGTATGGTTCGCTTTCTCAATCGCGACCGCCCTCAGGGACAGCCGATGCGAAAGATGAAGCTAGTCATGAATAATGCGCTGACAAAAGGAGGACATCTCAGCTCTCAGCCTATGGGAGCCCTTTTCAACTTCGTGCAGGAGGATCCAGAAACGGGGAAGGACAATGTCATCAATTTTCCTGTTTTAAGCGAAAATCAGTACAAGCCTGACCTTGCCAAACTCGGAGAAATTTTAGACCAGCACAAGCCTGAACTCATGGTGTTTGGCAAAAGCATGTTTCTCTATCAGGAGCCTGTCAAATTTGTTCATGATGTTGTTAAAGACTGGGATGTGCCGCCCGTTATAATGTTTGATATGGCTCATGTTTTGGGGATATATGGTGCTTTTCAGACACCCTTAAGCGAAGGAGCAAATGTTATAACCGGAAGCACTCATAAAACCTTTTTCGGTCCTCAACGGGGTGTAATAGCGGGCAACTTTCCCAAAGGGAGTCCGCTTCGAAAATTATGGCTGGATATCAAAGGCCGTGCTTTTCCTGGTTCAACCAGCAACCATCATTTGGGAACCCTCCTTGCTCTCTTGATGGCTGTTTATGAAATGAATGAGTTTAAAGAAGAATACCAGAAGCAGGTCAGAGCCAACGCCAAAGCTTTTGCCCGGGCCTTGAAAGACACGGGAATTCAGGTAGAGGGAGACGAAAAAGATGGGTTTACAGAGACTCATCAAGTTGTTATCCGCATCAAAGCCCACGGCGACGGCCAGGAAATTGCCCGCCGTCTGGAAGAAAACAATATTGTAACCAATTATCAGGCGCTGCCGGATGATGAGACCTTTCTCAAAGCGAGTGGAATCCGAATGGGCGTCCAGGAAATGACCCGCTTCGGGATGAAGGAGAAAGACTTTGAGCAGCTTTCAGGTTTTATAGCAGATGTTATTGTCGGGAACAAAAAGGTTAAAGAAGAGGCGAAGAAATTTCGCGAAAACTTCCTCCAGATGAAGTACTGCCTTTCTCCCAAAGAAGCACTCCCGATCGCAGCGAAAATAATTAAAAGCATCTTTCCCTACCCTGATTTTGCTGATTTGTTCATAGAAAACTTAGAGAAAAATATCTAAAAAGTGAAAGTTTCGGGCTTTTATTGACGGATAGAGCCTTTTTTGTCAGAATGATTCAAAAAATAACGAGAGAGTCAAAATGAAGATTTTAATTGTCGGTTCAGGCGGGAGAGAACATGCCCTTGCCTGGAAAATATCTCAGAGCCCTCACCTTGAGAAACTTTTCTGCGCTCCCGGAAACCCAGGCACAATGAGCATCGCTGAAAATGTCGCTATCGATTCTTCTGATATTAAGGGACTGACTGAATTTGCCACCCAGGAGAAGATTGATTTGACCGTAGTGGGACCCGAGCTTCCTTTGACACAAGGCATAGTTGATGAGTTTGAGGAGAGAGACTTGAAGATATTCGGGCCAGGTAAAAAAACAGCCGAGCTGGAAGGAAGCAAAGTATTCGCCAAACAATTCATGGAACGCCACCAAATACCAACTGCCATATCCAAAATCGCAGAGTCTCCAGAGGAGGCGGGAAAGATCTTGAATTCAGGAAAATTTTCTTTTCCCCTGGTCGTAAAAGCAGACGGATTGGCTGCTGGAAAGGGAGTCATAATCTGTGAAAACCTGAAAGAAGCAGAGGAAGTTGTCCGCCTAATCATGGTTGAGAGAAAATTCGGTGAAGCAGGAAGAAGAGTTCTTGTAGAAGAATGCTTGAGGGGAAAAGAGACTTCCTTCATAGTCCTATCAGATGGGAAAGAAGTAGTGCCGCTGGTCACGACTATGGACCATAAACCTGCTTATGACGGCGATAAGGGTCCGAATACAGGAGGAATGGGAGCAATTTCCCCCTCTCCTTTTATTGATAAAGAGCTGTTTTCAGAAATAATGAGATCCATAGTCTTTCCGACAGTGACCCACATGCGTGAAGAGGGAAGAAAATATAAGGGTGTTCTTTATGTAGGATTGATGCTGACAGAGGAGGGGCCTAAGGTGCTTGAGTACAACTGCCGTTTTGGAGACCCGGAGACTCAACCTCAAGTGTTGAGGATGGAGAGCGACCTGGTGGATATTCTCCTGGCCATAATAGAAGAAGATGCGCAAGGAAAGGAAATACAATGGAGCTCCAAAGCTTCTGGCTGCGTGGTCCTGGCTTCAGGTGGTTATCCGCTTGCCTACGAGAAAGGAAAGCGCATAGAAGGCCTGAACCAGGTTTCAGAAACACCGGGCATCGCTGTCTTCCACGCGGGCACAAAGTTCGAAGACGGAGAATATTACACAAACGGTGGTAGAGTGTTAGGGATCTGTGCATCGGAGGAAAATATAAGCGTAACTATGGAAAAGATATACAAAGCCATCTCCGGAATATCTTTTGAGGGCATGCATTTCCGGAAAGATATCGGTGCTCTAAAGGAGGAATAAGTATGAAAGTTGCAATATTCATCGGAAGCGATTCGGATCATGATGTTGTAAAGGATGCTCAGGCCATACTCAAGGAATTTAAAGTCTCTTTCGCCCTGGAGGTTACCTCAGCCCACCGTTCTCCTGCTAGAACCCTCAAACTCATAAAAGATTATGAAGAAAAAGGAGTGGAGGTTTTCATCGCTGTTGCAGGTAAAGCTGCTCATTTAGCTGGCATTGTGGCTGCGCACACAGTCAAGCCTGTGATCGGAGTTCCGGTAGAGAGTTCTTCTCTTGATGGTCTAGATGCTCTTCTCTCCACAGTTCAGATGCCAAAAGGAGTGCCAGTGGCAACTATGGGCCTGGGCAAATCCGGCGCTTCAAACTCGGCCCTCCTGGCCATCCAGATCTTAAGCCTCAATGACCCTTCCCTGGTGAAAAAATTGAAGGAATCCCGGGAGAAAATGGCCGCCCAGATTGAAGCTAAGTCAAAGAAAATTCAGCAAAAATCATGACATCTTTTTCTATTCAAACCTTTGGCTGCCGTTCGAATCAAGCTGAGGCTTTTTTATGGGCTTATGAGTTTCAGAAGCATGGGCTGAAGTATGAAAAAGATTTTTCCCGCAGCGACTTAGTCATAGTTAACTCCTGTACTCTTACCAGCCGAGCGGACAGCGATACAAGAAGCTTTATTAGAAGAGTTTCCCGCTTAAACCCAAAGGCAAGATTGATCGTTACCGGATGCTATGCCCAGCGTGCCCCTGAAGAATTGAGAAATATGCCCCAGGTCTCATGCCTTTTATCCAATACAGAAAAGAAAGATTTAGACGCAAAAGTCCTCTCTTTTGCTGGTCCAGGGAAAGAAAGACAAATTTCGCCTTTCCGTTCCCGTGCCTCTGTTAAAATTCAGGACGGGTGCGATTTCCGCTGCACTTTTTGTATTATTCCCAGCGTCAGGGGGGAAAGTGTGAGTCTTGATAAGAGAGAACTCCTCGCCCGAATCAAAGAATTCATAAACCAGGGTTTTAAGGAGATCGTTCTGACAGGAATTCATCTTTGTTCTTATGGCATTGATCTTGACACCAAGAGCTCGCTGCTTGAGCTGCTCCGGGATATAGAAAGCTTAAATGGTCTTGCGAAATTAAGGTTGAGTTCTCTTGACCCTCGGTTTTTAAGCCCTTCTTTGATTGAGCACATCACAGAAAGCGGGAAAGTATGCCCTCATTTTCATCTTTCTTTACAGAGCGGATCTGATGATATACTGCATCGTATGGGTCGAAAGATAAAAATCGAGAATTACAAAAAACTTCTTGCTTGTTTGCGCGAGAAGTCTCCCCGGGCATCTTTGGGAGCAGACATTATTGTGGGATTCCCTGGAGAAACCGGGGAAGATTTCAGCCAGACTTACCGCTTCCTGGAACAGTCACCGTTGACCTATCTTCATGTATTCTCCTATTCTCCTCGCCCCGGGACTGCTGCTGCTTCCTGGCAACAGGTAAATGGCAAGGTAAAGAAGGAGAGGGCGGGACTTTTGAGAGAATTATCCCGGAGGAAGAATACGATCTTTCGCCGGCTTTTTTTAGGGAAGGAATGCAAGGCAATTGTTATAAAAAAGGGAAAAGCCGGGGCTGAAGTTTTGACATCTAATTATTTTAAGGTTTTTATTCCTTCCTGTCCTCATGATGAAGGAAAGGAAGTGAGAGTGAAAATCAAGAAAGTAGATACTAAAAAAACAACAGGGCAGATAGTAAATTTGCCAAGCTCCTAAAATATTATGTAGCCATCTCCAAAAAATATTTCTGGATTTCATTTAAATCCATATTCCCCATATTAAGTGTTAAATAAATGATACACATTTT
>Ga0209986_10001435_pt1 | contig 22822 bp, 28 predicted proteins | sample BlataG_FD_183168 | JGI IMG/M metagenome (GOLD analysis project Ga0209986, IMG submission 183168) | Deep subsurface microbial communities from Black Sea to uncover new lineages of life (NeLLi) - Black_00105 metaG (SPAdes) (version 2) | ecosystem: Environmental > Aquatic > Marine > Oceanic >... | reverse complement strand
GCGGCTTTGTTAATGACTGTATTTGGGGTTCAACATTAGTTGACGAATACGCGATGCGAGTTGTGTACCCTCTTTAGGTCATTAAACAATTGAGGGTACAATATGAATACGCTTGAGCTCATAACTAAGGCTTATTACCTATCTGGAATATTAGCTAGAGGGTTTGAAACGATTTCAGCTGAACAGACATCCGACGGGTTAGATCTGTTGAATGATATCTTAGCCGAGAAATCTATGAGCACTGCGCTTATACCGTATTATACCCACGCTACGTTTAATGCTGTTCCAGGCCAGGAGATTTATGATATTCCTGGCCTGATGGACATTAGGGAGCTAACGTTTAACATTGATGACGTTAGATACCCAATGGTTAGAGACACACAGAAACGGTACTTCGGTGCTGGTCGTGTCGACGATCTACAGAATTTACCATTTCATTACTACGCTGAACGTCAGCTTGGCGCAATGCGTATTTACTTGTACTTCATTCCAAATGAGCCATATGAGATGAAGATAACTGGTAAGTATGCCTTACAGCAGTTAGAACTTTTTGACGACATAGACACTATACTAGATAGATTTTATGTATCTTATCTTAAGTATCACCTAGCAAAAAGAATATGTGACTTCTTTGGTAACTCTTATCCTCCACAGCTCGAGCCTACTTATAAAGGTCTTGAAGCTCAGTTGGATAAAATGGTTGGAACGGATCTTTCTATCACTAGAGATAGCATGTTCCGTAATAACTATTTTGGTTATGGCCAAGCCAACCTTGGCAGAGGATGGACACCATAGATGCCTATATTCAAACACAAACAAAAACAGACAGTACCATTAGATATCATCGGGGGAACTAAGTTTTCTCGCTATGAGCAGATGACGACTGAAGAAACCATGAACTTAATGGTTACTGGACAAGACAGTGGCGTACCCGCTCTTGTACCGTTCTCTGGCTACAAGGAAGTTTTAGATTTTGGTCGTGGCGAAGCACGCGGTATTTTCGTTTCAACAAGGCTTAATGAGCTTATTGTTGTCATGGGAAGCGGTGTGTTTGTAGTTACCAACTTCTTAGGAACTCGTAGAGTTGGTCGACTAGACAGTACTAGCGGCCCAGTTCATATATCTGAAAACTTCAACAGTCAGGTTGCTATCGAAGATGGTAATAAGATTTACATTTATGATTACGCAAACTCAATTTTTACTCCTGTTACTACTGACTTTATCCCTGTATTCATAGATTTCCAGGATAGTTACTTCATCGCTACTGACGATTCTGGTAGCTGGCACTTGTCTGCGCCAAATGATGGGTTGGTATGGCCTCCTCTGGATAAGCAAACGCTTCAAACTAAAGCAGACATCCTTCAGGCTGCTGTTGTTTTAGATAGACAGCTATGGATTATGGGAGAGAAGGCGGCTGAGATATGGTATGACCAAGGTCTTGCTATATTCCCTTATGTCAGAGAGAACTCTTTGGCTATAGATTATGGCGCACTTAGTAGAGAGACAATTGCTGAAGGCTTTGGAATGCTTGTCTGGCTTGCTAAGAATGAGAAGTCTCAACCGAATATCGTATTCACTACTGGCGGAAAACCTCAGCATATATCCACAGAGGGATTGGATTTTATCCTTTCACAATTAGAAAAGCCTGAAGATTCTGTTGGATTCTTGTTTCAACAAGATGGACATATTTTTTATCAGATCACATTCGATAGCGATAATTTTTCTATCGTATATGATTTTAATACAAAGATGTTTTACACCGTTACAGACGAGTGTCGTAATAGGCATATCGCTAAACAGGTAGTTCTATTTGGAAATAAGTTGTATTTCATTAGCTTTATCGACTCTAAGCTATATGAGATGGGAACTGACATAACAACGTACGATGGTAAAGAAATACCTAGGGTACGTGTTACGCCACATTATAGATCTCCAAACTCTGACATATTTATCGTTAACCGATTGAACGTTCAGATGGAGACCGGTAACAACGCTACTGTCAGCAAAGTTGAGTTGTCACTTTCTAAGGATAGTGGTGTGACGTACGGAAATGTTGTCACTGAAGAACTGAAGAAACAAGGATTACGCAGAGGTCAGGTCGACTTTTGGAGAATGGGAAGGGCTGACGTTATGACGTTCCAGTTCAGGTTTTACTCCAAAGAAAGGTTTGTTGTTACAAATGGAACGATGGATGTGTACTCATGAGAATACCAAACGTCCCTATTGATAAGTTATCTAGCACTGACGGAAGAATTAGCCCAACGTGGGCAGCTTACTTTCAAAACTTGATGACCCAGATGAGATTGAACTTATCAGATGAAGGTTACGTAGTCCCTTTTCTTGAGGCTAGCGAAATAGCACAGATAGACAATTCAGATAATATTGGGAAAATTTTATATAACACGACCACTGCGAGAATGATGATTAATAACAGTGGGACATTCGAGAACATATTGACTTAATAGGAAGGAAGTTATGGGATTACTTAGCAGCATTTTTGGTGGTGGCAGCAGCAGTGATGTAGCTGATGTTTATGGACCTGTGAAGGCGGAAGCCACTCCATACTATCAGCCTTATGTGGACGCTGGAACAGATAGTTTGGGTGGCCTTCAAGAGCAGCTAGCCAGAATGTATCAAGATCCATCTGCGCTGTATGACCAGCTAGGAGCCGGATACAGAGAGTCTCCAGGTTACCAGCACAATGTTCAGTCTGCTACGCAAGCAGCTAATAGAGCGGCTGCAGCAGGCGGACAGCTAGGCTCACCTGCAGAGCAACAAGCATTGGCGGGTCAAATTAGCGGTATGGCTGATCAAGACTATGGAAACTACATGCAGAATATGATGGGTATGTACGGACAGGGCGTTCAAGGACTTCAAGGCCTCACCGGAATGGGGTATCAAGCTAGCTCAGGTCTTGCTGACCAATTAGCAAATGCTAGATATCAACAGGCTGGGCTTGAAGCTCAAGCTAGACAAGCGGATCAAGCTGGGATGTCTGGTCTTCTAGGTGCCTTGGGCATGGGAGCTGGATTCGCTCTTGGTGGACCAATGGGTGGAATGTTTGGCGGACAGGTTGGAAATTCTGCAGGAAACTTTTTTGGAGCATAACTAATGGCACTATCAAGCATACCACAATTCAGACCTGTCAGCCCGGAAGAAGCTAGTCCGTTATATGCGGCTATGAAAAACTTCATGCCTGCGTATCAGCAAGCCCAACAGCAGCAGATGCAGAAACAGCAAATGGGTCTACAACAGCAGCTGGCTCAAATGCAGAACCAAAGACAGCAACAGCAGTTTGAGCAATCTCAAGCGATGGCTCCTTTCCAGCAAAGGAAGTTACAGGCAGAGACTGGGTTAGCTGAAGCGAAAGCTTCTGGATATCCTATGCAACAGCAGCAAGCTCAACAACAGCAGCAAGCTAAGATGGCTCTTGGGTGGGCTCAAAATGTTTTGAAGGCTAATGCAGCAGATCCAAACTTTTCAAAAGACCCAGCAAACCAACAATCGTTAGCTCAAGCAATGCAGATACAGAATTCATTTATTGGAAACATGCGTGGAGGGCAACCACAGCAAATGCAGCAAGGACCTCAGATGCAACAGCCTATGCAAGGACAGCAACAAGTTGACCCATCTCAATCAGGCCTTGGGAACTTATCTGGAGCAATGCAGCTTCAAGCAGCCCCTCAAGAACAAATAAGGCCTCAGCTTAGCCCAGAGTATCTTCAGTCAATACAGGCCGCTCAGAAAGCTCAGGAAGGCAAGATGCTCAAGGAGCAATACACTCCTGACGAACTTAACAGGATATCAAGAATTATCCCCGCTAAGAAAGCTTATAACCAAGCTAAGACTGAGCTAAAAGAAATTGCTCCATACCTCAAGACAGGGCAGTCAATTGAGAGAGCCGCTGAGAACATGGCTTCCTCTACAGGCATCCCTCTTTCAGAGGCTACGATTAAGATAAATACATTTTTTAATAAAACGATAAAAGGTCTTGCTAAGGAAATGGGACCAGGTTTTGGCGTTCCAACAGCTGAAAAGGCATACAGGGAATTTGAAAAATATATAGACCCATCATCGTTTGGTCAGCCTAAACAAATCATGGCTAACTTTGAGTCTGTTGGCAGTCTTCTAGACAAAGTTGGTCAGACATTACTGAAGACTCCAGCTCAGCAAATTGAGGAAGGAAGAGCCTTGTTTGGTCAAAATGTTCCACGTGGAACACAAAGCAACCAGAACAATCAACCTGGACAACAAAAATCTAGCGAGCAGATTCTTTCTAACATCCTTAGCAATAATGTTCATAATTCTCAACCTCAGCCTAATTCTCAACAGTCTAGAGCTATGGAAGAGCTAAAGAAGAGAGGCCTACTTTAATGCAAGACTTTAGCAAGATGAGCAATGAAGAGCTTTACAAGATGGCTGGAATTAAGCCAAAGCAGGAAAAAGGCACTTCTGACTTCTCTTCAATGAGTGATGAAGAGCTGTACAAAATAACGGGTATTGCACCCCACTCCCCCTCTGGAATGACTCCAGAAGTGCCTACACAGGGCGTCGGAGAAGGGCAGGGCGGTAAAATGGAGATGCTGTCTCAGCTTATGAAGGACTACTTAATGTACAAGGCGAGACCGGTTGTTGGAGCGGGGGCTTCTGCAATGTTTGGAGCGTCTAAAGGACTGCTGGATCTAGCGGCTAATGTCGGAAAGCTTGAAGCTAAAGGCGTTGATTGGCTTACTGGATCTAAGTTTGCTGGGAAAGCTCCTAAGATTCAGATGCCGCAAGCAATGCAAAGTGTTATGCAGCAATATCCAAAGAGCGCTTCCGTTGGTGAGTTTGCGGGTGAAACAGCCCCTCTGTTGGCTTTACCAGGTGGTGAGCTTAAGATGGCTGCTAGAGGAATAGAGGCGCTTCCAGAGATGTTACAGGCGCTGCTAAAATTTGCTGGTAGAGTTGGAAAAGGTGCTGCTGTTGGAGCGGCGACTGCTCCTGTGTATCAGCCAGATACCAACCTATCCACAAGTATGATGGAAGGTGCCGCTCTTGGTGCTGGAGGCGTAGGTCTTGAGAGTTTAATTCAGGGGGGTATGTATATCCCTAAATTGGCTGGCAAGCTTCTAGGTGGAACAAAGTTGGCTGAACCTGTTAAATCGTTCATGGGGTCGCTAGATAGATTGGGAATCAAGGCGCCTATAGCTGAAACCATAGGATCTAGAGGTGCTGCTAAAGTACAGAAGACTGGTCTTAAGAATATACCGGGATCTGGGATGTCTCAGGCTTATAGCGATATATCTGAAGGCCTATCTGGGCAGCTTGAGAAAATGAATCAAAAACTGAATCCTGGGAATGTTCATGCAGGCCAAGAGACGCAAGATATTCTTAACGATAGATACAGAAGCTCCATGAGTGCTGTTGGTGACATGTATGACGACCTAGGAGATCATATTTCTATGGTTGCTCCTGGAGATATACATAAATCAGATAATATGCTCAAGGAAGCTAACGCCATAACAAGTGAGTTTAATGAGTTTAAAAAGCTTGCCGGTGGATCTGTTAAAGCTCCTAAATCTGTTGAAAACTTTATTAATGAAATTAGCAAGTCTCCTAAGAATCTTAACTCTGCATTGAGGCAGGATGAGATTATTAATGAGTTTATCGGAGACGCTAGATCTAAAGCTTCTCTAGGTGACAGAGAAGGCAAAAGAGAACTGAAATATTTCAATAGGTTCAAATCTGCAAACTTAAAAGATCTTGACGCAACTGTTGATAGAGTTGGATCTCCAGAGATAAGCAAAAAATGGACTGGAGTTAAAGACTATTATAAAGAAAACATTGTTCCGTTCGATAAGAAAGGATCTATCTTAGGTAAGATCATAAATCCTAAGACTAGAGCTGATGAGGTTCAATCTCTATTCTTAAAGAAAAGTGGGCAGCAGCCTAAGATTCAAATATTAAAAGAAGTAACTGATTTCCTTCCTCAATCAACAAAAGACAAGTTAGCGCACAGCCAGCTTGTTGGCCCAAAAGACAAAGGGCTGTTATCTATGATTGATGAGTATGAAAATTTACAAGCAGGCCAAAGATCAGAGTTATTCAGCCCCGAAGATAAGCAAGTATTTGATGACATGCTAAACGTTAAGAAACACATCGGAAAGAATGAGTTCAACCAGATGTTTGTTGCCGACACAGGGTCTAAGGTTGGTCACTATCTTCCAGTAGCTGCTTTCGGCGCTGGATCCGCTGCCGGAGGTCCGTTACTTGGGGCAGCTACAGTAGGCGGACTTACAGCGGCTGGTCGTGCCGCTAAGTCTTTAGCTATGTCAGATGCGCTTAAAGCGCTATATCTAAAATCTTTACAAGAAGCGAAACAAGCGCCAAAAGTCGGAAGGGCCGCTCTTATGGGTTTACCATTCTCAGGAAACAACAGGAACAAATAACATGGCACAGAATGTATTTCAATTTTTTGTAGAACCGAGCTTACAAGAGTTATTCAGAGATAAAGACACTGGCTTACCGTTATCTAATGGAGAAATATTCTTTTGGAAAGATAAGGCTCGCACTGAACCAAAGCCCGTCTATGCAATAACAGGCGCTCCAGATGATCCTGTTTATGTTCCACTGGCTAACCCACTTCCACTTACAGGTGTTGGGTCAACTAGTGATGGCTTTGGTAATGACATTAAAATTTATTATAATCCATTTGACAAGAATGGAGACGAAGAGCTTTATTTCATTGAAGTATTCAATGAGTCAGGCGTTCTTCAGTTCACACGTGCTAGTTGGCCTGAGCAGATTAATACGGCTTCAGATACAACATTAACATTTGTTGAAAACTTTTATCAAAACAGCCAGTTCTTGAATCATCTTGATGTCCCTAATAATGGAGAGCTATCTTTAGATACTACAAACCTAGCTTATGGTGGCTGGGTGTTTATGCTTCCTTCTGGGTACACATCTAACAACAGTGTAGTTTTTGAGAGATTCCCTGATTACGTAGAGAACCCTACTGTCAGCCCAAGATATGCTGCAAGGGTATCTTCTTTCAATCCTAACCCTGCTGAAGCATTTAAAGATTTGGTATGGGTTAATAACAATGTGAATTTTCTTGCAGAGAAGACGGTGTCATTACAGTTTGAAGCGCTGTCGAATAATGGGCAGGAAACCAACGTAGAGGTTTTTTACCAGAAAGTATACGGTACTGGCGGAAGTGCTACTGACGAAACGTTTGTTGGCTCGTTCACTGTTATACCTACTGACTGGGCTAAGTACACAGTATCATTCACTCTTTCTAACAATCTTGCCAAGACTATTGGTCCTGACGATGATGACGAGATACGGTTCATAGTTCGATTCCCTTCTGACGTTTCTTTTGATATGTCTCTGGTTAACTTTGTGTTAGCTGAAGGTGAATTTGAAGTAATGGACCATCCGGATGTTTCTCATTACCAATCTGTGCTTAACTCAATCTCTAGCTCTATGCAGGGCCCTGATTTTGACAACAGCCAGGAAGGTGATGTTGCAACGCTTGGTGGTATCACAACTACAGCAGTTGGCCAAACTGGTACTCCATTAGCCGCTGTTGTATGGCAGCCAGCAGTTCCTGTTGGAGCAATATTTCCATACGTTAATGCCGCTGCTCCTGTTGGGTTCTTACCTTGTGACGGGTCATCTTATGATTTAGTTGGGGCAAATTCCTCAGATAACTTCATTAGATTATTCAACATAATCGGAACGCAATATGGTTTTGGTGAAAACACATTCATTTCAACTCCTGGCGTACCAAACCAAACACTGATGACTGCTAGTCGATTCGGTACAGCGATTGCTCCAAACCCTTATACGACAGGGTTAACAATTAGCATTACTACTCCAGGTGATGGATCAACCTATCAAATAGTGACCGTTGACACCATAGTCGCCGCCTCTATTCCGGCAGGATCTTATTTTCAGATTTTCGCCCCATCAGGAACGTCTTCTGTTTATTGGTTTCAGATCAATGGAGCAGGCTCGGCGCCAACTGGATTTCCGACGTCTCTTGTTAAGATGATTGCTCTAAACAGCACGGATACGGCTCAGGATGTTGCTGATGCGATTATTGCCAATACTGTGACTCAGGTGCAGACACCTGACCTTAGAGGCATGTTCTTGCGTGGATGGGATGATGGTAGAGGCCTTGACCCAGATGCGGCTGCGCGTCTTGACCCAACGTTTACGAATGTCGTTGGGGACGTTTTAGGCTCTGTTCAGAATGACGCTGTTCAAGACCATCAGCATCCTACGCAAGGATTTGGCGGCTCTAACCTTATATCGACGAACGGTCTCGATACCAATATCGTCAATACAAATACAGGGCTTATAAACCCAGCTCTGCCAGTAGGAAACGAAGCTAGGATATCCACTGAAACCAGAGCCGTAAATACTGCATTCATTTTCATTATTAAAACATAGGAATTTATTATGCCAAGCAAAAAACTAAATATTGCCAAATCAACGAATAGCGTACCTACTTGGGGTATAGACTTTCCTTTGTTGGCGAAAACTGCGTTTCTTGATACCGATTTACCTCAATCTGTTACGGTTCCTGGTGGCTGTAACTTAGCTATTTTCTCATATAGCTCAGGTCCTAATGTAATTGTTAACACTGGGTCTTCTCCAGAGGCTACTCCAATATTAGGCGCAGCATTTACTGACAGCCAAGCGCGTATCAATCCTCCAGCTGCAAGGGTAGCGGAAGGTGAGACATTGTTCTTTAGATCATCTAGTACAAATGGGGATATTGTTTCTGTAGCTTTCTACACTGATAAGGAAACAGGCTGATGAGTCAATTTGGACTTTTCAACAACATAAATACACCTCTTGGGTCTGGACTGTACACCGTTTTAGACGAGGATGCAGGCTCTAAGACCCCACCTGCTGATTTTATGTTTTTATCTACTGAGACACCAGAACCTTATATAACTGAGTCTGGCATCAACTTCATAATCGAATAGAAAGGAGAGCCATATGGCTAATATAAAGTTTACACAATTACCGGCTGGCGCTGACCTGGTTGGGCCGGAAATTTTCGCAATGGTTCAAGGCGGCGTTTCCGTTTCAACCACCGCTGATGATATTGCTAATTTTGTTGCGGATATTGGTGTTAATTACGGTGATGGTATCGCTTATGACTCAGTAACAAACACTGTTTCTGCTGATATAAATGCAAATAACCTTCAGTTTACTGCTAACCAGATTAACACAATACAGAACATTGATTTAACGGCATCTCCAACTTTTGAAACAATGACGCTGACATCGAATACAGCTGGTTTCTTAATGCCAAGAATGACCACAGTTGAGTTTGACGCTATTCCAACGCCAGAAAATGGTCTTGTTGCTTGGTCACAAAGCTCTAATCGTTTTAGAGTTAACAAAGGATTTCCTGGCGTTCCTAACTATGATGAACTTGCTTATTTTAATGATATTCCACAAGATACAACGGCGTTCGGTGAAGTGTATTTCCAAGGTAATTCAGTTGAAACCGTAATATCAGCATTAGGTGTTCCTGCAAAAGTTGATGGCGTATACAACCCAGGTGACTTGCTAAACTTCACAAACGGTTCTGGGCTTCTTACCTATACGGGATTAGAAACAAAAGAATTTGCCATTAACTTATCCTTGACTACAACTTTAAATTTAAGTACTGCGGATATTTCTGTAATCGTTTTTATTAATGGAACTGCTTTAGCTAAAACAGAGCAAGGAACATTCACAGGTAGCACAACCCCTGGATTTCAATCTACAAGTGTAAACGCTCTTGTTGAGATTAATACTGGCGATATTGTAGAAGTTTTTGTGAAAAACAATACTTCAACAGACAATATAACTGTAAAAGATTTGAACTTAAATGTTTCAACAGTTGGTGGCGCTATTGGCAACTTAGCTGATCAAGTTGTAATAGCATGGGATAACTCTACTAACCCAGTTAGTGTAGCAGCTGGAACAGATATAGACATAACAGGTGGTGTAATATCATATATAGGTACTTCTGGCGACAATGTAGTTGTGTCTTGGGATGGCAGCACTTTGCCTGTTGATGTAACCGCAGGGACCGACATTGACATCACAAACGGAATTATTAGTTATACAGGCGGCGGCGCTGTTACTGGCCCGAATGGAAATTTTCAGCTATGGGAAATGACGTCGCCAACTTTGCCGGCAAATTATACTTTAGGCTCATGGCTAAGTGTTACAAATACCGCTCAGGGTGACAAATTTATCAACCCAAACCAGCTTGAAATCGGCGAGCAGGCAATAATGGAATTTACCTTTGAGCTTGTGCCAGTGAATATTTCTACAGTAACGCAAATTTCTGGCCAGTTTAGATGGACTTTTGGCACCTATCTTTATGAATTATCTGACATGATAATAGGCAACCCAATAACAACGCGAAGCGGTACATTAAAATATACAGTTACACGAATAAATCAAAATGAAGTAAGTATAGATGTGAACGGATATTATGTTAATTCAGCTGGTGAATTTGTACCGCTTCTCGGTAACCCAGGTTTAGTGCCAAACACTTTCAGTTACAACGCAAACAACACTTATTTGATGGAAATTGAATATAGGCCAAATCAAGGAACCGCTCAACAATATTTAGGTGTGGAAGCGATTAACAACACCGTCGAGCAACACACATCAAGAGAAGGCAGCGGCTCAGGCGGGGGTATTGTTACGCGATGGGATGGGTCAACTCAAGATGTTGAAGTCACGGCCGGAAATTTAATGACAATCACGAATGGCTCGATTAGCACAAGCGCAGAACAAAATGTTGTTACAAGCGTCGAAGGTGTAACAACGCCGACAGCACTTAGTGCGGGTTCAGGTATCGCAATAAGCTCGGGTGTAATCAGCGCAACAGGGCCAGGAACTTTTCAACAATATATTTTAGATGCAATTTGTCTTAGTCCGCGTCAAACCTATTCACCAACAAACACATATGAAACCGCATGGAATTCACTGACAGGACCTGCAGGCGGTCCGTTAAACAATGTGCCAGCACTAGCCGTAGGTGATTCTGTACAAATGCGCGTAAGCGGTGTTTTCACTACGACAAGTACCGGCGGCGGATTTGGTAACGTTCGAATGACTTTTGGTAATACAGTAGTTTCTACAAGCCCGCAAATTTTAATCACCGGCGCAAATTTAATTAGACCTTTTGAAATGACAATTAACATCGCCAATGTTGGTGGTGGGCTTGTTATGACCTCAATCGGAGGCGGTTATTTTGATGCTTTTGAGACTTGGAAACAATGGGGTATGACTTTAACCCCAATTTTTCAAAGCTATACGCCAAGCTCACAACTTTTTGAACTCGAATGGCGATTGACTTCGCAACCAGGGTTTTTAAATTTTGTGCCAAGAAGTCTCGTGATCGAAAGATTAATAATTCAATAAGGAATTTTAAAATGACAGCAATTAATACAATCCCAAATGTAACTGATGTTGAAAGAGATACAGATTTAACTTCGGTCCAAAAAGGGTCGCTAATATTTAACACGGATTCTGACGAGTTGCAGGTTAATGTATCATCGGGCTGGATATCAGTTTTAGATAGCTTAAATAGCTCACCAGAGCAAAATGTTTACGTGAGCAATGATGGTAATGATTTAACGGGAAACGGCACAATTGCTTTCCCCTATCAAACGATTGAATACGCACTAACTCAAATCACAGATTCATCACAAACAAAACCCTATACTATAAAAATTGTAACGGGCCAATATTTTGAGACTAATTTATTGCTAAAGCCGTACGTAAGTCTTGACGGCGGCAACTCACAAGTGCAGGTTTCAGGTTCTATAGCTTTAGATTCAAGTTACAGCGCAGGCGGTAACTTAAGAATTTACGATTTCGGTATTTTAGATGTGATCTCAGGTATAGCACTAGATTTTGACATTTTAAATTCTCCACAATCAATAATTTTTATGCAAAATTGTAGAACTTTTAGCAATACAAATATAGAAATAAGTGGATCAACAAATTTTACTTATTTTATTTCTGATGATCTGATAGGTTTTGAATTAACTTTAAATAATGTAGCGTCAATTTTACAAAATCAAATTTTTAGCAACGTAACTATCACAAAAGATAACACTTTCCCAAGTTATGGCGTACAGTTAAAAAGCAGTACAGTTAACGGATTATTAACAGTCAATCAAAATTCTACAGGTATAGAAAGCTTAGTAATTGACACAGCTAACTGTTTAGTTGATGGCGATAGTAATTTTACCTGTGCGACGGGAACAGCCACGTTAAACTGGAACTCACAAGGAGACAGATTATCAGCCATTAACTTGGACGGTACAGGTCTTTTATTTATAACTGATAGTTTGTCATCAATACCCAATTTGACAAACGGCGCAATCTATAACTTGAGGAACTTATCTAATGGCTTGCTAGCCAATTATACGCCCGCAAATTATACGCCATCTGATGATTCAATAAATGGTCATCTTGTTGGAATTGATGCAGAACTTGGCATTAATGCAACCTTGCAAATTACTTATGACGCAGGTAACACAATACAACTAACATCAGAAAGAAATTTAACGATCTCAGACAGCTTAGGCGATCTTGTTTTCGATGTTGTAGAAGATGGTGCAAACTCTAATACTGTAATTTATCGAAAAGGTGTCGTTACTGATAACTCAATTTCCGGGCCATTTTTTGAATTGAATAATAGCTCGATCGGACAGGTCGGCACTGAGCTTGGTACTGTAAGCGTGTCAGGTTTAGCAAGCGACACAAGTTTTCGATCATTTAATGCAATTAATCACGAAGTAATAGACGCATCGCCTGGCAATTACAGCGTGAGCCAATTTTTCAATTCTTATCAAAACGGCATTGAAACAAAATATATGGAATTCGACGGCATTGGCCAAATTGAATTTTATAAAACTTTTGACATGAAGGGGAACGGCATTGTTGCAGCTGGAAATATTAACGCAAATGGTCTTTCTGCTTTAAATACTGTAAGCGCTCAAGATCTAACAGCAACAGATACTGTCAGCGGACAAAATGTTCTAACCGACACTCTTAATATTAGTACATCTACTGCAAATACTTTATTGTCAACAGATGGTTTTAAAAATGTGGTTTCTGGCAATTTAAGCGGTGATGTTACTACTAACAATTCATTATTTACAACACTATCAACAGTAAATTTAAATGTAGGTACTTTTGGCGATGCTAATAATGTTTCTCAGGTAACTGTCGATTCAAAAGGACGTATTACAGCTGTTTCAAATGTCTCTATATCTTCTTTAGCAGATACATTGCAAACCGCTTATGATAATGGTGTTGATGGAAACATAACGTTATCAGCTGGTAAACCTTTTGAAATAACCGGTATAGATAACACTGATACTGGTAGTATGAGTTTTTACACGCCAGTTGCGAATGGAGTTAATTCCATTTTATTTAGCGCTAATAATGACTCTGCTGCAAGAACCATTACTGGCGCAATTGCGGGAACACTGTTAGATGGAACTGCTGGTTTAGAGAACGGGATTGTCCAACTTGCACCAACAGATGACGGCGCATTGGTACCATACATTTCATTAGATGCTACTGAAAAATTTGTCTATCTGTTAAAAGAAACAAATGCTACTGACAGGTTGTCTGTTAATGGCGCTGTTTCACCTAAATTAAGCACATATCTCCCAACGCAAACTGCATTAACAGAAATAGGGCAGTTTACATTTGATGCTAACAATACTACAGCTCTAAATCCTAGACAAGTATATTCCGATATTACTTGTGTGTTGCAAGATCCTACAGATACGGCGGAAAGTGGACTTTTAACTGTAAACTCAATGAGCGCAGGAACGTCTACTACATACATTGAAATAGATGGTTTGGCTGATACTATTAAAGTCCCTAATTCTACATCTGGTATTTTAGATGAAGTAGCAACATTGATTGACTTTGATTCTATTGATCTACAAACTGTTTACAATAATAGTGCTCCTGGAAATGAGATTTCCCTTAATACGAACCTAAAATTTTCTGGCCCTAACCCATTAACTAACTTTGAATTTAATACAGGTGTAGGTCAAGCATTGTTTTTAATGAGGACAGATAGTAACGCTTCTATAATTAGAATGGAAAATAACAATACTGTTTCTGGAACAATTGGAAGAATATGCGTTCTAGGAGACTCTGTTACATATGGTGATATTAATGTTGATGCTACTTTAGCAGCGCCTGGCTCAGAGGAATCAACCATAACAATTACAGGTATTTCTGCGGGCGTTCTTACAAACTTTCTTCAGTACGTTGGTTCTACAGATACTCTCGAGCTAACTGATACAAATGTTACAACGACAACAGCATCTACATCTGTCACAACAGGTAGTTTAATCAATAACGGCGGTTTTGGTAACGCTGGCAATATCTACACTGGCGGCGATATATTGTTTGATGTTAACAATTTATCAGAATTAGGTGCGCCTACCGTTAAAGCTGCCAATGTTTGGACAAATTTGATTAACAATCTAACACCTGTCGGCGGATTATCAAGCGGAACATCTAACAGCGCAATTTTAACCGCTTCAACAGCTGAGCAATCAATTTCAAGCGCAACGTTTGTTGGTAATCGACAAGCACCCGCAAACACTTTTCAAGTCGGTGATGCTTTTGTAGCAGTGCTAGCCGGAAATTTTTCTAGTGCAAACGGTGATACCTTAACTTTGCGATTAAAAGGCGGCACAGGATCAACAACGATTTTAAGCGAAATTACAGTTCCACTAAATTCAAGCAGCGCAACCTTTTACGAGCTAGAAATTAACTTTGTAATTCGAGCTGTCGGCTCGGCTGGCGTTGCTGATATCGTCGCAAATTATGATTTTTCTTATAATCAAAATTCTGGCGGAAATTTTCAGGGCGAGAGAAAATGCGAAGTAAATAACACAACTTTTGATACAACAACTTTAAACGAGCTTGATATTACTGCACAATTTTCTAGCAACTCAGGTAATAACTCAATAGAAACTCTTTTGTCAACTTTAGGAAAAACATACTAAATATTAAAATCTTGACTATATATGGGTTATATGTTAAATTTTTGTTCTTTAACTTAGGAGATTGAAATGAGAGATTACTTAATTAGCGAAAACTTGTACAACATGTTAATGGCTGCCGTTGGTGGCGCTGACTCTAAGAGCACTGCTCATGGCGTTCAGTTGCATCAATCGTACATTCAGCTAAGTCAACTGAAACCAGTTGAAGCTGAAGAAGCTAAGGCGTAGTATTGATTATGGATATGCCAGGGACGGCGTTATCCTTAAGCGCTGCAATATTTGGTGCATTACAAGGACAAGTAGGAAGCTTAGCTAGTAAGTGGCTTGACTATAAATACAAGTTAAAGCACTTAAAATCAGATACGTATCTAAAAGATATCGAAAGTGCTCGAAATGCAAAGAGCAAACCTTTCTTATTTACCAGAAGAATACTAGCAATAATGACTGGCATGTATATCTTCGCTGGTCCAGCACTTGCTGCATGGTGGGGTATACCCGTATTTTCAGCATATACAGAATCTAACGGCTGGTTAGCTAGCCTCTTCTACGGAATGACAACAGTGCACTGGGAAAGCGTTAGAGGCTATGTAATGAGTCCTGAGCAGACGTATCTAGCATCATTGACGTGGACTCTATACTTTGGCGGTAAAAATGTCTGGTAGTGATTCCGGGGGGAATATAGAGCTTATCTTAAAGCATTTCATTGAGCAGTTCGCTGAATCTACTAAAGATATAAATAAGCGTCTCGACAAAATGACCGAGTCAATGAATGACTTGCGCAGTCATAAAGGACTTGTTCTGCAATTAGAAAAAAGAACTGATGCCTTAGAAGACAGGTATATCTCAATGAATGAGAAGGTTACAAAGCTTGTTTATGACAGCAACCGTAGAGACGATATCAAAAAAACTATCACCAACCCATTAATACAAAGATCTTTGTTTTCCATTTTAGGGGTTGTTGCATGTTCTCTATGTTTCGTAGTTGGATTTTCCTATAAGACGATAGATCAAAAATCTACGAAGGAAATGAAGGGTTATATAAATCACTAATTACATTTTATCTTTATAATGTTCGGTAAGAATGATAATTTTCCAGCTCCGTATATACGGTATCCAGCTATTTCAGCTTCACAATGAACGCTTTCTGATCTTTCATGGACTAGGAATAAATAGTTTTGAATATCGTGAGAGTTAAACTTCCCCATCAATGTAGAGTCCCTGTTGACGAACTCTCCCTTGTCAGAATAAACATGGTATTCACCATTCAAAAGTCCAGGAGCACCTTCAACATTAGTGATGTTAATTTTTAAAGTATCTTTGTGCAGTAGATCTAATGGATAGATACCCAGCATTCTAGATGCCAGGTATATCCACGCTAAATATTTAAAAATATTTAAAATTTTACGATTCGTTTTCATTCGTATTATTTTCTTTAGTAACCCACCAGTGACGCATTCTGATGTTGTCATTTTCCCACCAATGATCAAGTATAGCCATAAGTTCTTCCTCGTTTATTTCTTTATGTATGTTTTTTATATCTTCTATCATTATATGCCGCCTATCTCTCAAAAGTTTGTAGGAAAGGCGCCATATAGACGCCAACTATATCTTAAATTTTTCTAAAATGGTATATCATCATCGATAATATCTTCAGATTCTTGTTTTTCTCTTGAAGGTATATACTTAGAAATTTTATTTTTCCATCCGTATAACTTGTCATTGAACCTTTCAACATGCGCTTTACCAGTTTTCAATTCAAAGTCAGCACTAGAAACGCTACCTTTGTTATAAGCTTCTGACATATCTAAACAATCACAAATCGATTTTAGTTTATGCATCCATTTTTGGTCATGCAGAATATATTCAAATACAGTCCTGTTCTTTCCTTTTGGATTGATCAGCTCTATAGATACTTCAAACATGTCGTTACCGCTCTTTGATTGGCGCTCAACGCACTTAGATACTTTGATGTCATAAGTTCCTTCCTCTAAAAGAAAGTCCTTCTGGCGATCTTCAAGCTCGTTCTGAATGTCTTCATCTGTCATCGGTGTAAAATTATCCCAAGGCATTGTGTTTCTCCTATTTATAAATTAACTGTATCGTCTGCGAACTCTTCATCGTAGTAATCATGCATTCTCTGCACAACATACCCAAGATCATTATCTATAAACTCTTCCTCAAACATCCCTTTTGGAGACTTGGCTTGCAGATCTTTTCCTCCAATTGTCCTGTATTGCGTTAGAAACTTATATTTTCCATCATTAACATACGTGTGCAATATAACTGTAAACTTACCCTCTGGTTTAACAGTATTCCTTAACATTTTCCCCATTACTTGCATAGTAGATATCCCATCGTCTCCTACATCGTTATGACAAAGTATCATTATAACTAAATCACTTCGGCATCTAGAGATCTTATCCAGAACCTTCCACATGTTTGTTGCCATTATCGCAAACTTATCGAACCCTTTCTCCTGTGATCTCGACATGTACTCATCAACCATTAGATACTGAAAGTCATCAATGACTAAGTTTTTTATTTCAGGCCTTCTTTCATCGACAGCCTTTATCATTGATAACAATTCAGCGTACCTATCCGATGCCAACTCTTTTTTTAGGACAGTCATATTACCAGATGGATTTTCCTTGCTTAGCTCTCTATACTTTTTGTTGCTACCACGGAATGGCATAGGCTTATCCGTGGTTTTGATTATGAATGTTTCTTTCTGGTCAAGCTTTTCAAGCGAAGTACTTTTGCCTGTTCCAGAAGGACCTATGATTAGCACTGGTTGTGACATTAAACTATCCCTCCGATGATATAAAAATTAGCGTAAATAATCCCTGCTAGCGCAAACAAGAACGCTGTTGTTTCTAGTGTTGAATTGTTTTTCATTATAGACCCATCCTTTGGTGTGTAACTTTATCTAAACCTACTGCTCTAGCTGCGTTATCAGCTTCTCTAAGCTCTTCTTCATCGCTACTGTAGTCATCTAAAGACATTATATGATCACCAAAAGCTTCATCCATATCTAAGTTGATAGACCTGATTACATCACCGCTCATAAATTTTTCAATGATGATTTCTCCGAGATCTCTAGGCTTAACGCTTTCGTACATTGCCTCGGCAAGTACGCCAGAGTTTTTAATGTCTAGTAAGCAGTTTAAAACCTCATCTTCATTTTTGTCTTCAGACATCCAAGCCCCAACGAGCTCCTTCTTTTGACATTCTGAAAGCTCATTAAATGATTGAACATTTATCTCTGCGAAAATACTTAATAAGTTTTTATAGTCTGAAACTGAATTATTTTGAATTTTAAAAAATTTCATAGCTAGTTACTCCTTTAACCTTTAATAAACTAAACCGCCAAATCTAAGATTCTGCTCTATGTCCCATCGGTTTTGCTTTATTGCTATGTTTTGTACAATTCTAGCATATTTGCTAATTTCTTGTCCATCTAGAGTTGAAGATATGTTCAGCAACTTCTTTAATAGATCCATGTCATCTAGATCCATTGCAGCTGCGTATACCGTTTCGAAGTCGCCCCTTAAGTCATAATAATCTTCTTGTGTCACATACATGTTAATTTCTCCTAAATGTTTACTTAACTTACTCGTACATAATGACGCAGTTAATACATTCTGTCAACAAGTATTTAATAAAAACTTTTACATTTGTCATAGTTGCAGTTAATATAGATACATAGGTTGATAAGTTAGATGAATTTAGATTATTATGTATCTATAGTAATAAAGAGGAAACAGACAATGGATTTAAGATTAGTAAGAAATTACGCTGAATTGAGCCAGCACGAGTTTGCAAAAAGATTGGGAGTTTCGAGAGGGACATACAACACTTATGAGAACGGAAGAAACAATTCAAGCAGAGCTGAATACATCAAGTTTCTGGGGCGAGTTGAAGAGTATATAAAAAACAACTTTCCACATATGCTTAACCATTTTACTGGAGATGGTGAAAATGACTTCAAAGATAAAGATAAGATCTTAGCTTACGCAAGGTCATTATCAGTTATGGCAAATGGCCTTATTGAATGTTTAGAGGATAAATAGTATGCTAATAAAAAGGGCCCGTATTAGAGGCCCTTTGGTTTTAGTTATAGAATGTAAGTTAAATAACTAGGTTTGTTACATTAACGGAATTTGTGGTTTCTAATTAACGATAACGGTATTAATAATACCTGAGCATATGGCCAAAGTCAACTTAAGATTTTCGCCATACACTAATCGTTGATAGGGACATTAACGAGAGAAATTATGGAAACTAAAAAACAGCTACCTTCACTTATTACAAACAGTCTTCAAAGATTGGATCTGTCTAGGACCAACAAACAAGGCGCCCTACTCCCCTCTTTACATCACTTCTGTGAGGTTACTGGTCGTACTAAACAGAAGAGAGCAGACCGTAGAGCGAACATCATCAATGTATTACAAGTTGTCTTGCCTCAAATCGATTTGGACACACTTACGTGGGGACAATTCTTCACAAGGCATGATGGTAAAACTGACTTTTATACAAGGGGGCTTGATTATCTAGTTGAGAAGGCCGGTATGAACCATAAGACGGTATGCAGGGCACTATCCGACCTAGAGAAGTGTGGTTACCTTAAAGTTCAGCGTTCAGAAGGAATGGGTAAAGCAGGTAAAGCGATACGCCATTTCTCATTGCGTACATTCACACATAAGTTCTTCAGAGAGTTAGGATTCAAGAATAGAACAATAGAAACAACTAAAGCTTGGAAACGTAAGAAGAACGAGATGACATACTATAATAAGAAGGCGACCACAAAATGTTTACAGGGAATTGGTAAAGTTAACCAAGTTTTCAAGAAAGCATTAGAAAAAGCAGTCCCAAAAAACAGAGTCTACAAGACAATGCCTTACCCCACGCAGAACATCTCTACTAGAGACACAGCCAACTTATTGCATGAAGCTTCAGAGAGAGCAGCCAAGACAGGTGAAAATGCAATGGACGTCTACAGAGAGCTTGTCAGCAAACAATAAACCCTACCTATTATCCCGTTCCGTGTTCACGGTCGTATAACTATGTGCGATTCATATTAAAGTTCATATTATAAACAAATAATAACACAGTCATTAGAAAAACCCACTCATATCAGCGCACAAATCCACGTTATAAACTTATCCACAGAACAAGTGTCCTGAGGTAAAGCCATTAACTGTCCTGTTATTTACTGTTATTTAAAACGCTTATTGCATATTCAGGAAGGTAAAGAATAATCGAGCGAAAAAAGTAATTTTTTAAATAATAGGATTTTTCGCTTTGTGAGGCTTTACTTCACATATTGTGAATTACAACTTCACAATGTTAAACCATAAAAGAATTGACCATCTATGATAATATGTGTAGTATTCACACAAGCGCTATCATAGTTATTAACACAACATAGATGCACCTATTCTCCCTATCATAGAGCATGTATGTAACATCTCCAATTATCGATAGCGCTACCAAACAATCCAAGGAGGGTGATTATGATTGGTGAACAAGATTTGTGGATATCAGTAATCCACGGAGCTTTTTTTGATGCCCTTAGGCCAGACAAGGTCAAAAGGGAGGGTAAATATGTTGAAAACCCTTTTTATTTAGACATACGGAAGGGGAAGGACTATCTAACCTCTAATAGCCGTGGTTTCAGGGATGTTTGTTTTTTAGCCGGGTTAAATCCTGATTGGGTTATGTATAAGTACAAAAACTTATTAACTAGCAAACTATCTAAAAAGGATTTAAAGAGGTATATAAATGGATTTAACTATACCCATTAAAGCTGTTGGAAAGGAGAGGCCACGGTTTCATCCTCAGTTTAAATACGCATACACTCCTAAGAAGACTAAAGACTTTGAAGCCGCTATTGCTGCACACTTCTCTGTGTATATGAGAAAGCATGGCTACATAACGGAAGAGGGGCCTGTGTGCGTTGATATGACTGTCTACAATAGAGTTCCAGCCAGTTGGTCTAAAAAAAAGAAACAGCAGGCCTTATCAGGCAAATTACGGCCTGTTAGAACTCCGGATGGTGATAATATATTAAAAGCGGTACTGGACGGGCTAAATGGTGTTGCTTATGTTGACGATAAACAAGTCGTCCAGTTCCACTTCAATAGACTATACAACGATAAAGACTTAATTAACATTAAAATCAGCGAACTATAGCTTATTAACGACAAGTGAGTCGAAACGGTTGACAAGACGATTAGTGCTTGTTATCATATCCCTATAGTAGTTAATTGATAGGGAGTCAATAATGTTAAAGCTAGTAGTAAACAACAAGTACCTAACTTTCGATTGTGACAAGAAAGTCATGGATTATCTTTGTAAGCATTTCAAGGTTAGTGATGATTTGGTTAGAATCATAAGTAAGAATAGAATATCAGACAAGTTAGAGAGCCTTTGGAGTGAGAATGTAGATGCTTTCGAAGGTGATGACGGGGTATGTGAGTACAGAGTCAGGGTTAGGTAATGAGTCTTAAAAAGTGGTGGAAAAATTTGTGGAAAAGTAGCAATCAAAAAGAACTAGAGAAAGAGGTTAGAGCTTTAAAAAGCGAGATCTCAGAACACTTAAAGACAATAAGCAATTTAAAAGGTAGGTGTACTGTATTGGAATTTAACAATGAAGGTTTAAAGATCAAGATAAAATCTTTAGAAGGCGATATTAGTAGGATGGACATTAGCGGTAACAGGTGTGACGAAGTAAGATGTGATTGCACTGATTTAATGACTGTTGTTAATGAGCAAATAACTGAATTTTTAAGTAAGGTTTAGAATATATGTATTACACGTTAAGAGAAGCAGCTTCAGTTTTAATAAAGAGCGGGTTCTTATATAAAGATAAGACGGTGACTTTAAGAACTGTAAAAACAATGGCTTCAAATAAAACTCTTAAGACGGTGAAGATGTCTGAACATGGAAGAGTATACATTGTTAAAAAGAGCGAAATAGATCAGTTAGCAAAACAAGGAAGTTAACCAGGCCGTGCCTACAGTGGAATCACTCGTTACTGTAGAAGATAGTTGTCAGCGTACTATGCACAAAAACGCTGTTTATTAATATAGGGATAATGTAATGAATAAGTTAGAAAGTATTTTAAAATTAGTAGATTTAATAGATGAAAAAAAAGAAACATCGGTTGGTAGTTATTTTGAAATTGGAAAAAATTACTTTGTAAGAACTGTTACGATGAGCATTATTGGAGAACTAAAATCTATTAATGAAAACGAATTTCTTTTTTCAAAAGCGTCTTGGATAGCGGACACTGGAAGATTTAGTAATTTTCTAAAAGGTGATTATAGCGATACAATGGAAGTAGAGCCGTATCATAATGATGTTATTATTGGTAGGGGCGCGTTAATTGATGCAACTATTGTTGAGAAACTTTTGAGGGATCAGATATGATTTCAAAGCCTTTATTTTCGCTTAGGTCTAGGTCTAGGTCTGGGTCCTGGTCTAGGTCTTTGTCTTGGTCTAGGTCTAGGTCTTTGTCTAGGTCTGGGTCTAGGTCTGGGTCTAGGTCTTGGTCTGAATGTTGGTCTGGGTCTAGGTCTGGGTCCTGGTCTAGGTCTGGGTCTTGGTCTGGGTCTTTGTCTTGGTCTTGGTCTGGGTCTTGGTCTGAATCTTGGTCTATGCACAAAAACGCTGTTTATTAAGGAGCTTTAGATTAAAGAGATTGTTAAATGACGCCTAAAAAGATGATGGTTTGTATAGTATTGATGTGGATTTCTTTATAC
>Ga0209986_10001434_pt1 | contig 22823 bp, 22 predicted proteins | sample BlataG_FD_183168 | JGI IMG/M metagenome (GOLD analysis project Ga0209986, IMG submission 183168) | Deep subsurface microbial communities from Black Sea to uncover new lineages of life (NeLLi) - Black_00105 metaG (SPAdes) (version 2) | ecosystem: Environmental > Aquatic > Marine > Oceanic >... | reverse complement strand
AAAATTATATATTTTAAAAGACTGTTTAACTTTTTTTTTCTTTATTAATAATTAGATTCTATATTAATAAATTCATTCCTATAACAGTGATTTTGCCATTCTTAGTGATAATCCTTCGCACCTTTTGTATAGACATTTATTTGTTGTTGATTGAAAATAAACTTTACTTGATTCGCAACTAGGACAATCTAGGATTCCTATTGTCTTTTCAATAACTATTCCTTCTGATATATCTATGATTATTGGGGTAAATGGTTTCCTAATGTCTGGTTAAGGAAATTTAATAATTTTTGTGATCATCGCAGGAATCGTTAGCTCTTCACTTTGGGCTATTATTGAAAATTGTCTAGGAATAGTAACACTTAATCAAACTCAATTATACATAATTACTGGAATATTCTTTGGTTTATTAATAGTATTAAGGATATACTATGCAATAATAAGAATTAGATTTCAGAGACTGTGATTAATAGAGAATTTTCGGAAGAATTTATGTCAAAACTTAATAAAATTTGGATTCAATATTCAAAGAATCTCCCGATCGTTCTAATAAAGACATCATTCAAGATAAAGACGGATTTATTTCATTGTTAAATGAGAATTTAGACTTATTAATTAGGAAGCGGGCATATTGTTCAATAAGTTTTCTGGCTTACCTTTTATTTCAATTCAACTCTCTCCTTAAAAGGATAAACAGAAGGGAATAATATTAAATAAGAGATGGTAAAGAGATTTATATGCCATAAAAAAATAAATTAATTATAAAGGAATTAAAATTGGTTATATGCTTAATACTATTAATAAAACTTCCCCTGATCCAGAAAAAGTGGAAAAAAAGAATACTCTATATATAAACCAATCTTTATCGAAACATAGTAATTATTATTTAAAATTTGAAGTTATTATAGACTCTGAGGAAGATTTCGAATGTATAGTTAGAATTATAGATGAACTTAACGAAAATAATGTGATTGAAAAAAGAAGATTTTTCAATAAAACTAGTTTCATGTTTAATTGTAAAGATTGTACTAGCATGAAATTTGAAGAATTTGCTGAGGAAGATTTAGATGAGGTAGAATTAGAAGAGGATCCATGTATAATTTTCATTGAGTATGAATTCCCTAATTTTAAAAAATCTGAGATGCCTAATTATCTAGATATTGAAATTATCGAATTTGATTCAAAACTAATTGATTCTCTTAATACAAATCCTAAAATAAAGGAAGAGATATATGAATTAGTTGATAAATATTTAATTGACGATTTTAAAGGTGCAATAAATGAAATTGGGATTATCGGAGAATATATAGCTAGAGAGTTCTCTGAAAAAATTTATAATAAAAAGTCGATAATTTTCGAAAGACATTAAATATAATAATAAATGAAGAGAACGTAAAACGAAAAAAAATAAATTATTTATTCTTAGGCTCTTTATTATGGCCGATTTATTATATTAGAAATCAAAAAGCCCACCCTTATCATAAGATTGAATTTGATAATTCTACTGCTAAAATTGCCATGGAAAATTTATCTATCATTTTAAATTATCTAGCCAAAACGAAATTTAAATTTTAGACAAGTGAATGATTTAGGACTTTCATAAGATTTATTAAAGTCAGTCTTACTTCTATGAATTTTACCAATTACAGAAAATAATTTAATTTTACAAACATGTTTGTAGACAGATTTTAAATGAAATCTAAATAACACTTGAACTCAAAAATTAGAAAAATTTATCTTCAAAATTATCGTTTTCTGATTTTAACCTTTTATGACGCTTTGAAACAACGATAACACCTACAATCACAGCAATAATCAACGGAATGGCGATGTACCAATATAATACTGCTAAGGCAATTAAAACACAGATTATTATAGCCGCATAACAATTAATACGAGACTCCTCTACTTTTTTCAGCGAATTTTTTTCTGAATTTTTCATGATGTAAATACCTCTTGACTTTCTATTCCCTATGAAGAAATACTGACTTAAATAATTTTTTGATAATCGTTAGAGATGTCTTTTTTGTTAAATTTTTTCGAATTTTCAAGATTTTTTGATTCACGGTCATAAATTTTTCGGCCACATGATCAAAAAACTTAGTACTTACAATAAAAGAATAAAAAAAATTTTTTATTATTTTTTTTCAGTTCCAATTTTTTTATGGTGTCTCCTATTCAAAAGTCCATGTTCCATCAAGATGATTGGAGTATGATATCAGATGATCATCCTTGCCATAGGAATCCAAATACAAATACATCTCAACATCAATATAATAGTTATTATTAGTTCTTTTAACAACTCTGCCAGAGAATGTAATTTCGATTACATAAAGTTTACCTGACACATAAGTTAAATCAGTATCTTGTTCAATGTCTGTCCAATCGTAAAATCCAATAGTCAAATAATCGGGCCATGGTGTTCCTGTAGGATCAAAAATTTCAATATGAGATATAAAATAAGGGTCTGTTAGTCCGCGTTCCTGTGGTGGTTGTGTTTTCAACGAGCGAGGAGTCCTAGTTTCTCCAGAGATTGCTATTGTGACCGAGAATCCTTGGCAATAAGGAACACCTAATTTAAAACCCGTAAAAGATATAGAAGTGCTCACTTGTGCTCCTCTAACAGTGGTAGCTATCATTAGACTAGCTAAGGAGAAAAAGGCAAGCGATAATAAAGTAGTTCTTTTTTTAATTAACCTCAATATATTTTTCACCTATCCTTTTAAAAATTTAATTTTTTTTAGTTTTAATAAAAATATAATACTGTTTTATTTATATATGATTTAAGATATGAATTTTTATGGTTTAGTATTAATCTACACTTGTTTTTGCCCTCCTCCTCCCCCTATTTGTTGATGGGCGGAGAAGCATTAAAGACTTTATCCTCACTTTTTTAATTCTTTATTATTGATATTATCTTTTACAATAGAAATTTTTAAAATTCTCAAGGATTTTGTGTGATTACAAAAGAGAGTGATGCTGTGTGAGATCGACTTTAATATGATTTTGGAGAGAAGAGCATTTTACTCACTGAAAGTCCCTTTCTATCGGCTTTTCTTTTTACGAAAGTATTCTCCAATGTTATCGATGAAGATATGTTTTATATCGAAGAGGGCAAGATTTATATTAGGTTAATGGACTCATCTAGAAGATTTTGAAGAGTATTGAACTCAGATATTTTAAATAAAAAAAGTAGGTGGAAGAAATTTGTGCCTATTAAATTCCCATAATTGGTGCGAGGATGCCCCGGATGAACCTTTATTCATTAAATTCTCAAAAATTATATTATATGAATTAGAGTATTCTATTTAAGTAAATATTTTTGAAAATATAAGACTCTATTTTAATTGTAATATGAAAATTTGTTTTTTTGGAGCATTTGACAAAAATAGAAATGTGAATAGAGTTTTTCTAGGTGGTTTGAAAAAAATCAAAGATATAGAGATTATTACAGTAAATTTTTCGACCCCAAATTTAGTAAGAGATTTTTTATTTAATCAAAAACATATATTTACTTTATCATTTTTTAGGAATTTTATAAATCGTAACATTAATTTAATTAAAAAATATTTTAAATCGAATTATTTTGATATAGATTGTATTTATATCGGTTATCCGGGTCATGAATCAATATATTTTGCATATATTTTAAGAATTTTATCATGGAAATTATTTAATAGAAAAATCCCTATTATTTTTAATCCATACACTTCTTTAATTGATTCTATTACAATGGATTATCGAAAATTGAAAAAGAAATCGTTTTTAGCAAAATTCTATTACTTAATTGAATGGATTGCTTTTCATTTATCAGATTTTATAATTTCACAATCGAATATGGAAAAATATCGATTTTGTGAGCTTTTTCACTTAAATCCAACAAAAATTTTTAGGATATTTTTAGGAGTTAACGAGGTGTTGTTTTATCCTCAGAAATATGAAGGATTTAAAGACAAGTTTGTTATTGGATTTAATGGTAATTACATTCCATTGCATGGGATTGAATATATTATAAAATCAGCTAAAAGAATAGAACAATATACTAAAGACATAATATTTGAAATTGTCGGTGGAACAAAATCAGAGATATTTGAAAAGAAAAAAATTGTTAAAAAACTTGGTATTTCAAATATTAGTTTTTTTCCTCAAATTCCAATTAATCTAATACCACAAACAATTGCAAGGTCTGATATTCAATTGGGAGTATTTGGTTCTACGTTGAAAGCGAGAAGAGTTATTCCGAATAAAGTTTATACTGCATTAGCAATGAGAAAACCAATAATTACCGCAAATACAAAAGCAATAAATGAACTATTAACGCATCAAAAGAATTGTTACTTATGTAAGATAGCAGATCCAGATAGTTTAGCGAATGCCATTATCATATTATATGAAAATGAAAAATTGAGAAATGAAATTGCATTGAATGGATATGAATTGTTTCAAAAAAAACTCAATTCTGCAAAATTATCTAAAAAGTTAATTAATATGATTAAAAATTATAAAAATCTTAAATGACTTGGTTTGAATTAAGCTGGCTTAAATATTTTCTTTATCTTCTCTTTTCTTCATTTTATCAATTTGCTTCCAAAAATAACGTAAACAGCCTACATAATACCAAAGACCCAATCCAACAGCTGTGAGAAGCCCACTCCAGAGCCAATTAAATGGAGTTTGTACTATAAACCAATCAATAAACCATACAAAAACAATTCCACTGACTAATAATATCACCATTATTATTGAAATACCTCTAATTCTCGGAAATTTCCAATAAATAATTAATGAAAACCCACCACATATCAGAATAAAAATTATTCCTGAAATGATCAAAAATGCAATATTATCATAGTATAGAGTCCATTGCATTGATAAAGCAGCAATAATGGCAAATTGACCGCAAATAAGAGATAAAGCAAAAAAATTATTAACCAGTTCAGGTTCCGTTAACTCTCCTTTTGCAAGAATCAATCTTGGCAAAGTCATTGCCGCATCATCCTCCCTTGAAGCTCTTATTTTACCGTTTTCCAAAAAGATTATATCATTTTGTTTTTGTTGAATCTGACTACTTTCGAGTAATCGTCTAAGTGAAGATAATATATAAAAGCTGTTAAAAACATGACATAATAAAGTACAAAACGTTGGTACTTCGATTGAACCAAATATTGCAATACAACCAATCATCGCTCCAATAGTTAAAGTTCCTACATCACCTGGAAAAGTTTTTGCAGGATATTTGTTGTATAAGAAAAAAGCTAATAATATTGCAATAAAGGGAACTGAATATATAACTGCTTGAGCTGAATTCCAAATTAAACCCGCAAGAAACATAAAAATTACTGCAATGAGACATGTTCCTGAACCTTCACCATTATAGCCTTCAAGCATATTGACTGTATTTGTTGTAACTGCAATAATTACAGGTAATACAAGCGGATAAATAAAATTAAGACGTAACATTCCTAAAATAGGGATAGTGGGGCTGTCAACGTTAATAAAATTAGAAAAATTAAGAATGAAAATTGGTCCACCAATTATGATAGTTAATATAATTTTTTTTATTGAGGATAATTTTTTGCGATCATCAATAAGTCCAATTATTGCAGCACAAACAATTGTTAAAAGAATAACCAAAATCTCATTAATAATTTTAGGAAACATAACAAGCATAATAATTAAAGAGATACACAACCCTATTACTATACTTATTCCTCCGGATTCAGCAACTTCAGGCTTATCTATTTTATGAATATCAATGCCAACCCATCCTTTTGACCTTGTGAATTTTATTACGAATGGAATAATGAAATATGTGATTAAGAAAGAAATTACGAATAAAATAATTAAATAAATTATTTCCATAAGACCAAATTCATATTCAGAAAAGTTTAGCACTTAGAATTATCACCCAGTATATTTTAAACTTTAAAGGTTTGGCATGAAAACCCAACCTTAATAATAGCTCTGGCAGGATTCGAACCTGCGTTTCGGGGTTCAAGGCCCCGAATCCTTAGCCATTATCTTATTTAATTTGGCCGCTAGACGACAGAGCTTTATTTCTCTCTTACCTTTTTAGAATTATAATTTAATAATACAATAATTAAAGTTATTTTAAAAGTATTATTTTTCAATTTTCGATAATCTTAATTTTAATAATTCGATTTAAGCATTAAAAATATATGTATAAATAATATTCATTTTAATCTTGTTATAAAAATAAGTGATTCCGAATAGAGAATAATCAATAAATCGTTTTATGTTAATTTACATATAAGAATATTCAAAAAAATTGGTTTATTTATTAAATGGAATTAATTTTCTTTGGAAAAAATTGATTTGTTCAAGAATTTGTTTCCATTTATTTAAAAAAGCAATATCTTCATTTTCATTCCTATATTTATCCGGTAGCATCTGAGGTATTGTTTCAATGATAGGATACCATCTATTGCATTTAGAGCAGAATAAAATACCTTCTTCTATTTCTGTGTCGATTTTAAATTTGTTGATAAGATATAATTCAGGGAGAATAGAATTTATAATTTCTTTTATTTTTTGTTTTTTATCTTCCTTCGAAATTTGGTTTATAGTTGATTCAATTTTTCTCTTGACGCTTGTTTTAAGGAGATTAATACATTTATCAATTGCTGGTTCTCTTGCAAGATTATTTATATTATTAAGTTCTTGAATGCTTGAATTTATTGCGTTTAAATAATCAACAGATTTTTTAGATTTGAGTGCGATACTATCTCTAATTTTTATGTGATTCTCAGTCTCAGAAAATTTTATTAATTCTTCATTATTAATTAATTTTTCATCTCGAATTTTATAAATTTTTAAGAATTCTTCAATTTCACTTATATTTGTTTCCCATTTTAATATTAGAAGTTCTAAAGGATAATATTTATCTATTGGGCAGGCAAGAATGTCAGAAAGCCAAGGTTTCATTTAAATCATTTAGGTTATTTACAATTTTGAATATAATTTTAATAAATATACGCTTTTAGTTCATGGATTTGGCGATCTATTGCCTTCCGAACTTTTTCTCGACGTTTAAGAAAATCTCCTAATAATTTTTCATAGGCACTTTTAGAGGGCAGTTTTCCTTTCTTATATCGATTTTCTAGCAAATTTATATTATCTTTTAAACTAAATCTTTCAGCTTCTAAAAGTTCAAGTTTTTTAAATATGTTTACAAAAATTTTCGTTGATTCTTCTAATATTTTCCTAAGAGGGGTAAGTTCATTTTCCAGTGATTTTAATTTTGAATCATATTTCTTTAACTCATTAAGATATTTCTTTTTAGTAAGTTTCTTTCTTTTCACATCATCATCTGCTAGCTGAATATTTAGGAAAATTGCATTTTTCTCTTCATATAAGGTAAAGAATTGGCGTAATTCCTTTATTGGAATATCTCTTCTTCTATAAGCATCAATTGGTAATTCTTCTATTTTAGTTTTTGTTATTATTACAAAAGATGTGAAAAGAATCATAAATAGAATGGTAAAAATTAATGGTCTCATTAAAATTTCAAGTAAATTTAAAGTGTATATAATGTTAATGTGTTTTTCATCAAGTGGTGAAACTATGTCATCAGTAAAAATTAATACCAAATCATCCCCGAGCGTTTCAAATGAATCAGGTTGTTCAGTTATGGATATAATATTTTCACAACCATCAATAAGAATTTGAATTTCTTGATCACATATAACATAATCGCATTTTGTGAGAAATAAATCGATTGAAATAGAATTATAAAGCCAATTAAATACATGATATTCATCATAGGGCAATTGATACCTTATGGAAACATCGAATTTAGAATCCACGTCTAGACTTACCCTATTTTGTATCAATGAAATTACTAAATCTTTAGTAACTTCATCTGGGTTAGGTTCTGAGTCTAGTGAAGCACCTGCTATTGGGCCTAAATAATCAAATACTTCAACTTCTGATACAACAGCTGGAATTAGGAAGGAAAAACTTGATATAGAAATCGCCCCAGTATTGTGAATTGTGAGTGTTTCATCCACAATTATATAACCTAGTGAGTTGAATGTAATTTTTCTCAATATTTTATCAATTTGCAATTGAGTGGTTTCAGTATAAGTAAAGCTACCAATAATCGATTTATTATAAAAAGGGGGCATTAATTCTTTATTAAATTGTAAATAACCACCCTCAAATTTTCCTTCTTCACCCGAAGCATTAATTACATTTATTACTTCTCCGACTTGTGGGTGGGAAAAAAGAATACCAACAGAATCAACCATATAGGGAATAATTGGATATATATTAAAATTAAAAAAAATTATTTGTGTTAGCTGTTGACCCATACCTTCTCTAGAAAAATTATAAAGGTTTTTGTATGAATGAGTAAAAATAATTGAGGTTTCCTGATTTGGGAGTAATGGAGAATCAAAATAAATGTATGCCATTTTAAATGTCTCAATCATTATTTCTGAGAATTGAACATTTAGTGTTTCTGAATATGGCCCTTTTGCATCATAATAGATGAGGTTATCAAAATATGATTCATCTATACCTATTGTAATAAAAGAAATTGGGTTATTATAGATATTTTTTATAGTAATTGAATCCTCTGCGGTTAATAATCCATTTCCACTTAATTTTACATTTCTATAGAGCTCTGTAATTTGGACACCTTCGAATGTATTCAGAATTGAGGTATTTTTTATTGTACTAGGAGTTTGAAAATTTTCACTATTTTTATTTTTAAATACTGAAATTAATGAACAAAAAATTAAGAGGGAAAATAAAAAACCAAATAATAAAAAATGTTTATTTTTATTGATTCTATAAGCTATTAAATTATGTCTTTTCAATTTCTGACTACTCTTAAAAACTTGAAGATTTTAATTTGAACTTATTTTAATATTTTTTAAAAAATTATTATTAATTCATAAAATTTACTATAGAAATATTTTAGTAATTTTAAATAATTTAGAGTGCTTATTAATTATATATTTATTAAACCACATTTTAATTAATAAAATGTCGCAAAAAAGTAGAAGGAAGAGAAGAAGGTCAAAAGGTTCGCCCATGCCTCAAAGTGGTGCAGGTCTTATGAGATTTTTCGAAGACAGTTCCATAGGAATAAAAATAGGCCCAATAAGTGCGGTGGTTTTTTCTCTATTACTTATTGCAATAGTCATTCTCGCTCATGTGGGTATATTTGATTGGATTCTTTGAGATTACCGTTTTTTATTAAATTTTTTTAATCTAAAATTGTTTTTTAATTAAATTTTTTTTAAGTGAGTTGTATAAATGAGAATCTCAGAATTTCAAAAGCTCATAAAAGATATATATTATCATCGGGATAAAGAGAGGGGAGTGTACAAAAATTTTATATGGTTAGTGGAGGAAATAGGAGAATTAGCTAGGAATTTAAGGAAGAAGGAATTGGAAATTCCTAACATTTCTGAAGAATTAGCAGATATAATTGCTTGGACAGTATCCATTGCGAATATTCTTAATATAGACTTAGAAAAATCTTTGAAGCTAAAATATCCAGATAAATGTTATGTGTGTAATTCAAAGCCGTGTCAATGTAATAAGGAATTTAAAGGTTAATTTATTAACTATTATGGATTCTTCACTGCATAATGGGAAAAATAATGAATATTGAAGGAAAAAATGTTTTGATTACGGGAGGTGCTGGTTTTATCGGTTCTCATTTAGTAGATCGATTTATTAAAGAAGGAGCTGGTAAAGTAATTGTATATGATAATTTCTCAACTGGTAATCGAAATTTTCTTGAAAAAAAGCCTATAAAAATTATAAAAGGCGATATTTTAAACTATAAAAAATTGGAAGAGAGTATGAAAGATGTGGATATAATATCACATCATGCCGCTGAACTTGAAGTTTTTACCGGAATTGAAAATACACTCCATGATTTACGGACTAATATTGAAGGAACTATAAATGTATTAAATGCTGCAATTGAAAATGATGTTGAAAAATTAATTTATGCTTCTTCTGGAGGTGTTTATGGGCAAGCTCAATTTACTCCAGAACCAGAGAATCATCCATTAATGCCTCATTGGCCCTATGGAGTGAGCAAATTAGCGGGAGAAAAATATTGCCTTCAATATTATTTATTATATGGTTTATCAACTACTTCACTTCGGTATGGAATTGTATATGGACCGAGAGAGTGGTATGGAAGAGTATTAACATTATTTATCAAAAGAGTTTTAGAGGGAAAGGCACCGATAATATTTGGAGATGGAAAACAAGTTCGAGATTATGTATATATTAATGATGCGGTTGATGCCAATATTCTTGCGTTAAAAAGTGAGAAAGCGAATGGGAAAGTATATAATGTTGGAGGAAAAGAATTTTATTCAATTAATGAAGTTGCTGAAATCGTTATTAAACTAATAAGTCCTAAATTAAAACCAATTTATGATGATCCTAAACCAGGTGAATCTAGCAAATATCAACCTAATCGAAAAAGATTACCTGGAGAATTGAGAGATTTTATTTTAGATAGTTCTTTAATTTCTAAAGAATTAGATTATGAACCTAAAACTAAGTTTGAAGAAGGCGTTAAAAAAGAAGTAGAATGGATTAGGGAAAATTTGGAACAGTGGAATTGTCAACCTAGGGTTTAATTTTTAAAGGAGGTATTAAAATATTGAAAATTTGGTTAGATTTTTGTGAGCCAAAAAGTGTTACAATGCTTAGACCTCTTTATGAAAAATTAATGAAGGATAATAACGTTTTCATAACTGCGAGGGATTTTGATTCGACCTATTATTTATTAAATAAATGGGGAGTAGATTATATTCCAGTAGGAAAGTATGGTGGGAGAACTGTACTTGGTAAATTAGAGGCATATTCAAAAAGACTGTCAGAACTAATTGGAGTTATTAGTCAGGAAAAACCAGAATTTTTATTTTGTATAACAAGTCCAGAGGCATTACGAATTTCTTTTGGGCTCCAGATTCCTAATATAATGTTTAATGATGAACCAAGATCTTACGGACCATGTTCTACAACATTCCCCTATGTAAATCAAATTATTGTCCCAAAATGTATTCCATTAAAATTATATTTAGAATATGGGCTTAAAGAAGAAAAAATAATTAGATTTAATGGAATTGATGAGGTTGGATGGCTTTCAGACTTTAAACCAGATGAAAGCGTATTAAATTATTTAAATTTAACAAAAGATTATTATGTAATTTGCCGAACAGAACCTACTAAGGCTGGTTATTTAGCTAATAAAATGAAACCTCATGAAACTCAATTATCGGAGATAATACCTGAATTATTACAGCACACATCTGATTTTAAATTTTTAATCATAACGCGAAGTGAGGAACAATATAATTTTCTTAAGTTAAAATTTAAGGAATATATTAATGTTGATACCGTTAGAATATATCAAGGATTAGATAATTTAGCCCAAATAATGTATTTTGCGAAATTAGTAATTACTGGCGGTGGAACCATAGTGAGAGAATCTGCTTTATTAGGTGTGCCTTCTATTGAATTTTTTCCTTTAGAAACTTATCCACAAGAGCAATTTCTTATGGATAATGGCTTTCCTTTAAAACATTTTCATTTAGCAAAGGATTCTGTCAATCAAGCAATTAAATATTTAGAAAGTAATTACAAAATTGATACTTTTGAAAAAATTAGAAAATTAGACAATCCAATTGAAATAGGTATAACTAAATTTAAAGAAAGAATTTCTAAATCTTAAGGAATTCTTGATAAATGTCTAATAAATTTTTACCAAAAGACTCCATAGAATACTTTTTAATTACATCTTGGGATTTATTTATTAAATTTTTTTTAATTTCTTCTTTCTTAAAATAGTATTTGATTTTTTCTGCCAATAATTCGGGTTCTTTCGGGGGAACAAAAATAGCATTATCTCCTAATATCTCTCTATATGCTGGAAGATTTGAACAAATTACTGGGGTTCCACATGCAATAGATTCGATTGGAGTTAAGCCAAATCCTTCGGATGCATTAGAATAAGTAACGAACACATCTGCCATGGAATAGTAATGTTGAATCTTGTTTTCTGGAATCATTCCTACAAATTTTATATCTTTATATTTTTCTTTCCAACTTTGATATGTACTTACCATTTTTAATGTAGGTTTTCCCCCAATAACTAAATTTAGATCAGGGATTTCCTTTTTTACTAAGTGATAGGCTTTAATAATATCATCTATACCTTTATAAAATGCGATACGTCCGATATAAAGAATAGTTCGTCCCTTTAAATTCAATTTTTCTTTTAGAGAAAAGCCTTGTTTAGGATATGGTTTAAATTTTGGATCGATTGGATAATATATACATGAAATTTTCTTAATCTTAAGTTTTGGAATATAATATTTTAAACCCCTTTTAATTATATTTGTAGCAGTAATAATCTTTTTAGCTCGAAGTGCATTTAACTTTTCTAATACTGGCAAAATTGGGATTTTCGTAAATCTTGCTTCGAAAGGTCCTAAATCGTGAATCATCGTTATATACTTCCTAAATAGAATAGGAATACATACTCTAGACCCATTACCATGAATTATATCAAATTTTTGTTTGTTTAAAATTCTGAAAACACTTAATATGAATTGAGGGAACCAAAAAAATCTCTTTCTAATAATATTTATTTGAATTATATTTGGATCTTTTAAATCAACATTCCATTTTGCAGTGATAACCTTTATGTTATAGCCATTATCGTTTAAATAATTATAGATAGAGGTCGCAATTTTTGCAGATCCATCTTTTTTATCGGGAAAAAAGGCAAGAGATACAAGACAGATTTTTATGGGATTATTTTTGTTTAATTTGCCTTTTTTTCGCATAATAATCTTATTGTATTATTTAAATATTTGATTTAATCTAAGTTAATTGTGTGCATCCATCCTTGGTAATTAATACTGTTTCCTCATGTTGTGAAATATAGACGCCTTTCCTTTCAAGAAGTACAGGATATTGAGTGATTTTCCCTGAATTTTTTAGCTCTTGTAATCCAAAGCTAATACCAGTTTTTAATTCAGCTATAAGTTGTCGCTCACAAAAAGGTAATGTTTTATATTCTTTTGAGATAAATCCTAAAATTTTTCTGGAAATTTTTCGTCTTAAAGGAACTCTCCCAATAGAAGGATTTAGGCTATAAATATGCACATTTCCGGACCCATGAACCGTTCCTTCCCCAGTAGAAGCAAAAACTTCAACGGCATATACTTCATTTTCTTCAATTTCTATTCCATGTTTTGAGCTTTGGTTTGGAAGTTCTTTTGATCCATGAACTCTCCATCGTTCTACAGAATGACCTCCCAACTCCTTTATCGATTTAAATCCATAACCTTTAATTATTTGTTCAATTTTATTACCAATCTCATTGGTCTTAACACCGGGTTTCATCATCATTATTGCTGCCTTAACCGCTACTTCTGGTGCTTCTACTAAATTTTTTAGCGCTTCATTCTCATTAAAACTTAAAGTAAATGCATTATCAACGCAAAAACCATCGATATGAACTCCAAAATCGATTTTAACAATATCTCCCTCATTTATCACCATCTCATCTTTTATAGGTGAAGTATAATGTGCAGCAATGTTATTGACGCAGATATTGATTGGAAAAGCAGGTTTAGCTTCCAGATCATAAATCATATTCTCAATTTCTTTTATTATATCAATTGCTTTTACACCGACTTTTATTTTGGGGCGAATAGCGTCTTTTATTTTTTTGGCGATTTCTCCTGCTTTTTTGGTCAAATCAATCTTTTTTTTTAATTCTTCTTCCTCTTCTTTCTTTTTATCATCTGGTGATTCTTTCACAATTGGTTTTTCTTTATAATCTTCTTTTTCTTTATTTTGTTGTTCAGTTGAATTTTCTATTCGATTTTTAACTTTTTTTGGAGCTTTCTTTTCACTCATTATTTCTTATTCATCACTAATATTAATCAAATTCTAAAATTAATTATTAAATATTCTAAACACTAATTAAAATTAATTGATAAAATATAAATTACATTAAAGAAAAATAAAAAATATAAATTAATTGAATGAGATATTAATTTTGTTAATGTTAATATTTTAAAAATTATTGATTTTTGATTAAAATTGTCAGAAAACCTTTTGGAACTTTCAAATATACTTCGACAAATGGAAGCAATGAATTCTGAAATTCAAGGTAGCGCTATCGTTAGTATTCAAGGATTACCAATAGCTAGCGCCCTCCCAAGATTAAGAACTGAATATGGAGGGGAAACTAATGACGGTATTATAAGTGCTATGTCTGCTGCTATTATATCCGTATCTGAAAGAGCCGTATCTGAATTAGCCCGTGGAAATTTTAAAAGAATTATGATTGAAGGAGATGAGGGCTTAATTATTTTATCAAGGGCAGGAAATAATGCAATTCTCTGTGTATTAACATCTCAAAATCCTTCTTTGGGCATGGTTTTCTTAAATATTACTGCTGCTTCTAAAAAAGTAGCTATTTTATTAGATTGAAAGTATATTTATGGTGTTTCTCTTAGAAGTAATAAGTTCAATTTATTCAAATCATGGTCTTTTTAAATATTACTGCTACTTCTAAAAAAATTGCTGGACTATTAGATTAAATCAAAACTGATATAATAAAGGTGATTTTTTTATATTAATACAACCTTATTTTATTTTAGTTATGAATATTCCCAAGTATCTTCCTAAATTAGAAAAAGAATTGCGGAATAAAATTCGTGAGAAAAAATATAGTGATTCTGAACAATACATACATAAAATATTTTCAAATTGTATAACTCTTGATTCATTAAAATATTTTCAAAGCATTTTAGATTTAGCCTTAAAACTAGGAATTTTTGTTGATCCTTTAAAAATTCCATATAGATTTAAAAAAATTCAATTAGCTATCAATGAATGTATTCAAAATCTACAATTGGGTGGAATTATTAGCATCTTACAATATGTAAATCGTTATAATTTAAGTTACAGAGAATTAAATGTAAAAAAAATTAATTTAATTAAAAAATTAAAGCAAAAAACTCTTTTTATGGAAAATTTATTGGATTTATTTGGAGAAGTTAGTGATCATTTTATCTATTTTGTACATAAAGATTTACCTGAAGGATTATATGATTTGTTTATTCAAACAGATGGAATATATCCAGGTTATAGAAATCTTGAAGAAATTGCGGAACAAATTCGTATCTATTTTAATATTTATTCAGTCTATGGATTAAGTGTAAAAAATTTGGGAAAAATTTCAAGATTTTTAAAAATCTTTAAAGCTCACGTTAATAAAATGCATAATTTTGATTCAACAGAAATTAATGATGAAGATAATTTCTTAATAATAGAAATTGACGATAAGACACATTTAATTTCAGAAAATAATATAAAAATCAATTTAAATAAGATGATTAATCCAAAAAGGTATAATTTCTATACATATTCCATGATATTTTTAGGAGGATTAGGGCCAGAGGGGCACGGGTTTAGTTATAGTACTCCAAAAGGAGAAATTATTGAGATTTGTTCTGATAGAAAAGAAAGTCAAGCAATAATTATCAAGTTTAAGACATATTTAAAAGAGACTTTTTTACAAAAATTAACAAATGAATTTTTAAAAAGCAAGATAAATGAAACCGTAATAAATAAAATAATTCAATTTATTGATGATGTAATATCAGAGGAAGATTATCTTGATATTAACAAGAAAGAGTCACTAATTAAGAAAATAGAATCATATCTATATTCAAATAGGGAATTAAATACTAAATTAAAAATGGAGGATTTAATTAAAGAAATTTCTCAAATATTTTCAATAATTCTTAGACCAGTAGATTTAATTGACCAATTTAAATGTCGAATGAATCTCGTAGCGGAGGGTAAGATTAAATCAGAAGAAATACCAAAATTAACAAGTTTAAAAAATAAATCACATTATGATGTTTTGAAAGAACGCTTTTTTTTCCAAAATATCGTTGAATTATTTTATCAAAGGTTTAAATCAGAAATTACACAATAAAAATTAAAATCTGGAGGTTTTATCCCTTAAAAAAGAATTGTTTTTTTACTTGTTAAAAGACATATATAGAATTTTATTTGGCACATCTACTCGGTTTTTATTATACAATTTTATAGCGTAAATGAATGACATTATATTTATTGCGATTTAGCCAAATACCTATTATATTATAAAAATAAGTATGGAAAATATGAAAAACAAGAATTCAAAAACGAACGATCGGATTTCAATGTTTAAAAGAGAGAGAAATAAGAAAAAACTATTTTTATTTATCCTCGGAAGCGTTTTGAATTCTATATGGCTCGTTTAGTCGGTATTATTATTCGTGTATCTTAACAAGTGGACCGATTTTAAAGCGTCCTTTTTACCAGCTGCGCGCTATTTTTGGATGAATCAATGGGATGTTCTTTATGAAGAAGCATGGTATGGTTACACCATTGGAACCGTCTTTATTTTCACTCCTTTTTATTTTATTTCTCTGTATTCTTATGAATTATCTGTCATATTATGGGTAATTTTACTCCAAGTTTGCTTTATGTTCGTTCATCTGTATTTTATCAATTTAATGGAAAAAAATGAATTTCCTTTATGGTTAGAAATCCTACTTACAATCAGCATCTCTCTAATGTTTATCAAGCATTACGATTATCGCGTGTTAAACTTAAAGATAATTGTCGCGTGTTTCGTCGTCGGATTTCTCTGGAGTTCAGAAAAGTATAAAAATTACACTTTACCTAGTTTATTTTTAACGTTAGCAATAAGTTTCACCTTCTTTTTAATTCCAATTGCAATATTTTAAGCGATAAAACCATTCAAAATAAAGAAGGTCTTAACTCTAATAGCTATTTTCGTAGGATTCAATTTTATGTTCATTATAGATTTTTCTTTATTAACAAATTTCGTTGACGCCATGTATTTTTTTTTAGAATATGAATATAACGCATTATATTTATCAGAATATAGTCTTATTATATATTTCGCCTACCTTTTTAATTACGACCTTTCGCTTCTGGGCTATATTCTAATTTTTTTATCGTTCTTAATTTGCTTATTTTTTCTTGATTTTAAAGAATATACAATGTTGTATCCAATGTTTTTAATGTTGTTTTTCTGTAATTTCCTTATTTTTAGGCATTACGTAACTATTTTGCCTATATTGTACTTCTATTGTGTTGAATATTTTGGTGTTGAAGAAAAAACCAGATGGAAGTTTGCGCCCTTTATTTGTCTGATTGGCCTTAGTTTTCCATTTCCAATTGGATGGCTATTACCTGTTATGCCAGAATTTATTGTTCCACTTAAAGGAATAGCTTTTATTCTAATTCTTTGCATCTATTTAATTGCATATAAACGAAATCAAGCTTATATTAAGATAATAAAGAAATAAGAAGGGATAATGTTAATAGTTTAGATATTCATCTAAAAAAATAATTTTTCCATTATTATTTGCGGATTCTATTGCAGCTAAACATAATGCAACAGAATTTTTACCATCTTCACCCACTATTGATAAATTCTTATATCTATTGATAATACAATCAATAAAATGAGAGAGTTCATTATAATAACCATCATCTGATTTCAATTTCTCAATAATCTCAACTGAATATCCTTCAAATATTCTCTCTCCGTTGAATTCTATATTTCCTCTTGTTCCTATAATATTTCCGTATGTAGTAAAAATAAAATCTTTCTTTTCTGCCCAACTCGCTGTACATTTAGCTTTTTTGTCATCTTGAAATGTTAAAGACGTATTGGATTTACCAAATACTTTCCGATCAAACCGTTTAATTTTTTTTGCTTTACATGAAATAGAGATTACATTTCCTAAAATCCATGAAGCATAATCAAGATCATGGATAGAAAGATCTAATATTACACCACCAGATTTTTTTTCATCTGCAAACCACTTACTCCATGGAAATGAGCTCAGTCTCTTCGCTATAAATGTATGTATATCACCAAGATTGGATTTAAGACTAATTATAAAATCTCTAACATAGCGATAAGAAGGCCAAAATCTTAATACATGCCCAATAAAAAATTTTACATTATTAGTTTCAACGCTATTAATAATATTATCACATTCATCAAGTGTTAGTGCCATTGGTTTTTCTAAAAATATATCTAAACCATTTTCAGCGCAGAAACAAGCAATTTTTTCATGAGTGAATGTGGGAGTAGCAATAAGTACGGCATCAATTTCTTCTTTTTCAATCAATTTTTTATAAGAATTATAAAAATTTATCCCTTTAGGAAGATTTGCTTTATGAGAACGAGAAAATACTGCTTTTACTTCAGTTTTTGGATGTTTCATTAAATTTTGAAGGTGAATTGCTCCGATATTTCCATATCCAAGTACTGCAAAATTTTTAATTACCATTATTTTCAGTGTTTGGTTTAAAATTAAATTAAAAGACAATAATTAACTTCTAATATCTTCTAGAAATTCAACTATTCTATCAGCATGAAGTTTTATTGATTCAAGCACCTCCCCTCCCGAGGTTGTTGATTTAAGGGTAGTTTTTATACTTTCATGTTCACGGGCGAGTATAATCCGAACTGGAAGACTCAACAAGGCATTAATTAACAATAATATTTCTTGGAAGATTTGTATTAATACCGATCCTTTTTCCTCTTTAGTTGAAGTAATAGAGGGTATTTCGTATTCTTCTTTAGTAGGTTTTTGTCTTTTTAATTCCTCCCATATGTTTTCTTTTAATTCTGAAAAATCAATACCGAGATCTTCTAATGCCATTTGAGTTCCTTCTAAAATAAGGTCAGTGCAATCGGTTGGAGAAAAGTCTTTAATTTTTTCTACCATTTCTTCAGGAGCTAAATCTCTAAGAAATTCTAGTAAAAGTTGATGGTAATCATCTATTATATCAAAAGGAATAAATATTTTATAGGTTTCTTTAATTTGCTGAAAAATATACCCGCTTATTTTTGCAAATATTTTATTTGAAAGGTATTTCTCAACAAGTCCTCCATATTCATTAAGTAGATGTATGCCTAAATAACCGATTATTCTAAAAATATCACTCTCATAATTAGTAAAATAATCAAAAAAATCACCAGGATCCATGTGCATTTTATCTCTTATAAGATTAGAAAGATTTTCTTTAATCGAATTTAAAGGCTCATCGAAAAGTTCTTCAATTTTATCTAAATCTAATTTATCTCGAAGTTTATCCAATATGCTTTCTTTAATTTCATTGGACTCTAACATCAGCTCACGATCTTCATCCTCTGCATCGTAATAACTTATGTCTTCAGTATCGGGAATTTTTGATTTAAAATCATGAATGTTTATAATATCTATTTTAAATTGTAAGATATCATCTCCCTTAGCATAACATTTTTCCTCAGTTATTTTCATCCTAAAATCGTTCTTTTTTGTCATAAGAAGATAATTTATTACTTTTTCTATCATTCCAATAAATCCGCATGCCATTCCACCAGAGCTTGCTTTTAATTTATTAAAATCAATAGTATCTTCAGGATCCATCCCATATCCTCCGCAAACTGGGCATTTTTCTATCTTTACTCGGATAATTGGATAAGGATAGCCTTCTTCTACTACTTCTTCATATTCATATTCTCCGAGTTCCATTCCAAATACTATAGTCCATATAAGTTCAAAATATTTTAATACCCTATCTGGTTCTCCAGGTAAAAATTTTAAAATCGAAGCCTGTCTTTTTAGAGATTCCAAAGAAGCCTCTCCACCAATAAATCTCATTATCTTAACTGTTTTATCCAAATCTTTTTTAATATCATAAATCTCTTTAAAAATTTCTCGATATAATAAAGTATAAAATAATGCTTTAGTATTTCTTCCAAGCGACTTCCCGATTTTCTTAATTAACCATGATAATAGTCCCATTTCTTTCTACACCTCATTATTTCTCAGATATATAAAATTCTTGCACACATACAGAATCTCCAATAGCTCTAGATCTACTGACTTCTTTACGTTTTACAGAAATAATTTTTTCAGTAGGGTATTTTTTATTTAAAATATCAATGAAATTCGGTAAAAACCCTTGTAGCACTTCACACCCCGGGACATCTATATCCGGATAGTTATATTTACATAGACTACATTTATTATCCAATATTTTTAGAATTTTTTTCTCATAATCTACCTCGAGATTAATTTTTGACTTGAAGATAGTAGAATATATATCTTTTAAAATTATTACCAGATTTTCTTTGGTTAGTGCGCTATTAGGGAGCCAATATCGACCGTAGGTTGATGCAATATTTTTTCCTATACGCTGCAATCGCATATTAATATCTTTAATATTTTCTCTTTTCATAAATCGAATTAAATGATATATTGCATTCCTCATTTGATTCATTGCAGCGTCGGCAAGAACTAGGTCAGATCGTGTATAATTCATAAAAATACCATTAAAAGTAATTACTATTAGGATTAAAAATAAAAATTAATATAAAATCCTTTTCAAATCTAATTTCGTATTAAAGATATTATTAAAATCTTATATTTTTTAAAAAATTAGATAAAAAAATTATGAAAAAGAGTTTTATAATTGACTAATAATTTGTCGTAAATATTTTTCATTTAAAGCACCAATGATTACGCCATCTTTCATAACTTCATAACCTTCCAATTCTATATTATTATGAACTCTATCACCGTTTTTATAAAAAACAAGATAAGGAACAGCCTGAATTCCAAAATTCATTGCAAGTCCTTTATTCAAATCAACATCTACAGAAACGACTTTTATTAGACCGTTATCTTCAAGGTTATGTAATATTGGGCTAATTACTTTACAAGGCCCGCACCAAGTAGCTGTAAAATCTACAACAGTTATTCCCTCCTTAGCAATCTCATCATCTAAATTATCAATTTTTTCAGCCATCATTAGTAATATCTCAGTTTATTAGTTTTTTATTATTTCTATAGATTTAAAAATATAAAACTCATAATAAAATTTTAGATTATATTTTGTTAATAGGAAATTATTAAAGAATACAAAATTATTGAAATTGGACCATATAATGTATAAGAGAATGCATAAAATTAAAAAGCTCCAAAAAGGAAATTTTCATGATATTGAAGATATTATTTTAATAGAAAGACCGATCACGATTAAAATAAATGAAAATCCAGTTGTATCTATTATTTGTTTGCCTAAAGATCTTAAAGAATTAACGATTGGATTTTTATTTACTACGGGATTTATTGATTCAATTAATGAAATAAAAAATATAGAAGTTAATTCTATTGAAAACGAGGTTTCAATTATTGTAGATGATTTAAATAAAGCCACCAATGAAAATTTCAATTCCTCTACATTTAATAGAATTATAAAAACATCTTGTGGTATTCCATCGATTTGGAGAGATTTAATTTTAAATTCTATTGATAAAACTGAAGAACAATTCAATAATATTACACTTACTTCCGATTTAATATTTAAAAGTATTGTTAAAATGCAAAAAGAGACTTCTTTATTTAAAGAAACAGGAGGATGTCATGGAGCAGCATTGTTTGATTTTCAAGGAAAATTATTAGAAATTTTTGAAGATATTGGAAGACATAATGCAATTGATAAAGTTATTGGGAGTGCTTTGATAAAAAATATTGATTTAAAAGAGACATTTCTCTGTTCAACTGGAAGATTAACTGGAGACTCAGTATTGAAAGCAGCGAGAAGTAAAATACCCATTTTAGCCTCAATATCAGCTCCGATTGAATCAGGAATAAGAATTGCATTTAATTATAATATTACATTAATTGGATTTGTAAGGGGAAGCAAGATGAATATTTATACGCATCCAGATAGAATAGTTATATAATATTTCAACCATATTTATGAAAAATAGCACAAGTTCCTTCTGCTGAAACCATACACGGACCTATTGGATTTGAAGGCGTGCAAACATTTTTAAATAATTTACATTCATATGGATATAACTTTCCTGTCATAATTAAGTGACAAGAACACCCAGGCGGAATATCGATAGAATTATCAATTTTAATATTAAATTTTTTATCTGCATCGTATTCAGAATATTTTTCTTTAATTTCTAATCCTCCATCTAGTATTCTTCCGATACCTCTCCAAGGGGATGACACTGAATCAAAGACATCAGTGATAATTTTTTGAGCAATTTTATTACCCTCAGATTTAACTACTCGTGTATATTCATTTTCTGTCTTATATTCTTTATTTTTTATTTGTTTCAATAACATCGCTAATGCCATGAGCACATCATTAGGTTCGAAACCCGTTATAACATTCGGGACGTGATATGCATCAGAAAATAATTGGAATGGTTTAGTTCCAATTATGGTAGCAACATGTCCGGGAGAGATAAAACCATCTATGTTTAATTGGTCAATTCCAATAAGTAATTCCAATGCGGCAGGAATGAGTTTATGGGCGCAAATTACCGAAAAATTTGATGGAGGATTGATTTTAATCTCATATCCAATTAATGGAACAGTTGTTTCAAATCCAATAGCAAAAAAAATAACTTCTTTTTCGGGATTTTCTTTAGCAATTTTAACTGCATCATTAGGTCCATATACAATTCTTACATCTGCTCCCCGAGCTCTTAATTCTGCTAGAGAAAGATTAGTTGCAGGAACCCGAAGCATATCTCCAAAGGTGATAATTATTGTATCTGCTCTTTTTCCAATCTCTATTGCTTTATCAATATCGGCTGCAGGACATACACATACGGGACATCCAGGACCGGAAATAATTTCAAGTTCTTTAGGTAAGATTGAACGAATTCCATATTTAGAAATAGTATG